>Ga0126313_10002413_pt1 | contig 10457 bp, 11 predicted proteins | sample Plot105A_FD_89954 | JGI IMG/M metagenome (GOLD analysis project Ga0126313, IMG submission 89954) | Serpentine soil microbial communities from UC McLaughlin Reserve, CA, USA - Plot105A | ecosystem: Environmental > Terrestrial > Soil > Grasslands | place: USA: UC McLaughlin Reserve, Lake County... | reverse complement strand
CTTGGAGGTTTGGGAAGGTGAGGAGGAATCGCTCATGCGCATGAGCACAATGTTCGGGCTGACGCTCCGCAGGGCGCCATCGAACACCGAGGCGGCCGGCCACGCGTTGCTCCTGAGAGCCGGTTTCGTCCGCCAGTTGGCGTCGGGGATCTTCAGCTACCTGCCGCTCGCGAAGAGGACCATAGACAAGATCCAGGGCATCATGCGGGAGGAGATCGACGCGATAGGCGGGCAGGAGGGCACCATGCCCGTAGTCCACCCGGCAGAGGTGTGGAAAGAGTCGGGGCGCTGGCACGAGGTCGGGGCGGAGTTGGGGCGCTTCAAGGACAGATCCAACCGCGACATGGCACTGGCCATGACCCACGAAGAGATCGTCACGGACCTGGCGCGCACGGAGATCCGCTCCTACAGGCAGCTGCCGGCACTGGTCTACCACATCCAGACCAAGTGGCGCGACGACCCGCGGCCCCGGGCCGGCTTGATCCGGGCCCGCGAGTTCACGATGCTCGACAGCTACAGCCTCGACCGGGACCAGGAAGGGTTGGACGAACAGTACGGGGCGCACTACCGGGCATATTTTAGTATCTTCAACCGTTGCGCCCTACCTTCCATCGCGGTCGACTCGGACGTCGGGATCATGGGCGGCAGCATGGCCCACGAGTTCATGTACCTGACGCCCATTGGAGAGGACACCCTGCTAATCTGCGACGCTTGCGGCTATACGGCGAACCGCCAGGTGGCGAGGTTCAAGAAGCCGCCTCCGGACCCGCAGCGACTCGAGCCGGTCGAGAAGATCTCCACCCCGGGGACTGACACCATCGAATCGCTGGCGCGGTTTCTGAACGTTCCCGAAGCAAGAACGGCCAAGGCGATCTTCATGGTCGCCACGGTGGGGGAGGGCTCGGGAGACGAGGACAGGTTCGTCTTCGCCGTGGTGCGGGGCGACATGGACGTCAACGAGACCAAGCTGGCGAACGCGGTCAAGGCCAGAGCGCTGCGGCCGGCCCGAGAGGAAGAGATCCGGGCCGTCGGGGCCGTGCCGGGGTACGGCTCCCCGCTCGGCGTCAAGAACGCCCTCGTCGTCGCGGACGACGCGATCCCCGACTCATCCAACCTCGTCGCGGGCGCTAACGAGGAGGGCTTCCACCTCTTGAACGTCAACTACGGACGGGACTTCGAGGCTGACATCGTCGCCGACATAGCTTCGGCGCGCAACGGGTCGGCCTGTCCCGCGTGCGGGAGCACCATGCGCACCGAACGGGGCGTCGAGATCGGCAACATCTTCAAGCTCGGCACGCGCTACAGTGCGGCACTCGGGGCGAGCTTCCTGGACCAGGACGGGAAGCAGAAGCCCGTGATCATGGGGTCCTACGGCATCGGTGTCGGCCGGCTCCTGGCCTGCATCGCCGAGGAACACCACGACGAGGATGGCCTCGTCTGGCCCATATCCGTGGCGCCGTACCACGTCCACCTGGTGGCACCGGACACGCTGGACGACCTCGCGACCGGGCTCTACGAAAAGCTCGAGGCCGAAGGAATAGAGGTTCTCTACGACGACCGGGGTGTGAGCCTCGGCGCGAAGTTCAAAGACGCCGACCTCATCGGGACGCCGATACGCCTGACCCTTACGCCCCGATCCCTGGAGAACGGGGGCGTCGAGCTCAAGCTCCGTCGCGGCGACGAGACGTTCATCGTGCCGATGGAAGAGGTAGTTGCGGCGGTACGGGATAAGAGAGCTGAGTTAGAAGGTGAGATCCCCGGACAGGTAGCGAGGGTGCCCTGCGAGCGCCCGGCAAACGCTGCTGGAGCAGCCTCCCGCCCGCGACCTTCACTACCGCAAGACGTTTGAGAAGCCTGTCGTCGCGGCCGCGCGGGCGAAAACGCGGATCGTAACAGGAGCGAAACACCGCGTTAAGCGGAATGTAACGAATCCGGCCGTATAATGCGCGCCGTGCCCACCCGACTCGACGTAGACGAGAGATGAGGCGACGCGCGCTTGTCCGGCTGCTCTCACTCTCGTTCGCGGCGCTCGCGGCGGGCTGCTCGGGTTCCGTGGAGGAGTCTGTCGGGGCTACCGATGAGCCCACGCCCGGCGCGGAGGAGATGCCGGAGGCGACGGTCGGCGTTGCTTCGACCGTAGAGGAGATCCCTGGCTCTCGGGATATTCCGTTCGTCGTGAGGCGGGAGGTGAGCGGTGGCTCGAGCTACGAGGCGGACACCGTCCTCGCGGTCCGGCACGGCGTACACGAGGACTACGAGCGGGCGGTCGTGGATCTCGGCACCGGCGAGGAGCCCGCCGAGACGGTGCCAGAATGGAACCTTATGAGCCCGACCGGCGACGGCCTGTTGCGCGTGACCTTCCCGTCGATGAGCGCGACCCGTGTCTCGGACGGCAGGTTTGGCGGCGCCCTGCTCGAGAGCTTCCACTTGGTGCGCGCCCCCGAGGGTGGCATGTTCGTGGACGTCTTCGCGCGGCGGGCGTTCGCCTACCGGGTGATGGAGCTCTCGGACCCGGCCCGGCTCGTCCTGGACTTCAAGCCGCTCGGAGCGCGACTGGACGTGCCGTTACCCGCGTCGGGCGGCGACACGGTGCTCATGGACCCGCGCGCGGGCACCCGGATCCAGGCCCCGCTGACCATCAGCGGCTACTCCCGCAACTTCGAGGCCTCGAACACCGTGGTCCTGACGGGCTCCGGCGGAGAGGTCCTGGTCCGGCAGACCGTCACGGGTAACGACTGGAGCTCCACCTGGGGGTACTTCGAGGCCACCCTCGACCTGCCACCCTTCAGCGGGAGAGGAACCCTGCGGGTCGGGACCGGGAGCGCCAGGGACGGAACCTTCGAGGGCGTCGAGATACCGGTGCGCGGGAGCCGGTGAGAGACAGGAGATTTACGAGGTCGTGCCGCTCCTTACGCGCAGTTCCAGCCGGATCTTGCCGTCTTCAGCTGTACCCGTCTCACCGAGAGATACGTTGTTCAGCGCCTGCGCCACGGCATCTGCGTCGGACAGCTCGGAGGCCGGGTGAGTCGTGGCGACGGCCACCACCGCCATACCTGCCGAGCGCGCGGCCCGGATGCCCGGCGGCGCGTCCTCGACGACCACGCTCCGCTCCGGAGCCACACCGAGAAGACCGGCGGCCGTCAGGTAGCATTCGGGGTCGGGCTTGCCGTTCTCCACGTCTTCGGCGCTTACGAGAGTTCGTGGAACCGGCAGCCCGGTGTGGCGCATCCGGGCGGTCGCGATGGCGCGCGTCCCCGAGGTTACTATCGCCCAGTTCTCCGGAGGTAGGGCGGCGAGCAGATCCGAGGCGCCATCCACCTTCAGGACGTTCGCGGCGTCCTCCAGCTCGATCCGCTCCAGTTCCCTCCTCTCCGCGTCCTCGTCGAGGTGGGAGGCGAAGGAGCGAAGGGTCTCTTCCGTCCTGCGGCCGTGGGCGAACTCCACGATCCGTGCGGCGTCCAGGCCGTGGCGCCCGGCCCATATCCTCCAGGTCCGCTCTACCGAGGCCGTCGAGTCCACGAGCACGCCGTCGAGGTCGAACAAAACGGCCTCGCACTCGAACCGATCAACCACGTTCCAACTCCATGATCAAAACGATAGCCTAAATCGGCCGGCGATGTTACGACCCGGACCTAGGGCGAAGACTTCACGAAATGGCCCGGCTTTCAGGGGCTCTCCGGTCGCCCGGAGCACGTTGTCGCGCCAGGATGGGGTACCATACGAGGATGGATGACTGGCATGGGTTTGGGGCGGACCTGAGCATCTCGCAGATCTACGAGACGACGATCACGGATAGCGAGTCCGGCCTCTCTGCCCACTTCGTCATAGTACCGTCCCGATCACTTGGTGGTGGTTCTTACTTATATCGAGAGGCGACCGGACCGTTCGAAGCCCTGGGATTGCTGCCACTCGCGGACGTTCCGCTCGGCGGCGTGGTACGCAGTTTAGCCGCGTGTTTGTCATCTGAGGACGTCGACGAGTTCCTGCGAAAGTTCCACGAGGGCTTCCAGGAGGAGATTAGTAAACCCAGCACGGAAACACCCGTACACTTTGCGTTTGCGGAGTACCTCACCTTCGCCAGGGCGATCCCGTGGGAGTGGTCCACGTTCTCCGCCGACTCTTTGGGGAACGTCCTCACGGCCCAGGGTTATGGCGAAGCGGCGTACGCGTACTACGAAGGCACGAGGGTCCCCATGCTGGTCATCGCGATCCCGGCGGGGATATTGTTCTGCGGTTCGACCCCGAAGGTGGAAGATGCGCTCGGGGCTGGCCTGAGACGCCGGATCCTGGAGTTCGTGAAGAACGAGTCCGGCAAAGACGAAGGACGCTAAAGATCGTCTGAGGCAGGTCTCGTACTATTTCTCGAGCCCTCTGCATCGCCCGGTAGATCCCATCGAGAGCTTTAAGCCCCACCATCGAGCACAGCGGGGAGACGCTCTTCCCGTACCACGAGGCCTGGGGGACAGCTTCTCAGTCTAAGAATTCCGCGAACTTCGCCTTGAGAGGGTTCTCGGAAGTTTTGCGAAGAAAGTTTCCAGACGTTCTTCCTCGTAACGCTGTTCGTAACGGTTAGCAGACGCTCGCCCGCTATGGTAGTGAGGCAAAGAGGCACTCCGGGTACCTCGGAAGGAGTGAGAGAGTTGATCAGGAGTACGGCAGGCAAGTCGAGCGTCAAGTGGGCGGCGCTCTTCGCCTACGCGGCCGGAGCCACCGGCATCTTCGCCAACTCGTTGCTCATCGCCTTTTTTGCCCTGCAGGCCAGCCACCCGGACGATGGATTCTCTCTCGGCTCAGCCAACGACACAGTGGGATCGCTCGCGACCGCGTTCATGATCCCCGTCGCGCTCTCCCTGGGTGGGCGCCTACCGCAGCGACGCTCAGCACGCTTCACGCAGGCGGCCGGTCTCACGGCCATGGCGCTCTTGAGCGTTGGAGGTCCGCTGCTGGTGCTCGGGGTGCTGGCGTTCGAGGTCGCGACACCGATCGCGATGGCGGGGTGGATCATCCTCAGTCTCTGGCTGTTGTTGGTCAATCGATGGTTGCGCTTGTCGGCCGCCCTCCGGCCCCGGTTGGCACGGCTCGGAGAGTTCTTGGGTGCGGGGACGTTGGCCGGAAATGTGGTCGTTGGGCTGGGTCTCTTACTGCCGTGGATGTCGTGGCTGCAGCTGGTGGTTTTCGGCGTCGGCGGCCTTATCGGGCTGCCCGCCTGGCTCGGTATCCCGGTCTGGTTTGTGCTCCTGGGACGACATCTGGCAGCGTCATGACCATTCTCGAGAAGAGCACGCTCAGATGTCCGATGGCGTTCGGGCTGCTGAGCCTTATTCACCGAAGTTCGTCACGGATCTTCTTCCTCGTGTCGTTTGTCCTGACGTTTGGGAGACGGTAGTGCTGTAGAGTAAGGTTGTGAGAGAACGGGCAAGGGAACAGGGGCAAGAAGTCGATGGGATGAGCACGCGCGCTTCGATATCAGCCACTACCCTGCGTGGGCGCTGGCTCCTCCTTGCCCGCGCGACATGGGTTATTATCGCCACGCTAGCACTGGGCTTGTTCGTCGCTTCTATCCCTGGCTACGTTCTCAACGTTTCCGAACTCGGCCAAGCCGACTGGATGGGGGCTCCCGTCGAGGCTCCTGCGGTGTTGGTGTTCGCGCTTGATCTACTTGCTGTGCTGGCATCCATTACGGCAGCCCTGGTGTGCTTGATCCTCGCCGCCGTGCTCTTCTGGCGCAAGTCAGATGACTGGATGGTCATGTCCATCTCGTTGTACCTTCTTGTATACGGGATAGTGCTGGCTGGACCGTTGGAGAGAGCAGAAGCCTTCTACCCCGCGTGGCCCTCATTAGCAGAAGATGTGGTCCAACCCCTGTTCGTTACGACGCCAACCGTAGCGCTCATCGTTCTCTTTCCCGACGGGAGATTCGTCCCCCGCTGGACACGCTGGCTGATCCTGTTATCGATCCCATTGCTGGTGGCGACTTTCTACCTACCACTCTTCTACTGGAGCGTCTTTCTGAGCATGATTGTGCTCGGTGCCATGTATGCGCAGATCTATCGCTACCGGAACGTTTCCACGCCGCCTGAGCGACAACAAACCAAATGGGTAGTGTTCGGCATCCTATTGTGGTACCTGCTGATGGCACTGGTCAGCGTGCCTTACGTTTTCGAGTTAAACCCTTTGCCCGGCAGCCCTCTTGCCTGGTGGGCTCTTGTCGGTAGCACTGGCTGGTGGCTCACGTTGACCATCGTGCCGCTCTCATTGAGCATTGCTGTACTGCGCTATAGGCTCTACGACATAGACATTCTCATAAACCGCACGCTTGTCTACGGCTCGCTGACCGTGGTGCTGGGACTGGTGTATTTCGGGAGCGTTGCCTCTTTGCAGTACGCCTTCCGCGCCCTCACTAGTCAGGAGGAACAGCCGCAATTAGCCATCGTGGTCTCCACCCTCGTGATAGCTGCGCTGTTCAACCCACTACGTCGGCGCGTCCAGTCCTTCATCGATCGTCGCTTCTACAGGAGGAAGTACGACGCGAGAAAGACCCTCGAAGCCTTCTCGGCCAAACTGCGCGATGAGACAGACCTGGGCATCCTCAGTGACGAGTTGGTTGGGGTGGCTAGGGAGACGATGCAACCGGCGCACGTCTCTTTATGGCTGCGTCCCAACACGATCTCTAAGCGCCAGCAGGCAGACTAGCAGCCGCCTCATCTACCCAAGAGCCTAGAAGAAGATGTGTTCTCGGAAGTTCGCGGGACATATTGCCTAAAGCGTTCTTGCCACATTTCCTGCTAACATGGTTCGAGGTGGAAAGGGTTAGCCCCCGCTAGGGCAAGCGGGCTGGGAAGGAGAAAATATGCAGGATCAAGCGAAGCCAACCCTCTACGATAGGCTCGGGGTGTATATAACATCGCCGCCGTTGTTGATGACCTCATCGATAGGGTTATGGGTGACCCAAGGTTGAATGCAAACCCTCGTGTGGATGAAGCCCACCATAGAGTGTCAGCGGCAGGATTCAAGTATTTCGTCACGGAGCTGGTCTGTCGGGAGGCTGGCGGCCCGCAGACGTATTCTGGCCGTTCCATGGGCGATTCTCATAGGCATCTAATGATCACCGACGAAGAGTGGCTGGCGTTCATGGATGACTTGCAGAAGGCGGTGGATAAATTTGAAGTGCCGCAGCCAGAGCAGGAAGAATTGACGGCCATTGTAGAGAGTACAAAGGAAGCCATAGTAGTAGAGCCCTTGCAAGAAGGGCCGGTGGCACCCCGAGAACCGTAGTACCGGAGCGTATGCACCGAAGTTGCTAGCCGGGTGTGCTGATCGGAGCGGTGCCTCTGCTTATGACGATAGGTACAATGCCAAGCGGAAAGGTGTAAGAAGGGAGGTCCGAATCATGTCCGAGAAGAGCATGGGCGAATACCACAACCCGCCCGCCGGCGTCGAGGGAGAAAAGGAGCCGCCGAAGTCCATCGAGTACCCCATTGTGCGTAAGAAGTTCCGCATCACGATCGACGTGGAGGCGACACTTGCCGCGGGGCCACGCGGGGGAGCACTGCCCCCTGCTCCGGAGAACGTACCCTACAATCGGGCGATTATGGAGCGACTACAGGCGCAACCGGAGCTCGTGGACCGGCTCCTCCGCTACCGGGCCGTGGACGTGGTCAAGCAAGCGGGGAAGGCACTGGAGATCGAGCACAGGGAGGGCGGGGCTTCCGAGCAGGAGCTGCTGGGGCAGATCATCGCGGAGCTTGATCCAGACACCCAGGCGTACTTCACCGAGGACGTGGAGGACGGAGCCAGTGAATACTACTTCGATGGCTACGGGGCGACTGTAGAGCGGGTTAGCATCACAGAGATCGACGAAGCGTAAAGGATTTGCAGGGGACCTTGAGTTAGCCAACCTCCCTGTGGAGGTTGGATCATGTCAGACGCAACGCACAACAATCTTGGTTCGGTGGTTTCTCTATGGCGCTATCCCGTCAAGTCCATGATGGGAGAAGAACTGAACGCCACCGAAGTCACACAACGCGGGCTGCTTGGGGATCGTACTTACGCCCTGATGGACTCGTCCAATGGAAAGGTCGCCAGCGCCAAAAATCCCCGAAAATGGGCGAAGCTCTTCGACTTTCGGGCTACTCTCGCCGAGCCTCCCCGCACCGGCGAGACGATTCCTCCGGTCCACGTCGCACTCCCGGACGGCACCACCATAGTCACCAGCGAGCAGACCGACACCAACCAAATTCTCTCAAACGTGCTAGGCCGCGAGGTGACCTTGGAGACACGCGAGCCAGGCCAGCCGGAGAAACTTGAAACAACATTGCCCAATCCCTGGACGCCCAGCCTCGAAGAGTACTGGCCAGACATGGAGGACCTCGCCCACAGGGACACGATCACCGACGAGGCGGTGCCTGAAGGTACATTCTTCGATCTTGCAGTCATCCACATACTGACGACCGCCACCATTGACCGACTGCGGGAAATCTATCCGCAAGGGCGCTTCGAGGTGCGGAGATTTCGACCAAATATCGTGGTGGAGCCTAGCTCTGACGAGGAGGGCTTCGTTGAAGATGACTAGGTAGGAAAGACGCTAGTGATCGGAGATGAGGTCCGCATCGATATCACTGAGCCTTGCCCACGTTGTGTGATGACGACACTGCCGCAGGGTGACTTACCTAAAGATCTGGGTATCCTGCGCACAGCGGCTCAGCACAATCAGGTCAATGTCGGTGTCTATGGTGCAGTGTTGCAGGGTGGCACGATCCGCCGTGGTGATCCGGTCAGGGTCGAGTAATGCCAAACGTGGTCCTACTATTCAAGAGGGCCATATTGTAGACGCCCGGCCCTTCCTCCCACCCTTATTCACCGAACCTCCGAGAAGAGGGGTTCTGGGAAGTTGGCATACGGGATCTTGCATAGATTCCCGAGTGCCCTTCGGGGTGCAGTATCCGCCTCCGGGGCTCTACGGGCCGAATACGAGATGTCGTGGTGTCGGAAAAATGCGAAACCGTGCATGAGATTCCGCGCGCGTCTTCAAGAGATCGCGCGGTCCATCGCTTTCACGTTTGGTTCACGCCCGGTCCAGAGACTCTGCGCCAGCACACCCTGGTACAGCAACATCCGGTCGCCGGTGGCGACGCGGAGGCGCCGTTCACGGGCCAGCCGGACGAGCGGTGTCTGAGTTCCGGGACGATAGACCGCGTCGCAGACAGCTTTGCCCTCTTCCAAATACCCGGCCGGTATCGGCAGGGGGTCTCCTTCCTTCATCCCGAGAGACGTGGCGTTTACGATGACCTCCGCCTCCGGGACCGCCTCGTCCAGAGGGTAGACCTCGACCCTCTCCATGCCTAGTCCGCTCAGGTTGTCCCGCAGCCTAATGGCGTGCTCCACGCTCCGGTTGGCGATGTGCAGTCCGCCGATCCCCGCACCGCCGAAGGCGACGGCGATAGCGGCGGCGGCGCCACCGGCGCCCAGGAGTAGGACGCTCCGGCCGGAGAGTTCGATGCTGGCCTCCCGGCAGGCCATGACCATGCCGCCCCCGTCGGTGTTGTAGCCGTGGAGCGTGGAGCCCTCGATCACGACGGTGTTCACCGCCCCGGAGATACGGGCTCCCTCGTCCAGCTCGTCCACGAGTGGGATCATGGCCCGCTTGTGCGGCATGGTGATGTTGAAACCACGCAGCTTTAGGGCGGCTGCGCCCTTCACCGCCGCGGGCAGGTCGTCGGGATCGACGTCCATGCAGACGTAGACGAAGTCCAGGCCGTCGGCGGCGAAGGCGGCATTGTGCATAGCGGGGCTCAGGCTGTGGCTGACGGGTTGTCCGATCAGGGCCAGGAGCCGCGTCTTTCCGCTGATCATCCCTCTATACCCTCGCCAGGTTGTACGTTTCCTTCGACACGCCAGCCATTATAGAGGGCGCGCCGGGTCTTACCTCGCTTCCGGTGCGAGGGCGGAAGCCGCCGCCCTCCGGCCGGTGGTGAACGCGGGTGCCAGCCCGGGCGCGTACGTCCAGTTCGACAACCCGCCGGCGTCCACCCCGGCGACGCAGAAGCCATCGACCTGCACCCCGTCGTGGTCGAGAACGCGGCCGTTCGCGTCGGTCCGCAAGCCCCCGTAGGTGAACGTGATCGCGGGCTGCACCTCCACCATGTATTTACTGATGATTGAGACGCGTACGCGTCGCGGCCACCACGTTGGCCACCGCATCGCGAGCCCGCCGGGCGAACTCGCCCGGGGTCAGGGTCTCCCACAACGACAGGACGGGAGCCTCCACGCTGACAGGGATTCCTTCCGGCAGTGCGGCGAGAAACTCCGCCAGCGGCAGCTCGCCTTCTCCCGGTAGCAGGCGCATGGCACGGCTCTCCAGCTGCAGGTCGGTGCCGTCCGTGGATTGCCCGCGTGGCAGCCTGCGGGGGCGCGGTAGTCCGCTGGGTGGCGCCAGCGGCGCGTCGCACAGCTGCACG
>Ga0126313_10002411_pt1 | contig 10458 bp, 9 predicted proteins | sample Plot105A_FD_89954 | JGI IMG/M metagenome (GOLD analysis project Ga0126313, IMG submission 89954) | Serpentine soil microbial communities from UC McLaughlin Reserve, CA, USA - Plot105A | ecosystem: Environmental > Terrestrial > Soil > Grasslands | place: USA: UC McLaughlin Reserve, Lake County... | reverse complement strand
CTGCGCGCCGCTCGGAAGCTCCGCTTCCTGGAAGACCGCTTCGTCTCCGAGCAGCCGCCGGAAGAAGTCGGCGTTCGCGGGCGTCGGCTCCAGCGCCACGATCTGGAGCGGGATCTTGCGGTCTTGGAATGCGAGCACTGCGTCTGTGAGGCGCGTCAGATCCGTCGGGTCGTCCGCAAGGTCGCTGATCAGCATCACCGCCATACGCTTCGCGTGCTGTTCGTCGAGCATGCGCAGTGCGAGCAGCAACCCGTTCGAGATCTTTGTCCCGGCGGAGAACCACTGGTCCCACGGAGTCCGTGCGCGCTGCGCCTCAGCCTCGGTCACCTTGTCAGTGGGCGGCGCAAAGAAGCGCAATAGCGGCCGCAGCTCAGCGGCCGCTGTCCCCGAAGGGAACGCCTCGTACGCCACGTCCGAGAAGAGCACGAGCCCGAGCCGGCTCTGCGTCGCGGCGATCGTCGCGAGTGTCTGCTCGATCCGGAAGTACGTGCTCGGCTTGACGCTGGAAGAGACGTCGAGCACGACGATGCCCGTTGTGTCGGCCGGCAGGAACTTTCGCCCGGGCTTGCGGGGTGCGACCAGGAACGCGGCGACGGTAGCCGTCAGGAGGAGCACGGCGAGCGTCAAGCGGATGATGCGCGCGCGCCGCGCGGCCCTCTCGAAAGAAGAACGATCCGCGAGGAGGAGTGCGTGAGGATCAGTGCGCGCCATTCGACCTCACCGACTCCGCCAGTTCGTCGACGGTCGCGCGCGAAGGCCCGGGTGCCGACCATGCGAGGCGCTCGGCTGCCCTGGCCTGGGACTCCTCCGGTTGTCGCCGGAGCTCGATCGCGAGCCGCTGAAGTGCCTTGCGGCTCTCGTCCACCTCGCCGTTCATTGCCGCGTGCTGCGCGAGCGCGATCGCGCGGTCGATAGGCGTGAGATGCGCCGGGATGCGCGGCGTCCGCACGAGACGCAGGTCTCGCCGGACAACGGCCGCGACGAGCGATGCCGCCACCAGCGTCAGCAGCAGCGCGGCAGCGAAGGAGAGCCAGGCGAGGCGGCCGGGCGGTAGGCGCCAGGTGACTGCGGCGGGCGCGGACGTCGCGATGGCTTTCGGCGTCGAGAAGCCAATCTCGTCGGCGGTCAAGCGGGATTGCACGGCAACGGCCGGCCAGACGACCGCGCGTCGCACGCTGCCGCCGGCACGTCGAGGTAGCGTCGCCGTTCCTGCAGGCAGCTGCACGACCTCGGCCGCCGCTGGTCGGCCGCCACCCCGCGGCAGGCAGTCGCGGGAGGTGCACTGCAGCTCGTATGCGAAGTCGACGACGTCGGCACGCCGGGGTCCGTTGGAGATGTGGCGCGACTCGCGACGCACGCGGTAGGGCTTGAAGCTCGTCGCGAGCCGAACCCGTCTCGCATCGACACTGGCCGAATCGACGACGATTCGCGCACGCGCCGTCAGCACGTCGCCGAACAGCGACCGCGCCGGCGTGACGTTCGCGCTGACGAGCGCCCGGGACGGGGCAGACGAGCCGCCCTCGCCGGTCCACCACCTGTGAGCGAAGATCGTCAGGATCAGGAGCACGAGCGCGGCAAGCACAGCGATCCCAAGCGCAGCGAGGTCGCCCCGAGTGCGCTCGGCGGTCAACGCACCCCCCGGCCGGCCGCGAGCCTGGCCTGCGCCCACCCGAGGAGCACGGTGTGGACGCGATCGGGCTCGGCCGCGCCGATGAGAATCGGATCGAGACCGAGCCGGAGGAACTCGTGCCGCAGCGTCTGGAGACGGGTCTCGTTGAGGTCGCGGCGTTCCTCGACCTCGCTCGCCGACAGACGAACGTGTCGGCGGTCGTCACCGTTCGGGTTACCAAGCGAGACGAGGAGGCCGTCGATCTGCGGGAAGCTCTGCTCCCACGTCGGGTCCTGCACGATCACCGGCACGATGTCCCACCCTCGCACCACCGCGCGAGCCCACAGCTCCTGCCCAGGCGGCGTGATGAAGTCTGAGATGACGAAGACGAAGCTGCCGGTCGGCACGGCCCTCTGCACCGTGCCAAGGAATTCGAGTGCGAGCGTGACGTTGTCCTCGGGCGCATCAAAATCGGCCTCGAGGAAGCGCTCGAGCTGATCCGCGAGCCCCTCGCGCCACACGCTCGCGTGCGCGCGCGGTGGCTGCCAGAACGGTGTCCCCGCCTGGCCGCCTGGGTGCGCGGCGAAGTCGAGGTAGGCGAGGAGCGCCCGATGGTTGAGGGCGCTGGCGACGAGCACACGCGCGACCTCACGCAGCGCAGTGTGCTTGTGCAGCCAGGGCAGGTCCGGGGGGTAGAGCGCCATCGCCGGGCGGCGGTCGGCCACGATCACGACCGCGGGCGTCTCTTCGTTGAATCGCTCGCGAACGATGAATTGATCCCGCCCGGATGCCGAGGACAGTCGTGCAGATGCTTTCCAGTCGATTGCGCGCAGATGGTCGCCCGGCTGGTACGGCCGCGAGCTGGCCACGTCGGCGCGTCCGCCGCGCCTGATGCTCGTCGCGCCGCCCGACGCGGCCCCGAGGAGTCGGCGCCGCGGATACAGAGGGACCGGGGCCGCTGCCGTGTCCGCCACGTCAGCTCGACTGGCCGCTGAGGATCTTCAGCTCCCGCTCCTCGGTCGGTTCCGGCCGTGGCACCCGTGCGAACACGAGCTCGCGGAACCGCTGTAGCGCGGCGTCGCGCCCGCCGAGGCGGTTGTCGGCGACGAAAGCCGGCGTAAAGACAACGCGATGGGCGATCACGGGTGTGAAGAGCAGGTCGACGTCTTCGGGCGTCACGTAGTCGCGGCCGTTGAGCAGCGCCCAGGCCCGCGCCGTGCGTTCGAGAGCGAGGCTTGCGCGGACCGAGGCGCCGAGCGCAACCTCCTCGAGCTCACGCGTGGCAGTGACGAGCTCGACGATCCAGCGGAGGAGCAACTCGTCTGTGTAGACGTCCTCGACAGCGCGCTCGAGTTCCCGGACTTCTTCGAGCGATGCCACGGGCTTCAGGTCCTCGAGCGGGTGGTGGGCGCGCTGCTCGCGCACGATCCCGATCTCTTCGTCGACGCTCGGATAGCCGAGCTCAGTCCTCAGGAAGAAGCGGTCGAGCTGGGCTTCGGGCAGCGGGAACGTGCCCTCCTGCTCGATCGGGTTCTCCGTCGCCATGACGAGGAACGGATCGGGCAGGGCGTGCGTGACCCCGTCGACCGTCACCTGGTGCTCGGCCATCGCTTCGAGGAGCGCGGCCTGCGTCTTCGGCATTGCGCGGTTGATCTCGTCGACGAGGAGGATGTTTGCGAACACCGGACCCGGGCGGAACTCAAAGTCTCGCGTCTGCTGGTTGTAGACGGAGAGGCCGGTCACGTCCGTCGGCTGCAGGTCGGGCGTGCACTGCACGCGCGCGGGGTCAGCATCGTCGATCGAGCCGGCGATCGCGCGCGCCAGAACCGTCTTCGCGGTGCCGGGGACATCCTCGAAGAGCACGTGGCCGCCACAGGCGAGGACCGCAAGCACGAGCTTGATCCGCTCAGCCTTACCGTGCACAACGGCCTCGATGTTCGCGAGGAGGCGGTCCGCCGTGTCCTTCGCGCGAATCAGCCGCTCGTTGCCCTCAGTGCTCATAGCGCGCGCATTGTACGTAAGCGTAAATTAGAGCCCGTATGCGACAAGCTCGGGCCGGCTTCCCGCGCGCCGCGGCGCACCGGCGCCGACGAGGATGAGGCCCCCCGCTACGCTCGGGCAGCCGTTGATGCCCGCACTGGCGCGAGCCTCCCAGAGCCTGCGACCGTCCCGCGCGGCCAGCGCCACGATCCGGCCGTCCAGGCTTGGGGCGAAGACGACGTCGCTCGCGACGGTCGCGCAGCCCGTAGCCGGCGCACCGAGACGGCGGGACCACAGCTTCCGCCCGGTCCGTGCCGACAGTGCGTAGACGACCCCGTCGCCTTGGCGCAGATCGGCCGGGAACGCCGGGTCGACCGAGGACTCCCGCACACAGCGCTCGACGACGGGCACGAAAAGCCGTCCGGCCGCGTACGCCATCGGCGTCAGCACACCTCCCCAGAGGCCGGGGCAGACGAGCACCGGCGTTCGCGGCAGCGGGCCGAGGTCGTGCAGGTGCGTGCCGACCGCACGCGTCCAGCGCCGCGCGCCGGTCACGCGGTCCCACGCGACGACGCGCCCTGCCTTGCCGGCGCCGTAGACGCTCCGCCCGACGACGATCGGCGAGGCCTCCAGGTCGTAATCGCGCACGTCGTGCTTCGTCACCTGGTCGTACCAGAGGAGCTTCCCGGTGCCGGCCTTGAGCGCGACCAGCGCGTCGGTGTAGGGGACGGGCCCCGGATACATGCCGCCGTTGGGCCTGACAGGCGAGCCCCCCCAAGGCCCCGGGTTCGAGATCCCGAAGTAGAGGCGGCCGTCGGACGCGAGAGAGGGCGGATACCAGGCGCCGCCGCCGCCCGCAGAGGGGAAGGGAAACGGGTCGCGGATCGTCTCGAAGCGCCAGCGGATCTTCCCCGTACGCTGGTCGAGCGCATACAGCGCACCGCGCCCGGTCGGAGGGAAGCCGACTGTCGACGTGAAGACGAGTCCGCGCGCAGCGAGCGGGGCGATGTCGACGAACTGCTCGTGGCTGTTCGTCAGCTTCCGGGCCCACAGCTTGCGGCCGGTGCGCGCGTCGAGCGCGAACGCGCGGGTGTCCGTCGCGCCGAGGATCCGCCCGCCGGCGTACGAGAGGCCGTTCGGCCCGTCGTTTGGAGCCTGCACGAGGTAGTGCCACCGGGGCCAGCCGGTGCGTAGGTCGAGCGCGTGCACCGATGAGCTGAGGTCCTGCACGTACACGGTCGAGCCGACGACGACGGGAGTGGACGCAAACGACCCGAAGGTCGAGCCACGCGTCAGGGGGAACCGCCAGCGCACGTGGAGGCCGCCGACCGTGCGAGACGTGATCGTCGACGCGACCGCTCGCGTGCCCCGCAGGTCGCCGTTGGGCTGCTCCCAGCCCGCGGAGGCGGGTGCCGTCAGAGAGAGTGCCGCGGCGAACGCCGCCGCCAAGCTCCCCACGCCAAGGGCTCTAGACGACGCTGAAGTAACCGCGGATCTTGCGATCGACCTTGTACGCGAACTTGCCGCGGTCGTCGAGAAACGCGCCGAGCCGGCGCTTCTGGCCCGGGGCGATCGGCGCCGTCCGGAGGCCCCCGATGTCGAAGACGTGCGGCTTCGTTCCCTTGTTCACGATCACGAAGTGAGCGCGCCAGCCGCGCTTCGCGACGGTGCGGCTGAGCACGACACCGTTGTCCTTCACCGTTACGTTGATCGTGAAGTTGTAACCCGGGGAGGTCGTCGCCGGGCCGGCGGGGATCGCCGGAGCGGCGACGACCAGCGAGGCAGCCAAGCTGGCGAAGACGATCAGGCCCTTCTTCATTCCCGGATCTCCCCTCGACGGAAAACTCGCGCGAAGAGTAGCGCAACAAGCCGTCCGTTTACGTAAGGTTGCGGATGGTCTCAGCGCGAGCCGCCGCTGGCGCAAGACTCACGCCCGTAACGACATGGTCATCGTTCATTTCAGGAGGTAGAGATGAAGGGCATTCGCGCCCTGTTCGTGCTTCTCGTCGTCGGCTCTGTCGTCACGGCAGTTGCTTGGAGCGCGTCGACGAGGACGCACGAGATCCAACCGATTCCCGCGTTCACGCCGGCGGAGCTCACCGCGGAGCCGACGGACAACTGGACGACGGCCCGCGGGGACATCTACAACCGGCAGTACTCCGCACTGGCGACGATCACGAAGGCCAACGTCAAGAACCTCAAGATCGCCTGGCATACGCGCGTCGCCATCCCGACGAAGGGCAAGCCGAACTTCCAGGGCGTCTCCGCCGAGGCGGAGCCGGTCGTCTACAACGGCACGATGTACATGCCGGACATGAAAGGCAACGTCTTCGCGTTCGACGCCGTAACGGGTGAGCGGCTCTGGTACTACAAGCCGAAGTACCCGAAAAACTTCTCGGCAGGCCTGCCGACGAGCCGCGGCGTCGTGATCGGCGACGGCAAGGTGTACATGGCTCAGACGGACGGCGCGATCGTCGGTCTCGATCAGGCCACCGGCCGTGTCGCGTGGAAGCGGCAGGTCGGCAACCCCAAGCTCGGCTACTTCTTCACGAGCCCGCCGACCTACATCAACGGCATGCTCGTGATCGGCGAGTCCGGTGGTGACTTCGGGGCGGCCTGCAAGATCGTGGCCCTCAACGCCAAGACCGGCCAGATCAAGTGGACGTTCGACCTGATCCCGACCGGCAACCAGCTGGGTGCGAACACGTGGCCGAAGAAGCGCGCGTTCCTCGGGGGCGGCGCGGTCTGGGCACAGCTCCCCGTCGACCCGGCATTGGGACTCGTCTACGCCGGGGTCGGGAATCCGGTTCCGTACAACGGCAACGTCCGCGGTGAGGGTAAGGAGCTCTTCACGGAGTCGGTCGTTGCGCTGGACCTCAACACCGGCAAGCACAGGTGGCACTACCAGACGGTCCACCATGACCTCTGGGACTACGACACGGCGGCCAACCCGCTCGTGCTGTTCGACCTGAGGATCAAGGGCCAGGATCGCAAGGCGATCGCCAACATGGGCAAGACGGGCTGGATCTACATGCTCGACCGCCGCACGGGCAAGCCCATCCTCGGGATCCCGGAGCGGAAGGTCCCGCAGTCCGCTGAGCAGCACACGTGGCCGACGCAGCCGATCCCGGTCGGCCAGCCCTTCGCCAAGCAGTGCGCACCGAAGAAGGACTGGAAGGGCTGGAAGGCGCCTGACGGGAAGCCTCTCGGCAAGATCGGTTGCATCTTCACGCCCTACAACACGAAGCAGTACACGGTGTTCGCACCAGCCGCTCTCGGCGGCGTCGACTGGCCGCCCTCGAGCTACAGCTCGAAGACCGGCTACATGTACGTCTGCTCCAAGGACAGCTCGGCCGCCTGGAAGGCGCTCCCTAAGTCCGAGGCCGGCAAGTTGAAGCCGCTGGGGAACTTCTTCCAGATCGAAGGCCTCTTCGTCCCGCCGGGCAGTCCGGCCCTGAAGACGCAGGGGAAGGTCGTCGCGATGAACATGCGGTCGAACCGCCGTGTCTGGACCCAGGCGTTCCCTGTCGGGGACGTTTGCTACAGCGGCATCCTGTCCACCGCAGGCGGTCTGGTGTTCGTCGGCCGCAACAACGGGACGTTCCAGGCATACGACGACCGAACGGGCAAGCTGCTCTGGACGTCGCCGAAGCTCATCGCGAGCATCGCGGCTCCGCCGATGACCTATACGGTGGACGGTAAGCAGTACGTCTCGGTCTACGCCGGCGGCAACGGCGTTGCCGCGAGCTTCGGGACCGCGAAGGTGCGGTACGGGTCCGACCTGTACACGTTCGCGATCCCTGGCTAGGCGGAAGAGAAAAGCACGGGATGGGAGAGGGCCGGCGTGAGCCGGCTCTCTCCGTTTCGCTGCAGAGTGCGTGAGCCGCTGCGGAGTGCGTAAGCCTGCTACCGTCCGAATCGAACGCGCACGTCAAGTATCGAGACGTCCCAGGAGGGTCTCTTCAATGAAGAAGCACATCGGCGTCGTCCTCGCTCTCGCCATCGTGGTGTGTGGCGTGTACGCCACCGTCGCCGCGGCCACGTCGAACGTGGTCGCGAAGTCGTCCTCATCGGCCGTGGTGACGAAGAACGTCACCGTGACGATGACCGACTTCAAGTTCAAGCTCTCGTTCGCCGGGCCCTACAAGCGTGGCGTCAAGTACGTCTTCAAGACCGTGAACAAGGGCAATGCCGTGCACAACTTCGACATTCAGAAGGTCAAGGCGACCAAGGTCATCCCGCGTGGGAAGACCAGCTCCATGGCGGTCATCTTCAAGAAGGCCGGCAAGATGCAGTTCATCTGCGACGTGCCGCGCCATGCCGAGCTCGGCATGGCGGGGCGCCTCACCGTCAAGTAGTCCCTTGGCGCGAGGAAGGGGCGACGGCGGATGACGATCGATCCGCCGTCGCTCTACTCGACCCCTGCTGGCTAGGATCGGCCGGTGCGCGAAGCCACTGACCACGCAGTCTTCGACACGGCGATCGAGGTAGCAGGCCGCTTGCGGCGAAACGTGGAGACCGTCGTGCTCGGCAAGAGCGAGACGGTCACACTCGTCATTGCTGCGCTTGCGTCGCGCGGCCACGTGCTCCTCGAGGATGTTCCCGGCACGGCCAAGACCGTCCTGGCGCGCTCGATCGCAGGCAGCATCCAAGGTGCCGTCGCGTCACGCATCCAGTGCACGCCCGACCTTCAGCCCACGGACATCACCGGCCTCTCGATCTGGAACCCTCAGACGCGCGCGTTCGAGTTTCGCGCCGGTCCAGTTTTCGCGAACGTCCTGCTCGTCGACGAGGTGAACCGTGCGCTGCCCAAGGCGCAGTCGGCGCTCCTCGAGGCGATGGCAGAGCATCAGGTGACGGTGGACGGCGCTACGCGTCGTCTTCCCAACCCGTTCTTCCTGATCGCGACCGAGAATCCGATCGAACAGGAGGGAACGTTCCCGCTGCCCGAGGCGCAACTCGACCGGTTCCTGCTCCGCACCTCGCTCGGGTATCCGAGCGCCGACGAGGAGCTGCGCATCCTCGACGATCAGCTGCACGGCCATCCGTTGAGCAGGCTGCGCGCCACCGTCGACCTCGGCGAGCTCGAGCTGCTGTACTCCGCCGTCGAAGAGGTGTACGTCGACCCGCTGCTCAAGCGGTGGATCGTCGACCTCGTGCGCTCCACGCGCGACCTCGAGACCGTGCTGGTCGGCGCCTCGGTCCGCGGGACACTCGCGCTCGAGCGCGTTGCCCGCGCTTGGGCGTTGTTGCACGATCGAGCGTTCGTCGCCCCCGAGGATGTCGAGGAGCTCTTCGTGCCGGTGCTCAGCCACCGCCTCGTCATCGCACCTGAGCTCTTGCTCGACGAGGACCTGACGCGGCAGCAGGCGATCGAGCGCGTCTTCGCGAGCGCGCTGGAGAGCGCTCCGCGGCCCGAGCCTGACTGGGGCGTCGACGCGCGCGCGGCCAAGACATGAGCGCGGCGGCGCCGCGGCCGTTTCCGCTTGTTCCGCGGCGTCGTTTCCTCGGCGTCCAGTTCGGTCGCCGGCGCACGTCGCGCCGAGGTGACGGTGACGAGATTGCGGGAACACGTCCGTACAACCCCGGCGACCTGACGGCGCACATCCACTGGGCGGCATCGGCACGGCTCTCCGAGGCGCGGGGCACTGACGAGTTCGTGGTGCGCGAGTTCTTTGCCGAGCAGGCGCCACGTGTCGCGCTCGTCGTCGACCGCCGGCCGGCGATGGCAATCAATCCGGCGCCTACGCCCTGGCTCGACAAGCGACGTGCAGCGGAGGCTGCCGAGCGGCTGATCGCAGCGAGCGCAATCGCAGAGCGTGGCGAGATCGCTCTCAGCGACGGCTCGACGCGTACGGCGACGTGGCTGGGCGGCGGGGGCGGCTCGGTCGCAGCGCTCGACCGGCGGGGGCGAGGCGCATACCGCGGCGACACCGGCTCGTTGCGCATTGCGCTCGACACGGTCGTGCGCGACGCTAGGGCCCTGCCGTCCGGAAGCTTCGTGTTCGTCGTTTCGGACTTCCTCGACCCCGTGCCCACACGGCTGTGGGCTCGCCTCCGCTCCCTGCATTGGGACGTGACCCCCGTCATCGTGCAGGATCCCGTCTGGGAGGCCTCGTTTCCCGATGTCGGTGGTGCCGTCGTACCGCTCGCAGATCCGGCGACGGGCCGCGTCGAGGACGTCTGGTTCTCGCCGCGCGGGGCGCGCGAGCGGGCCGCGGCCAACGAGGCGCGCCTCGCACATCTGCTCGAGCTCTTTCGGCGCGTCGGTTTCGATCCCGTACTCGTCGACACGGCCGAGCCGGCGGACATCAGGCAGCGGTTTCATCGCTGGGCCGAGCGCCGGCGCAGCTCGTGGAGGCTGCACTCCTGAGGATCGCCGCACTCGCAGTCCTCGCGGTGGTCGTCGCCATGTCGGCCGGTGCGGCCGCGTCCGACGGAGTGGTGGCGCACGCAACCGTCGACCGGGAGGTCGTCGGTCTCGGTGACCCGTTCCTGTACGTGGTCGAGGCGCGTGGCCCGTCGGACATGATTGTCCTCGCGGATGCAGGGCCATTCGTGGTTGCGGCGCCGCCCAAGCGCTCGCGCTCCGACGGAGGGCGGCTCGTGCGCATCGAGCAGCGGCTGATCTGTCTCGACCGTGGCTGCGCGCCTAGCAATCGGCGGAGGCGGGTGGCGCTTCCGCCGGCGCGCGCGATCAGCGGCGACGTTCGGACGGTCGTCCCTCGGGCGACGATCACCGTCGAACCCCGCGTGCCGGAGACTGCGGTCAGGGAGTCGCGAGCCCGCTACCGAGTCGACGACGAGATCCGCCCTGCGGCGACGCCGTCGCTGGTGGTGCCCGTCGGTCTGATGCTGCTCGCCCTCGT
>Ga0126313_10002410_pt1 | contig 10458 bp, 10 predicted proteins | sample Plot105A_FD_89954 | JGI IMG/M metagenome (GOLD analysis project Ga0126313, IMG submission 89954) | Serpentine soil microbial communities from UC McLaughlin Reserve, CA, USA - Plot105A | ecosystem: Environmental > Terrestrial > Soil > Grasslands | place: USA: UC McLaughlin Reserve, Lake County... | reverse complement strand
TAAACCTGCTGATACACTTAGACTCACCTCCCCGAGAGACGCCTTGACGTCTCCCCTCTGCCTGGCCGACAGCAGGAAGCATTGCATTTTAGGCGGCCAGGCGCAAGCTCCCGAGGCGCCGCTTCAGCGGGTAGAGATGAGCGCCACCCGCACGTCGTTGACGTTGGTGCCTGTCGGCCCGGTTTCGAGCAAGGCTCCGCCCGCCTTTAGCGCCGCGTACGAGTCGTTGTCCGCCAGTGCCCCCTCCGGGTCCACGCCGCTATCCCTGATCTTCTGTGCCGTCTTACCGTCGACGATCCCGCCCGCCGCGTCGGTCGAGCCGTCGTTGCCGTCGGTGTCCGCAGAGAACGCCGCCCAGCCCTCGACGCCGTCCAACTCGACCGCGAGTGCCAGGACGAATTCCAGGTTCGGGCCGCCGGTGCCGTTCCCGCGCACGGTCACCGTAGCCTCGCCGCCCGAGACGATGGCGCACGGCGGCGGAGCCGGGTTGCCGCTCGCCAGGACCTCCCTGATGATCGCCGCGTACATCGAGGCTGCCCCGAGGGCCTCGCCCGTGAGGGTGGTGGTCAGCAGCAGCGGCGAGTATCCGAGTTCCCCGGCCTTCTTCGTCGCAGCCTCGGCCGCGTGCCAGCCCCCTCCGCAGATACAGTTCACGACGTTCTCGAAGATGGAGTCGTCTGATTCTGGGGTCTCCTCCGCGTCCTGTAGGTGCTCAGCGATGCTCTCCGGAGGCTTGATCCCGTAGCGCTCCAGTACACGCCGGGTGTCCTCCAGGCTCGTTGGATCCGGTGCCGTGAGGCCGCTCGCGATGGAAGAGGGCTCGTCGCCCACAACGTCCGAGAGCAGGAGAGCTATGGTCGGGGCCGGATGGGCCAGCCTAACCAGGCCGCCGCCCTTCAAGACCGAAGCGTGTTTCCTTACGGTATTGATCTCCCCTATATCCGCCCCGCTTCTGAGGAGGTCCCCCGTAAGCTTCTTCAGGTCGGCAAGCTCGATGGGCGGAGCCGGGTCGGCGAGCAGCGCCGAGGCCCCACCCGAGATGAGGGCGAGCAGCAAATCTCCCTCTCCCAGAGACTCCGCAAGCTCCTGTACCCTGCGGGTCGCCTCAACGCCCCTCTCGTCCGGTTCGGGATGGGAGGCGAAGAGGGTCTCGAAGCTCTCGGGACCCGGTTCGTGGCCGTCCTTGGTAACGACCAGTCCTCCGGCGAGGCGCTCCCCGAGCAACTCCCCTGCGGCCCGCGCCATCGCCCCCGCAGCCTTGCCGGCCGCGATAACGAACACTTTCTCTGCGGCAAAGCTCCTTCCGTCGGCGGCGAGAGATCCGTCCTCAGAGTGCAGCGCGCGGCGAACTGTTACTGCCGGGTCGGCGGCGGCCAGGCTGGCCGAGAGGATCTCTTGCAGGTCGTCCCGCATATGGGCATTGTAACCATCCGGGAGCCTGGCGCCGCTCTCAGGTATGCTGGTAGTGGAAGGAGGGTAGGCATGAGGTTCAGCGCGAACGTTTCTATCCTGTTCGGCGGGGTCTCGCTCCTCGAGCGCTTCGGGCGGGTGGCCGAGGCCGGTTTCTCGGCGGTCGAATTCTGGTGGCCTTCGGGCGAGGATCTTGGCGAGGTAGAGCGTGCAGTCAAGGACGCAGGCGTCGATGTGGCGCTCTTCAACTTCGACGCCGGAGATATGCCCGCGGGGGACAGGGGGCTTGCGGGTGATCCCGGCCGACAGCAGCGATTCAGGGATAACGTGCCTGTAGCCCTCGATCTCGCGCGTGCGCTAGGCTGCGAGAGGATCAACGTATTGGTCGGGCACAGGATCCCTGGCATGGACCGTGAAGAGCAACTCGCGCTGGCGCGCGAGAACGTACGCTTCGCCGCAGGGAAAGCCGCCGGCGTCACGGTCATGGTCGAGGCCGTCAACACCTTCGAGAACGGGCCCTATCTTCTGTACACGACGGAGCAGGCGGTCGAGTTTGTCAGGGACGTAGGTCGGGAGAACGTACGGGTCCAGCACGACTTCTATCACATGCAGAGGATGGAGGGGAACCTGGTGGCGACGCTAAGGGTGCACATCGGCTCTATCGGTCACGTCCAGATCGCCGACTCGCCGGGACGCGGGGAGCCAGGCACAGGGGAGATCCACTACCCCTACGTCCTCGGTGAACTGGAACGGCTCGGCTACGATGGCTACGTCGGCCTCGAATACAACCCAACGACGGAGACCACCGAGAAGAGTCTGGAATGGCTGCCGAAGGAGCTGCGAGGCGGGGACGTCTCCGTCTCTGACCTGGAGCTTTAGAGAGGAGACAACATGGCTGAAAGAGTAGGTTTTATTGGGCTTGGGATCATGGGCAAACCGATGGCGGAGAACCTCATCGAATCGGGCTATGATCTCGTCGTGTACAACCGTACCCGCGAGAAGGCCGAGGAACTCGACGGTGCGACGGTCGCAGAGAGCCCGAAAGAGGTCGCGGAGCAGTCAGACGTTATCATCACCATGCTCCCTGACTCGCCGCAGGTCGAGGAGATACTGGCCGGGGAAGGAGGGGTACTCGAGGGTGTCAGAGACGGTGCCCTGATCGTGGACATGAGCACGATCTCTCCTGTAGTCACGGAGGAGCTCTCTGAGAGGGCTCAAGCGAAAGGCGCCTCGATGCTCGATGCTCCTGTCAGCGGGGGAGACGTCGGTGCCATAGAGGGGACGCTCGCCATTATGGTCGGGGGAGACGAGGAGGACTTCGAGCGCGCCCTTCCGCTCTTCGAGGTCATGGGCGCGGCTGTAACCCACGTCGGGCCTACAGGGGCGGGGCAGGTCGTCAAGGCCGCGAACCAGATCGTGGTTGCGCTCACCATCGAGGCCGTCTCCGAGGCGCTGGTGTTGGGTTCCAAGGGCGGGGTAGCGCCGGAGAAGATCCTGGACGTGCTCGGCGGGGGGCTCGCCGGCAACAAGGTCATGGAGGCCAAGCGGGAGAAGCTCCTTGAGCATTCCTTCGATCCGGGCTTTAGGATAGAATTGCACCACAAGGATCTGGGGATAGCGCTCGCGGCCGGCAGGGAGTACGGTGTAACCCTTCCGGTCACGGCGGTGGTGGATCAGATGCTCGAGACATTGAAGATGAGGGGAAGAGGGAATCAGGACCACTCAGCGATCCTGACGCTCATAGAAGAATCGTCCGCACACGAGATAGGGAGCTAGGGCTTCCGAAGGGGAAGGACACACATGGACCGGGAACAGTTAATAGAAACTATGCAGGAGATCCTGGGCCCCGAGGGTGTGATCCACAAGCACGAAGAGCTGCGCACCTACGAGTGCGACGGCCTCATGAACTACCGCGTCATCCCCGACCTCGTAGTCCTCCCGGAGTCAGCGGAGCAGGTCCAGCAGATAGTGAAGACCTGCTACGACGAGGGCATCCCTTTCGTGGCCCGGGGCTCGGGGACGGGCCTCTCGGGCGGGGCTCTCCCCATCGAGTCCGGTGTCCTCATAGTCCTGACCAGGCTCCGCCGCATCCTCGAGGTGGACATCCCGAACGGGCGCGTCGTCGTAGAGCCCGGCGTCATAAACGTCTGGGTCTCCCAGGAGGTCGCTGACGAAGGCTACTACTACGCCCCCGACCCTGCGAGCCAGATCGTCTCCTCCATCGGCGGGAACCTCGCGGAGAATAGCGGCGGGGTGCACTGCTTGAAGTACGGCTTCACGACCAACCACGTCATGGGGGCCGAGGTGGTTCTGCCCGACGGCTCGGTCGTCCACATCGGCGGCGGCAAGGCGCCCGACGCCCCCGGCTACGAGCTCCTCGGCGCCTTCGTCGGCTCGGAAGGCACTCTAGGCATCGCCACCAAGATAACGCTCAGGATCCTGCGCCAGCCCGAGGACGTAAGGACGCTGCTCGCGGCGTTCAAGGACACGGAGGAGGCCGGTGGGGCGGTCTCGGGGATCATCGGCGGCGGCATAGTGCCTGCCGCCATCGAGATGATGGACGCACTGACCATCGAGGCGGTAGAGAAGCAGATCTCGCCCGGCTTCCCCGAAGCGGGCGCAATCCTGATCGTCGAGCTCGACGGGCCCGAGGCCGAGGTCGAACACCAGTTCGAGCACGTCATAAGAGTCTGCGAGGAGAACGACGCCTCGGAGATAAGGGTCGCCGAGGACGACGAGGAGCGGGCCCTGTTCTGGAAGGGCAGGAAGGCCGCGTTCGGGGCTATGGGCTCTATCTCAAACGACTACTACGTCCAGGATGGGGTCGTCCCGCGCACGGAGCTCGGGGCCGTTCTGAAGAAGATAGCGGACTTGAGCGAGGAGTACGGCCTCAGGGTCGCCAATGTGTTCCACGCCGGCGACGGCAACCTCCACCCGCTCGTCCTCTACGACAACGACGCCCCCGGCGAGGCCGAGAAGGCCGAGGAACTGGCCGGGGAGATCGTCTTCGCCTGCCTGGAGCACGGAGGATCGCTCACGGGCGAGCACGGCATCGGGCGCGACAAGATGAAGTATATGCCCCAGATGTTCACCACGGACGACATGGACGTCATGCAACTCCTCAGGTGCGCTTTCGACCCGCACCGGATCTGCAACCCGGGTAAGATCTTCCCGACCCCGCGCCTCTGCGGCGAGCGCCCTGGCCCCTTCCACATGCACCCGGTCCAGAAGGCCGGCCTTGCGGAGAATTTCTAATGCAGACGCAGAACATCCCAACGGAAGAGCTGCAGGGCATAGTAGGCGAAGAGCACGTCAGGGAAGCCGCAGCCGAGGATGCCGTAGACGGCGTGGAGCCCTCCTTCGTCGTCGAACCTGGAACGGTCGAAGAGACGAGCGAGGTCACGAAGCTAGCGACCCGCGAGGGGCTCGCCGTCTCACCGCGCGGCGGCGGGACCAAGATGGGCCTCGGGAATCCCCCTCGGGAGGTCGACATCATCCTCAGCACCGCGCGCATGGACGGGATCATAGAGCACGTCCCTGGCGACCAGATCGTACGTGTCCAGACCGGCCTGAGGCTACGAGATCTGCAGGAGAATCTCGCCGAATCGGACCAGATGCTCGGCGTGGATCCTCCCGAAGAAGGGGCCACTGTCGGGGGTATCGTGGCGGCGAACTCCTCGGGCCCGCGGCGCCTCAGATACGGCACGGTAAGGGACCTGATCATCGGTATAAAGGTGGTGCTCGCCGATGGCACGGTGGCGAAGGCCGGCGGCAAGGTCGTCAAGAACGTGGCCGGTTATGACCTCTCCAAGCTGTTCACGGGTTCTCTTGGGACCCTCGGCGTCATCGCCGAGGCGAACTTCAGGCTGCACCCGATACGGGAGACGGCCAGGACCGTCTTCGTAGAAGTGGACGATCACGAGAAGATAGCGGACGTGGTGCAGGAACTCACGCACTCCTCCCTCAGCCAGTTCGTGCTCGACGCCCTGGAGATGCGGTGGGAAGGAGGCCGAGGCGTCATCGCCGCCCTGTTCGAGGGGATCGAACCCGCCGTGGAGGCGCAGTCCTCCGCGGCGACCGAGGTTCTGCGCTCCCACGGCGAGATGAGCGTCCTCGGCGAGGACGACGGTAAGGCGTTCTGGGAGCATTTCGCCCGGCGGCCCTGGGAGGCGGGCGACGTGGGGCTCAAGATCGGCGCCCCGCCTTCCGAGCTGACGGCCGTTCTCGCCTCGGTCCTTGGGGCGGCGGAACGCACGGGCGCCCGTGTCAGCCTCTCCGGACACGCCGGAACCGGGGTGACCTTCGCCGGACTCTCCGGCGGCGAAGCCGGGCTCGTCGAGGTCGTCGAAGAGGTACGCGAGATCCGGCTCCCCAGGGGCGGCAGCGTGGTCGTGCAAGAGGCTCCTCTCACCGTCAAGGAGAGGCTGGACGTGTGGGGGACCGGAGGAGATTACCTCGGCCTCACGCGGCGGGTAAAGGAGAAGTTCGATCCGGGGTACACCATGAACCCCGGTAGATTCCTGGGAGGCATCTAGTGACCGAACGAGGCGGCGGTCGAAACGGCTCTGGCGGAGATGATCGTTACAGCGCCACAGACTCGACCGAGCGGCGAGACACCGAGGGCACGACGGGCGAGGAGGCGATGGCCGAGGCGATCGGCGCTGGGAGCCCGGAGGACGTCGGCCAGAGCACCCGCGCAGCGAGCGACTCGATACAGCAGACCGTCGGCGCAGACCGGGCGGAGAGCGGCTCCTACACGTTCCCCGCCTTCGACGACCACCACCCGCCGGAGAAGGAACTCATAGACGACTGCGTCCACTGCGGATTCTGCCTGCCGACCTGCCCGACCTATGTCCTCTTCGGCGAGGAGATGGACTCACCGCGCGGGCGCATCTACCTGATGAACAAGGGCCTCACCGAGGAGCCGATGAACGACGAGATGGTCCGCCACTGGGATCTCTGCCTCGGATGCATGGCCTGCGTTACCGCCTGCCCCTCGGGCGTGCAGTATGACAAGCTCATAGAGGCCACGCGTGGTCAGGTCGAGCGCCGCTACGAACGCAGGGCGGACGACAAGGCCTTCAGGGAGATGATCTTCCAGTTCTTCCCCTATCCCAACCGCTTGCGGGCAGTGGCCGCACCGATGCGCCTCTACCAGCGCTTCGGGATCGGGGACAAGCTGCGCAGGGCCGGCGTCATGCAACGCGTCCCGGCCAGGATGCGGGCTATGGAGGCGCTGCTACCGGATCTGCCCAAGGAAGAGAAGATCCCCGACCTCACGGGGCCTGTAGGCGAGAGGCGCCGCAGGGTCGGCGTCCTGACAGGCTGCGTGCAGCGGGTCTTCTTCTCCCCCGTCAACGCCGCAACCGTCCGCGTCCTCGCCGCCGAGGGCTGCGAGGTAGTCGCCCCCAAACAGGGTTGTTGCGGCGCCCTCTCCACCCACGCGGGCCGCGAGGAGGAGTCCCTGGACTTTGCCCGCAAGACAATAGGCACCTTCGAGGACCTGGACCTGGACAACGTCGTCGTCAACGCCGCCGGCTGCGGCTCGACGATGAAGGAGTACGGCTATTTGTTGCGCGACGACCCCGAGTACGCCGAGAGGGCGAAGGCTTTCAGCGCGAAGGTCCGCGACGTCTCGGAGTTCCTGCAGGAGCTCGGCCCCGTGGCCGAACGCAATCCTCTGCCCGTTACGGCGGCCTACCACGACGCCTGCCACCTGGCGCACGCGCAAGGCATCCGCAGGCAGCCGCGCCAGACCCTCAAGCAGATACCAGGGATGGAAGTAAAGGAGATCAGGGAGGCCGAAGTCTGCTGCGGATCTGCTGGCATCTACAACATGGTCGAGCCCGAGCCCGCGGCCGAGCTAGGCGAACGCAAGGCAAATAACATCCTGAATACCGGGGCGCAGATGATCGTCACCTCGAACCCCGGTTGTATGCTTCAGATACAGTCTTCCCTGAAGAAGATGGGACACGGAGGCCTCCCGATGGCCCACCCCATGGAGGTCCTCGACGCCTCCCTGCGCGGAGTGCCCGTAGAGACGCTACTCGACAAATAGCATGAGGGCAGCCCGCTCCCTCCTCGCCGTCCCCGCGACGCGCCGGAAGATGGTCGAGAAGGCCCTAGCCTCGGACGCCGACGCCGTATTCCTCGACCTCGAGGACGCAGTCACCCCCGAGAGCAAGGCCGCGGCCCGCGGGGACGTCGCCCGCGCCATCGACGAGCTCGACTGGAACGATCGTCCGACGCTCTTCAGGGCCAATGACCTCGAAACACCTTACTTCTACGGGGACCTGATCGAGGTAGTAGAAGAGGCCGGTAACTCTTTAGATGCCATCATAGTCCCGAAGGTGAACCGCCCCGAGGACCTCTACGCCGCCTCCGTCCTGCTCTCCCAGCTCGAACTGGCGATGGCCCTGGAGCCTGGCAAGGTAAAGCTCGAAGCCCAGATAGAGAGCGCAGAAGGGCTGACCAACGTAGACGCGATAGCCCGCGCCACCACCCGCCTTGATGCCCTTCATTTCGGTCCTGGCGACTTCGCCGCGAGCCTGAACATGCCCCTGACCAGCATCGGCGTGATGGACGAGTGGGACGAGGCCTACCCTGGCCACCGCTTCCACCACGCCATGCAGCGCATCGTGGTGGCGGCACGCGCCGCCGGGCTGCACGTCCTCGACGGTCCCGTCGCCGACTATGGCGACGAGGAAGGACTGCGCAGGAGCTGCCTGATCGCCCGTTCTTTAGGCTTCGACGGCAAGTGGTGCATCCACCCGGCCCAGATCGAAGTAGTCAACCAAATCTTCTCGCCTACTGAAGAAGAGGTGGAGTGGGCGAATAAGGTCGTCGCGGCCTACGAGGAGGCGAACGCCGCTGGCTCAGGATCGGTAAGCGTGGACGGACAGATGGTCGACGCCGCCTCCATAAAGCTGGCGCGCAACACGCTTGGCAAGGTCCCGAAGAAAGACCCTTGAGCCGAGTTCGAAGAAGCCACTGCTGCTCTGGTTACGTACACTACAGGGCTCCTGGCCTCGCGAAGGTATAACATGAACGGATGAATGGTCCGAAACAACCACCTTATGTGGCGCGATCCGTCAGACTAGATGCTCGCACCGTACGGTGGTTGCGGCTCTTGCTACTCGCCGCGGCGGCGACGGTGTTCGGTCTGCTGTATCTGCTGTTTGAGGGCTTTCGGTCCGAGACGAACCGTGCGCTGGGGATTCTGGGGCGTGGGGACATCGCAGGGCTCAGAGACTACATCCTCTCGTTCGGTCTCTGGGCGCCGGTAGCTTCGTGTTTTCTTATGCTATTGCAGGCATTGGCTGCGCCCGTGCCCTCCTTCCTGATCACCTTCGCCAACGGGCTCGCTTTCGGGGTGTTCTGGGGCTGGATGCTCTCCCTGTTCGGGCACGTGCTCGCGGCGGCCGTGTGCTTCGGGATCTCACGCGCCCTCGGCAGGGTCCCCGTGGAGGTGCTCGTCGGGAAGACGGGGCTCGAGTCTGCCGACCGCTGGTTCGCGCGGTGGGGGGTCTACGCCGTTTTCGTCGGACGTCTCCTGCCGGGCGTGGCCTTTGACGCCCTCTCCTTTGCCGCGGGGCTCACCCGGATGCGCTTCCGAAGCTTCATAGCGGCCACGGCCCTCGGCATCTTCCCCCAGACTTTGCTCTACTCGTACCTGGGACGCCAGGCGCCCGAGTACGTCGCCCTGTTCCTCGTGACCTCGGGTCTCGTGGTCTTAGGGGTAGTACTGGTCGCCGTCTTCAGGTACAGGAGGGAACGCCGCAAGCCCAAACGCGACCTGCGCTAGAAAAGACACGCCGATGTTGCGTGGGTTACATTTCGGGGAATAATGCAAAGCAGAAAAACGAGTGGGAGGAGCAGATGTGAGCACTACAACCTTGATCGTGATCATAGTGGTGGTCGTTGTCGTGGTTTTGTTACTGGCGCTGTTCTTCGCTTCGCGGCGGAGGGCTGCGCAGAGGAGTGAGGAGCAGCGCGAGCGAAGCAGGGAGGAGTTCGGCTCCGAGTACGAGCGTACGGCAGAGGAGAGAAGCTCTGAGGAGGAAGCCGAGCGGGAACTGAGGGAGCGTCGCGGTCGCGTAGAACGGCAGGTCGAGCCGCTCTCCGAAGAGAGCCGTGGTCGCTACGAGGAGCAGTGGGGCGAGGTCGAGAGGGTCTTCGTGGATAATCCACAGAGATCCATAGAGATGGCTGATAGGACCGTCTCCGACATCCTGAACGAGCGCAACTTCGTCGCCGACGCCGGCCAGTCCGACGAGGAAACCGAGAGGAGCTTGGCCGTCATGCATCCCGACGTCGCCGACGACTACAGGGAGGCGCGGCGCATCAGGGCCGAAGTCGTGGCGCGTTCGGCCGGGCGCGCAGACGAAGGGTCGAATGAGGAGTCCACCGAAGAGTTGCGCCAGGCCATCGGCAAGTATCGTGCGGTCTACGAACGGCTCGTGACGGAGTAGAGCGGCGACGTGGGGGCGCTGGCCGCCGGGTTCTGGGGGTTCGTTGGGGGAGCATCACTCCTTCTGGGGGCGCTCGCCGGCATCTACGCCGGCGCCTCGAGGCGCACCATAGCGACCATCATGGCGCTCGGGGCCGGGGTCTTGATCTCCTCGGTCGCCTTCGAGCTCATGGACGAGGCTTACCAGATGGGGGGCTTCGACGCGTCGGCCCTGGGGCTATTGGTCGGGGCCGTGGCGTTCTTCTTCGCCGATAGGGAGGTAAACAGGAGGGGCGCGTCGTAAGAACTCGGGAGATAAACAGGGTGACTCGGCGACTGCCATCGCCATAGGCGCGCTCATGGACGGCATACCGGAGTCGGCGGCTATCGGGATTAGCCTCCTCGAAGGCGGTAAGATTAGCGCCGCCCTCGTCGCCGCCGTCTTCCTCTCCAACGTCCCGGAAGGACTGTCCTCAGCCTCGGGGATGAAACAGGCCGGACGCTCGAAGTCCCACATCCTCGGGCTCTGGGGCGGGGTAACGTTGGTCTCTGCATTGGCCGCCCTGCTCGGCTACTTCTTTCTAGCAGGCGCCTCGGAG
>Ga0126313_10002409_pt1 | contig 10458 bp, 9 predicted proteins | sample Plot105A_FD_89954 | JGI IMG/M metagenome (GOLD analysis project Ga0126313, IMG submission 89954) | Serpentine soil microbial communities from UC McLaughlin Reserve, CA, USA - Plot105A | ecosystem: Environmental > Terrestrial > Soil > Grasslands | place: USA: UC McLaughlin Reserve, Lake County... | reverse complement strand
GACTTCGTTGAGGCGCGTGCCCGCGAACAGGCGGCGCCTGATGGGAGGGTGCGCATCTGGGCTCCCGAGGGTGCCGCGACCTCGCGCGCGCTGCTCGAACGACGCGGCTATGCCGTCCAGCGGTTCTCGTTCCGGATGGTCGTGGACCTCGACGACGACCCTCCAGAGCCCGCGTGGCCGGATGGGATGACCGTGCGCACCTTCGATCCCGAGCGCGACGTCGAGGTGGTCTACGAGGCGCACCAGGAAGCTTTCTCGGATGAGGAGGACTTCGTGCGTGATCCGTTCGCCGACTGGCAGCACTGGGCCTTTCGCGACTCGTTCGACCCGGACTTGTGGTTCCTCGCGACGGACGCCGACGCGCTCGCCGGACTTTCCCTTTGTTATCCCGAGCGTGACGGGAATCGCGACCTCGGGTGGGTCTGGATTCTCGGTGTGCGCCGGCGGTGGCGGCAGCGCGGGCTCGCGACGGCGCTCCTCCGGCACTCGTTCCGCGAGCTCAGGGCTCGCGGGAAGAAGCACGCAGGCCTCGGCGTCAACTCGAACAATCCGAATGCGCTCCGCCTGTACGAGCGCGCAGGCATGCGACTCGAGCGCAAGTACATTTGGTACGAGCGCGACGTGACGTAGATGTCCCGACTGCGAGCGAAATGTCCCGACTGCAAGACGCAAACGGCCGTCGCGCTCGGCCCGGAGTACGAGTGCCATGCCTGCGGGCGCACGTTCGGTGCGGGTCTGGTGCGGGTTCCGCGCGCGTGGGGCGACGGCGGCGAGGCGATGGCTGATGCCGCGCATCTCGACCTGCCCTACCCGGAGGCGGCCGTCGTCGCGGAGGAATCCGTCCGCGAGCAGGCCCTCGCGCTGGCGCTCGAGCTTCCCGAGCGCCCGCTCGTCCTCGGCGGCTGCTGCTGCTCGCACGTCGGTGCGGTCGAAGGGCTTTCGACACGCCACGACCGGCTCGGCATGGTCTGGCTCGACGCGCACGGCGACTTGAACACACGCGAGTCGTCGCCGTCGGGCAACGAGTGGGGGATGCCGCTCCGGATGCTGATCGACTCGGGTGCCGTCGAGGCGAAGAATGTCGCGCTCGTCGGTGCGCGGAATCTGGACCCGCCGGAAGAGGAGTTCATCGAGGCGGCGGGCGTGCGGCGTGGGGCCGAGGGCGTCGAGGGCGCGCTCGCCGAAGTCGACTGCGTGTACGTCGCGCTCGACTGCGATGTCTTTGCGCCGGAGGAGGTCACGTCGTTCATGCCGGAGCCAGGTGGGCTGTCGGTAGGCGAGGTCGAGGAGCTGTTCGAGCGGCTCGCCCGCGACTACACCGTTCTCGGCGCCGGCCTCAGCGGCCTGCGCGGCGACGCACGGAATGTGGAGCCGCTGACAAAGCTGTGCCGAGCGCTGGGTTTGTAGCAGCCGTAGACTCAGGACGTGGCCAAGATCGACGTCTCGATCGAGCACCGGCACGCGCCGGCGCCCGTTGACGGCGGACGGCCGCATCCGAACACGTGCCCCAAGTGCGGCTCGCACTACCGCGACGATGAGCTCGATTCCAACCTGCGCGTCTGCTCCCAGTGCGGTCATCACTTTTCGGTGCGTGCGACGGCGCGAATCGCTCAGCTCGCCGACCCCGGCACCTTCGAGGAGGAGGCGGCGGAGCTCCGGTCCGACGACCCGCTCGAGTTCTTCGACCTGCGGCCTTACACGGAGCGGCTGGCGGAGGCGGAGGTTTCGACTGGCCTAGGCGAGGCGATGGTGATCGGCGGCGCGGCGATCGACGGACATCCGTGCGAGCTCGCGGTCATGGACTTCTCGTTCATGGGCGGCTCGATGGGGCGCATCGTGGGGGAGAAACTGACTCGCGCGTGCGACAGCGCGGCCGAGCGCCAGGTCCCGCTCGTGTCGGTGACGGCGTCAGGCGGCGCGCGGATGCAGGAAGGGATCCTCTCGCTGATGCAGCTGCCGAAGACGGTCTGCGCCGTCGAGGATCTCCACGACGCCGGCGTGGCGATGATCAGCGTGATGACGCACCCGACCACGGCCGGCGTCCTCGCGAGCTTTGCCAGCCTCGGTGACGTGATCGTCGCGGAGCCGGGCGCGCTCCTCTCGTTCACAGGTCCGCGGGTCGTCCAGCAGACGACGCGCGAGAAGCTCCCCGATGATTTTGGGCTCGCGGAGTCGAACTATCGCTTCGGGCACGTCGACGCGATCGTTCCGCGGCCCGAGCTGAAGCCCTTCCTCGCCAAGCTGCTCCGGATCTTCGGCAATGGCAGGTGAGGCCGAGCTCAGGCTTCGCGAGCACCTGAGCCGTCTCAGCCAAATGCGGCTGCTCGGCGGCACGCGGCTCTCGGGCGAGCTGAAGCGCCTGCAGGAGCAGCTGGAGCGGATCGCCGCGGAGCCGACCGACGAGGAGATCTGGGAGAAGGTCCTGCTCGCGCGGGACGACGACCGGCCGTACGCGCTGGATTACGTCGAGCGGTTGATCGACGATTGGATCGAATTACACGGCGATCGCTTGCGCGCCGACGACGCCGCGGTCGTCGCGGGGGTCGGGCGGTTCGCCGGCCACTCCGTCGCCGTGATCGGCAACCAGAAAGGCCGCGATATCAAGGAGCGGACGAAGCGGAACTTCGGGATGGCGTATCCCGAGGGCTACCGGAAGGCGATGCGCGTGATGGAGCTTGCCGAGCGCCACGGCTTCCCGGTCATCTCGCTCGTCGATATTCCAGGCGCGTATCCGGGCGTGGCCGCCGAGCAGCACGGTCAGGGCGGGACGATCGCGCGGTCGCAGGCGCTGATGGCGCGGCTGCGCGTCCCGATCGTCGCCTGCATCATCGGCGAGGGCGGATCGGGCGGCGCGATCGCAACTGCGCTCGCCGATCGCGTTCTGATGCAGGAGAACGCGATCTACACGGTCATCTCTCCGGAGGGGTGCGCGGCGATCTTGTGGCGCGACTCGAAGCAGGCGCCGCGTGCGGCGGCAGCGTTCAAGCCGGATGCCGTCCACTGCCTCGAGTTGGGCGTGATCGACGCGATCGTGCCGGAGCCGCAGGGCGGGGCACACACGAGCTACGACGAGGCCGCGATGCTGCTCGGTGCGTCGCTGCAGGCGGCGCTCGAGGAGCTGGATTCCGTGGCCGGCGACGAGCTGCGCCGGCGGCGGCGCGCGAAGTTCCGAGCGATCGGCACGGTCAAGAGCCTCGCTGCCGCGACGTGATCGCGCTCTATCGGATCCCCTACTCGACGAACGTCGAGCGCGTCACGCTTGCGCTCGCGCACAAAGGGCTGGAGTTCGAGTCGGTCTGGATCGAGCCCGACGACCGAAGTGAGGTCGAAAGCGTGAGTGGCCAGCCACTCGTCCCTGTGCTCGTCGACGAGGGCGAGGTCGTCTCCGACTCCGCGGCGATCCTCGAGTACCTCGAGGAGCGGTACGCCGATCCGCCGCTGTATCCCCGCGATGGCGCTCGACGAGTCGAGACGACGATCTTCGTCGACTGGTTCAACCGCGTGTGGAAGCGCCCGCCGAACGAGATCGATGCGGAGCTCGCCGAGGCGTAGCCCGATGAGGCGCGGATCGAGGAGCTCGGCACACAGATGCGCGAGTGGCTTCACTGGTTCGACGGCTTGCTCGGCGGTCGCGACTACCTACTCGGCGATTTCTCCGCCGCCGACTGCGCCGCATACCCGTTCCTCAAGTACGCGCGCAGCCGCGTGCCTGACGACGACGAGCGGTTCCACCTGATTCTCGAGCAGCACCAGCCGCTCGAGAGGCACCCGCACCTCGAGGCATGGATCGAGCGCGTCGCTACTCGCCCCGGCGCGGACTAGGGCAGCGTGACGTGCGTGCGGGTCACATCACCCGGCGCGCAGCACCCCAGCAGCGCGAGCGCCAGCTCGAGCTCGTCCTTGAGCAACTCGAGGACGCGCGCTGCGCCGTCGGCTCCGTCCACCGCGAGTCCCCAAAGCACGGCGCGGCCGGCGAGGACGGCCTGCGCGCCGAGCGCAAGCGCCTTCACCACGTCGGTCCCCCTGCGAATCCCGCCGTCCATCAGGACGGGCACGCGGCCCGCGACGGCTTCGGCGACCTCTGGAAGGGCCTCGATCGACGCGGGCACCCCGTCGAGTTGCCGCCCGCCGTGGTTGGAGACGACGACGCCGGCGGCGCCGTGCTCCACGGCGAGGGCCGCGTCCTCGGCCGTGAGCAAGCCCTTGACGAGGACGGGGAGCCCGGTCTCCTTGGCGATCCACTCGATGTCGCGCCACGTGACGTTCTGCGCGAGCAGCGAGACGGCCTCGTGGGGCGGGAGCGGGGTGGCCGCGCGTCTCGCTCGCTCGAAGCTTGCCACGCCGGGCGGGACCGCGATCCGGGAGCGAAGGTCGCGCTCGCGCCGACCCGAGCGCGGCAGGTCGACCGTCAGCAACACGGCCGAGTAGCCGGAGTCGACCGCCTCCGCCAGCAGCTCCCGCGTGATGGCTCGGTCGGTGAAGACGTACAGCTGGAACCAGCGCGCGCCGTCGGGGACCGCCTGGGCGATCTCGCCGATGCCCACGGTGGCGAGCGTGGAGAGGCAGAAGACCGTCCCTGCTCGCGCAGCCGCCCCCGCGAGGGCGCGCTCGCCGTCGAGGTGCGCGAGTCGCTGGTACGCCATCGGGGCGACGAGAATCGGCATCGACAGCCGGTGCCCCAGCAGTTCCGTCGTCGTCGTGACCTCGCTGACGTCGACCAACACGCGCGGGCGCAGCTTGATCCGTGCGAACGCGGCGACGTTCTCCGTGAGCGTCTGCTCGTCGCCGGCGCCGCCCGCGAAGTAGCCGAGCGCTCCTGGATCGAGCGTCTCCGCAGCCGCCCGCTCGAAGTCCCAGACGTTGAGGAGCTCCTGCTCGGGCATCGCACGACGATAACGCGGCGGCGAGGGTTCGGTTCCTTACCCCCGGGGCGCTTTCGCGCCCTGCCCCCGTTTTTGAGGGTACCGCTGAACTTGCGACGTGGGAGAAACGAAAATGTGTCGAATTCGTGACATTGCGGGCTGCGGGCCCTTCCCCGGCGGGGACGACGAGCGCAGCGGTTCCACGACCCGACCCGGTAGAACAGTGCCGTGAGCCTCCGCGAGTACCGGCGCAAGCGCGATCCGAAGCAGACGAGCGAGCCGTTCGGCTCGCGCAAACGAGGCACGGCTCCGATCTTCGTCGTCCAGCGCCACGATGCGCGCCGGCTCCACTACGACTTCCGTCTCGAGCGTGACGGCGCGCTGGCGAGCTGGGCCGTCCCGAAAGGCGTGCCGCTCGAGCCGGGCACGCGCGGCCTCGCCGTCCACGTCGAGGACCACCCCCTCGAATACGCGACCTTCGAAGGCGAGATCCCGAAGGGACAGTACGGCGCCGGGCTCGTCGAGATCTGGGACCACGGCACGTACGAGCTGGTGGAGGAGAAGAAGAACGGCGGTCTGACTGTCCGGCTCGACGGCGAGCGGCTGCAGGGACTGTGGACACTCGTCCCGGCACACCTCGACGGCGATCCGAAGAACTGGCTGATCATCCGCAAGCGCGACGGAGACGCACCGGCTCCCGCCAAGCACCGTGAGTACGCGCCGATGTCGGCGACGCTCGTCAAGAACCTCCCGCGCGAGGACGGCTGGCACTACGAGGTCAAGTGGGACGGCTATCGCGCGCTCGCCTACGTGCGCGGCGGCGAGGTCACGCTCCGCAGCCGGAGAGGGAACGACCTTACCGAGCGGTTCGCCGGCGTGGCACGAGAGATCGTGAAAGCGCTGAAGACGCCGGGCTGCGTCGTCGATGGCGAGGTCTGCGCGTTGGACGACGAGGGCCGCACGAGCTTCTCCGCGATGCAGCAGGGGAAGGCGTCGACGCCCTTCGTCTACTACGTCTTCGACCTGCTCGAGGTCGAGGGGCAAAGCTTGATCGACCTGCCGATCGAGGAGCGCCGCGACCGGCTCGAGGCACTGCTTGACCGGCGGAACCGCTGTGTCCGGCTCTCCGACTTCTTCGACGACGGCGACGCACTTCTCAGTGCGGTCGAAGAGCAGCAGCTCGAGGGCGTCATCGCCAAGCGCGCCGGTTCCCGCTACCTCCCCGGCAGGCGCAGCCGCGACTGGCTGAAAATCAAGACCCACGGCGACCAGGAGTTCGTAATCGCCGGCTATACGAAGGGGCAAGGCCGCCGGTCCGGCAGCTTTGGCTCACTGGTGCTCGCCTACATGAAGGACGGCGAGCTGACATACGCGGGCAACGTCGGCACGGGCTTCAACGACGCCACGATCGACGAGCTGCTCGAGCAGCTGCGCCCCCTCGAGCGCCCGGACTCGCCGTTTCGCGTCGTGCCGAAGATGCCGAAGGTGCGCAAGGGCGATGTGCTCTGGGTCGAGCCCAAGCTCGTCTGTCAGGTGAAGTTCAGGGAGTGGACGCACGACGGCCATCTGCGCGCGCCCGTTTTCGAAGGCCTGCGTGAGGACAAGGCTCCAGAAGAGGTGGTCGAGGAGCGGCCGCGCATCGAGCCGGAGATCCGGAAGGGCCGGCGCGTCCTCAAGCTCTCCAACCTCGACAAGCCGTTCTGGTCTGAGGACGGGATCACGAAGGGCGATCTCCTCGCCTACTACCGCGACGTCGCGCCGGTGCTCGTCCCGCACCTGCTCGACCGGCCGTTCACGATGAAGCGCTACCCAGACGGCTGGAAGGGCGGCTTCTTCTTCCAGAAGGACGCGCCCAAGCACATGCCGTCGTGGATCAAGACTCGCGCCTTCCGGTCGACGTCACGCGAGACGCGCGAGAAGCGGATGATCAGCTACCCGCTCGTCAACGACGAGCTCGCGCTCCTGTGGATGGTGAACATGGGCTGCATCGACATGAACGCGTGGTACTCGCGCGTCGACAAGCCTGAGCGGCCGGACTTCGTGCTGTTCGACCTCGACCCCGCCCCGGACGTCGGCTTCCCGGAGACGATCCAGGTCGCGCTCCTGCTCAAGCAGGCGCTCGATGCGCTTGGCCTCGAGAGCTTCCCGAAGACGAGCGGCTCCGAGGGCATCCACATCCTCGTCCCGATCGCGCGTCGCTATACCTACGAAGACACGCGGCAGTTCTCGGAGATCATCGCCCGCGCACTGGCCACCACCCACCGCGGCCTGGTCACGACCGAGTGGTCGAAGGCGAAGCGGCGGGGCGTCCTGATCGACTCGAACCAGAACGGGGAGGGCAAGACGATTGCGAGCGTCTACTCCGTGCGGCCCAAGGAGGGCGCGCCGGTCTCGACGCCGCTGCGCTGGGACGAGGTGAACGAGTCGCTCGACCCGGCCGCGTTCACGATGGACGTCGTGCTCGACCGGATCCGCGAGCACGGTGACGTCTACGAGGGCGTGCTGAAGACGAAGCAGTCGCTCGGCGACGCGCTCAAGCGCGCGCGGTGAAGCGGAGGCAGGCGACGTAGCTGACGTCGCCGCCGCGCACGCGAGGAAGCGGATCCGCTCGCCTCGCCGGACGAGGATCCTCGGCGTGTGGCCGTCGGAGCAGCTCGGAACGAAGGAATCGGCTTAACGTGCAGGCCATTCCTGCTCGTCACGCCCTCGCGCTAGTCGGAAGCAGCAAGAAGTCCCAGATGCTGCCGACGCTCCCGAAGCCGAGCGTGCGGTAGAGGTCCTTCGGCCAGTCCTTCGCGTCTGCCACGAGGAAGGTGAAGTCGTGGCGTGCCAGCGACTCGCGTAGCGCCCGCATCACGACCGTCTTCGCGAGGCCGCGCCCCCGGAACGGCTCGAGTGTCATCACGCTCTCGATCTGCCCCGTGTTGCCGTCGGAGAAGAGCTCGCAGTAGCTGGCGATCCGGCGGTCGGCACGGGCGGCGAAGTAGCGGACCTCGACCGCGCGCCGGCGCCGATGCTGCGCCTCCACGAGCTGGCGGATCTCCTCCTCGCTCTCGAGCTCCGGGCTTGCGCGCATCCCCTCGATCCAGACCGGCTCGAGCTCGTCGGGCCCGATCTCCTCGACTGCCGAGATTTCCAGGTCCGGCTGCGGGCCGAGGTGCGGCATCACGAGGAGCTCTTCCCGCTGCCAGCCCCGCTCGAGGAACGCGGGCTCGAGGGACGCGCCGAGCTCGTCGTCGACCGTGATCTTCACGTGCGGGAGTCCTTCTGCTCCGTGCAGCCGCTCCGCCTCCGCGACCAGCTCGTCGATTGGCGCCCGCACGCCGAGGTCGACGTTGAAGTGGTTGAGGTAGCGGACCAGTGGCAGGTCGGGTGTGAACAGGCCGCGCCCGTTCCGGCCTGGCACGACCTTCTCCACCAGGCGCTCCGCGTACGCGCGGTCGAAGTCGACGGCGCGCGTGAGCGGGTTCACGGGTCGAGCCTGCGCGGGTGCGACAGCATCGACAGCTCCGCGATGTCCCGCCGAAACAGCAGCGAGACGGTCCAGTCCGCGACGACGCGCAGCTTGCGCGAGAACAACGGGAGCTGGTACAGGTGGTACGACCGCGTCACCCACCAAGCGGGAAAGCCGCGCAGCCGTACGCCGAGGACGTCCGCGATCCCTTTGTAGCGGCCGAGCGTCGCCACCTGGCCGAGCATGCGGTAGCGGTACGGCTTCGCATCGCCGGCGAGGTTCTTCGCGAGCCGCCGCGCTTGTCGGAGCGCGTGCTGGCTCGTCGGGGGATCCGGGTGCTCCGGCGTCGCCTGGTTGGGCACGGCGGCGTCGTCGCCGAGCGCCCACACGTTGCTGCGCCCGACCACACGAAGCAGCTCGTCGACCTGGACGCGCCCACGTTCGTCGAGCGGCAGGCCGAGTTCGCTCAGGACCGGGCTTGCTCGGACGCCGGCCGTCCACACGAGCGTGTTCGTCTCGATCCGGTCGCCGTCCGAGAGGACGACGGAGCCGTTCTCCGCGGCCTCCAGCGTCGTCGAGACCCGCACGTCGATCGCGCGCTTCGTAAGTAGGCGAGCCGCGTACTCCCCCAGCCGCGTCGGGATCTCCGGCAGGATCCTCGGCGCCGCGTCCACGAGTACCCAGTGCTGGGGCCTGTCTCGCAGGTTCGGGTAGTACCGGAGCGCGTCGCGGACGAGGTCAGCCAGCTCGGCCAGCGCCTCGACCCCCGCATAGCCCGCCCCGACGAAGACGAAGGTCAGCTCGCGCTCCGCCTGCTCGGGAGCGGCGGCGGCAACTTCGAGTCGTCGCAGGAGGTGGTTCCGAAGCTGGATCGCGTCGGCGAGGTCGCGGAAGCCCAATCCGTGCTCGGCGAGGCCCGGGATCGGGAGTGTCCGGGCGATTGACCCGAGCGCGAGCACCAGGTTGTCGTAGCCGACCTCCTCGAGGCCCGTCTCGATTTCGATCGCGACCGTGCGTTGATCCTCGTCGAGCCGGACGGCGCGCCCGAGCACCAGCTCGGCGTGCGGGCACATCATCCGTAGCGGGACGACGCAGTGCCGCGGCTCGAGCGTCCCCGACGCGGCTTCGGGCAGCAGCGGCGTGAACAGCATGAAGTTGTCCGGCGTCACGATCGTGGCGCCGCGCTCGCCCAGGTAGCGCGCCACGTACGCCCCGGCGAACCCGCCGCCGAGGATCAGCGTTCCGCCGTGTGCCTGCCGAACGGGCACGGCCGTACGATTGCACGGCGGTGCAGGTCGCGGTCATCGGGAGCGGGCGCGAGCATGAGGCGCGGGCGGAAGAGGTCGGGCGCCTGCTCGCCGAGCGCGGCCACACCGTTATCACCGGCGGGCTCGGCGAGGTGATGGCGGCCGCAGCGCGGGGCGCGAAGTCGGCCGGCGGGACGACGATCGGGATCCTCCCGGGCACGCGCCGCGACGAGGCGAGCGAGTGGATCGACCACGTGGTGTTGACCGGCGTCGGCCATGCGCGCAACCTCGCCGTGGCGGCCAGCGGAGACGCGGTCATCGCCGTCGGCGGCTCGTGGGGCACGCTGGCGGAGATCGCGTACGCGTCGCTGCTCGGCCGACGCGTCGTCGTGCTCGAGCCCGGCTGGGAGATTGAAGGGGTCGCGCGTGCGCGTACGGTGGCCGAGGCGGTCGAGCTCGCCTGCTCGGGCCTCAGTCCAGGTCCTTGACGAGGTCGAGCAGCATGACGTCGAACGAGAACGGCTCGCCGCGCAGCAGGATCGTCCCGGCATGGCGCTGCGGCGGCGTCCCGCGCTCGCGGTAGCCGAGCTTCTCGTAGAGCGCCCGCGCCGAACGGTTCTCGACGTCGACGTCGAGCGCGATCTGCGCGAAGCCTCGTGCCCGCACGACCTCTTCCGCCGCCTCCGACAGCTTCGAGCCGATTCCACGCCGCCGGTGCGATTCGGGGACGTAAACGTCCTGAAGCTCTGGTGGCTCCATGCGCCAATCGACGTGCGCATGCCCAACCGCCGCGCCGGCCTCCCACGCCACGAGGTACAGCCCATCCGGCTGATCGAGCCGATGCAGCGGTAGCTGGCGGTCGACCGTCTCCACCTCCTCCGGCTCGAGCGGCCGG
>Ga0126313_10002408_pt1 | contig 10462 bp, 10 predicted proteins | sample Plot105A_FD_89954 | JGI IMG/M metagenome (GOLD analysis project Ga0126313, IMG submission 89954) | Serpentine soil microbial communities from UC McLaughlin Reserve, CA, USA - Plot105A | ecosystem: Environmental > Terrestrial > Soil > Grasslands | place: USA: UC McLaughlin Reserve, Lake County... | reverse complement strand
CATGTCTAAATCTCCTTCGATTCGTCGTGGTTTGGGCGGTCGCTATACGACCTTCGCGAGGACGTCCGACTCGCGCAGGACGAGCAGCTCCTCGCCGTCGACCTTGATCTCGGTGCCGCCGTACTTCGAATAGAGGACCTCGTCCCCCTCGTTGACGTCGAGCGGGCGGCGCTCCCCATCCTCGATGGGGCCGTCGCCGACGGCGACCACCTTGCCCTTCTGTGGCTTCTCCTTCGCGGTATCGGGGAGGACGAGGCCGCTAGCGGTCGTCTCCTCCTCCTCGATCGCCTGAACGATCACGCGATCGCTAAGGGGCTTTAGCTTCATCCGTTCGTTACCTCCGTTTGTGCGGTTGAAAGTTCGATCCCGCCTCGCCTGGCACTCTATAGAGGAGAGTGCCAAGGCCGCGGCGTGAGTTTAGCCGCTCCGGCGCGCATCGTCAACGATCTCAGTCGCCTCGACTCAGATCAGTCAGCGGCGAGCAGGCGGCAGCCGAGCAGGTGGGCCAGCCCCTCGCCCCCGTTCCGCATGACCCAGTCGTGGTTCCAGGCGAACACCGGCGCCGCCAGGGGTGCGATCGCGTTCATCCACGGCTTGGTCGTGTGGACGTTCCACTCGTAGACCACCGCGGTTACGGGTGTGCCGCCGTCCTCGGCAAAGAGGCGCCACCGGCCGACGCCGGCGAGCTCGCCGGTGGCCTCGCCCTCGAGCAGGTGGGGCTTCTCGACACGCGTTGTCGTCATCGTGAAATCGAGGTCGTAGGGGAGCTTCGAGCGCCAGCTATAACGGCCCACCTGGCCCACGCCGTTCTCATCGCCGGCGACGACGGTCTCCGCGCTCGTCACACCTCGCCACCACTCGGGCCAGCGCGCCGAGTCCCAGATCGCCTCCCAGACACGATCGCGGGGCGCTTCCAGGCACCACGTGGTCAGGAAGCTGTACTCGGACACCGGGTTCGGGCTTCTAATTACGGGAGGACGGCGTCTCGCCGTTTCCCATGTGCGGTGCAACTGATTCGACGACCTGCGAGAAACGGATCACCGTGACCGTGTCCTCGTGGTCGATCTCGCGGCCGTAGATCTGGCGCAAAAATCCGGTGATCTCGTCGAGGCGCCGGAACTCGGGGTTGTCGTGCTCGATGTCGCGCGGCGACAGCTCGCGCACGCGCTTCACCTCCACGTCGTCGATCACCGCGGAGAACAGCTTCTGGCGGGCGCTGTGCTGGTAGCCGACCGTGATCCACACGATCTGTCCGCGCTGGTACTTGCGCGACTTGTCGCCGAGCCGGATGGTTGCGGTCTTCCGGCCCCGTTTGAGCTGGTCCACGAAGGCCGGCGAGAAGAAGTTGAGCGCAAACAGCCCTCCGGTCACGGTGAGACCGAGCCTCTCTCGGGGATCGCGCTCACAGCGGCAGCCTAACGGGGATTTTCCGAGCGTGGCTGCGATCTACTCCGCGAAGCCCTCGGTGCCGATGAGCGGGACGAAGCGACATGGGCCGATGACCGCTCGCTCCAGTCCGGCGTCCGTGGCGGCGTCGACTTCATCCGCCGTTCGCCGGAACACCGTCAACGTGTCGGCGGCGCGGCCCGCGATTGGTACGACGAGCCGGCCGCCGATCGCGACCTGCCTGATGAGCGTGGGTGGCGGGCCTGGGGCAGTCGCGTGCACCGCGATCGCGTCGAACGGGGCGCGGTCGGGGCGGCCGGCGCTGCCGTCCCCGACGACGACCTGCACCTTCCCGATCCCCAGATCGCGGAGCGTCTCGCGTGCCCGGTGGGCTAGCTCCGGCACCCGCTCGATGGTCAGGACCTGCTCGGCGAGCTGGGCCAGCACGGCGGCGGAATAGCCGGAGCCGGTCCCCACCTCCAGAACCGTCTCGTTCCCGGTGAGCTCCATGGCCTCGCAGATCGCCGCGACGATCCACGGCTGCGAGATCGTCTGGTCGTAGCCGATCGGGAGGGCCGAGTCCGCGTAGGTCCGGCGAACGTACGGCTCGGGGACGAAGCGCTCGCGCGGGATCGCCGCCATCGCCGCCAGCACGCGCTCGTCCCCGATCCCGCGGCGCCGAAGGTGGCGTTCGACCATCTGCTCCCGCTGCGACGCGAATTCCTCGGCGTCGGGGGAGCGCCTCATCAGAATATGTAGGCACGCAGGCGGCGGGGCTCGACGACTGTCACCCGGCCCCGGCCGACCCGCACGACGCCCGCGCGCTCGAGCGTCGCGAGGAACCGGCTGACGCTCTCGCGTGAGGTCCCGGCGAGCTGCGCCAGGTCGGCTTGGGTCATGCGGATGGTGATCCCCTGCCCGCCGACCGTCGCGCTCTCCTCAGCGATGAGCTGGGTGAGGACCCCGGCCACCCGGCTCGGCACCGTCTGGAAGGACTGCCGGGCGACTCGCTCGTTGGTCTCGCGAAGGCGCTTGGTGAGCGCCGCGATCAGCTTTACCGAGATGTCGGGATGGTCGGCGAGGAGACGCCGCACATCGGCCGCCGGGAGTGCGAGGAGCTCGGAGTCGGTGAGCGTCTCAACGCTCGCCGAGCGCGCCTCGCCGTCCAGCATCGCGAGTTCGCCGAAGAGATCTCCCGGGCCCAGCGTGGCGAGCGCGATCGCCCGTCCGTCCGGATGCTCGCGCGTGACGCGCAGGTCGCCCCTACGCACCAGATAGCAGGCGTCGCTGTGGTCCCCCTCGTGGAAGACCCGCACTCCCGCCGGAAAGCTCCGCGCGACCGATACACGGGAGATGCGCTCGAGCTCCTCGCGCGACAGCTCGGAGAACAGTGGCACGCGCGAAAGCAGCTCGACGGATTCGCCTGGGCTCATTGGTCCTCGCCCATGGGCGAATTATTCCGCGCCGGAGGCCTGACAGGATTTGCACCAATACGTGGTGCGGTTCTGATCGCCCTGCCCGCGGGACCAGATGGGCGTTCCGCAGCGTGGGCAGGGCCGCCCCGCGCGGCGGTAGACCGAGCGTGGCGTGCGGCCGGTCTCGAGCCCGTAGCGCATGAGGGCGGCGGTCTCGATCACGAGGCGCCGAAGCTCATCGTCGCTCAGGTCCGCGAGGCGACGCCACGGATCGATCCGGGCCGACCAGCAGCCCTCGCACTTGTAGATGTTTCCGATACCGGCCAGGACCCGCTGGTCGAGGAGCACCTCACCGACCTGCCGCGTCTGATCCGCCCGGCGCAGTGCCGCGACGCCGGTCGGTGCGTCGAACTGCGGCGCGAGCACGTCCGGGCCGAGGGAGCGCAGGCGCGGATCCGAGCGCACCTCCCGCTCCGTCCTGAGCTCCAGCCGCGAGCCGTCTCGCTCGACCGCCTCCACGTCTCCTGCTGTGAGTACGACCCAGGCACGGCGATGGCAGGCGCCCTGCTCGGCGGGAACGACCCGCCACGACCCGCGCATGCCGAGATGGGAGTGAAGGACGAGATCGGCGTCGAAATGAAGCAGGAGATGCTTGCCCTTCGCCTGGATCTCGGTCATCGACGACCCGATGAGCTTCTCGACGAGCCTCCCTTGCCGCCGCAGCGGGCTCTGAGGATTCGGGGCCGCGACTTGCACGATCCGCTTGCCCGCCAGCGCATCCCGAAGCAGCCGGGCGGTGCGGTGAATCGTGTCGCCCTCGGCCACCTACCGGTTCAGACGGGCCCGACCCACGGGGGGACGTCCGGGCGTGGATCTGCCGGCGTCGGGGGGCGCTCGTCCGCTCGCGTCTTGGTCGATTCCGGCTCGGCCGTCGGCGGCAGCGCGATTCTCACAACGGACCACTCGCCGCCCTCCGCCTCGCGCGTGACCCAGCGATGGGTCTCGCGGTCGGGACTCTCAGCCGTAAGGCGGCGGCACTCCGCTTCGGCCTCGGCACGAGTCATGCGACGAAGGTTACGCCGAGGCCGCCGTCCTCAATCGCCGAACGCCTCCGCCGCGGCGCGGGCGATCTCGTCCTGTCCCACCTCGCGCACATGTTGGGCGAGGTTCCAGCGGTGCCCGAACGGATCCGTGATCTGGCCGTGACGGTCCCCCCAGAACGCGTCGCTCAGTGGATGGCGGACCTCGGCGCCCGCCTCGAGCGCGCGATACCACAATGCGTCGACGTCCTCCGTGTAGATCTGAAGCACGGTGGCTGTGCCGCCAATCGCGAGCGGGGAGACGATTCCCATGTCCTGGAACTCGCCCGCGACCATCACCGCGGAATCGCCGAACCGCAGCTCGGTCGTCATCACCGTCCCATCCGGGAGAATGATCCGGTTCCGCTCGTCGGCGCCGAATGCCTGCGCGTACCACTCCGCCGCCCGGGCGGCGTCCGGGACCACGATGTGCGGCGTCACCGTATGCATGCCCTGCGGAATCCACCGAACATCGCCAGCGCTCACGCGAACCTCCTAGCCGGATTTGCCGCGCCAGCGTAGGGCTTCGACCTTGCTTGAAGTCAAGGGCCGAGGCAACCGCTAGTCGGCCCCGGCGCCTCCGTAGCCGGTGAGCCTGTCGAAGAGGCGGATGTGGTCCCGGATCGTGATGCATCCGGAAAGCGCCCGCCGGCTGCCTTCGCTGGACGTTCCAAGCCGCTCCGCCGTCCAGCAGCCGAGGCTGTCGACCTTGACTCGATAGGTGAGGGCGCTGCTGCCGCCGCTGTCCCAGCGGAGGCATGTCCACATGCCGTCTCCCTTCTTCCGGCATGGCTTGGAGTCCAGGATGGACGCGCGGCCGACCGAGTACTCGAGCGACCTGCCGTCGACCCCCAGGATCGGAGACGGATATGCCGCGAACAGCCCGAGCACGACCATCGAGAGGAGGATCGATCCGACGGCCGCCGCGGTGCCCGCTCGGCGCGATCTCGGATACCGCTCGGGGTGCGCCGCACGCTCCCGCTTTCGTTCGTCGTAAAACCGCTTTGCCCACCAGGAGTCCGACTCGGCCAGTGAGGCCGCGCCGACCAACCAGACCATTCCCAGGGTGAAGAAGCCGGTGATGTACAGCAACCACAGCTTCTTGAGGGCGGTGACGACGGCAGCGGGAATGATCGCGACCAGCCATAGGGCCACAGCCCCGTAGATCAGGACGTCCAACGGCAGGATCGATGCCGTCACGGCTTGGATTGTGACCGCGCTGGACTCGCGGGGCAAGTGGGGCGATCGGTCGACGTCAGGCCGAGGCGACGAGCCTGCGCGGCTGGCGATGAAAGCCGGCCGCGATGAGCGTCTCCTCGAGCCCCGAGCCGATCACCGGCTCCCCGTCGACGCGCTCGATCGCCAATCGCGGCAGCAGGCCGTCGCCGGCGGCGGAGGCGATTTCGCCGACGGCCTCGGCGAAGGATTCGCCCGCGAGCTCGGCGAGCCGCAGGATGCCCCGGCCACCGCGCTCGACGAACAGGAGCGGCTCGCCGTCGCGGAGCAGGACGTAGGCGCCCGGCGTGCGGCTCGGGCGGCGCCCGCCCTCGCGCCGCGGCCACGAGATGCCCGCACCGTAGGGATTCGCAGGATCGGTCGCGGCAAGGATCGTGTAGGTGCCCTCCGGGTGAGGCAGCGAGCGCAGGCGCTCCACCGCGCCCGGGAGCGCGAACTGAGCGCCGCCCAGGCCCTCGACAAAGTAGCCGCGGCGCGCGGTGCCCAGCATCTCGAGGTTCGACATCTCGCCGTACAGCGTCGAGAAGCCGCCGGGGACCCCCTCGGCCAGGACCGTCTCGCGTGTGACGATCCCGTAGCGCTCCAGCATCAACTCGGCCTGGGCGCGAATGCGCGGCCCTGATGGCGGCGCGTTCTCGAACAGCGCGGTCGTCAACGACCACCGCCCCTGAACCGCCTGTGACGCGGATGCGCGGCGGGCCGCGAAGCGCCTGCCGCGGCGGTGCTGCCCCTGCACCGAACGGAGCCGGGGCGCACGCAGCGGCGCGAAGGCGTCGTTGGTCACCTCGCCCGCCCAGGCCAGGTCCCAAAGAGCGTTGTGGAGCTCCTCCGGCGCGATGTCCAGCTCGTCGACGAGGTCGATCCAGAAGCACGGCCGGCGGCCCAGCAGCTCGCGGATCGCGTCGTGAATGTCGCCCTCGGGCGCATCGATCTTCGCGTTCGACGGCGGTGGGCCGGCGAGCCGTACGTCCTCGCGGAAGTAGAGCGCGACCTTGCCGCCGCTTCGGCCCAGCGCGCCGGCACCGACCCATACGACCTCGCCGCCGGTACACAGCGCGTCCAGCCATGCCGGGCTGTAGGCGCCCAGGCGACGGCGCAGGACGTCCCGCTCCCAGACCTCGGGGGTCAGGGCGACGCCCTGGAGCGGGACGAGCGCCTCGCGCAGGCGATCAGGCCCGGCGCCGGCCGGCCGGTAGGCGTCCACGTTCTGCCAGCTCGGCAGGAAGCGGGCCAACTCGCGCGTATCGACCGCCTCGGCCTCGGCCCGCAGGTGGGCCAGACTCGCGCGCCGCAGGCGGCGAAGCACGTCGGGATCGCACCACTCGCGCTCGGTGCCTCCGGGCAACAGCTCCCCCCGCACGAGCTCCCCGGTCCGCTCAAGCTCGTGAAGCGCCGGCGAGGGATCCACGCCGTACCGCTGGGCGGGCTCGTGTGTCGTGAAGGGGCCGTGCGTGCGCGCGTACCGGCGCATGAGCGCGACCATCGGCTCCGGAACTCCTTCGAGGAACGACTCCGGCAGCCCGGCCGGCGGTGGCACTCCCAGCGCGTCGCGATAGAGCGCGGCGTCCTCGGCCGCGATCCAGCGCTCCTCGCCGCCGATTCGCACCCGCGCGGCGCGGCGCTCGCGCTCGAGCTTCTCCAGCATCGAGGCGGCGGAGTAGCCCTCGACGGCGCGCTCCTCGCATTCGGTCGGCGTCAGGTCGCCGAGCCGCCTCAGGATCTGCTGGAGCGCGTCGCGGTCCTTGGCGCGCGCCGCGTCGACCTTGTGCTGCAGCGAATCGATGACGTCGTTGAGCGCGTCCGGGTCGATCAGCTCACGTAGCTCCTCCTGGCCAAGCAGCTCCCGGAGCAGCTCGCGGTCGAGCGAGAGCGCCGCCGCCCGCCGCTCGGCATTGGGCGTGTCGCCCTCGTACATGTACGTCGCGACGTAGTCGAAGAGGAGCGAGGAGGCGAACGGCGAGGCGGTCTCGGTCTCGACCTCGACCAGTGAGATCTTCCGCGATTCCAGGTCGCGGAGCAGGCCCTGGAGGCTTGGCAGGTCGAGCACGTCCCGCAGGCACTCGCGGTAGGTCTCGAGGATTACGGGGAACCGTGGGAAGTCCTTCGCGACCTCGAGCAGGCTCTGCGACTTCAGCCGCTGCTGCCAGAGCGGAGTTCGCTTTCCGGGATAGGCGCGGGGGATCAGCAGCGACCGCGCGGCGTTCTCGCGGAAGCGCGCGCCGAAGAGCGCGGAGCTGCCCAGCTCGCGGACGACGAGATCCTCGATCTCGTCCGGCTCGAGCAGGACCAGGTCGGCAGGCGGAGCCTCGTCGGCGTCGGGGAGGTGCACGACGATCCCGTCGTCCGACCAGATCGCGTCCGCCTCCATGTCGTACTCGTCGCGGATCCGTGCCGACAGCGCCAGGCCCCAGGCGGCGTGGACGCGGCCCCCCCATGGGGACAGGACGCATAGGCGCCAGTCGCCGATCTCGTCGCGGAAGCGCTCGATGACGATCGTCTCGTCAGACGGGACGACGCGGGTCGCGGCCTGCTGCTCACGGAGGTACGCCACCAGGTTCTGCGCGGCGCGGCGGTCCAGGTCGTACTCCTTCGCCAGCTTCTGCGGCTCGGCGCTCACCGCCTCGCGGGCGAAGGCACCTATCGCCTTGCCCAGCTCGGCGGGGCGACCGATCCCGTCGCCCTTCCAGAACGGAACCGCGCCGGGCACACCGGGTGCCGGGGTCACGACCACGCGGTCACGGGTGATCTCGGCGATCCGCCAGGTCGTAGCGCCCAGTAGGAACGTCTGTCCGGGACGCGCCTCGTAGACCATCTCCTCGTCCAACTCGCCCACGCGCCGGCCGTCCGGCAGGTGAACGCCGTAGAGGCCGCGGTCCGGGATCGTCCCCGCGTTGGTGACCGCGAGCTGACGGGCCCCCGGTCGTCCGCGCATCGTCCCGGCGGCGCGGTCCCAGACGAGCCGAGGACGCAGCTCGGCGAATCGATCCGACGGGTAGCGGCCATCGAGCATGTCCAGGACGTTCTCGAGCTGCTCACGCGAGAGCTCCCGGAAGGCCTCGGTGGCGGTGACGAGCCGCTCGGCCTCGTCCACCTCCCACTCGTCGTCCGCGCACATCGAGACCAGGTGCTGCGCGAGGACGTCGAGCGGGTTGCGCGGGATGACCGTCTCCTCGATGTCGCCGTCCCGCATGCGGCGGGCGACGACCGCGCACTCCAGGAGGTCGGCGCGGAACTTGGGGAAGATCCGGCCCCTCGAGACCTCCTCCACGCTGTGGCCGGCGCGGCCGATTCGCTGAATACCCCGGGTCACCGACTTCGGCGACTCGACCTGGATGACCAGGTCGACCGCTCCCATGTCGATCCCCAGCTCGAGCGACGACGTGGCCACCAGGCACGGAAGCCGACCGGACTTAAGGAGCTCCTCCACCACGACGCGCTCCTCGTGCGCGAGCGAGCCGTGATGCGCCCGGGCCACCTCGATCGGCGCCTCGACCGCCTTGCCGGAGCCATTCCCGGAGTGCTCGGTGGCCGGAAGCTCCTGCTCCGGCTCCTCGTTGGCGAGCTCGTTCAGCCGCTTGGCCAGGCGCTCGGCGCCGCGGCGGTTGTTGACGAAGATGATCGTCGAGGTGTGCTCGCGGACCAGCTTCAGGAGCTCGGGGTAGATCGCGGGCCAGATGGAGCGGCTCGTCGGCGCCGCGTCGAAGTTGGCGTCCCCGGGGAAACCCGAGTCCCCGCCGTCGCGGCGCTTCTCGATCGAAGCATCGGGCTCGGTCATGTCCTCGACCGGGACCACGATCTCGACGTCGAGCTCCTTGCGCTTGCCGGCGTCGGCGATCTCGCAATTGCGCTTCGGGCCCACCAGGAACTGGCCCACCCGCTCGAGCGGACGCTGCGTCGCCGAGAGACCGATTCGCTGCGGGTCCCCGCCCTCGTTGGCGATCGCCTGGTGGGAGAGCCGCTCGAGCGTCAGGGCGAGGTGGGCGCCGCGCTTGGACTGCGCGACGGCGTGGATCTCGTCCACGATCACGGCCTCGACGCCGGTGAGGATCTCGCGGACGCCCGAGGTCATCATCAGGTAGAGCGATTCCGGCGTCGTGATGAGGATGTCCGGCGGCTTGCGGCGCATGGCCTGGCGCTCGCGCTGCGGCGTATCGCCGGTGCGCAGGCCCACCGAGATGTCGACGCCCACGCCCTTCAGCGGCGCCCGCAGGTTGCGCTCGATGTCGTAGGACAGGGCCTTGAGCGGCGAGACGTAGACGATCCGCACGCCCGAGCCGAGCCCATCCGGAGCATCGGCTGGGGTATCGGCCCGCCGCGCCAGTCGGTCGATGCCCCACAGGAACGCGGCGAGCGTCTTGCCCGATCCGGTGGGAGCGCAGATCAGCGTGTGCTCGCCGGCGGCGATCTTCGGCCAGCCGAGCGCCTGAGCGGGCGTCGGCCTGGCAAAGGATGCCTCGAACCAGCGCCTTACGGGCGGGGAGAACGGTTCCAGTGGAGATTCCGCAGTCGATTTGGCGTCAATGGCCAACCCTCCGATCTTACGCGCCGGTACACGTCGCCCGTCTCAAGATGGTCCACCTCGCTCGACCATGAGGGCGCTAGATTGGCGGGCGGATTGCAGACGAGCGGCAACGGGCAACCTGGATGGGGGCGTGCGGCGTGCCTTTTCCCCTTGATCCTTCTCACCGTCGCCGTCGTCACTGGCTGCGGCGGCGGCACCACGACCGTTGCGAAGACGACGCAAACCTCGCATGCCTCCACGATCACCTTGCCGGCCGAGAGCGCCGCGGCCAGGGCGCGATATATCGCTCGAGCGGATCGGATCTGTTTCAGGCATCGGGGGCGAGCCGCTCATTTTCAGCACCAACTCGCCAGGCTTGCGGACGCTCCGTCATCCACCGAGAACGATCGGAAAGCGGCGACAGTCATGCGCAACGCCGGCCAGCTGTTGTCGGAGGTGCTCGACCTGCTGGGCAGGCTGTCGCCGCCGCCGGGGGACGAGGCCGCGATCCGCGCCTACTTTGATGCCATGCGCCAGGAGATCGACCTGGTGAATAAGGAGGCGAGAGCCCTGGAGGCATTGGACGCGAGCCGGGTCCGGCACCTGGACTCCCAGCTGCGGAACGCGATCAGCGAGGTCAAGCAAATCGCCCGCGGCTATGGCTTCAGGGCCTGCGGCTCCGCGTAACGACGCCTAACTGGGCAAAGTCTCAGAACTAGCTACGGCGTGGGATCGGTCGTCGTGGTCGTGTCGGAAGTCGTGGTGGTCGTCGTCTCGGGCGTCGTTGTCGTTGTCGTCGTCGTCTCGGGCGTCGTGGTGGTCGTCGTCTCGGGCGTCGTGGTCGT
>Ga0126313_10002407_pt1 | contig 10463 bp, 7 predicted proteins | sample Plot105A_FD_89954 | JGI IMG/M metagenome (GOLD analysis project Ga0126313, IMG submission 89954) | Serpentine soil microbial communities from UC McLaughlin Reserve, CA, USA - Plot105A | ecosystem: Environmental > Terrestrial > Soil > Grasslands | place: USA: UC McLaughlin Reserve, Lake County... | reverse complement strand
TTGTGCAGGCGGTCGGCGAGCTTGATCAGGATGACCCGGATGTCCGTGGCCATCGCGACCATCATCTTGCGGTAGTTCTCGGCCTGGGCCTCGTCGCGCGACTGGAAGACGATCCCCGTCAGCTTGGTCACGCCGTCGACGAGGCTGCAGACCTCCTCGCCGAACGCCTCGCGCACCTCCTCGAGGTCGGCCGTGGTGTCCTCGACCGTGTCGTGCAGGAGCGCGGCGCACAGCGTCGCCGTGTCCAGGCGCATCCCGGCGCAGATCTTCGCCACCCCGACGGGATGGACGATGAACTCCTCGCCCGACTGGCGGCGCTGGTCAGCATGGTGCTCGCAGGCGAACACGAACGCCTCGACGACGGCACGGCGGTCGACCTGGCGGGCGACCTCCTCGGCGTGCTCCTCGACGATCGCGAAGAGGTCGGCGAGCAGCTCGCGCTCGGTCGGCGTGAGGTCCGCGGGCGCCTCGGACGGCGCCAGGTGATCGTGGTCCTGGCGGTCGACCGGCTGGTGGGCCGACACGGCGACGTCGTCCCCGTTCTCCGGGACGGGTGGAGTGAGGTCTTCAGCCGTCTGCTCGTGCTGATCCGTCACGTAGCAAGCGTAGCTCAGGCGGGGGCGGCCGGGTGGTCGCCGCCTCCGCCCGGACCCGTGGGCTCAGCCGCCGCCGACGTGCACCGGCGACGGCCGGCCGAACGCCGGCGGCGCCGAGGGGTGCCTCGTCAGGCGACGGCGACCGCGGGTGACGGCGGCGGCGCGGCCGGCTCCGCCACGCGGACCGGCTCCGCGAGGTACGCGAGCCCGTCCCGGAGCCGCTCGGCGTAGGCCCGGAAGGCGGGCGACCGCTCGAGCTCCCGCCGTTCGCCGGGCGGTGGGACGTCGACGGCGAGCGTGGCGTGGTCGAGCGCGATCAGATCGACCTCGGCGAGCACGCGCAGCAGCCGCCCGGCGAGCGCGCCGGAGCGCGGCTGGGCGCCGGAGCCGCGGAGCACCGCGTCCAGACGCTCGCCGGCGAGAGCGGCGGACGACGGGGCGGCGGACGACGAGGCGGCGGACGGTGCGTTCGTCGTGGCGGTGGACGGCGGGCTGGTCGTGGCGGCGGGCGACGGGCTCGTCGTGGCAGAAGACGGCGGACTCGTCGTGGCGGCGCGGAGCGCGCGGTAGAGGTCGGCCAGCTGTGGGCGGAGGTCGAGCTCCCAGGCCAGCACGCGGCGGGCCAGCTCCAGCTCCGCTCCTCCCCAGGCGAGGTGCGTCCAGCCGTCGCCCGGCAGCTCCTCGGCGAGCGCGCGGAGGTGGGCGTGCGGCGGCGGGTCGACCGCCACGACCTGCGCGTACGCGGCGGCGATCGCGGGGTCTGCCTCGAGCGCCGCCCAGGTCGTCACCGCGAAGCCGCCGACGCGATCGCGCAGCGCGGCCGCCCGCTGGTGCGCGTGCGCGGTGACCGCGAGCACCGGCGCGCCCGCGGCCACGAGGTCGCCGAGCAGCCCGGCGATCCCGGTGCCCCGCACGTCGAGGACCGCGCGACCCTCCCGGAGTCCGAGGCCGTCGCCGACACCGCGGAGGTCGTCGATCGGTGGGGCGGTCGCGGCCCGCGACGAGACCGGCACGCCGTCGCCGCCCGGCGCCGCCCACTCCCCGGACGGCCCCGCCAACCGCATCACCGTCACCGGTGGCCACGCCGCCAGGTCGCGCGTCAGCTCCGCGCGAACGGCGTCGCCGAACGCGGGCTCGCCCACGATCTGGATCGGCGCCGGCCGGGCCGGCTGGGCATGGCGGAGGACGAGGCGGGGCTCGACCGCGCCGTTGTAGCGGTTGATCTCGAGCCGGACGGCGGCGTCGACCGGCTCACCGGGCGCCGCGGGCAGCAAGCTGCCGCGGCCGAAGGCGACGCAGCGCGAGCGGGCGCCACCCGCCGTCAGCGTGAACGAGACGTGGCGCCCCTCTCCCATCGGCCGCGGATCGGCGAGCAGCGCGCTCGGGACCAACAGCGCCGGCTCCGGATTGCCCATCCCGAACGGTGCGAGGCGCTCCAGTTCCTCCGCGAGCCCGAGGTGCAGCGCGTCGCCGGGCACGACGGCGTCGACGCGCTGGATTGGCACGAGGTCCAGCGGCGACAGCGTCACGGCGGCGTGCGCCACGAACGCCTCGCGGAACGCGTCGACGCGACCGCGCTCGATCGTCAGACCCGCGGCCGCGCGATGGCCGCCGTGGCGCAGGAGGTCGGCGCTCGCCGCGTCGAGGCCGCCGAGCAGGTCGAACGCCGGGATCGAGCGCCCGGAGCCGGTGCCCTCGTCGCCGTCGAGCGCGATCAGCACGGCCGGTCGGTGATGGCGCTCCGCTATGCGCGACGCCACGATCCCGATCACGCCGGGATGCCAGCCGTCGGCGGCGAGCACGTAAGCGGCGGGCTCACCGCCGCCGGCCCGCGCCTCGGCGACCTGCGCCTCGGCCTCGAACAGGATCCTGGTCTCCACGTCGCGCCGCTCGACGTTCACGGCGTCGAGCTCCGCCGCCACGGCCCGGGCGCGCGCGAGGTCTGAGGTGAGCAGCAGCTCCAGGCCGGCATCGGCGCGGTGCAGCCGCCCGGCCGCATTGATGCGCGGCGCGAGCCGGAACCCGATCGCGCCCGCGTCCACGCCGCTCGGGTCGACGCGCGCGACCTCCATCAGCGCCTGCAACCCGGGCTTCCGCGTCGACGCCAGCACGCGCAGGCCCTCGCGCACCAGCCGCCGGTTCTCGTCGACGAGCGGGACGCAGTCGGCGACGGTGGCGAGCGCCACGACGTCGAGGTCGGCGTCCGCCGCCGCCGGATCCATCCCCGCGGCCTCGAGCAGCGCGCCGGCGAGCAGGTGCGCGACGCCGGCGGCGCACAGCTCCGGACACGGATAGCCGCCGACCCCGGGGTGCACGATCGGCGCGTCGGGCAGCCGCCCGTCGGCGCGCGGTGCGTGATGATCGGTGACGACGACGTCCATGCCCGCGGCGCGCGCCGCGGCGACCTCGTCGACCGCCGTGATCGCGCAGTCGACCGTGACGAGCAGCCCGGTCCCGCGCGCGGCGAGCCGCTCGACGGTCGCCAGGGCCAGCCCGTACCCGTCGTCGATCCGGCTCGGCAGGTACCAGTCGACGTCGGCGCCGAGCGTCCGCAGCGCCCGCACGAGCACCGCGGTCGCGCTCACCCCGTCGACGTCGTAGTCCCCGTGCACCGTGATGCGCGAGCCCCGGCGCACGTGCTCCAGGATCCGCGCCGCGCCCTCCCGCAGACCGCCGAACGCGTCCGCGGGATGCCGCGCGCCGGCGGCGAGGAACGCGCGGGCGGCGGCGGGATCGGCGAACCCCCTCCGGACGAGCACCTGCGCGGTGACGTGTGAGACGTCCAGCACCGCGGACAGCCGCTCGGCGGCGGCGTAGTCGTAGGGCGTGACCTGCAGGCGGACGTCGGGCGGAGGCACGCCGGTGACCGTATGGCGCGGCCAGGACGGAAAAGCCGCCCTGGCGCGTGAATTGGCACAGGGCGTGGCAAAGTCGGCACGGAGTTGCGGCGCCGTCGAACGTCAACTACGGGCATTGAGGGGGCGGGTCGAATTGCCGCACCGCTTCACTCGGGGCGGATTAGGTGCAAATAGCACCCCTAAACCGCCCCGAGTCGCACGCGGGGCGGGTTGACCTCGGATGCCGAGGTCAACCCGCCCCACATGAACGCCGGGACGCGGCAATTCGGGCCCCTCCTCGATGCCGCCCTCATCAGCGCCCCGCCTCACGCCGCCGCTCCCAATGCAACCGTTAACCGCCGCGCCTATCCTGCCGCCCATGTCATCGATCGGTCTGTGGCTCATCTGCGCCGGCGTCCCGCTCCTCTTCGGCCTCTGGGCCCAGATGCGGGTGAAGCGCACGTTCGCCCGCTACTCGCAGGTCGCGCCGCGCAACGGGATGAACGGAGCGCAGGCCGCGGCCGCCGTGCTCCAGTCCTCCGGCCTGCCCAACCTGCAGATCAAGCCGGTCGCCGGACGGCTGACCGACCACTACGACCCGCGCAACCGCACCCTGAACCTGTCGCAGGACGTCGGGCAGGCCACGTCGCTGGCGGCGCTCGGCGTCGCCGCGCACGAGGCGGGCCACGCGATCCAGGACGCGCGCGGCTACCGGCCGATGAGGATCCGCCAGACGCTCGTCCCGGTCGCGACGTTCGGGCAGTCGATCTGGATCCTGCCGGTGCTCGCCGGCCTGATCCTGGGCCTGACCGGCCTCACCACGATCGGACTGGTCCTGTTCGCCGCGGTGGTCCTGTTCCAGCTCGTGACGTTGCCCGTGGAGTTCGACGCGTCCAAGCGTGCGCTGGTCGCGCTCGAGCAGCAGGGACTGCTGGTCGGAGACGAGATCGGCGGGGCGCGCGCGGTGCTCAACGCGGCCGCCCTCACGTACGTGGCCGGATTCGTCGCCTCGCTCGGGCAGCTCATCTACTTCTTCCTGATCTCGCGCGACTGACCCCCCGCTCAGCTGAGCGCGATCGCCACGATGCCGGCGACGACGACCAGCGCGCCCGCGGCCCGCGCGCGGGTCACGCGCTCGTGCAGCACGACCGCGCCGAGCGCCGTGGCGATCACGACGCTCGTCTCGCGCACCGCAGCGACCGGACCCGGCTCGGCGAGCCGCAGCGCGGCGAGGACGAGCAGGTAGGCGCCGAAGAAGAGCACGGCGGCGACGACGATCTCCCAACGCAGGGCCGCCCGCAGCGCGCCCCTGCCCCGGGCGCGCGCCACGAGCGGGAGGTAGCCGGCCGTGGTCAGGGCGACCACGACCCACAGGTACGGCAGCGCGGCCGCGTGGTCGAGCCCGTGCGCGTCGACGATCGTGTAGCCGGCGATGCAGGTGCCGCAGGCGAGCGCGAGCGCGACGACGAGCGGGTCGTCCGGTCGCCGGAGCCCGCGCACCAGCAGCACGCCGGCGGCGACGAGCCCGACGCCCGCGACCTGCCAGGCCGACGTCGCCGCGCCGAGCACCCCGGCGCTGACGGCCAGCACGAGCACCGGCGCGGAGCCGCGCGCGAGCGGGTAGACGACGCTGAGATCGCCGCGCGACAGGCCGCCGGCGAGCGTCGCGACGTAGCCCAGCTCCAACGCCGCGGACGCGGCGATGTACGGCCAGGCCCCCGCGTCGATCTCCCACAGCGCCAGCGCCGGGAGCGCGAACAGCGCGACGCCGACCGCCAGCGCGACGGCGGTTGCCGCGTCGGTGTCCGGCGCCCGCGCGAGCAGGAGGTTCCAGACCGCGTGCAGGACCGCGGCGCCGAGGGCGAGGGCGACCGCGCCGGCCGCCACGGGTCAGCGGGCCGCCACTACAGCGGCTCGTTGCCCTGACTGGCGCCGTAGAAGTAGACGGCGGCGATGCCGATCAGCGCGCCCGGGATCGCCTCTACCGCGGTCAGCAGGTCGGTGTCGTTCTGGCCCGGCACCGTGAAGCCGTTGACGAGCAGGCCGAACACCAGGGCGCCGAACACCGCGCCGAGGAACGCGCCGACGATGCCCGACCAGAAGCGGTCGGGCACGAAGATCGTGAAGTGCCAGAGCGCGAGGCCCATCATCACCCAAACCAGCGCGCCCATCAGCGAGGCCTCCCGTGCCGGCGGTTGCGCGACTTCTTGGCGGGCTTGTCGGAGCCGCCACCGGTCCCGCCCTCGGCGGGCGGCGTGCCGTCCCCGCCGGGTGCGGCGGGCCCCTTCCCTCCGCCCTGGGCGCGCGCCCGCGCCCGGCGTCCGCCGGCGGGACGGCCGGCGGCCGCCGCGGCGGCCGGCTTGCCGGCCTGGCGCGCGGTCGCCTCCTCGACCCCGAGGTTGCGGACCATCTCGTCGAACTCCTCGCGCGACACCTGCGTCGGATCCTGCGGCGCGGTGATCGAGGCCGTCGCGCGGCGCTTCCTCTCCGGCTCGACGTCGACCGGCGCGCCGGCGGTCGCGACCGCGTACGCCGGCACGTGGCCGAGCGCCTCGCGGATGCGCCGGAAGCGGGTGGCATACACGGGATCGCGCTCCTTCCAGTGCACGAGCACCGGACCGGCGATGAACACCGAGGAGTACGTGCCCGACAGCGTGCCGACCAGCAGCGCGAACGCGAAGTCCTTCAGCGTCTCCCCGCCGAACAGGAACAGCGCGAGCACGGGCAGCATCGTGCAGAAGCTCGTGGCCAGCGATCGCACGATCACCTCGCTCATCGACCGGTTGACGATCTGGGAGAACGCGGCGCTCGGCATGCGCGGCACGTTCTCGCGGATCCGGTCGAACACGATGATCGTGTCGTAGAGCGAGAAGCCCAGGATGGTGAGCAGCGCCGCGACCGTCGACGTCGTCACCTCCCGGCCGACGAGGGCGTACACGCCCGCCGTGATGAGGATGTCGTGCATCAGCGCGATCAGCACCGGCACGGCGAACTTCCACTCGAACCGCAGCGCGATGTAGATCGAGATCACGCACAGCGACGCGATGATGGCGACCAGCGCGGAGTTGGCGACCGACTGGCCGAATGTCGGGCCGATCTCGGAGACCTCCGGTTGGTCCTGGAGGCCGAAGGTGTCGTCGAGCGCATTGCTGACCTGCGTCGTCTTGCCCGAGACCTCGTCGGAGATCTGGACGACGTTCGGACCGAGCTCCTCGTTGTCGATCGTCTGGATCTTCGCGTCCCCGAACCCGGCCGGCGTGATCGCGTCGCGCACCTGCTCCACGGTCGCCGGCTTCTCCAGCGCCGCGGTGATGCGCGTGCCCGACTCGAAGTCGATGCCGAAGTTCAGGCCCTTCGAGCCGATCGCGAGCGTGCAGATCAGCAGGATCAGGCCCGACATGGAGAAGAACCACCTCGATGCGCCCATGAAGTCGAACGTGATCGGCTTGCGCGGCTTGGCCGCGCCGAGCGCGCTCGGACTCTGGAGGATGCGCTTGCCGCGCAGCGAGAGCAGGATCGCCTGCGTCGCGAGCACCGCCGTGAACAGCGAGACCAGGGTGCCGACGCCGAGCACGAACGCGAAGCCCTTGACGCCCGCGGTGGCGAGGATGAACAGGATGAACGCGACGAGCAGCGTGACGATGTTGGCGTCGACGATCGTCGCGAAGCCCTTCTTGTAGCCCTGCGCGATGCCGGTCGATATCGACCGGCCGCCGCGTATCTCCTCTTTGACGCGTTCGAAGATGACGATGTTCGCGTCGGCCGCCACGCCGATCGTGAGGACCAGGCCCGCGATGCCCGGCAGCGTGAGCGTGATCGGGATGAGCTTGATCAGCGCGAGGAAGTAGACCGCGTAGATGCCGAGCGCGAGCACGGCGATCAGGCCGAGGACCCGGTAGAAGACGAGCAGGAAGAGCGCGACGATCGCGAAGCCGGCGATGCCGGCGACCAGGCCCTGGTCGAGCGCCTGCTGGCCGAGCGTCGCCGACACCTGGGAGCGCGAGATCAGCTCCAGACGCACGGGCAGCGCGCCGGTCTTGAGCAGCCGCGCCAGGTCCTGCGCGCTCTGGAGCGTGAAGCCGCCCGAGATCTGGGCGCCCTGCCCGCCGTCGATCCCGTCGGGGTTCTCGCGGAAGTTGATGTACGGCGTCGAGATCAGCTCGTTGTCGAGCCGGATCGCGAAGTGGTGCGAGGCGCCGATCGGGTCCTGCAGGCCGCCGTTGAGCGCGGCGTTGTCGGCGCCGCGCTGGGCGATCGCGCGGGTGGTGTCGGCGAACGCCTTGCGACCCTTGTCGCTGAAGTCCATCGTGACGATCGGCTGGCCGCCGGTGCCGCCCTCGAAGTTCTGCTCCGGGTTCTTGATGTCGGTGCCGCCCAGCACCGGGTTGTCGTGGATGACCCACCACTGGTCGAGCTCGCCGCGCCGCTGGTCGGGCTCGCGCTGGTCCTCGGCGCGCAGGATGAGGACGCCCTCGGGCACCTCCAGGATCTCTGCCTTCTCGGTCAGCGGCGGATCCTGGTCGGCGAGGTCCTCCTGCAGCGCCTGCCGGCTCTCGTCCGGGATCCCGTCGTTGATCGGCGCGTGCGACTTCTTGTCGAACGCGTAGAACTGCCCCTCCGTGGTGTTGTTGTCATCGATCTGCGGCGGGCACTTCGACGCGCGCTTGACGGCGTTGTAGAGGCCGCTGATCGGCTGCTGGCCGCCGTTGACCGACTCCGGGTTGGTCTTGCAGTCCTCGTCGAGGACGTTCGGTTCCCAGTCATAGAAGAACATCTGCGCCGTCGTGCCGACCTGCGCGGCCGCACGATTGGCGTTCTTCTCGCCGGGGAGGCTCACGTCGACCTGGTTGCTGCCCGCGCGCTGCAGCTCGGACTCCGAGACGCCGAGCGAGTCGACGCGGTCGCGCATGATGTCGATCGCGCGGTCAAGCGATTCCGCCGTCACGGTCGGCTGCTGCTTGGTCGGCCGCGCCTCGTAGACGAGCTGGACGCCGCCCTGGAGGTCGAGCCCGAGCCGGGTCGGCTTGGTGAAGATCACCGCGAGCGAAGCTGCGAGCAGCCCCGCCACCGTGAGCAGGATGAAGATGTTGCGGCGGCGATCAGACATGACGGAGGGTGTGGGACAGCCTACTTCGACGGCGTGAGGACCAGCAGGAGCCCGCCGTCGTCATCGTAGGCCGGAAACAGGTCGGCGACCGCCTTCGCCGGAAGATCCCCTTCCGCGTTGACGACGACGTCCTTTCCCAGCTGCCGTACCCCCCATTCCAGCACAACGCCCACGGCGTCCTGCCCGCCGGAGAAGTCGAGTCCCAGCACGTCCTGCACCGGCCGGCCGATCACCTTCTCGTCCGAGAGGCCCGTCAGCTCGCGCGAGCCGCGGCCGCAGCCGATCACGCGGCCCTGCTGGTCGCACACGAAGAACGCCGCGTTCGGCGCGGGGTAGTAGTCGTCGAGCAGCTCGAACAGGAAGCCGAAGCCGCACTTCGAGCAGCCCTTCGGCTGGTTGCGGAACCCGGCCGTGCGCTCGGTCGCGGTGGTGCGCTGACCGCAGTTGGGGCAGATGAACAGATGGGCCATGCCGTCGGTAAGGGTAATCGCCCGGCTAAAGGGTGGCTGAGCGATCGCTAGAACAGCGCGTTCGGCTCAGCCGGCGGCTCGAGCCCGAGGTGCCGGAAGGCGTGCACGGTCGCGCAGCGGCCCCGCGGAGTGCGCTGGAGGAAGCCGCGCTGGAGCAGGTACGGCTCGTAGACGTCCTCGATCGTGTCGGGCTCCTCGGACACCGCCACGGCGAGCGTGGAGAGCCCGACGGGACCGCCCGAGAACCGCTCGCAGATGGTGGCGAGGATCTCGCGGTCCAGCCGGTCGAGCCCGATGTGGTCGACGCCCATGAGATCGAGCGCGGCCGCGGCCACGGTCGCGTCGATGGCGCCGTCGCCGCGGACCTCGGCGTAGTCGCGCACGCGCTTGAGCAGCCGGTTCGCGACGCGCGGCGTGCCGCGCGCGCGGTCGGCGATCGCTCGCGCGCCGCCCGCGTCGATCGAGACGCCGAGCACGCCGGCGCTGCGCACGACGATGCGGGTCAGGTCGCCGGGCGCGTAGAGCTCGAGCCGGTGCTGGATCCCGAAGCGGTCCCGCAGGGGCGTCGTCAGCAGGCCGGCGCGCGTGGTGGCGCCGACGAGCGTGAACGGCGGCAGGTCGAGCGTGATCACCTTCGCGCCGGGTCCGACGCCGAGCGTCACCGGCAGCTGGCGGTCCTCCAGCGCGGGGTAGAACGTCTCCTCCACCGCGCGCGGGAGGCGGTGGATCTCGTCGACGAAGAACACGGCTCGCGGCTCGAGGTCGGTGAGGAACGTGGCGATGTCGCCCTTGCGCTCCAGCGCCGGTCCGGCCGTCTGGACGAAGGCGACGCCCAGCTCCTCCGCCACGATGCGGGCGAGGCTGGTCTTGCCGAGGCCCGGCGGGCCGGCCAGCAGGACGTGGTCGAGCGCGTCGCCGCGGGCGGCGGCGGCCGCGATCGAGACCGCGAGCTGCTCCTTGAGCTCGTCCTGGCCGACGAACTCCTCGAGCCGCTTGGGACGCAGCGTCGCGTCGAGCTCGTCGTCGGCGCGCTCGTGCGGGGTCTGGAGCCGGTCGACGCCGGGCGTGCGGATGCTCATCGGCGCGCGCCCTTCAGCGCGTGGGCGATCAGGTCCTCGGGCGTCTCGCCGGGCGCGCCGTCGAGCAGCTGCTCGGCCTCCGCAGGGGAGAACCCGAGGCCGACGAGCCCGTCGCGCGCGAGCAACCGCGGGTCGTCGCCGCGGGCGACCACGATCGGGTCGTCGGCCGGCGCGGAGCCGACCTTCTCGCGCAGCTCGACCACGATCCGCTCGGCGGTCCGCTTGCCGATCCCCGGCACGGCCTGCAGCCGGGCAGTGTCGCCGGCGGCGACGGCGGCGAGCAGCTCGCGCGGCGCCCCGCCGGAGAGCACGGCGAGCGCCACCTTCGGGCCGACCGACTGGACGCCGATCAGCATCAGGAAGAGGTCGCGCTC
>Ga0126313_10002406_pt1 | contig 10465 bp, 10 predicted proteins | sample Plot105A_FD_89954 | JGI IMG/M metagenome (GOLD analysis project Ga0126313, IMG submission 89954) | Serpentine soil microbial communities from UC McLaughlin Reserve, CA, USA - Plot105A | ecosystem: Environmental > Terrestrial > Soil > Grasslands | place: USA: UC McLaughlin Reserve, Lake County... | reverse complement strand
TGAAAAAAGGCCGGCACCTCGAACTTCCGCTTCGGGTAGGCGTGCGCCAACGCCCGCTCCAGCTTTTCAAGCAGGTCTGGCACTGCCTCGAAGAGCGTCTCGTTGAAGAAGTGGAGCCCCCAGAAGACTTCCTGCGGGACTGTAGGCTTGGCCAGGCGAAGCTCCCCCGTCGTCCAGAGAAGCTCGATCTCATTCCGCAGTCCCTCAACCAGGGCCTGGCGCTCGCGCGGCGTCCACCGGGGCGATTCCAGATCCACGAGACGTCGATAAACTCGCCGATGCTTTTCGAGAACGGTGACCCGCCGAGCTTCGGTCGGATGCGCGGTGATGACGGGACGGACTCGCAGGACATTCAGGAGGTCAGCAATCTCATCGGCTGAAATGCCAGTGGAAACGGCGCTGGCAATTACCTGACTGAAAGTGCCGCGGAGCTGGTCGTAGCCCCGCTCGATTTCAATTTGCCTCCGGCGGCGCATTGCCGCATTCTGTTCGGCGATACTGAGGAGCTGGAACCAGATCCCTTGCACTTGAAGTGTGCGGGCGAGCAGCTCAGGGCTGAGACTGGCGGCATTTCGTTCGCCGCGAAGAACCGATTCGACCTCCGGCTGCCGCTCACGGACGAGATCGAGCAGTAAGCCTGAAAGAAGCTCGACTACCTCCTGCGCATAGGCTGCGGCACTCGCAGCCGCCGGGTCCGCCGATTCTGGAAGTGCGTCAGCGGAAAAGGGCTCCAGTGCCGTGTGCGTCATACTACGCGATCGCGGACGGGAGCGCCGCTGAAGAAAAGGCGCAGGTTCTCGAGCGCGCGCATCCCCATAGCCACCCTGGTCTCTGTTGTTGCGCTGCCGAGGTGTGGAAGAAGGACGACATTTTCCATCGCGAGCAGACCTGGGCTGACTTGCGGCTCCTTCTCGAAGACGTCGAGACCGGCCCCGGCAATTGTGCCATCGGCGAGAGCTTCCACCAGAGCAGTCTCGTCCACCACATCACCCCGCGCTGTGTTGATCAAAAAGGAGGTCCTGCGCATCCGGGCGAGACGTTCGCGGTTCATCAGGTGCCGGGTCTCAGGAGTTGCGGGACAGTGCAACGAGACGAAGTCTGCTTCCTCCAGGATATGCTCGAGACTTTCCCGTGGTTCGGCGCCGAGTTGCTTAGCCTCTGCGGGTGAGGGCGGATACGGATCGTGGTAGATCACACGCATCCCAAAGCCATGATGAGCACGCTTGGCCACGGCTCGCGCGATGCGGCCCATTCCGATCAAGCCGAGCACTTTCCCGCTGACCTGCGTTCCCATCATGTGGGTGGGGCGCCAGCCAGTCCACGCTCCGCTACGCACGTGTCGCTCACCTTCTCCCGTCCGCCGGCTCACCATCAGCAGCAGGGTCATGGCAATATCGGCCGTAGCCTCGGTCAGCACGTCCGGCGTGTTGGAGACGCTGAGACCGCGATCCTTGGCTGCTTGAATATCGATGTGATTGAAGCCAACGCCGAAGTTCGCCAGCATCCGAGCCCTGAGGGGCTCGATGCTGAGGATGTCCGAAGTGAGTCGGTCCGTCACGGTGCATAGGAGAGCGTCTGCGGTTTGAAGCGCTTCCTTCAAGCCGTTGGGACCGAGCGGGCGATCTTCCTGATTCAGACGCGCGTCGAAGTCACGGCTCAGCTCCTGCTCGACGGGCGAGGGAAGCCGGCGAGTGACGACGACAACAGGCCGTGCGGTCACTTCGCTGCGACGCGCTTGCGAGCCGGCTTCTTGGCCAGCGCAGCTGCAACCGTCGAGCCCAGCTCAGCGGGACTCGGTGCCACCGTGAGTCCGGCGGAGCGCATGATCTCCGCCTTCTCCGCGGCGGTGTCTCCGAAGGCTGAGATAATGGCCCCCGCATGGCCCATACGGCGGCCCTTCGGCGCAGTCAGACCGGCGACGTAGCCTATGACGGGCTTGCTCATGTACTCCTTCACGAACAGTGCCGCCTCCGCTTCCTGCGGCCCACCGATCTCGCCGATCATCATCACCGCGTGCGTCTCCGGGTCTTCCTCGAACAGCTTCAGCATGTCGACGAATGAGCTGCCGTTGATCGGGTCCCCGCCAATGCCCACGCTCGTCGTCTGACCGATGCCAAGGCTGTTCATCTGTGCCGCAGCCTCGTACCCCAGCGTGCCCGACCTGCTGACAACGCCGACGTTCCCTCGCGAATAGATGTGACCCGGCATGATTCCGAGCATAGCCCTTCCCGCGCTGATGATGCCGGCACAGTTCGGTCCGATCAGCGTGGTGCGCCGCTCGCGGGGAAAGCGAAGCAGGTATCGCTTTACCACCATCATGTCCTGAGCCGGAATACCGTCAGTAATGGTGCAGACGAGGCGAATTCCGGCGTTCGCCGACTCCATGATAGAGTCCGCACAAAAAGCGGCGGGCACGAAGATGATGCTGGCCTCGGCACCAACCTCTCGCACCGCTTCCTTAACGGTATTGAACACTGGACGATCCAGATGGCGACCGCCGCCTTTCCCGGGGGTAACCCCTCCAACCACGTTGGTTCCGTACGCGATCATCTCGCGGGCGTGAAAGGTGGCCTTCTCTCCTGTGAAGCCCTGGACAATTACCCGTGTACGCTCGTCGATCAGTATGCTCATGGGGCACCATTTCCGGATGCGGTGGACTTCGCGCGTGAGCTTTTCAAGGCCGCGACAGCACGCTCGGCTGCGTCTGCCAACGAGTCGGCGGTGATGATCGGTAGCCCACTCTCGCGAATGATCTTCTGACCTTCCTGAACGTTGGTGCCGGCGAGTCGCACGACGAGTGGCACTTTCATCCCGATGTCGCGTGCGGCCTGCACGACGCCCTGTGCGACCCAGTCGCAACGGTTGATTCCGGCAAAGATGTTTACCAGGATTGCTCCGACCTTTCCATCCGCCAGCACGAGGCGGAACGCAGCCGCAACACGTTCGGGTGAGGCACCACCGCCCACATCGAGGAAGTTCGCGGGCTGACCGCCGGCATGTTTGATCATGTCCATGGTTGCCATCGCCAATCCGGCACCATTGATGATGCAGCCAATGTCCCCGTCGAGGCCGACATAGTTGAGCCCGTGCTCTGCGGCCTGCGCCTCACGGGGGTCCTCTTCGGCGTAGTCGCGAAGCTCACTCACATTCGGTCGGCGGAACATTGCATTGTCGTCGAACGTCATCTTGCAGTCGAGGGCTAGCACCTGACCGTCGCCGGTCACCACGAGAGGATTGATCTCGACCATGGTGGCATCGAGGTCGCGGAAGGCACGATAGGCGCCGAGTAAGGTTGTGACGGCGCGGCTCACCTGCGCGGGAGCCAACCCCAGGCCGTAGGCGATTTCACGGGCCTGGAATGAGCTCATGCCTATAGCCGGTTCCACCGATTCCCGGAGAATCGAATCGGGCGCACTCTTCGCGATTTCTTCGATCTCCATTCCACCCTGCGGATGGGCGACGATCATGATCCGCTCGGTTTTCCGGTCCAGCACCAAACCGAGGTAAAGTTCACGCTCGATCGGGACGGCTGCTTCGACGTAGAGCCGGTGAACCACTCGTCCCTCGGGCCCTGTCTGATGCGTAACCAGGCGCTTGCCAAGAAGATTCTTCGCAGCCGCCCGGACCTCGTCTTCACTGGAGCACAGCTTAATCCCCCCGGCCTTGCCCCGTGCACCCGAATGTATCTGCGCTTTGACGGCCCACCGAGAGCCGCCGATCTCCGTGGCGCGGTAGACCGCCTGCTCTGGGCTGTAGGCTACCCCGCCGCGGGGGATAGCGACGCCGAATCCTGCGAGAAGCTCTTTGGCCTGGTATTCGTGAATGTCCATGAGTTCAGTCTCGAGTCTCGAGTCGCGAGTCAAGGAAGGAGTTACCGGCTGCCGTTCGCCGGGCAACATCTAGTATCAGGAGACCGCCGCCGGCGAATCGCGACCTGCGACCCGCGACCTCCCCCCAATTGCCTTATCCGTATCGACCACGTTTTGCGCCATGCGCGCCGATGCCGCGTCGATCATCCGGCCATCGAGTTGTGCCGCTCCCCGACCTTCACTCGCCGCCTGCTCGAGAGCCAACAGTATACGTCTGGCCCGGTCTACTTCTTTCGGTGGAGGAGTGAAAACATCGTTGGCTAAGGCAACCTGCGAAGGGTGAATCGCCCATTTGCCCTCGATACCCAAAGCAGCGCCCCGCCGAGCGGCCGCGGTGTAGCCATCAGGATCCTTGAAGTCGCCGAACGGACCATCGATGGCGCGAAGGCCGTACGCACGGCACGCCACCACCATCCGTGACAGTGCTGCGTGCCATTGGTCGCCGGGATAGTCCGGGTTGAGCCCACCAATGTTTACCGTACGAGCCCGGCAGCTCGCAGCGTAGTCGGCGACGCCAAAATGCATTGCCTCCAGCCTCGAGCTGGACTGGGCGATGGCTTCGACGTTAGCCATACCGAGCGCAGTTTCAATCAGAACATCGATCCCGATGCGGTGCGGAATGCCCCGAGCTTCTTCGATTTGAGTCAGTAGGGCGTCTACCAGGTAGACGTCTGCCGGCACGCCGACCTTAGGAATGAGCACGGTGTCCAAGCGGTGCCCTGCCTGCTCCACCACGTCAACTACATCACGATACATGTAGTGCGTATCGATGCCATTGATTCGGACACAGATTGTCTTGCCCCGCTCGCGCCAGTCATGCTCGAGAAGACTACCGATGACATTGCGGCGCGCCTGCTCCTTGTCACCGGGGGCTACTGCGTCCTCGAGGTCGAGGAAGATGTAATCCGCCTCCCCATCGAGTGCTTTGGTGAACATTGCCGGTTGCGACCCGGGTACAGCGAGCTCGCTGCGCTGTAGCCGGGGACGTGCCGGCTCGTAGCGCGTGTGGCTCATCGGCCGGCCCCGGCCGTCGCCTTCTCCTTGGACCCGCTCACCTGTGCCGCTGGAGCGTCAGGAGCACGCGGGGGCAGCTCGCGCTTCGCGAGGGGTGCTGCAGTGCTCCGCCAGTACTCTCCGGCGGCTGCAACACCACTTCCTAAGGTCACCTTCATCCCCACGTCACGCATCGCCATTTCAGATCCCGCGATAGCCCCCATCAACATGAGCTCGTTCATATCCCCCAGATGGCCGATCCGGAACAGTCTCCCTGCCATGCGTGCGAGGCCTGCACCCAGAGCCAGGTTGTATCGCCGGTAAGCAATGTCGATTACTTCGGCGCCGTTCACACCCGGAGGAACCATGATCGCGCTAACTGTGTCGGAGTACCACTTCGGGTCGCGAGCGCACAGCTCCAATCCCCATGCCTTGATGGCGAGCCTGGTCCCTTCCGCCAGGCGATGATGCCGGGCGAAGACATTCTCGAGGCCTTCTTCCATCAGCATGGCAAGGGATTCACGAAGGCCGTAGAGCAGCGGAAGGGACGGCGTGTATGGGAAGTACCCCGTCGCATTCGCCTTACGCATATCAGAGAAGTCAAAGAAGACCCGAGGCAGCCCCGCGCTGTCTTGGAGTGCGAGCGCCTTCTGGCTTGCGCAAACGATTCCGAGACCCGCCGGTAGCATGAGCCCCTTTTGCGAGCCGGTAATTGCCAGGTCCACACCCCACTCGTCCATACGAAAATCGATGCTGCCAATTGAGCTTACGCCGTCTACCATGAGCAACGCGGGATGCCGTACATCGTTGAGCGCACGCCGCATGGCGGCGACATCGCTGGTAACGCCGGTAGCGGTCTCATTATGGGTGAAAAGGACGGCCTTGATAGCATGCCCCTTGTCCGCCGCCAGTGCATCGCGGTAGCGCTCGATCGGAGCGCCCTCACCCCACTCAGCATCGATGACGTCAACCTGGAGGCCGAGTCGCTGAGCCATGTCAATCCATAGGTAACTGAACATGCCGAACCGGGACGCGATAACCTTATCCCCCGGGGAAAGCGTGTTGGAAAGAGAGGCTTCCCACGCGCCTGTTCCGCTCGATGGAAAAATGAATGCCTGTCCGGAGGTCGTCTTGAAGATCTTCTTCAGGCTTTCGAGAACCGGTGCGGCGAGGGCCGGAAAATCCGAGGAGCGATGGTCCTCCATGGCGCGGTGCATGGCGCGAAGAACACGATCGGGCACATTGGTAGGCCCGGGAACGAAGAGGAAGTTGCGGCCGGCCATGGGGGAGACCTCGTGTTGAGGAGAAGCGGTGTTGGGGCTACCGAGACGCCGGTGTGGCCGTGCCGATCCGTGACCCTGGACGTGCGATCTCTACCCCGAATATTTATACGACCATTACACTATACACTTTGTGAACTTTTTCACAAGAGCCCTGGTTGAGCCCTTTTCCTGCGCCAGATCCCCGGGACCTGTTGGTGGATCTCTATAGCGCCGCCATTGCCGCCGCAGCCCCAGCCCCGGCCCTCTCCAAGCACCTACAGAAGCTGGATATAGGAGCTGGACGCCGGATCTGGATCCTCGCCCTGGGGAAGGCCGCGCTGCCCATGGCAACCACGGCAATCGAGGTCCTCTCCAGGAAAGGCATCAACCCCGAGGGCGGCATGGTAGTGGCCCCTGTCCGCGGCGAGAGTCCTCACCCACGTATCCAGTTGGTAGAGGGAGACCACCCGGAACCCGGCTCTCGATCCCTCTCTGCTGCGAACGCTCTGGGGTCGGTTGTCTCGCGCATCGCTCCTGATGACGAGGTCTGGGTACTGCTGTCGGGCGGCACGACTAGCCTGATCGGTGCTCCAGAAACCGGGCTCTCGCCAGCCGACCTGAGCGCGATCTACTCTCTGCTGCTGGGCTCCGGGCTCGACATCGTTGCCATGAACCGGATCCGGAAACGATTCTCCCGCTGGGGCGCGGGCCGCCTTGCTCGTGCTCTGTTTCCGGCCCTCGTGCGCGTGTACATCGTTTCCGATGTTATCGGTGACGACCTTGCATCCATCGGATCGGGACCCTGCGTCCCCGATCCCACCACCGCCGCACAGGTGGGAGACCTTCTGGATCGCGCAGGTCTCTGGTCGAAACTTCCCGAAACAGCCCGAGACCTCGTTCTCTCCGCCATCTCGGGTAGAACGGCAGAGACGCCAAAGCCCGGAGACCCGGCTTTCGAGAAGGTTGCCATCGAGTTGGTCGCCAGTAACAGGCTGGCCATCGAAGCAGTGGCCAAGCGAGCGGCTGAGTTGGGCCTTGCTCCTCGAGTGGTGGGGACGCCAGTTGCCGGTGAGGCATCGACAGCAGGGGCAAGTGTAGCCGATAGTCTTTTGAATAATTGCGTTCGGCGCTCCATCCCGCAACCGAACGGAAGAGGTCTGTGCATGATCTGGGGAGGAGAGACGACGGTGAGTCTGGGCGACACCCCGACGGGCGTAGGAGGTCGTTCTCAGGAGCTTGCGCTCGCAGCGGCACGTGGCTTGGCAGGTGCCGCTGAGGGAACTGCGCTACTGGCTGCCGGCACCGATGGCCGTGATGGGCCCACCGACGCGGCCGGCGCCATTGTTGACGGTAAGACCTGGGCCGGCATTGCTGCACAAGGTCGCGACCCGGCGCGCGATCTCGCCCGCCATGACGCCTACCCTGCCCTGAACTCCGTTGGCGCACTCCTCAAGCCTGGTCTCACGGGAACCAACGTGATGGATGTAGTAATCGGAATCTGCCCGTACGCTCGCAAGCGGTGAGAAGGCCCTGATGCCTACGGGTGTAAATCCAGCGTCGGCCGGAAATCGTCTCCCAGAATGACGCTCACATCCACACGCCTGAAGGTGTCTGTCTCCACCACGATATTGCCGCTGCGCAGCACTCCCGCCACCGTGCGCGCCCGCGCAGGATCACCCCGCCTGACGATTATCCGGGTCAGGACTTCAGTCGAGTCAGCGTTGCCGAGGAACACGACGTCCACCCCATGCGACCGCAGCATTCTGGTAGCCGTGCGAGCGACTCCCTGACGGCGTGTGCCGTTCAGAACTTCCACCACAAGCCGGCCGTGTACGGGAGGAATGGCCAACGCGTGTGTGACTGCGGGCTCCCGTTCGCTCTTTAAGAGGAACGCGCTCACAGCGATCAGCAGAACGATTCCCGCAGTCAGCGCGAGCCAGGCGCGGCGGCCACTAAGCTGTTCCAGAACCGCACCGTAGGATCGAGAATTGGCCATCCGCTCTTGATGAGGTGAAGGATACGAGAACGGGCGACCTCACGAAGAACGTTGCCGGGGTCTCGTGGGAGTCGCTCGGAAAGCTGGGCACGTGCCTCCCGATCGAATGGGCGCTCGGGGTCGAGGTAGTCGGCACAGTAAAGAATACGGCCGACCATGTCCCACTCCGCCAATCCAACAGAGTGATACCGTACGGCGTCCAGCACCCCCCGATCGATCTCTCCTTGTGCCTTTGCGTGTGCCGCACTTGCCGGACCGTGCCAGAGCGAGGCTGGGCCAGGTGAGGTGGGTGCCCATTTGGCCAGTTCCTCTGGCGGAGCGTCGCGCAAGGCGTCGTGCAGCCAGACTGCCCGAAGCCAGCGGTTTCGCTCGGAGTCGGGAACTCCCATCTGCTCTGCCCAGGTCGCCGCGAGCTCGGCGACGCGCTGGATGTGCTGTAGTCGTGATATTGTTACGTTCGCCCACTCTGGCAGTGTAGGCCGTAAGCCCGGTGGCGTGGAGCGTGGCGTGGGGGCCGACGCCTGCATCAGCCGACTCCCTCACCGAGAACTATGTTGTCGATGAGACGTGTGCCTCCGACTCGAGCTGCGATGGCGATGATGGTGCTGCCATCGACATTTTCGACTGGCGCGAGCGTCCGCGGGTCCCCGACAGCAATATAGTCCGCCCTCACGGTGGACTCTCTTCCGAGCTCCTGAGACATACGTGCTTCCAGTGCAGATGCTCGCGTCTCTCCTGCCTTCCAGGCGTCATGGGCGGATTGCAATGCTCGGCTTAAAATCCGCGCCCTGACCCTGTCTTCCGGGCTGAGGTAAGCATTACGGCTACTCAGGGCTAGTCCATCATTCTCGCGAATCGTCTTCACCGTAACGATTTCCAGTGGCCAGTCCAGATCGGCCACCATGCGCCTGATCAGGGTGAGCTGCTGAATGTCCTTCTGCCCAAAGCATGCGACGTGAGGCTCTACGATATGGAAGAGCTTGGCGACGACAGTCAAAACACCCGTGAAGTGACCCGGTCGAGCCGCGCCTTCCCACCGCTCTGCCATGCGCCCCGGTGTAACCCGAACCTCGGAGCCCGGAGGATACATGGTCGAACTTTCGGGGACGAAAATCACGTTGACGCCCCGGTCGGTCGCGAGCCCCCGGTCGCGAGCGAGATCGCGGGGGTACCGGGCCAGATCTTCCGAAGGTCCGAACTGCAGCGGATTTATAAAAATGGTCAACACCACCCGGTCGCTCCGCCGGCGCGCCTCATCGACCAGGGCCAGATGACCTTCGTGCAGATACCCCATCGTAGGCACCAGTCCAATACGGTGCCCGGCAGCTCGCTCCGCACGTGACCACGAGCGGATTTCCGGAATGGTCGTGAATTCGAGCATGAGTGGGTGAGAGCTACGAGCTACGGGCGACCGTCATTCGAAACTATGCTCCTTCGCCGGGTATTTACCCTCACGCACCTCACTCGCATAAGTGCGCACAGCCGAACGCACGGCCTCTCCGAGCTTGGCGTAGTGTTTGAGAAAGCGGGGAGCGAATTGCTCGTTCAATCCGAGCATGTCATGCAGGACCAGTACCTGTCCATCGCAGTGGGGACCCGCACCGATTCCGATCGTTGGAATGGTGATCGAGCTCGAGATCCGGCCCGCAACGGCCGCAGGAACGAGCTCCAGTACGATCGCACACGCACCGGCCGCCTCCAGTGCCTTGGCATCTTCCAGGAGCCGAGCGGCTGCCTTGTCCTCCCTGCCCTGCACCTTGTACCCGCCCAGGGCGTTGACGGATTGGGGGGTTAAGCCAAGGTGACCGACGACCGGGATACCGCGTTCGACCAAAGCCCCGACCGTCTCGGCCATGTGACGTCCTCCCTCCAGCTTCACACCATGCGCTCCGCTTTCCTGCAAAACTCGGCCGGCGTTCCGGATAGCCTCAGAGATCGATACCTGATACGTGAGGAACGGCAGATCAACGAACACCAGAGCCCTGCGGGATCCGCGTCGCACAGCGGCAGCGTGATAGATCATCTGGTCGAGCGTGGTGCTCAGAGTCGTATCGTGCCCTGCCAGCACCTGATTCAGCGAGTCACCGACCAGCAGTACATCGACGTCGGCCTGTTCGAGCAGCCGTGCAAAGGCCGCGTCGTAACAGGTAAGCATGACGATCCGCCGGCCTGCCGCCTTCATGGCGGCGAGGTCGAGCACGGACAGGGGACGCGCTTCAGCGCTCATGCGAGTTCAGTTCAGCCAGCTCTCGCTGCCAAAAGTCTCGGGTGGACAGCCCAGGATGGGGAATGATAAGGTCGCTCTCGTTCACCCGCCTGGAGCCGAACTGGACGATATCCAGATC
>Ga0126313_10002405_pt1 | contig 10466 bp, 9 predicted proteins | sample Plot105A_FD_89954 | JGI IMG/M metagenome (GOLD analysis project Ga0126313, IMG submission 89954) | Serpentine soil microbial communities from UC McLaughlin Reserve, CA, USA - Plot105A | ecosystem: Environmental > Terrestrial > Soil > Grasslands | place: USA: UC McLaughlin Reserve, Lake County... | reverse complement strand
GCAGAGTCTCAACGTATCTGGCTGATTAAACTTCTATATTAGATGATGATATATATATATATATCCATCTGAATGAAGCTTTGAAAATATTTAATCTTTTGTAATCCGTAATACAATCAGAAGTTGCTATTCACTATTTGTATAATGAAGTTATTAATGTTTATCAAGTAACAATTTAAAAACAATCCATAATATTTAATAAAATCAATCTATATTCTTTCATCGGGTATTTCGTATTATGAAGAAAATCGAAGCGGTAATTCCACATGCTAGACTGGGGAGAGCATTTGCAGCCATGGAGGAACTTCAACTTGGCGGGCTGACATATTATGAGTCAAAGGGCAGAGGACAAGTTCCAAGACCTGAATTGCAGTCAGGAAGAGGCACTTCGACCTATAGACCAGAGTTTAATGTTAATGCCACAGTGATAATAGTAGTTAAGGATGCAATCGTAGATAAGGTCGTGGAAAAAATTCTTAGTAGTACCAGTACAGGTCTTGCTGGAGAAGGCAAAATTTTCATATCAGAAGTCGATGACGCCATAGATATAGGATCAAAACAGCGCGGAGAATCGACAGTCTGAAAGCAGCGGATGAACGATGTAGGTGTTCCTTTAATTTGCCTTTAGTATATCCTCGATAGCCTGACTAGCGTTTAGCATGCCTTTTAATTTTGCATACTTTTCTATAAATTTCAATTGCTCTGGAGAAAAACATATTGGCATTGTTTTCTGACTGGTAGCATTCATAGAATTTTAGTTATTATCGCGAAGATTATAATTGTTCCTATTTCTGAAATACGAAAAGAGAGGCCAGACATATTCTGAAGATTTCATTGTCTAAGAAGACTTCGAGAATAAAAACCAATTAGCCTTTAACTCTTGCAATTTTTACTCTTTCCATAACTTTCCAATATTCAACTTCTCCACCTTGTCTGATCTTATCTCGAATTTCATCTTCTACTGAGGATGTTTCAAATACCTCGAATGTCTCAAGATCCATTATTTGAAGCATCCGATCAGAAATGGAAATCACTTGACCATTTCTTTTATCTATTAGAGGAACTTCTACATTAGCCGAAACGGGAGATACAAGGCTATGTCTTGAGCCATCAAAAACTCCCATTGCTGCTACTCTTGCTTTTGCTGATCCATGCTTTCCGGGTTTGCTATGATCATAAGAAACTATCCTGCAAGGCTCGCCATCTATCATAATATAAGAACCAACTTTAAGGCTCCCAAGATCCATCGGCCTGCTCAATGTTTATCAGAATTTTAGGACTTTTATGCATATTTAGGTATATCTATTGTAAATAAAATAATTATAAAGCTTGTACCAAGCATTTAATCAGCCTCTCTTTTATTATTCAAAAAATTCTTTCCTACTCCTTTAATAGGAAATATTACTCGTTTAAAATGTAAATCTGATACCTCGATAATTGCATATTTACCATTTTAACTTATTACTTTAATTTTTCCAATATAGAAAAGCTCATAAGATTATTTAGAGAGATGCCTTTTCTGGCTACCTCCCTCATGGTTCTTTCACAATACTTTTGGTCGCTCTGATGTGTTTTTTTTCCTTCTACTTCGAGTACTATAACGTTCTTAGAGTAAGGAAAAGTAAACTTCAGCTGGTCTGTAGTCAATATTCGAATATTAGCAAAACTCGCTTTTTTTACGCGCTCTCTGTTCATTATAACGTTCTCGATATCGCATATTTCTATTTCACTGTAATTGTATTTTGTGAAATATGTCGAAATATAGTTTAGCTTCTCACCACAGCGCTCAAAAAATGGACTATCCAGACTAAAGATGAATGACAAGCTGTCCATATTTTGCCTCCGCATATCTTCTAAAACAATTTGCACATCTGTAAAGGATGCAACGATATAGTGATTTGCTATCTTCGGGAAGTAAGGAAGGGATTCATCAGAGAATGTTGCTGTGACAAAGTAAATATCAGAAATAATGTTATTTTGTTTCCACAGATCTATTAAGGAATCAGACTGTTTTTCATGTGGCGTACAAATATATCCAAGTACAGACCCCAGTGCCACAACCAACCCATTCTCTGTTAATTTCCTAACGTATATATATTATGACCTGTGCAAATACTATCTAGACTTGTCCTAATATAGAGTAAGCTTCAGTTAGTGGACACATACTTCTTCAAGGTTTCAAATTACTATAATTCCAAGTTAATATCTGCTTTTTTTATTAATTAGCATATATTATCGATTATCAAACATATTATTAGTAAGATTGAGTAGTAAATAATAATATAGATGTGCGCATGCAAATGACATCAAATAAAATTGAATGAGTACAGTATCTATCAATACTATGACAGAGAGTAGTTAGTCTACTGGATCTTTCATATTTATATCAAATTAGAACACAGTTAGAATGTAAAATTCTACTGTGAAATTAACAATGACAGTAACTTGCATCAAGCATGCAAAAGTCTTTTCAGAATGACGATAACTCAAATACAAAATAACCATAATAATATCCATTAGCGTTGTTGCTCTTACGTAGATAAATGATTTATTTACTTAATCATAGTAGATTTAGAAAGACTCTCTACTTTCCTCAGACCATATTATCGATTAGTTGAGAAGGCAGAACCTTCTTTTAAAAAGCAGACTACAGCCTATCGTCATAATCAAACGCCTTTGTGCTATCCGCTGTATACCATTTAGCAGATCCTGCTTCTTTTATCTTCAATTTGTAATATGGAATCATTGTGTAGCAAATGAGAACAGACAGAGCTCCTATTGGATCATGGATCAAATTACGCGCCGCCTCAATAACAGCAATTTTTAAGGGAACATTAATTTTAAATTTACAGTAGTGAGAATAAACTTGTTTGTGACCAAGAGATGCCCTGATAACTTGTGAAGCAAAGTCAAAGAGTTTATTTGCAGGTCTGAAATAAACCCATGCATTATCATTATAGAAAATATCTAAGCCAAGTTCAAGGATCTTACATTGAAGATATAGATCTATCGCAATTATGTCGCTTGGTATGTTTATTTTTTTTGCAACTTCAGAAGTCAGGGAAAGAGCTCTACCCATGACAGTATATTGTGACAAACCTCGATTCCTAACTGACCTAAGCCAGTATGCAATGAACGAAGATGCCCTCCCAGCTATCCCCTTATCTTGAATCGGCTTTGGATTTGAGGCACACAGTCCAATTCCTTTTTCTAAAAAAGATACAAGTTGTGCTGTAGTATCTTTATCGATAACAATATCAGCGTCATATAATACAATGACATCTCCAGCAGATCTACTGAAGATTTCATTCCAACCGGCCGCAGCTCCTCTTCTCTCACAATGATGTATCAAATTAATGTTAAGCTGGGAATTTTTTTCGGCGAACCTTTCGACTAATTGTGGTGTGCTATCAGTCGAATCATCTGAAATGATTATTTCTGAAATGAAATAATCATTTGAATATTGAAAGTTCAACGAACGTAAAAGGTTGATTATATTCCGTTCTTCGTTGTAGGAGGGTATACCAATTGTGACGCGTTTCATCGTGGTATCCAGGATTAAACTCTGTACATATCTATCTAGTTTGTGTTTTAGTATTATAAAATTCATTAATAACAGTTCTTTTTATTTCATTAATAATCACATGTTGGCTATGTTATTTATTTACTGCTATATGGCTATATGATATAACTCATCTAAAAAAAATTAAAACTTAACTCGGAAGCTGCGGATCTTGAGTTTAGAATAATATACAAGCAACGTGGTAGATAGATATTTGTCTACACCAAGGTCTGCTTATAATTATTACCTTTATTTTGATGAAGATGTTTCTGCAACTATGCGGTGATAGAATTACAAAATAGAGAAGAAGTGCATTAGATGTAATACTCCAAGAGACAACCTACACAAATTTAAGTTTAGTACACTCAGAGCTTGTTTAGCTGTTTTTATATGTAACATACAGGGATTGTTATCCTCTTATACAAAGATAATTAACTATTTAATAGCATAGGAATAGGTCTAAGGACTGTCTATGATAGGTGGCAATTATAAAACATTGCACAGGGGCATCCTCTAAAGGACCTCAAAGACAGCACCAGTTGCCTTCATCCTCTGAATAATTTTTTAATTCATCCTGGTTTATCACTGTAACATATTCCTCGATCATCCTTTATCCGAATGATTGTGATTTAGAAAACGAGATTCAATGAAATCTTCGTAGTTGGAGTCATATCCTTTAATTCAATAATATTTTATATTCTCGATTAAAAGTATACCCAGATCATATCTTTTCATAAATGTATACTCCGTTTGATCCTACGGATAACTTTTGACATGAGGGAACTAATTAGGGGCTCATTTAATTTTATGATTACCTTTTAAATCAATCATGATTCAGATTCGAGTCTTTCTTTATAGTATGCATTTGTAAGTATTATAGTATAACTCGATGTTAGATTACAATTAATTCAAATCATTTAAAGCCTTTAGATATTCAAAGTTAACGTCCTAACTCTTAAAATTTTGTAGTGAATGTAGAGATATTGAAAGACTTATAGGAAAAGATATCATACACTAGGTTATTATTACAATGACATAGAGAAAACGTAAAGTATGAAAAAAAGAAGGAAACAAATCAATATCTTGTCATTTAGTTATAGACCTCACTAGAAGAATATAATTTTTTAACTTGCATATTTATAGATATCACAGCAAGTATTCATATACGGACAACAATATGATTCCTTGTACTTGTGCAAACACATAGCATTGGTATTGACAATATGTATCGTAGAATTTGCAAAGAAGTAGGGTTATATAAGAAACACATGGTTTTTCCAATTTTTGTTCAAGAACCCGGAATGGAAATTCATTGTATCGATGCAATGCCTGAAATGACAATAACTCCGTTGTCAGAAACTATCAGTCAAGTTCAGAAGGTATTAGATGCTGGAATTTCATCGATAATTATCTTTGGTATTCCTAAGCAACGGGACCGTGGTGGTGGCTATGCTTCAAAAAAAAATGGAATAGTACAGCGTGCATTGTTATTGATTAAGGGTAACTTCGGAAAATCGGTCAATGTCACAACTGACGTATGTCTGTGCCAGTATAATTTCTCTGGTCATTGCGGAGTTTTCAAGGATAATGGCAAAATAGACAACGATTCTACTTTACACATTCTCTCCGACATTGCTACAAGCCATGCAGAGGCAGGTGCTGATATAGTCGCACCTTCTTCAATGATGGATGGTCAAGTACTTTCAATAAGGAGATCACTTGATAAGCATGGTTTTAAAAATACTAAAATTTTATCTTATTCTGCGAAGTATCACTCGTCACTTTACACACCTTTCAGATCGGCTACTTTTTCAAACAAATGCAATTATAATAAACTGAATAAATCATCTTACCAGATAGCATATACAAATCCAAAAGAGACAATGAGAGAAATTCAAAGTGACATTAGGGAAGGAGCAGACATGGTTATGATAAAACCATCAATGGCATACCTGGATGTCATCTACATGATAAAAAAAATTTTTAAATTTCCTCTTGCCGTTCAGAATGTTTCTGGTGAATATGCTATGGTAAAGGCTGCAGGGAGACGAGGATGGATAGAAGAAGAAGAAGCTAAAGTTAATTCTATTGTCTCGATAAAAAGGGCGGGTGCTGACAGGATAGTATCATACTTTGCCATGGATGTAGCAAGATATTTAGATTAATAGCCAGTCACGATTATATATAATTCCTACAACAATCGAACTGTCCCGCGGTAGCTCAGCCTGGTAGAGCTTTCGGCTGTAGATGTCGGCTTACTCACTCATTAGCTGACCACGAGAATCAGCCTATTAGGCGCACAACTTGCAGTAACCGAAGAGTCGCAGGCTCAAACAAACTTAGTTAACAACTATGTTGGAGCAGATCCTGCCCGCGGGATACAATTCATTTCCCAGACCTAATTGGTTATTATATATGAATATCTGATACTAAGGATATGTCAAATACAATTGAAACAATTAATCCATCTACTGGAAAAGCAATTGCAACTTATAATAGTATGAGTACCGAAGAAATCAATCAAAAAACGAAAAATGCTAGGATTGCTTTTGAAAATTGGAGAAAGTTCGATATCTCAGAACGATGTACATATATCCGACGCCTTGGAAGAGTTATGAAAAAAAACAAAGAGGATTATTCAAGATTAATCACGGAGGAAATGGGTAAACCAATAAGACAATCAATCGCTGAGATAGATAAATGTGCATGGGTTTGTGATTTTTACTCAGAACATGCGGAATTTTTTTTAAGAGATGAACTAATTCCAACAGAATTTCGTAAAAGTTTCATCTCGTTTGAACCACTCGGAGTAATTGCCTGCATTATGCCATGGAATTTTCCTTTTTGGCAGTTAATGAGATTTGCAGTTCCCGCATTAACAGCAGGAAATGTTGGAATACTAAAACATTCAAGTGTATGCATGGGAGCAGCTCTGCAAATTGAACAAGCATTTAAAGACGCAGGTTTTCCTGAAAATGTCTTTCAGTCCATAATTGGAGATTACAGAGCAGGAGAGGCTCTTGTAGAGTCAGGTATAGATGCTGTATCAGTTACTGGCAGTGTTAATACTGGAAGAAGAGTAGCGGAACTTGCAACGAAGGATTTAAAAAAGTTCGTTTTGGAACTTGGTGGAAGTGATCCTTTTATAGTTCTTGAAGATGCAGATCTAAGTCAAACGGCACATATGGCAGCTCAATCAAGACTTCTGAACAATGGTCAAAGCTGCATTGCGGCAAAAAGGTTCATTGTTGTGAAAGATATAGTGGACAAGTTTACTAAACTTTTTGTTGAAGAAACAGAGTCAGAAGTTGTAGGCGAACCAATGGATTCAAAGACAACCGTAGGACCTCTGGTTCGTGAAAGCCAAAGAGAGGCACTTGCAAAGCAGGTAGATGATGCTAAAACTAAAGGTGCAAGCATTTTAACCGGAGGAAATTCAATTAAAAGGGATGGCTTTTTTTACGAACCTACTATAGTCTCCCAGGTAGATCATGCAATGAAGATCATAAAAGAGGAAGTATTTGGTCCTGCAGCTCCTATAATTGTCGTGAACAACGAAGAAGAGGCTATCAGGGAAGCAAACAATTCAGAATTTGGCTTGGGAGCGAGCATCTGGACGAATAATATTGAAAGAGGTATTCGTCTTGCAAGAGAAGTTCAGAGTGGAATAGTTTCAGTAAATGAGATGGTACGGTCTGATCCGCGCCTTCCTTTTGGTGGAATAAAACATTCTGGTATCGGACGAGAACTGTCTGAAATAGGCATTAAGGAGTTCGTTAACGTAAAGTCTGTAGTAGTAAAAGACATAACAAGCAGGTTACTTGTAGAATAATCCTGCCTTGTTTTCTTTTTTTTATTTAATAAGTTTTATTCCTATACAGATATCAGCCTGAGTCTCTTAGCCATCTTCAGCCTCGCGTCAATGACATTGATCTGCTCTTCTAAAAGCTTCTTATAACCTACTAACAATCTCTGCTGTTCGCCATAGCGTTCTTTTCGAATATCAGTCATTATATCTTCAAAAACATTGATTATATTGTCAATATTGGAACCCAAATTCTGAATATCACGTGCGTCTTTTTTAATATCAAGATCAGCTGTTTGAGTGGCTTGAGCCTTTAAATCAGTCGTTTTTTGCTCTGTTATAGCCTTTGCTTTATGTCCCATATATGTAACTAGGTCTCTCAAAGATTGTCCTACGTCTCTTGCTCTGGCGGACAGGGATTCCTCTTCGGGAGAGGGTTTTACCTCATACCTTTTATATTCAGTATTTGCAGGGGTCGCTACTACCACTTTCTCTTCTCTAAAATTTGAGGGAGAAGATTCAGCAGCGGTGGTATCTGAAATTGATTCCTTTATGGTTTTTTTCTGGGATCTTATAGTACTCTCGTCGTCACTGCTCACGCTTTATTAAAGTCTTTAATACTTATAAGAACTTTATTTTACATTCTTTATGCCTATTATTTCAATAGTCAATATTTTGTCTTTTGCTATTACACCTACTCTTGGGAGAAGACACAATCTAATCATATAATAATACTATATTATCTATTAACATAAGCCCTTTCTCATATGAAATGATATTATTATTAAAATATAACATGACTGCTCTGTCTGTCAGGATTCCATTTGCTAATTAAGTGACCTTTATATCATCAGATCGTTTCGTATTATAACTTTCATTATATGTAATAGCAGTAATTGTACTAATTTTATGCGTTAGGTTTGACGCAAGTCTATAAAATATAGGTTCGCCCTGTTATTATATAAGAAAAAAAGCGGAACTTAAATCGAGAATAGAAGATAGAAATTTATATATTTCATGTAAGGCCAATTTCTAAGGAATGAATAAGAAGAATCAAGCAAACAACACAACTTCGTCATCTGCAACTTCCGTGTATGCCTTACTTGTCATATCGTCCTTATTTGTAGTTGGTAGTGGTGTATTGGCATCTGATGTAGCAGCTCAAAATATGACTGGTGGAAATGCCACTGGACCCGAGTTAATGGGAAGCGCGGTCAACACTACTAATGCTACAACATCACCTGAAGGTTCAATGGGAGTATCCGGTGTCACAGAATTAAGTCAGGGCAACATGACAATAACTAACCAAAGCGGACAATAATTATATTGCTAATCTAAACTAGCAATTTAATTATTTTTTTATAAGTCATTCTTATTTGTTATAATAGAGTATGTATGTTAATCTACTTAATTCTATGTCTTAACGAGATGCTGTTTTAGGTTGAAAGCATATCCAAAAGCATTTCAAACCTAAAACAATACTTGTAGTAACCTGCCAAGATAGGAACGCCAGGGCTAATTATACACAATATTAATTGTACACAATAGACATCAGACTGAAACTGTAGAATAACAATCCAACAATACTAATCACAGACACACTTTTCAAATAAAATTAGGTATTAAGCAAATTCGATCAGAAATACCTTATGATAATGTATATAATATGTAAAATAAGTTTGTGTTGTTGATATAATTTAATCTATATAGATTAATGCTTCCTCTAATGTCTAGTATTTTTCTCTTCCCATTCTCAAAATAAGAAATGGATTAACCAGGAAGATAAAAGATATTTTATAATTCCTGCTAACTGCTATTGCTAATCTGCATTGTAGAAATCACGTTTCGCTAAAGGGCAGATAATAAGAGAGGCAGCTAACAAACCAATCAAACTCTGCCTTAAAAGTTGCAAATACATTTGTTTTGAAACTGCCATGTCTGTATGAAATCTTTTAATTTATTATCTTTGTTTGAAAGAGTATATCTCTTATGGATTTAAAACACCTCTGCCTATAATTTTGCCACCTTTGAGTTCATCAAGTGCTTGGTTTACTTCATCTAATTTATATTTCCTAGATACCACTGATTGAATTTTTCCGGATTTTGCCATAGCAACAAGGTCTACCAAGTCGGCAAATTTACCAGTATATGCGCCTGTCAAAGTGAATGCTCTCAATGGAATCAATGGCAAATTTAGCTCCAAGGCCCCACCGAAGAGACCTACCATGATGAGTCGTCCTCGTTTCCTTATCATATTAATTGTAGTTTGGGCCGTTTTAGCATTATTAACAAAATCTATAACAATTTCACTTCCAATTCCACCCGTTATATCCTTTATTCCTTTTACTGCATCTGTTGAAAGCGAATTTATTGTTTGATCGGCTCCTAGTCTCTTTGCTTCTGAGAGTTTTTTATCATCAACATCGACTATCACCACCTGAGCATTGGTCATAGCTTTCGCAAGTTGAACTGCCATCAGCCCCAGGCCTCCAGCTCCTACCAACACTACTGTTTCACTTGCCTGTGCATTTGCCTTTTTAACTGCAGTATACGCAGTAAGACCCGAACAAGCAAGCGACGCTGATGCATTAATATCCAAGTTTTGGATCTTTACAAGGTATCTATGACTTGGAACGAGTATAAGCTCTGAATATCCGCCATCTTGATATATTCCTAATGTTCGCGGTAAATCACACAAATTTTCCTCTCCCACTCGACATGCGGGACATAATCCTTCTCCTATCCAAGGATAAACTAAAACTCGCTCGCCTGTCTGAAAGCCTGTAACAGATTCACCTATTTCTTCAATTCGACCAGCAACTTCGTGGCCTGGAGTTAAAGGAAACTTTACACCACGGTCTTCAACCTTCATAAAAACTCCCTGTGGTCCTGCATAACCACCTTCCCACAGATGCAGATCGCTATGGCAAACGCCGGCTGATTCTACTCTCACTAGAACTTGTTCATTTTTTGGCTTTGGAGTCCTAAGATCATCAATACGTAGTGGCTCTTTCGTTTTTATGATACGAGCGGCTCTCATACAAGCCTATATGTGTATAATACTGTTATAATTATTGATCGTCATTTGTATATCATGCG
>Ga0126313_10002403_pt1 | contig 10467 bp, 13 predicted proteins | sample Plot105A_FD_89954 | JGI IMG/M metagenome (GOLD analysis project Ga0126313, IMG submission 89954) | Serpentine soil microbial communities from UC McLaughlin Reserve, CA, USA - Plot105A | ecosystem: Environmental > Terrestrial > Soil > Grasslands | place: USA: UC McLaughlin Reserve, Lake County... | reverse complement strand
TTCCTGGGACAGGTCGCCGAGATAGCCACCCTGCTCGTCTTCGTCACCCTCGGCCTCAATCTACCTTTCGAGGCCCTCGGCAAGTACCTCTTCGGCGGACTCCTCGTAATGTTCGTGTTCATATTCGTGGCGCGCCCCATAACCGTCCTCGTCTGCCTCCTGCCGGACCGGCGCGGAAGGTGGACGGGCAAAGAGATCGTCTTCATCAGCTGGTGCAGGGAGACCGGCGTAATCCCAGCCGCCGTCGCGAGCCTGCTCCTCGCCCGCGGCGTCGAAGGCGCCCAGATCGCCGTCTCCATGGTCGCCCTCGCAGTCTGCGTAACACTCCTCCTACAAGCCACGACCGCAGGCTACCTCGCCCGCCGCCTCGACTTGATCGAAAGCTAAGGCATCAGCCTTAGCTTTCGGCACGCTCCGGCCTGCGGCCTCCGCTCGTCAGCATTTCAGCACGCTCAGCTCTTGCGGGCTTCGCTTGTCAGCTAGTCAGCTTTTTGTTCTTGCTGACTTGCTGACAAGGCGCGAAGCGCCGTGCTGAAATGCTGACTTGCTGGAATCAGCCTATCGCTATTTCCTCCTCGGGATATCTGTAGTGTGGGGTGCGTTGCCTGATCGCCAGGGCGACGACGAAGGTGATCGGGCCCGCCCTACCCAGGAACATTACGAGTGAGATCAGGATCTTGCCGAACGTGCTCAGGTTTGGCGTGACGTCGAGCGAGAGTCCTACGGTACCAAACGCCGAGGTGACTTCGAAGAGGGCGGGCAGAAGCTCGAGACTGTCCGAGACCATGAGCGCCAGGGTACATAGGAGGACGAGCAAGGAAGCCAGGGCCAGCACGGAGAGTGCCCTTGCGACCAGGGACCGGGGCAGCGTGCGCCAGAAGAGCGTGATCCTGTCCTGTCCCCTGACCTGGGCGACGACGATGAGGACGACGAGGGCCAGGGTCGTTACCTTTATGCCGCCACCGGTCGAGGTCGGGGCCGTGCCGACGAACATGAGCAACGTCTGCACGAAGAGTGTCGGGTCGCGCATCTCGGTGTAGTCCACGGTGAAGAAACCCGCCGTCCGCGGCGTGACACCCTGAAAGACGGCCATGGCGGCCTTGGTACTCGAGGACTGCCCGCCGAGCGTGCCTGGGTTGTTCCACTCCAATGCGGCCACGCTGATGACCCCGACGAGCAGGAGCACGGCCGAGGTGATCAGGACCAGCCGCGAATGCACCGTCAACCTGCGGTCCGCCCTGTAGTGGTAGAGATCGACGAGTACCGGGAACCCCAGTCCGCCCAGGATGATAACGAGTGACAACGTCCCGACGACGAGCCAGTTCCCAGCGTAGGGTATGAAGCTGCTACTATCCAGGTCGACCAGGCCCGCGTTGCAGAAGCCCATGATCGCGTGGAAGACGCCCTGAAAGATACTCTCTGCAGGAGCGATCCCCCGCCAGATGAAGGCTACGCTCAAAGCGACGGCCGCCAGAAGCTCTACGGCGAAGGTGATCCTGGCTATCTGCAAGAGGAGCCGCAGGATGTTACGGGGCGAGTCCACGCTCTCTATCGACTCGCGCACCGCAATGAGGTTGCGAAAGCCCACTCTCTGCCCGACGAACAGCGCCGCCATGGTCGTGACTGTCATGATCCCAAGCCCTCCGAGCTGGACCAGCACCATGACCACGACGGCCCCGAACGTCGTGAAGGTGGCAGGAAAATCCACCGTAGAGAGGCCGGTTACGCTCCCCGCACTAACCGAGACGAACATGGCGTCGACCCACGAGATGCCGTGCTCGGTCGAGAAATGCAGTTTGAGGAGCACCGTCCCCAGCGCCATCAGCGCGAGAAAGCCGACGACGATCAGCCGGGGCGTCGAAAGCCTCCTGGACAACACCTTCTCCCGGGTAGTGGCCACGCTAGGTCTGCGAACTGTCACCGCGGACCCTGGGCAGTATACTCGCGAGCCTGGCCAAGTTGGGTCTCGAAAACCCCCGCAACCGGAGGGGCGAAAAGAAGATACAATCAGGGCGCAGCAAGGGTGCATTTCTGGAAAGGAACGATGGAGCAACTCACCGACAGCTACAACCGCAAGATGGATTATCTCAGGATCTCGGTTACGGACCGCTGTAACTTTCGATGCCAGTATTGCATGCCCGAGGACATCCAATTCCAGGACAAGAGCCACATCCTGACCTTAGAGGAGATGCTTACCTTCGCCGAGGCATGCCTCGAGCTGGGCGTCACGAAAGTGCGCGTGACAGGTGGCGAGCCGCTCGTGAGGCGCGGGGTCGTCATGTTTATAGGGTGGCTCAAGGATCTCGGCTTCGAGGATGTAACCATGACGACCAACGGCTTCCTCCTCGAGGAAAACCTGGATGGCCTCGTCGAAGCTGGCCTGGACCGGGTCAACATCTCGCTGGACACGCTCCAGCCCGAGAAGTTCGCGTTCATAACGCGGCGCAATCACTTCGAGAAGGTGTGGAACTCGGTTATGGCGGCCCTCGAGACGCCGCTTTCGCCGGTCAAGATCAACGCCGTCGCCATGCGCGGCGTCAACGACGATGAGATCTCGGACATGGCGAGGCTCACGCTCGAATACCCCATGCACGTCAGGTTCATCGAGCTCATGCCCCTCAACGGGGACACCGACGGCTCGCGCTTCCGTTCGCTGTTCATCCCTGGCAGTGAGATACTGGACCGTGCCATGGGGGAGCTAGGCGACCTCGAACCGATCGATAAGGAAGACCCCGCAGCCCCCGCAGACGAGTTCCGCTTCGAAGGCGCCCCCGGCACCTTCGGGGTCATAACGCCGGTCTCCGAACCCTTCTGCGCAAGGTGCAGCAGGCTCAGGCTCACGGCGGACGGCAAGATCCACCCTTGCCTCCTCACCGACCTCGACGTCCCCGTAAAGGACGCCATCCGCTCCGAAGACCCGATCCCTGCGATCCATAAAGTCCTGTGGGAGACCGCACGCATAAAGCCGGCAGCCGGTCTGACGCTCCCCGAGGAATCGCGTCACCGCACCATGAGCCAGATAGGCGGATAGAGAGTTTAATCAGGCTCTATGGAGGCGATGAGGCCTTCGTTGTTCAGGCCTTCCTGGTAGAGCTCGGCGAGCTCTTTGTGGGTCTTGGTGGCGACGGCTTTGCCCTTGGTGTGGGCCTCCATCATGATGTCCACGGCTCTCTTTACCGACATGCGTGGGATGACTTTTTGCAGCACGGCGACTACGTGTTCCATGGGCGTGTAGTCGTCGTTGTGTAGGATGACTTTGTAGGGAGGCTCCTCCGTGACGCGAGGCTCTATCTCTATCCCCGGCTTCGTCTCGGTCGAAGAGGCGGAAGTTGCCGGTACGCCATGCAACACTGGTATGCTTCGCACTGTCATCTCCGGATCGCCGAATAGGTCACTGTGGGCAAAATACCGCGACGACGCCGGATTCGCAACCCCATCTATTCTACTGAATCCTGGGTAGCACTCTCTCGAGGACCTGGTCGACAGTGCGGCGGTTACGTTCCGTTATCTGCGCGGCACGAGGTCCCTGCGGATAATCCTCGGGGTCGTCGCGCATGAGGGGCGGTAGCCCGACCGGGCTCTTTGCTCTCCATTTCGAGAGCCAGTCTGGGGAAACGATCTCGGGGATTTCCTGGTGGGAGACGGCGGCCCAGAGCGCGGTCCAGGCGCGCGGCACGACGCGCCAGATGTCGTAGCCCCCGCCGCCGGTGGCGATCCAGCGGCCCCCGCAGAGCTCGTGGGCAAGGTCGTGCATCCGCTGGGGCACGTGCTCGTAGAGGCGGGTCGTTGCGGAGAGGTGGGTAAGGGGGTCGAGGGCATGGCCGTCGCAGCCGTTCTGGGAGAGGATCAGGTCAGGACCGAAGGCGCGAAGGACCTCGGGGACGACGGCCTCGAACGAGGAGATCCAGGATTCATCGTCGGTGTAGGGCTCTAAGGGCACGTTCACGGAGTACCCGACGCCGCCGTTGCGGCCGCTCTCCTCGACTCCGCCGCTACCGGGGAAGAGGTAGCGCCCCGACTCGTGCATTGAGACGGTCAGGACGTCGGGGTCGCTGTAGAACATCCACTGCACACCGTCGCCGTGGTGGGCGTCGGTGTCGACGTAGGCGATGCGGATACCGGGATGCTCCTCTTGCAGGCGTGAGATGGCGACCCCCGCATCGTTGTAGACGCAGAAGCCGCTCGCCTCCGAGCGCAATGCGTGGTGCAGCCCGCCGGAGACGCACATAGCGTGGTCAGCCTCACCGGCCATCACGAGCCGGCACGCGGCGAGCACGCCCCCCACCACGCGGGCGCAGGCTTCGTGCATGTGGGGGAAGATGGGATTGTCCGGTGTATCGAGACCGTAGGGCAGCAGATCGGAGAGGTCCCCCACCCCCTGCCCGGCCTTCTGAACCATACGCACGTAGGTGAGAATGTGGACGGTCGTCAGATCCTGATCGGTGGCCGGCTCCGAGGGGACGAACGGATAGTCTTCCAGTAGCCCTGAAGCCTCGCAGAGTTCGAGCGCGAGTCTGACGCGCAGCGGGTCGAACGGATGGTCGCCACCGAAGCCGTAGTTTTCCAGGGCCTGGTCGTGGACGATGGCGGCCCGGCCGCTCAAGGCCTGGGCGGCCACAGGACGGAATACCCGGCTTCTTCCAAATATCCGACGGCTTCCGTGGTGTCGATGGTGTCTACCCTGAACACGACCAGGCGCTCCCCGGAACCCGCCACGTCAGCGGGCTCCCGTTTCTGCCCCATGGCGGCGCTGACGATGTTTATGCCGCACATCCCGAAGACGCCGGCCGCGCCGGCCAGGGCTCCCGGCCTGTCGGGGACGGCGACCTCCATACGGCTCCCTGGCTCGTTGGCGCCGACCAGGTAGACCAGCGCATCCATCACGTCCGAGGCGGTAACTATGCCGACCAGCTCCTCGACCTCGACCACGGGGAGGCAACCGATCCTGAGCTCCCGCATCGTGTTCGCCGCCTGCTCTATGGGATCTTCGGGGTGGGCAGAGACCACCTCGGTCGCCATCACGTCCTCCACCAGAACTTCCTGCAGGGCCGCTGCCCGCGCAGGATCTCCGAGCGCGGGGGTGGAAGAGCGCAGATCCCTGTCCGAGACTATCCCGACCAGCCTCCCCTCCGAGAGGACCGGGAGGTGCCTGATACGCCTTTCCCGGCACAGGGCGAGCGCTGTCCCCACCGTCTCATCCGGCGAGAGCGTCACGATCTCACGGGTCATCGAATCTCTTACGAGAAGCATCTGATAACTCCTTCCCTCGACGCATTGTATAGTAGCCGACGGCCGCAGGTAAGCCCACGGCTGGTATAAAGACCCTATGCCCGAGTATCTCAATCAACTCCTTGCCGACAGCGCGACGGCGCTTGTGAACGAGAGCTTTACCGGGGTGAGCGCCCCGTGGTGGTGGGAGCGGCGCATTGGAGGCGGTATCGAGGTCTGCCAGGAGCTCGACCCTGGGGCCCTGGGCCGCGAGATCTCCGCGAGGACAGGCCGCGACGTTTCCAAAGTCAGGACGGTCATCGCCGAGGAGCTGGGCCTCGAAGACGACGAGCCCGTGGTCCTTACCTTCGAGATAGCAGGCGAGACCGAGACCAGCGAAGTAGCGCGCATGCTCGCCGAACGTTCCTCAGAACCAGAAGGTCTGGCCGCGGGTCTCTACCACCGGATAGAGGAGAAAGTCAGGGCTGGCTAGCTCCACGCCAATGTTTATGCAGCACTACAAGATGTAGGAGAGGGTTCCATACAGATCGGGGCCCTCAGCTATTTTCCACGAGCGTTCGCCCATCTGTATGCAAAATCCTGCATACAGACTACCGAAAATCTTCCTTCCACGCACTCACTCCGGCGAATAGTGACATTGGCCTGACGCGTCAGACCTCACCACGTGGCATCATGGACGGCCAGGATCAGCGGCCAGAAAGGAGCGCTTGTGGCGGGAGAAGACGCGCAGATTCGTACGGCTCACTACGTCCCGGCCGGGGCGGATCGGTTTCGGGGTAAGCGCGAGGTCTTTGGCTCCAGGGTGATCGATTTCAAGGTTTCGGCCCTGGACACGAACGGTGGCCTGTCCGTGAGTGAGCTCATCGACGTCGAAAAGGGCGGACCGTCTAGGCACCTGCACCACGAGCAGGAGGAGTGGTTCTACGTCGTCGAGGGCGAGTACATAATCGAGGCCGGCGAGGAGCGCTACGAGCTTGGCCCGGGAGATTCTGTCCTCGCTCCGCGAGAGGTGGCTCATGTTTGGGCCCACGTCGGGGAAGGGAGGGGACGGCTGATAGTCGCCTTGCAGCCCGCGGGCCAGATAGAGGCGTTCTTCGACGAACTCGCTAGGTTGGGTAGCAGTCCGCGGCGCGAAGCTCTTCAGAGAGCGTTCAGTTCGCATGGCCTGGAGTTCGTCGGACCGCCCTTGTCGATCGAATAATCGAGATCCTTCGAACTTCTTGGAACTCCGTTCACGCGAAGTTCGTGGCATCTCACTTTTACGAGAGGAGTGAATGGCCGCTATCTGAGCTGCCACCCTACGACTTTCGGCGTGTCCTTAACCTCGAAGCTGATCCCCGGCGGCTCCAGGTGGGTCACGCCCCGCAGGTGCTCCACCCGCAACCGGTCCAACTCGTAGTAGCCTGGGGAGGCCGCTCTACCCCGGAGGCTGGTCTTCCTGGGCTCCTGCCAGAAGCATTCCGCCACCCCGGCGGGCATGTTTGTCAACTCCGCGACTTCCCCACGCTCGTTGGCGAAGGTGGCCACGACGAGGCGCACCCCCTGCGCGAGCGAAAGGTCGAACTCCAAGCACACCTCGACGGTCTGTCCGGCGGCGTAAGCCATACTCCTTACATGCTACGCCTCGGGAATAACCGCTGCATCCCGGCAAGTTAGCCGAACAGTGTCAATACCTTGGCACGGACTCGTCCACAGAGGAGTAGGCATCGAGGCCGCCTTCGAGGTTGAGGACCTTCTCGAAGCCGGCTCCCTGGAGAGCCAGGGTGACGTAGGAGCTGCGGTTGCCGTGGTGGCAGATCACTACGGTCTCGGAGGCGGGGTCGAGCTCGGTGAAACGCTCCTCCAGCTGGGACATCGGGATGAGCTTAGAACCCTCCAGGCGGGCCAGCTCGAACTCCCACGGCTCTCGCACATCGAGTAGCACTGGCCGTTCTCCCCTATCGAGCCTGCCCTTCAGGTCGGTCGCCGTTATGTCCTCGTAGTCGTAGTTCTCCACAACCCTAGAACTCGTAGTCGGCGACGATACGGCCTGTGGTGGTGGCATCGAGTTTCTCGACGACGGCCAGGTGTGCAGGATGCTCCATGTACTCCCGAAGACCCTCAGCGTCCTCGAAGCGGGCGAATAGTGCGTGGGTGTAGCCTCCAGAGCGTCCCGAGAAGTCCTCGCCCACGGAGAGGTCGACGGTACTGGAGACCTCGTCCCTGAGAGCGCGGATCGACGAGACGAGATCCTCTACCTCTTCCGGTGAAGCCTCTGCCCTGACCTCGAAAAACACGAGATGGTCTACCACAGCCCTGCCCCCTTGCTCCCGATTGCATCGGAGAGTCTAGCAGATGACCTTGGACTACCCGCTAGAAGATGCGTCGCTCGGACTCGTCGATTCTGTAGTCGTTGATGGAGGCGTCGCGCCGGCGCATGAGGCCGTTAGCATCGAACTCCCACAACTCATTCCCATGACTTCTCCACCAGCGCCCCTCCGCGTCGTGGCACTCGTACTCGAACCTGACCGCGATGCGGTTGCCTGTGAAGCACCAGAGGTTCTTCTGCAGGCGGTAGTCCAGTTCCCTTGCCCACTTGCGCCTCAAGAACTCTTTGATCGCCTCGCGTCCCTCGAAGAACTCGTCGCGATTACGCCATTTTGAGTCCGGCGTGTACGCCAGCGACACCCTCTCTGGGTCGCGCGTGTTCCAGGCATCCTGGGCCGCCTTGACCTTCTGCCTCGCGCTCTCCTCGTCGAAGGGAGGTACCGGAGGCCTGACATCCTGATTCTCGCCGCTCTGCTGCATACGTTTTTCTCCCTTCAGCCTTGACGGTCAGCTGTGCCTTCTACCCCGCAGCCGTCCCTGCCGCAGCGGTAATTATCCACCAGTCGACGACGTTGCGCGGCGAAAACGGCTAGACAGCGCCACCTCGATCTCCGGCGAGCTTCGCTGGTCTAGCGTGGCTGAGAAGTGAAGCTCGGGGTGCGTTGCATTTGGAACGCTGAGGAGAACCTTGCCTCCGCCTGCTACCACGCATCTGCGATGAGGCGGTGCGTGTCCTCCAAGCTCTCCTGGACGGACTGCCCGGTAGTGTCGATGGTCCGCTCGGTCGGCCACCGCGAGGCCGCGGCGTGCTGGTCGCGGACCACGTCGGCTCGTACCCATTTGGACCTGCCCGCGCCCCGTTCGAGCACGGTCTCCAGGCTCGGACGCACGACAACTACCGAGTGCTCGATGCCCTTCAAGCGCGGTAGCCAGTGCCTCTCGAACCCTTTGGGGTCAACCGCGTCGTCGACCGCCACATCGTAGCCGCTCTTGGCGAACTCCCGCGCGAGGGCGCAGCAAGCGGCCACGCTCGTGTCGTACTGGTCGGCCTGCAGCTGGCCAGGCGCTTGGGGGTCAGCCAGGCCTGAGACTATGAGGTGGCGCACTTCATCGAGCTCGACGTGGGCGGCCCGCGGCCTCGTGGCGCACCATGCCCTGGCCAACGTGGTCTTTCCCGCGCCTGCAGGCCCGGTGAACATGACCATCCGGCTTATGCCCTGGCCGACATCTTCCGCGAAGATCTTGAGGTAGGTGACTCCGTCGAGCCCTTCGTCGTAGTACTCGGGCATGACGTAGGCTCGCCGGTAGCCCGAGGCCTCGTAGAATTGACCCGCACCTTCGTTGGTCACGGGCGTGTCCGCGTAGAGCCCGCGGCCACCCTCCCCTCGCACGAACCCCTCGGCCCGACCGACCAGTGCCGAGGCTATCCCCCGCCGCTGGAGATCCGGGTCCACTGCAAGGCCTTGCAGTTGTCCAAGGTGGTTCCACTCCCGGAACTCGACGGAGACGAAGCCGCCGACACGACCCTCCTCCGCTTCGTGGACATAGATCTTCCCGCGCGTCCCGGGCGATCTACCCGCGGAAAGGCTGTAGAGAGTGTCCAGTTGGCCCGCGACGTAGCGTTCTTCCCAACCGTTCTTCGCGAGGACCTCACGGACACCTCCTCGGTGGCTCTCCACGTCGTAAGGCACGAGATCGATCACTTGCCACCTTCCGTCGTGGCGCTTGCATTGGACTTCAAGCTTACCCAATATCCTCACGTATGGGCAGCCTCACCTCGGTAGCGCTCCGGGCATGTCGACCCTCCGAAAATGTAACCGCTACTACTTGTACACGATTCTGTGAACAGGGCACGAGCGCCTAACCGATAGGTCAGCGCCACCTCGACCTCCGGCTCCTCTCCCACCGTAAGGCAGAACTACACGGATGGCGCGTTGTCAGTTCACTAGAAGGTAAGCACCCTGTCAGCTTCCGCAGCGAGCCTTGCTACGTCCGTGGGCACAGCCCACCTGCCGTTGAGCGGGGCCAAGCTCTCCTCCTCCTCGGCAGCCCCACGGGCTACCGCGCACCCCTTTCAGACGTAGATGGGAACCTCGTGCTCTTTGAGCTTGCCTAGCAGTTCTCGGGCGGGAGGTACGCCCACGCCCTCCAAGTGCTCCATGTTGTCTTCGATTACAGGTCGGTAGCATCCCCGGCGAGTACCACCGAGACCTCCTGCCCGATATCGAGGGAGCCGTTGGCCGCTATGTGCAGCGGCACGGAAGCCAGGGTCGGATCGCCAGTACCCTTGGTGACTATGTAGAGCAACCTCATTTCGTCCTCCTACTTTCCGAGCCTTTTAGACCCAGCGGAGCAATCCTTTCCACCACAACCATGATGCCACCGAGTGAAGTCTGGTGCACTGACGAAGGTCTATTCAGCCGAGTGCGTGGAAGGGCAATTCTCCGAACTTCGTCCTGGGCTCGAGTTCTCGGAAGGTACGCGGATGGCTCGCGGGTATACTGGTGCGGTGCCGTACGACCCGACCATCTACCTCGGCTCTGCTTCCCACTATCGGTACGGTCGCCCAGCGTATTCACTCGAGCTCGAAGCCGTCCTAACGCAGAAGACGGGTCTCGACGGGACCGGCCGGCTGCTGGATGCCGGCTGCGGTCCTGGCGTACTTACCATACGTCTCGCGCATCTATTTGAGCGGGCGGTCGGCTTGGACCCGGACGCCCGCATGCTTGCGGAGGGCTGCCGGGCCGCCGAGGAGAAGGGAGTCACGAACATTCGGTGGGTCCAGTGCCTGGCCGAGGACCTACCCGACGTCGCGCCAGGACCGTACAAGCTGGTGACCTTCGGCCAGTCCTTCCACTGGACCGACGAGCAGCGAGTGGCCGAGGTCGTCTACGACATGCTGGAGCCCGGCGGCGCGCTGGCACTGATCGC
>Ga0126313_10002402_pt1 | contig 10468 bp, 12 predicted proteins | sample Plot105A_FD_89954 | JGI IMG/M metagenome (GOLD analysis project Ga0126313, IMG submission 89954) | Serpentine soil microbial communities from UC McLaughlin Reserve, CA, USA - Plot105A | ecosystem: Environmental > Terrestrial > Soil > Grasslands | place: USA: UC McLaughlin Reserve, Lake County... | reverse complement strand
TCAGTCAGCATTCTGTTGATCGCGGTCGGCGCCATCCTGACGTGGGGCGTGACGGCCGAGGCCGAAGGACTCGACGTCAACGCCATCGGCGTGATCCTGATGATCGTGGGCCTGCTGGGCCTCGTGATCTCGATGATCTTCTGGTCGAGCTGGGGCGGCTTCCGCCGCCGCGCGACCTACGTCGAGGGCGCGCCTGTTCGCACCACCACCGCAGCGGCACCGCGCCGCACCGCAGTGGTCGAGGAGGACGACGTCGCTCCCGGCCCGCCTCCCCCGTAGGCGTTAGCGCCTTCCGAGCAAGGATCGTCCGAGATCGCCGGCGACGTAACCGGCGATCTTCGGGTTCTCCTGGAGCCGCCGGAGCGAGTACTCGTACCACTGGCTCCCGAACGGGACGTAGATGCGCAACCGATGTCCGTCGGCGGTGATCCCGTCGCCGAGCTCCGGCCGGACACCGAGGAGCATCTGGAACTCGTACCTGTCGGCGGTCAGGCCGCGCTCGCGGACGATCCTGCGCGCCTCGTCCACCAGCCACTCGTCGTGAGTCGCGATCGCGGCGTAGGAGCCGCCGTCGAGAAGCGTCTCGAGCGAGCCCACGAAGTTCTCCCGCACCTCCCGGTCGTCGCGGAACTGGATCGACTCCGGCTCGACGTAGATCCCCTTGCAGATCCGAACGCTGACACCGGCGAGTGCCTCGGCGTCCGCCCGCGTGCGCCGGAGCGAGGCCTGCAGCACAGGCCCGACCCGCGGATGGCCCTCGTCGCGGAGCTCCGAGAAAAGTCGCAGCGTCTCGTCGGTCGTGGAGGAGTCCTCCATGTCGATCCGCACGAAGCGGCCCGTCGGCTCGGCCGCGGCGATCACCGTTTCCAGGTTCCGCTTGCAGAGCTCGTAGCCCAGCTTCAGACCGAGTCCGGTCGGCTTGACGCTGACGTTGGCATCGAGACCCTCCCGCTCGAAAGCGTCGAGCGCGGCGACGTACTGCGCCGCGATCGCAGCGGCTTCGTCCTCGCGCGCGACCTCCTCGCCGAGGACGTCGACGGTGGCCAGCTTGCCCTCGGCGTTCAGCTCGGCGACCACCCGGAGCGCGTCGTCGAGGGTCGGGCCGGCGATGTAGCGGGAGGAGAGCTTCCGGACGACCGGCCGGGGGACGGCCGGGAGCAGCGTGACGACGGCGCGGTCGAGCAGGGTCACGGCCGGGGAGCCTAACGCTCTTGCATGAACCCTTGGCGGGCCGCGCTCACCAGCGCCACCGCCTCGGGGAAGAGCACGCGCATCGCGTCGCGGAGGGCGGTCGCCTGCTCCTCGATCGCGCCGCTCGGCTGCACCTGCTTCAGCGCCGCCGCGGTCAGCTCGACCGCAGTGTTCAGGGTCAGGGTCGCGAACTGCTCCCGCTGCGCCCCCTGAACCGACTCCGCCTGCTGTTCGGCGAACTCGCGCAGGCCGCGGAGGAGATCCTCCGGATCGCCGCCGAACGGGAAGCCTCCGAAGCCGCTGCCCTCCATGAGCTGAGGTTAGCGCAGGGGGATCCGGTAGGAGCCCGCGACGTCGGCGAAGAGGGCGTCGACGACGTCGCCGGCGCTCTTCATCGCGGCGGCGAACGGCGAGCCCTGCGTCACACCGCCGAGCGCGACCTCGAGCGTCCGCGTCGCGGCGCCGATCGCGTCGAGCCGCGCCGGTGTTGCGAGAGCCGGCGGCGCCCCGATCGCGTGCTGAAGCGCGAGCACCGCCTCCTCGGCCTCCTCGATTCCGGGCGGATTCTCCGTCACACGCAAAGCGGCGAGCTGGGAGCGGAGTTCGTCGAGATCGCCTCCGGCGGCCGTCTCCTCGGCGAGCTCGCAGAGAGCGAGGATCGAGACCGCCTCCCGCACGCGCCGCCGGTCGGCAACGGGCTCGTCCGCCTGGTCCAGCGCCAGCCAGCTGCGGCCGCCGTCGCCCTCCTCGAAGGCGCAGACGTAGATCCGCTCGCCGGGCTGCGCCTCGGCGGCGAGGACGGCGTCCGCGCCGGTCGCGGAGGCGATCCGTTCCAGCTCCTCCGCCAGCGTCATCGCGGCAGCATAGGAGGAGCCCGACAGGCGCACGTACGATGAGGCGGTGCTCGACGAGCTCGCACTCACGCTCGCGGCGCTCGCCCTGGCGCTCTCTATCGCGGCCTTCCTGATCGCCCGGCGACGGCCCCGCGACCCCACCGCGGAGGCACGTCGGCAGATCGAGGCGCTCGTCGAGGAGCAGACGGCAGCCAGCGCGGACGAGCTGAAGACGAGGCTGGCGCGGATGCGTGCGGACTCGCTCTCGGCGCTGGCCGAGGACGAGCGCCGCATCGCGGACGAGCGCCGGCGCGAGCTGGCCGAGCGGGAGCGCGCTGCCGGCGTGGAGCTCGCGGACGCGCTCACGGCTGCCACCAGCCGGGTCGAGGAGAGGCTGCGCGGCTGGGGTGACGATCTCGACCGGGCCCAGCAGAACCTCGAGACTGAGCTGCGGCGGCTCGAGCAGCGCCAGAAGCAGCTGATCGCGGAGGCGGAGGTGAGGATCGAGGCCGAGGCGTCCGAGCTCGTGACGACGGCGGACGAGCAGCGTGCGTCGGTGCTCAGGCTCCGTGAGGAGCTGGAGCGGTCGGCGCAGCAGGCCGTGGCGGAGGCGCTCGAGGAGCTCGAGGCGCACACGAGCGAGCGGCGGCGCGTGATCGAGGAGATCGCCGAGCGCCTGCGCCGGCGCGAGCAGGCGCTGACGGAGCAGGTCGAGCGGGCGGAGACGGAGGCGGCGCGGCGGATCGAGGCCTCGTTCGCAGACATCGAGCGTCGCCAGCTCGAGCAGCTGCAGCGCGCGATCGCCCGCGAGGCCGAGCGCCACGCTGAGGCCGCAGGAGTACAGTTCGACTCGACGATGCGATCGGCGCGGGAAGAGGCGGCGATCCGCCTCTCGCGCGAGCTCGACCGGGCGGTGGAGACGTTCGTTCGCCAGGCAGACTCCGTCTTCGCCGAGCGGCTCGCCCAGGTCGGTGACGCGGGTCAGCAGCGGCTCGAGCAGCGGCAGCGCCAGGCGCAGGCCGCGTTCGAGCGGCAGCGCGAGGAGCTGGTGGCGGCGTTTCAGGAGCGGGTCGCTGCGGCCGACGCCGACCTCCGGCGCACGCTCGGCGCGTTCGCGGCCGAGGCAGAGGCCGAGCGCTCCGCGATCGCGGAGCGGCTCGCGGAGCTGCACCGGCGGGTCGACGACGCCGCCAGCCTCCGCCGCGTCTAGAGGGTTTCCGGCTAACAAGCAGCCGCAGGGAACGTCTCTTCCACCACGAACATGCGCAGCATGGCCGACACCACAGAGCTGGTCGACACCGGGAACGAGCGCGCCAAGGTCGAGTCTTGGCGCCTCCACGTCCTGATCGAAGCGGGGTATCCGCTGCCGCTCGCGGAGAAGATCGCGGCCGCGCTCGACGCCGACCTGCACGAAGCGGTGGAACTGGTGCACCAGGGCTGCGATCCGCGCACGGCCGCCGAGATCCTGCTCTAGTCGCCCAGTCCAGGGCCGGCGGCGACGAGCGCCGCTCCGGCAGCTGCGGCCGCGGTCCCCAGGAGGAAGGACGACTTCGAGCCGTAGGCGTCGATCAGCGTCCCACCGAGCGCCATCCCCACGGAGAAGCCGGCGAAGACGGCCGTGGTGATCCACGAGAACGCCTCCGCGGCAGTGCCGCGCGCCGCGACCGCGTCCACCAGCCCGTAGGCGGACATGACGACGGGGGCGATCGCGAGGCCCGCGACGAAGGCGAGCACGGCCATGCTCGGCAAGGACCAACCGAGGAGCGGGAGGGCGAGGCCCAGCGTCAGCAGGAGCGCCGAGATGCGCAGAAGCCGAAGCGGCGGCACCGTCACTCGCGCTCCCACGAGGAGGCCGCCGATGAGGCTGCCACCCGCGAAGAGCGACAGCGGGATGCTCCCGAGCTCTGCCCCTCCGTGCTGCTCGGCAAAAGCCGGGAATGCAACCTCCGTGCCGCCGAAGCCGAGGCCGAGGCACGCGGAGAGGCCAACGAGGGTCACGACGCCCCGCGAGGCGAGGGCGCCGAGGAGCGAAGTGTGCCGTTCGTCGTCCGGACGCCAGGCTCGGACGGGCTCGGCGAGGGCGATCAGCAGCGTCCCGGCCCCGCCGAGGACGGCTGCGACCCCGAGTGCGACCGCGGGCGAGGAGGCGGCGGTGAGCAGCGCGACGAGCAACGGGCCGACGATGAACGTGATCTCCTGCAGTGAAGCCTCCAGGGCATAGGCGGCAGCGCGGAGCTCCGGGTCGCCGAACATGCGGGGCCAGAGCGCCCGCAGCGAGGCCCCGACCGGCGGCATCAAGGCACCCGCAGCGGCTGCGGCGAGGCCGATCAGGACGAGCGGCGCGTCGAGCAGCGCCAGCAGGCAGACCCCCAGGAGGAGCGCGGGGAAGACCACCGCCCGCGTGAGCAGGATGCGAGCCTGCCCGCGCCGGTCGACGAGGCGACCGGCGATCGGAGCGCCGACGGCCGTGGCGACGAAGTAGCCGCCGGAGACGGCGCCCGCGGCGGCGTAGGTGCCGCCCTGCTCGCGCACGAGGAGCAGCAGCGCCAGGCCGATCATCCCGGCGGGCAGGCGCGCGAGCATTCCGCTGAGCACGAGCCGGCGCACGTGAGGGACGCGGAACAGGGCGCTGTAACGCGCGAGGCCGAGCGGCGGGACGACTTCCGTCATCGAATCGATCATCTACGCTCGCTCGTGATGAAGGTCGAGCCACTCGTCTACGGGCACAAGAAGGTCTACACCGTCGGCGGCTTCAACCACGGCGTCGCGGAGTGGCTCACCCGCCTGCCGACGCTCTGGATCGAGGGCGAGGTGACGGAGCTCCGCCGCAGCCCCAATTGGGGCAGCGTCTTCTTCACGCTCAAGGACCCGGAGGATGGCGCCTGCCTCCCCGCCTCGATCCCGCGCCGCACCTTCGACGCGCTCAAGCTCGAGCTCGCAGAGGGCGAGCGAATCCATGTTCTCGGGCGGCCCGAGCTCTTCCCCGCGAAGGGCGAATTCCGGCTCCGCGCCCTCTCGCTCGAGCGGTTCGGGCTCGGCGAGCACCTGGCGGCGATCGAGCGACTGAAGCAGAGCCTCGCCGCCGAAGGCCTCTTCGACCTCTCCCGCAAGCGCTCGCTGCCGCGCTTCCCGCGCCGAATCGGCCTGATCACCGGCAGCGACGCAGCAGCACGGCGGGACGTGATCACGACGATCCAGACCCGCTTCCCGCCCGCGCGCGTCCTCGTGGCCGAGACGCTCGTCCAGGGACCGCGGGCGGCGGCAGGAATCGTCGAGGCGCTCGAGACGCTCGCGCGAGAGCCGGGAATCGACGTCATCGTCCTCACCCGTGGCGGGGGCAGCTTCGACGACCTGCTCCCGTTCAGTGACGAGCGGGTCGTGCGGGCTGTCGCATTGAGCCCGGTGCCGATCGTCTCGGCGGTCGGTCACGAGCAGGACACGCCGCTCTGCGACCTCGCCGCCGACGTCCGCGCCTCGACGCCGACGGCGGCGGGAAAGCTCGTCGTCCCAGATTTCGAAGCACTGGGCGTCGAGCTCGTCCGCGCCCGCAGCTCGCTGGAGCGGTCGGTTCGTCGTGCGACCGAGCGCGAGCGGGAGCGCCTCGCGCGCATGCACACGGCGCTCGAGCGGGGCACGCGGCGGACGCTCGAGCGCGACCACCGACGCGCGACCGCCATGGGCGAGCGCTTGCGGCGCGGTCCGGCGCTCCTCGTCGAGCGGCGCCGCGGCGCAATCGAGCGGGCGGAGGGCCGGCTCATCGCCCTCTCGCCGCGCGCGACGCTCGCGCGGGGTTACGCGATCGTTCGCTCGGGCGACGAGATCCTGCGCGCGACCGTTGGCCTCTCCCGGGGGACGCGCGTCGAGGTCGAGCTTGCCGAGGGCGGCTTCAGCGCAACCGTCGAGGACGTCCGTGACTGAGCTGACCTTCGAGACGGCCCAGAAGGAGCTCGAGCAGATCGTCGAGCGGCTCGAGCGGGGCGAAGCCGAGCTGGACGAGGCGATCGCGCTCTGGGAACGCGGCGACGAGCTGCTCCGCTTTTGCCTGAATCGGCTCGAGACCGCCGAGGGCAAGATCGAGGAGCTCTCGCAGCGACGGGCCGGCGCTGCACCGCTTCCTCCTGCGGCCGAGTCCGGTTAGGATCGCGAAGTGGCGCGCCCGACGAACGAGATGCTCTCGCGTGTCCCCCTGTTCTCGGGGCTCGAGTCGCGCGACCTCGGCCGGATCGCCGACTCGTTCAAGCAGCGCGATTACTCCGCCGGCGACACGATCGCGAGCGAGGGCTCCGGTGGCGCCGGCTTCTTCGTGATCGGCGACGGCACGGCCAAGGTGACCGTGCACGGGGAGGACCGGGCGACGCTGGGTCCCGGCGACTACTTCGGCGAGATCGCGCTGATCGATGAGGGTGCCCGCACCGCGACCGTCACCGCCGAGACGGACATGACGACCTATGCGATGACCTTCTGGGAGTTCCGTCCGATCGTCGAGACCGACGCCCGGATCGCGTGGAAGCTCGTCCAGGCGCTCGCGCACCGGCTGCGCGAGGCCGACGCACGCTCCGCCTAGCCGCGGCCCGACACGAGCTTTCGACCGAGCACGACGAGGTCGTCGCGTGCCCGCGCCGGGTCGCCCGACAGCGCAACGGTTTCCGCGCCTGAGACGGGCTGCTCCACCACCCCGCCGAAGACGACGCAGCGCGCCCCGCCCGAGCGCCGCACGACCTCCCCCGGGGCCTTTCCGAGCGCAGTCGTGGCGTCCACGCGCCCCTCGCCGGTGACCACGAGATCGAAACCCGACGCGTCGAAGCCGACCTCGTCGAGCACGAGTGGAGCGCCCGGTACGAGCTCGCCGCCGAGCATCGCCAGGGCGGCGCCCAGCCCGCCCGCAGCACCCGTGAACGGCTTGTGTTGAACGGACGCAAACTGATCGAGCGCGGCGAAGCGGCGCTCGAACTCCGCGACTTCCGCCGGCCCGGCGCCCTTCTGCGGTCCGAACAGTCGCGGCGCCTCCATCAGCTTCGCGGTGACGTCGCAGGCGACGCGGCTCCGCACCGGCATTGCTCCGAGCACGGTGAGGAAGCCGACGCCGGCGTCCATCGTCGCGGTCCCACCGAGACCCAGCAGAAGCTCCTTCGCGCCGGCGGCGAGCGCGGCGCCGACGAGCTCGCCGAAGCCGCGGCTCGAGGCGGCGAGCGGGTCCAGTCGGGACGGGTCGAGCGGCACAGCGGCCGCGGCCTCGACGACGGCGGTCCCGTCGGGGAGCAAGAGCCAGCGCGCGGCGCGCCGCGCGCCGAAGGCGTCGTGCACCTCCGCCTCCTGCCACTCTCCGCCGCGCGCGAGGCGAAGCGCGTCCGCCGTTCCCTCGCCGCCGTCGGCGATCGGCAGCTCGACCGCGTCCGCGCCGGCCGATCGCATTCCCTCCGCGAGCGCCGCGGCAGCCTCGGCTGCGGTCAGGACGCCCTTGAGGCTAGCCGGCGACGCGATCGCGCGCACGGCGGCGCCTCTGCGGCGGGTGCGTCTCCCCGACCTCGTCCTCGACTTCGTCCCCGTCGGGCATGTGGCGGAGGGTCGCGAACGAGAGCCCCTCGCGGGCGAGGAAGATAAGGCCGACGCCGACACCGACCGACAGCTCGATCACCTGGAGCACCAGCGCGTAGGCGAAGCCGGTGGAGTAGGCGACCCCGTACTGGACGAGCGGGAGCGCGACGGCCGCCTGGAGGAGGCCGATGTTGCCCGGCCAGAGCGGGAAGATCGTGGCCACGTTCATCAGCAGCAGCACGAGCCCCGCGGCAGCCAGCGAGGCGTGGATGTCGAAGGCGCGCATCGAGACGTACACGGCGAGCAGCTGCATCAACCAGCCGGCGCACTGGAGCAGGATCGCGCCGACGGCGGGCCAGGGCGAGCGCAGCACCGCGAGGCCCTGACGCGCCATGGCCAGCAGCTGGCGCAGCGACCGGGCGCCCTCGAGCGGCCGGTGGTGATGCCGGGCCGTCACGAACGCAGCCGTGAAGAGCAGGACGCCGAGGATCGAGACGATCACCAGGCTCGTGACCGCCCAGTGCGGGACCTTGGCGGTCATGATCACGAACGCGATCAGCAGCAGCGCCGGGAAGAGGTCGAAGAGCCGGTGCGCGAAGACCGTGCCGACGAGCGTCCCGCTCGTCCCTCGCCCGCGCGGAAGGTGCCGGCGCAGCACGGCGACGCGCGCGAGCTCGCCGATCCGTCCCGGCAGGACCGCGTTTCCGAGCAGGCCGACCGAGAAGGCCGAGAAGACCTGGTCGAAGCGGGGCCGAGGCGGCTCGAGCGCCTGATCGATCGTCAGCTTCCACGCGAACGAGCGCAGGAGCACCGAGACGAGGTTCAGCCCGAGCGCGAACGCGACCCAGGCCCAGTTGACGAGGTCGAACGCGTGGTAGACGACGTTCCAGTCGGGGCCGCGCCACCAGAGCAGTCCGGCGACGACGGCGAGCAGCGGGAGGCCGAGCAGCGCGCGAAGCCAGAGGCTGCGCGGCAGGTGGTTCATGCCGCGACCGTCTCGCGCGCGGGCGCGACCTGGCGCGCGGAGTCGTAGATCCGTTGGAGTCGGCGCGCGACGTCTTGCCACGAGTAGTGGTCGATCGCGAGCTGCCGGGCTGCGGCGCCGCGTGTCTGCCGCGTCTCCTCGTCGTCGAGCATGTCCTCGATGGCGCGTGCGAGCGCGTCCGATTTGCCGGGCTCGACGCCGTACGACGTCTCGGGTGTCATCACGTCTCGATACCCGGGGATGTCGGACGCCACGACCGGCGTCGCGCAGGCGAATGCACGCGTGAGCACCATTCCGAAGCTCTCCCCGCCGAGCGAGGGGGCTACCAGCGCCTTGGCAGAAGCTAGCTCCGCAGTCAGCTCGTCCTGGCTGAGGAAGCCGAGGACGTCGATCCCCTCGTCCGCGACGCGGAGGCGCGTGAGGAGAAGCCGGACGGCGAGCGGGTCGGCTCCGGCGATCCGCAACCGAGCTCCCGTCGCGCGCCGGATCTGCGGCCACGCCCGCAGGAGTACCTGCAGGCCCTTACGCGGCTCCTGCCGACCGGCGAAGACGATCCGGTGCTCGCGCCCGCCGGGCTCGACGCCGTCGGGGATGAGGACGCCGTTCGGGACGATCTGGTAGTCGCCGGGGAGCCACCGCTGCGCGGAGGCGCGCGCCCGCTCCGACACGGCGATCCGCCGGTCGAGGCGCTCCTCGAGGAACCCCCACACCGGCTTCGCCAGCCGCATCCAACCGAGGTCCCCGCTCGCGTGGTGCGTACCCACCATGGGCCCCTCGAACAGGGCGAGCGCCGCGATGCACGGCGTCGGCGTCATCGGCTCGTGCAGGTGGAGGACGTCGAAGTCCTCCTCTGCGAGCACGCGCTGCATCCGGAGGATCGACCGCGGACTGAGGATGATGTTCGGGAGGGATCCGTTGGCCGGGACGATCACGGAGCGGCCGACCGGAATCACCTCAGGGGGCGGCTCGCCGTGTCGGCCGACGCGTGGATGCAGCACCCGCGTGAACTGCCCCGGAGGGTCGTTTCCCATCACCAGCCGGACGTCGTGGCCCAGGTCTCGGAGCGCCGCGGCCTGCAGTTCCGCGTGCTCCACGACAGCGCCCCAGAAGGACCACGAGAACGGGACGACGATTCCCACCTTCATCTCCGCACGAGTCTACGCGCGCCTGCACAATGCACCGATGCAGCTCGAGGGGGTCCACCACGTCACCCTGATCACGGGTGACGCGCCGAGAAACGTCGATTTCTACACCCGGGTGCTGGGCCTGCGGCTCGTGAAGAAGACGGTAAACCAGGACGACCCGACCGTCTACCACCTCTTCTATGCCGACGAGAACGGCAGCGCGGGCGCCGACATCACGTTCTTCGAGTATCCCGGCGCAACACGCGGCAAGGCGGGGCCGGGAATGGTGCACACCATCGTCTGGCGCGTCTCCTCCGACGCCGCGCTCGCCTTCTGGCAGGAGCGGCTGGACGGGCTGGCGCAGAATGTCGCCCGCGCCGGCGACAGCCTCACCTTCGAGGATCCGGAGGGAGTCCGGCACGAGCTGCGCGTCGACGAGACCGACGACGAGCCGCTCGTTGCGAGGCATCCGGAGATCCCCCGGGAGCACGCCTTGCGCGGCTTCGACGGAGTCCGCGCGTACGCCGTCGACCCCGAGCGCAGCACGGCGTTGCTCGAGGACACGCTCGGCTTCGAAGCGCGTGGTAACTACACGTGGGAGGCGCGCGGCGACAAGCGCGGCGGCTGGTACGCGTACGACACGCCGCCGGACGGTCGCGGCATCCCCGGCGCGGGCACCGTCCACCACGTGGCGTGGGCGACGACGATGGACGAGCACGACGCGTGGCAGGAGCGTGTGGCCGAGGCGGGCCACCGCCCGACCCCGGTCATCGACCGCTTCTACTTCAAGTCGATCTACT
>Ga0126313_10002401_pt1 | contig 10470 bp, 11 predicted proteins | sample Plot105A_FD_89954 | JGI IMG/M metagenome (GOLD analysis project Ga0126313, IMG submission 89954) | Serpentine soil microbial communities from UC McLaughlin Reserve, CA, USA - Plot105A | ecosystem: Environmental > Terrestrial > Soil > Grasslands | place: USA: UC McLaughlin Reserve, Lake County... | reverse complement strand
GCGGGCCGGAAGACCGGACACTGGATCTGGTACGTCTTCCCACAGCTCGCCGGTCTCGGCCGGTCGCCGATGTCGGAGCGGTACGCGATCTCCGGCATCGACGAGGCGCGTGCCTACCTCGGGCATCCGGTGCTGGGGCCGCGGCTCCTGGAGTGTTGCCGGGCGCTGCTCGTCCACCGCGACACATCCGCGACCGAGATCCTCGGGCCGATCGATGCGCGGAAGGTGCGGTCGTCGATCACGCTGTTCCACCGCGCCGAACCCGACGAGCCCGTGTTTCGCCACGTGCTCGATGCGTTCTTTGGCGGCGTTCCCGACCCTCGGACCGACGAGCTGCTCAGGTAGCTGGCCGACGGCGGTGCGTACGACGCGTGCGTACGACACCGAGCAGCGCGAGACGCTGGGGACCGCTCGATTCTTGGGGAATCATGACCCTTCGTGCGATAATCGCCGGGTGTCGTCGGACCTTCACGGTTCGAACGGGCGACGACCCCGGGGCCAGCCGGCCGGCCGACGATCACGCGTCCTCCCGGAGAACCCGCACGCCATGACCGAATCCTCTACCTGGGCAACCAAGAAGGGCCTCGCACAGATGCTCAAGGGCGGCGTCATCATGGACGTCGTCACCCCCGAGCAGGCGAAGATCGCCGAGGAGGCCGGCGCCGTCGCCGTCATGGCGCTCGAGCGCGTTCCGTCCGACATCCGGGCCGCCGGCGGCGTCGCCCGCATGTCCGATCCCGCGATGATCGTCGGGATCATGGACGCCGTGTCGATCCCCGTGATGGCGAAGGCGCGGATCGGCCACTTCGTCGAGGCGCAGGTGCTCGAGGCGCTCGGCGTCGACTACATCGACGAGTCCGAGGTCCTGACCCCCGCGGACGAGACGAACCACATCGACAAGCACGCGTTCAAGGTCCCGTTCGTCTGTGGCTGCCGCAACCTCGGCGAGGCGCTGCGCCGGATCAACGAGGGTGCGGCGATGATGCGCACGAAGGGCGAGGCCGGCACGGGGAACGTCGTCGAGGCCGTGCGCCAGCTGCGCGACGTGCTGGCCGAGATCCGCCGGCTGCAGCACATGCGCGAGGACGAGCTGTTCGTGGCGGCGAAGGAGCTGCAGGCGCCCTACGAGCTCGTGAAGAGCATCGCGGAGGCGGGCCGTCTCCCCGTCGTGAACTTCGTCGCCGGTGGGATCAGCACCCCGGCCGACGCGGCGCTCGTGATGCAGCTCGGCGCCGAGGGCGTGTTCGTCGGGTCCGGCATCTTCAAGAGCGAGGACCCGGCGCGGATGGCCAACGCGATCGTCCAGGCGACCACGCACTACCAGGACGCGTCGATCATCGCCGAGGTCAGCAAGGGGCTGGGGGCCCCGATGCGAGGGATCGCGCTCGAGGAGATCCCAGACCAGGAGCGGATGGCGGTTCGCGGCTGGTAGCGGGCACGGTCCGCCCGCCGACCCCATGAAGATCGGAGTCCTCGCCCTCCAGGGGGCGTTCGCAGAGCACGTGGCGGCCCTTCGCGCGATCGGCGTGGAGGCTGTCGAGGTGCGCCTGCCCGAGCAGCTCGAAGACATCGACGGCCTGATCATCCCCGGCGGCGAGTCGACCACGATCCGCCGCCTCATCGCGCGCTGGGGCTTGCGGGAGGCGATCCTCGCCCTCGCGGCCGAGGGCAAGCCGCTGTTCGGAACCTGCGCGGGGATGATCGTCCTCAGCAAGCAGATCGAGGGCGGCGAGGATCCCGTCCTGCCGCTGCTCGACGTGACCGTCGAGCGGAACGCGTTCGGCCGGCAGCTGGACTCGTTCGAGACGGAGCTGGCGGTGCCGCTGCTCGGCGACACGCCGGTCCACGCGGTGTTCATCCGGGCGCCGGTCATCGAATCGGTGGGGCCCGGCGTCGACGTCATCGCCACGCTCGAGGATGGCCGCATCGTCGCGGTCCGGGAGCGGAACATCATCGCGACGTCGTTCCATCCGGAGCTCGCAGGCGAGACCCGGTTCCATCGCCTGGTCGCGATGATGGCCGCGGAGCACGCGGACCCGGGCGAGGGCGTCGGCCGCCGCCCGCATCCCACACGCCGGGCACAGCAGGGGAGGTAGGACGTGGCGCGAAGCTCGGGCAAGGTGCGCGCAGCGCGGCTGACCGACCTTGCCGCGCTCGGGGAGCTCTCGCGGCTTGCGCAGGCGGACGGGGAGGGGACGCGCTCGCTCGGCTTGCCCGTGTCGGGTCCGCCGATCGGTGTGTTCAGCCTGTTCCGGCTCCCGCTGGGCTACTTCCAGCCGCACGACGTCCTGTACGTCTTCGACCGGGACTCCCACATCGCGGGGCTGCTCCGCGTCGAGCGTGAGAGCAGCCGCGACGAGTGGACCGTCGTGGAGCTCGACGCGGTCGGCGGGCTCGACGCGGGCGACGTCCGCTTCCGGCTGGTCCAGCACCTGCTGCGCGACGGAGGCAAGCGGGGCGCGGTCCGGTTCCACGTCGCGTGCGCCGACGCCGACGACAACGTGGAGCTGTTCATGCAGGCGGGCTTCGTGCGCTACGGCGACGAGTGCGTCCTGTATCGCGATCCCTCGCAGGACCTGCCTGCGCCGACCGACGACGCCGCGGCGGCCAAGGCGCGGATCCGGCCGGTGACCCCGCTCGACGCGGTGCCGCTGAGCCGCCTGTACAGCTCGGTGACGCCCAAACCCGTCCAGCGACTGGAGGGCGTGCGGGTCGTCGACTGGGAGCGGCAGGGTCGCGACTGGCGCGTTCCGCGCAGCTCGCTTGCTCCGATCCTGCGGTTCGCGGATGTGGAGGGGTTCGTCCAGGAGGCGAAGGGCGGCGGCAAGGATGGAACGGAGATCGACGGGTTCGCACAGGTCGGCGTGGCGAAGGAGGATCAGCCGCACTATCTGAAGGTCCTCGCGCGCCCGGAGGCCGATGTCGTTCCACTCCTGCGATATTCGCTGGGTGTGATCGCGGCGCGCGCAGATGCGGATCGGGTGCATCGTCAGGGCGTGCTCGCGCCTGTGAGGACGTACGAGTCGCCGCTCGACCGGCGCTTCGAAGAGGAGGGCTTCGCCTCGGTAGCCACGGTCACGCTCCTGATGAAGGAAACCCTCGTCCGCGTCGCCGAGCCGAGCCTCGTGCCGGCCGGCGTCCGCTGAGCGGATGCACGGAGGAACAGCCAGCGTGGGATCCCAGGATCGGCAGCGCGATACCCCCGATGACCTGCGGGTGCTCCTCGCGGCGTTGCCACCCGAGATCGTGGAGGCGATCCACGCCCTCCCCGACAGGGAGTTGCTGATCGAGGTCGTCCTCGACCTGGGCCGTCGACCCGAGGCGCGCTACCCGGAGCGGGAGGTGACGCTCCTCGAGCGGGAGATCGTCGAGGCCGACCTGCAGTACGTCGTCGAGCACATCGGCTCGTTCGGCGACGACAACCGCGCGGGCATCGAACGGACGCTCCACCGGATCAGCGCCATCCGGAACCGCAATGGCAAGGTCGTCGGCCTGACGTGCCGCATCGGGCGCGCGGTGTACGGGACGATCGAGATCATCGCGGACTTCATCGAGACCGGGAAGTCGATCCTGATCATGGGTCGTCCGGGCATCGGCAAGACGACGATGCTCCGCGAGGCCGCGCGCGTCCTCGCGGACGAGCAGCGCAAGCGCGTCGTCGTCGTCGACACGTCGAACGAGATCGCGGGCGACGGGGACATCCCGCACCCGGCCATCGGCAAGGCGCGCCGGATGCAGGTCCGCACCCCGAGCCTCCAGCACGAGGTGATGATCGAGGCGGTCGAGAACCACATGCCGCAGGTCATCGTGATCGACGAGATCGGGACCGAGCTCGAGGCGCAGGCCGCGCGCACGATCGCCGAGCGCGGCGTCCAGCTCATCGGCACGGCGCACGGGAACAACCTGGACAACCTCATGCTCAACCCGACGCTGTCGGACCTCATCGGCGGCATCCAGAGCGTCACCCTCGGCGACGAGGAGGCACGTCGACGCCGTTCGCAGAAGAGCGTCCTCGAGCGGAAGGCGCCGCCGACGTTCGACGTGATCGTCGAGATCCAGGATCGGGAGCGGGTGCTCGTCCACAGCGACGTCGCCCAGACGGTCGACGCGCTGCTGCTCGGCGAGCCCGTCGCGCCCGAGCTCCGGTGGCGCGACGAGGAGGGCGTGCATCGCTCCCAGTCGCGGCCCAGGCCGTCCGCACGCGAGGCGGCCGGCGGCGACCGGTTCAGCGGCCTGACCGGAGCCGGTGCCGGCGCCTGGGGTCGCGACCCGGGCTGGCGCGGCGCCGGCGGGTACCGGACCGGCGGCTATGCCGGCGAGGACCGCATGCCCGCCCGACCGGGGTACCGGCCGGGGGCGTCAGGCGGGTGGCGCGGTGCGGCGCGAGGATCGGAGCGGGGCTCCGAGCGTGGGGCGCCTGCCCGGGAGGGCGACCGATCGGGCTCGTCGGCGGTGATCCCGGGGGAACGGTTTGCCGTTCCCCCCAACGCCCCGTTCGTCGCGGGTGAGATCGCGGATCGCGGCCCGCTCGAGCGAGCCGAGGGTGCCGCCGCGGCCGCGCTGGAGGTCCGGGCACGCGACGCCCGGGAGCTGCAGCGGCAACAGGCCTGGCGTGACGAGGCGAGCCGCGCGCTGAACGCGCTGCGCGAGGACGAGGGCACCCGCCCCGTCAACGCGGCCGAGCTCGAGGCGGCCGAGGAGGAACGGATCGCCGCGATGGTCCCCGGCGAGGACGAGCTCGACGGCGATGACGAGGAGGGGTTCGGCGCGGCGGCACGGACCGTCGAGGAGGGCTCGCTCCCGACCCTCCGGGTCTTCCCGCATGGCGTATCCCGCAAGCGGCTGGAGCAGGCGATCAAGGACCTGCAGCTGCCCGTGATCATCGCCCGCGAGCCCGACGAGGCCGACGTGGCGATGACGCTCCGGTCCGAGTACCGCCAGAAGCCGCCGGCGTTGCGCGAGGTCGAGGACCGCGGGCTGCCGATCTACGTCCTCAAGGCCAACACGATCGCGCAGATGCAGGCGTCACTGACGTCGATCTTCTCGCTCGAGGTGGACCCGCGCGAGGCGGCGATGTCGGAGACCGAGCAGGCGATCCGGGTCGTGATCAAGGAGCAGGAGCCGGTCGAGCTGTCGCCCCAGAACGCCTACATCCGGCGGCTGCAGCACCAGATGGCCGAGCGGGCGAACATCGTCTCGCGGTCCCGCGGCCGGGAGCCGTACCGGCGCGTGCGCCTCTATCCAGACGAGGCGCGACCCGCCTGGCGCTGAGCCGGGTCGGCGGAACCCCGGGGTGGGCCGACCGGTAGAGGGGACGAACGATCGAGGAGGAGCGGATGAGCCTGCGCGTGGGCGAGGTGGTCATCGACTGCGCCGAGCACGGGGCGGTCGTGGACTTCTGGCAGGGCGCGCTCGACTACGAGCGGCACGACGTGAACGAGCAGTACGTCGCGCTCGGACCCAGCGAGCGCGAGATCGGCCGGGTTCCGATCCTGTTCCAGAAGGTCCCGGAGCCGAAGCGGACGAAGAACCGCGTCCACCTCGACTTCCGTTCCGAGGACATGGCCGCGGAGGTGGAGCGGCTGATCGGGATCGGGGCGAGCTTCATCGCCCAGCGCTCGCTCGGCCAGCTGACCTGGACGGTGCTCGCGGACCCGGAGGGCAACGAGTTCTGCGTCAGCTGAGCGTCAGGCGGGGGAGCTCGTCGGCGAGACGACGGCCGGCGAGACCGATCGGGCACGGACGAGTCGCCACGCGTCCCGCGTCAGGACGATCGAGAGCAGCACGATCAGGAAGCCGTTCACGGGGTGGAGCGCGGCGACGGCCGGCGCGGTCGTTCGCAGGGCGACGAACACCGACTGCAGGAGGAACAGCAGCACGATGAGCCCGGCGATCCCGATCTGGCGCCGGCCGGCGCGGGCGATCGCCGCGAGCACGAACACGACGAACGCGACCAGCTCGAGCATGTACCCGGTGTCGCGGTGGGTCAGGAAGAACGACGGCTCGTCGAACACCCCGAGCCCCGCGAGGAACACCTGCAGGACGAGCCCCGCGACGAGGATGGACGCGCCGATTGCGAACAGCATGGCGAGGGGACGCATGAGCAACCTCCGACTGATCCGTTCGGCGGAGCATCCACCACGAGCGTTCGCAGACCGTTACGGCCGCCCCGGCCTCGCCGGGCGGATCCACAGCGTCGCGGCCGTGGGCCGCAGCGTCTCCGCGACCGTCCCCTCGACGTCCCGGGTGAGCGTCGCGAGGTCCACCTCGTGCTGGAGTCGCTCCCCGTACGCGGCGAGGCTCCGCTCGGCCTCGAGCCGCGGCCGGTCGAAGCGGCGGTCGACGAACGCCTGGACCCACGCGCGGACCGGCTGGAAGGCGGCGAACGCGAGCAGCGTGGATGCCGCGACGGCGAGGGTCGCCCCCTGCGTGATCCCCGCCAGTGCGGCCTGGAGGCCCAGCACCGCGACGACGAACATGGCGACCACCGCCGCCGTCGCGAGAGCCCACCCCAGCGTCCGGCTCACCAGCCGGTCGATCTCGTACAGCCGATAGCGCAGGACGGCAACCACGACCGCGATCGGGATTGCGGGGTACGTGAGCCCCACGATCCCGGCCGCCAGCAGCGGCACGTCGAGCCGCAGGACGTTGGTCACGAGGGCCCAGGCGACACTGCCGATCCCGACGAGGGCGAGGGCCGACGCCAGCCACCGGTACTGGAGGCGCGCCTGGCCAGTCGACTCGCGGAATCGGGCCACGAGCGACATCCCGGCGACCAGCGACGGGACGAGGAGCACGAGCCAGAGCAGGGTGGTGAACCCGGGCGGCATCCCGGCCCCGGCAAGGAACGGCAGGGCATACGGGTTGGGGACGTCGACGCCGGACGCATAGCCGGGCAGCGTCACGTTGATCACCGGACCTCCGACCAGCAGCACAACCACCGGGAGGGTCGTCGCGATCAGCAGCCGGCCGACGCGCCCCCAGCGTCCCGTGGGGAACGCTCCGCTGGGGAACACGAGCGCGATCCCGATCAGGCCGACGAAGACGAGGACCCACCCAGTCCCGTTCGCCCACGCCGTGAACTCGCCGAGCGCGTCCGCGGTTCCGGCGAGGAGCTCGGCCACCGTCGCGCTGACCCGCGCCGTCCCGAGGCCGAGGCCGATCGCCATGAGCAGCAGCAGCCACGCGATCGGCTGACGGGGCCGGCGAACAGCGAGCACGAGGCCGGGGACGCCGTACGAGAGCAGGAGCAGCACGCCGCCGGCGTCCGACAGGCGGGCCGTCGCGAGCACGACGGGCAGCGCGAGCACGCCGGCGAGCAGCGTGCGGACCCGGGCGAGCCGGGCCGCGCGAGGCGTCGTCATGGCTGTGGCAGGCGTCATCGGCACAGCCACCGGTGCGCGGCCCGCGCCGCGAGCGCGCCCGACATGCCGTGGACGCCGCCACCCGGCGGCGTCGACGACGAGCACAGGAACAGCGACGGGTCCGGCGTGGTGTACGGGTTCCACCGCGGGACCGGGCGGAACAGCAGCTGGCGCCAATCGGCGATGCCCCCGTTGATGTCCCCGCCGACGTAGTTCGCGTCCCATGTCTCCATCGCGACGGCGTCCTTGGTCGACCGGCCGAGGATGCAGTCGCGGAACCCGGGCGCGTGTCGCTCGACCTGGTCCTCGATCGCCGCCGTCATGTCGGCGGTCGACCCGCTCGGGACGTGGCAGTACGCCCACCCGACATGCTTGCCCACCGGAGCGCGCGTCGGGTCGGCGACGGTGGGCTGGGCAAGGAGCACGAAGGGTCGCTCGGCATGCCGGCCACGCGCGACGGCGTCCTCGGAGGCAGCAATCTCGCGCATCGTGCCCGCCAGGTGGACGGTGCCAGCCTTCGCCGTCGCGGGGTCTCGCCAGGGGATCGGTCCCGCGAGCGCCCAGTCGATCTTGAACACCCCCGGCCCGTAGCGGAAGCCCGCGAGCTGTCGCCGGTAGCCCGCCGGCAAGCGATCGCCGGCGAGCGCGAGCACCTGGCGTGGCGTGAGGTCGAGCAGCACGGCCCGCGCCGGTGGGAGGTCTCGCAGCGCGTCGACCCGGTGGGCCGTGACCAGCTCCACGCCGAGGCCGCGCGCCTCCGCCTCGAGCGCGGCCGCGATCGCGCCGCTGCCGCCACGAGCCACCGGCCAGCCGACGCCGTGCGCCAGCAGGCCGAGGACGAGCGCGAACGATCCGCTGAGCGGCGCACGGAGGGAGAGCATCGAGTGGGCGCTCATCCCCGCGAGCAACGCTCGTGCCGCGGGGTCACGAAACGCGAGCCGCGCGAGCGCGACCGCGGAGAGCAGCCCCGGGAGCCCGAACCGCGCGAGGAGCACGGGGTGGCGCGGCGGCCGGAGGACGGGCCGCAGGAGCATCGGGACGAGCCGGTCCCACTCGCCGGCGAGCGGCCCGAACAGGCGACGCCAGGCTCCGGCGTCCCGGCCCAGCGCCTCGTCCAGCGCCGGGTCGTCGAGCGACCGAGGCAGCATCACGGTGCGGTCGGGCGCCAGCGCATGCGCGAGCGGCGCGTCGGGGTGGACCCACTCGAGCCCGTGCCGTTCGAGATCGAGGGAGCGCAGGAAGGGCGACGCGAGGCTCAGGGGATGCACCGATGCGCACGGGTCGTGCACGAAGCCGGGCAGCGTCAGCTCGGCGGATCGCGCGCCGCCACCCACCGTGGCCGCGGCCTCGTAGACGCGGACGGCATGTCCCTCGCGGGCGAGCGCGATCGCCGCGGCGAGGCCGTTCGGCCCCGCCCCGACGACGATCGCGTCGAGTCGTCCGTCACTCATGCTGCGTCAGGCGGATCGCCGCCGGCGGAACCACCGCACGGGTGCTGTCACGGTCCCCACGGCCATGTTCACCGCCGCCGAGTGCCGGACGTTGCCCGCGTACCGCCACTGCCGCCGCCGGTCGACGCATACCTTGCGCACCTCGACGATCGGGTCCGCGACCCCCAGCGAACGCGCGAGGTTCGCGAGCGTCTGCTCCCAGAACCGGTCGTTCGCGCGGTTCGCACCGAACAGGTACGAGAGCTCGATGAGCGGATCGGCCGTGCGCTCGAGCGCCTGCGCCTGCGCGACGGTCTCGTCGCCGTCGCGCCAGGCGGAGAACGTGATCCAGGCGCTCAGCGCGTGCCCCTCCGGCGTCATGAACGTGAACGACTCCCGGTCAGCGTAGATCACCATGACGCCCGTGGACATCTTGACCGGCGACCCGGGCACGGGGGAGACCTCGAGCAGCGCGACCTCGCCGGGCGCGATCCCGGACAGCGGCGCGTAGAACCGGGCGCCGCCGGGCCAGAACGTCGGGAAGCCCTGCTTCCAGTGCGCGACGACCGCCTCGGGCGGGTGCTCGTCTGCGGGCACCCGGATCGCAAACGTCTTCTGCCACATCTGCCCGAACCCCTGGACGGGTCCTGCGACCCGGCGTCCGGTGACCGTGTCGCGGCCGGCGCCGGTTGCCGTCGTGCTCAACCGGTCGACGGGCTGGGCCCACGACTCCTCGTCGCGGGGCGTACGGAGCTCAGGGGTGGTCATCTGGGACTCCCGATGGTGGCTGCGATGAGCGGCAGGGTGCCGCGGAGATCGGCGGGCGGCGCGTCGCCGCGTGAGGTCAGGCGGTCGCGGCCGCGAGCGCGGCCCGTTCGTCGTCGTGGATGGCGATCGCCTCGTCCAGGCGCGTGAGCGAGAGGATCTGGCGGTAGTGCTCGGACAGGCCTGTCGCGAGCAGCCGCTGCCCGGCGCGCCGCGCGCGGACGAGGAGCGTCACGAGAAGCCCGATCCCGCCCGAGTTCATGTACTCGAGGCCCTCGAAGTCGAGGACGATCGACCGCGCGTCGCCCGCCTCGGTGTAGGCCGCCATGAGTGCGTCCTCCGACCCGCCGGTGATCTCGCCATGGATGCGGAGGATCGCGGCGCCGCCAATGCGGGCGACGGTCACGCTGGTGTCGGTCATCGGGCGGCCTCCTCGGGGATCGAGCTCGTCGTTGGCTGGATGGTGTCCGGCGGCGGCGGGCTGTCCGCGATCGTCAGGTAATCGGACAGCCTGGTGATCCTGAAGATCTCGCGGTAGTGATCGGACAGGCCGAGCGCGACGACCTCCCGGTGATCGCGGCGCGCCTCGGCGAGGAGCCGGACGATGAGCGCGATCCCGGTGGAGTTGATGTAGTCGACGCCGCCGAAGTCGAGGAGGATCCGGGTCGCCCCTGCGCTCGTCGCATCCGCGTATGCCGTCGAGAGGATGTCGTCGGCGGCGATGTCGATGTCGCCGCGCAACGCCAGGCGGGCCTCGCCCGCGAGCGCGGTGATGACCTCGATGTTGAGCCGGTTGTCGTTCATCTCGGCCTCCTTCGGGCCAGGGCCGGTCGACATCTCAGCGCCCCCGGCGGGCGATGGTGAGCGTCACGGTCTGCAGGCCGTCGGCGGCGTGGACATCCATGCCGTCG
>Ga0126313_10002400_pt1 | contig 10470 bp, 10 predicted proteins | sample Plot105A_FD_89954 | JGI IMG/M metagenome (GOLD analysis project Ga0126313, IMG submission 89954) | Serpentine soil microbial communities from UC McLaughlin Reserve, CA, USA - Plot105A | ecosystem: Environmental > Terrestrial > Soil > Grasslands | place: USA: UC McLaughlin Reserve, Lake County... | reverse complement strand
TCGCCTTCGGTGGCTCGCTGATCTCGGTCTTCGCGCGACTCGGAGGCGGCATCTATACGAAGGCTGCCGACGTCGGCGCCGACCTCGTCGGGAAGGTCGAGGCGGGCATCCCGGAGGACGACCCGCGAAACCCGGCCGTGATCGCGGACAACGTCGGCGACAACGTCGGCGACTGCGCGGGGATGGCGGCCGACCTCTTCGAGACGTACGCCGTGACCCTGGTCGCGGTCATGTTCCTCGGAGCCGTGCGCTTCCCGTCGACCGACATCGTCGAGTACCCGCTGGTGATCGGCGGCGTCGCGATCATCGCCTCGATCATCGGCACGTTCTTCGCGCGCATCGGGCGCGGCGGGTCGATTATGAGCGCCCTCTACAAGGCCGTGGCCGTGGCGACGGTGCTCTCCGCGCTCTTCTTCATTCCAGTCACCGCCGCCTTCGACAGCGAGCGCTTCCCCTTCTGGAACCTCTACGGCTGCACGCTGATCGGGCTCGGCGTGACCTTCCTGCTCGTCGCGATCACCGAGTTCTACACGGGCACACGCTGGGGCCCCGTGAAGGGGATCTCGAAGGCGTCGCTCACCGGCCATGCGACGAACATCATCGAAGGGCTCGCGATCGGGATGCAGGCGACTGCGGCGCCCGTGATCGTGATCGCGACGGCAATCGTCGCCGCCTACGAGATCGAGGGCCTGTTCGGCGTCGGCGTCGCCGTGATGGCGCAGCTGGCGATGACCGGACTGATCGTCGCGTTGGACGCCTACGGCCCCGTGACGGACAACGCCGGCGGCATCGCCGAGATGGCGGAGCTGGACGAGTCGGTTCGCGCCGTGACCGATCCGCTGGACGCCGTGGGCAACACCACGAAGGCAGTGACGAAGGGCTACGCCATCGGATCGGCGGGGCTCGCCGCGCTGATCCTCTTCGACGGATTCACGACGGAGCTCGACGACCAGGGGCTGAGCGTGACGTTCATGCTCAACGACGCGTGGGTGATCGCCGGCCTCTTCATCGGCGGCCTGATGCCGTTCCTCTTCTCGTCGCTTGCCATGCAGGCGGTGGGGCGCGTGGGCGGCCAGGTCGTCCAGGAGGTGCGGCGCCAGTTCCGCGAGATCCCCGGGATCCTCGAGGGAACCGGCCGGCCAGAGTACGGGCGCACCGTCAACATCGTCACGGGCGCGGCAATCAAGAACATGCTGGCGCCGAGCCTGATCCCCGTCGCCTTCCCGGTCATCATCGGGATCATCAGCCCCGAGATGCTCGGCGGCCTCCTGATCGGGACGATCGTTACCGGGATCTTCCTCGCGATCGCAATGACCTCCGGCGGCGGCGCCTGGGACAACGCGAAGAAGCTGATCGAAGACGGCGCCTACGGCGGCAAGGGCTCGGACGCCCACGCCGCCGCGGTCACAGGCGACACGGTCGGCGACCCATACAAGGACACCGCCGGCCCCGCGATCAACCCGATGATCAAGATCACGAACATCGTCGCGATCCTGATCATCCCCTTGATCGTGTCTATCCATGGATAGACGCTCTTCGCCGCGAAGTCTCACGACTTCGCGCGACCCTATGAAGCCGGGCGGCGCTTCGCGCCGCGCGGCCCAGCAGCGTCGCTGAACCTCCTCGCTCTCGTAGCCGGAGCGGCGGAACCGGCAAAGCCGGTTCCGCGGCCAATGCCGCTCTAAGCTGCCGCGGTGCCTCGGCGGCGGCGCAGGCAGCAAGGTCTAGAGCGCGTCCTCGGGACGCCCGCACTCTTCGCTACCGCCTACGGCAACGTCGGCTCCTCGATCTACTACGCGCTCGGCGTCACCGCCGCCTTCGCCCTCGGCCTCACGCCGTTCGTCTTCATCGTCGCCGGTGTGATCTTCGTCGCGACGTCGCTCACCTACGCGGAAGGGACGGTCCGCTACCCCGAGGCCGGCGGCTCGTCGAGCTTCGCGCGCCACGCCTTCAACGAGCTCGTCTCGTTCGGGGCGGCCTGGGCGCAGATGCTCAACTACATCATCACGATCGCCATCTCGGCGTTCTTCGTGCCGCACTACCTCTCGGTCTTCTGGAACCCGCTTCGGGAGAACCCGTGGGACATCGTCGGGGGCACGCTGGTGATCCTCCTCCTCGTCGGGATCAACGTCGTCGGCGTCAGGGAGGCGACGGGCCTCAACGTTTTCCTCGCCGTGATCGACTTCGCGACGCAGCTGCTGCTCGTACTGCTCGGCTCCGTCCTGATCCTGAGCCCGGAGGTGCTCGTCGACAACGTGGACTTCGGCGTGGCGCCGACCTGGAGCCAGTTCCTGCTCGCGATCCCGGTGGCGATGATCGCGTACACGGGGCTCGAGACGATCTCCAACCTCGCCGAGGAGACGCGCAACCCGCCGCGCGACGTTCCGCGGGCGTTCACGTGGGTCGCCGTCGCCGTCTTCGCGATCTACCTGACGCTCCCGTTCGTCGCCCTCTCCGCGCTTCCCGTCGAACGAGTCGCCGGCGCCTACGAGACGAAGCTCGGCCTGCCGCCGGAGGACGGCGGCTTTCAGAACGACCCGATCCTCGGTGTCGTGGACAACCTCGGCGTCAAGGGGACGCTGCTCGACGGTCTCGAGGTCTACGTCGGGATCCTCGCCGCGACGATCCTGCTCGTCGCGACCAACGCCGGGGTGATCGGCGCCTCTCGGATCACCTACTCGATGGCGAGCTACCGGCAGCTGCCGGAGCGCTTCCGCCGGCTGCATCCGCGCTTCAAGACCCCGTGGCTCTCGCTCGTCGTCTTTGCGGGCCTCTTCTCGATCCTGACGCTGCTGCCGGGGGAGACGACCTTCCTGGGAACGATGTACTCCTTCGGAGCGCTGCTCTCGTTCACGATCGCGCATGCCGCCGTGGTCGGGCTTCGCTACCGCCGTCGAGACGAGGAGCTCGTCTTCCGCGCGTGGCCGAACCTCCGCTTCCGCGGCGTCGACTGGCCGTTGTTCGCGCTCTTCGGCGGCGCCGCGACGGCGATCGCGTGGTTCGTCGTGGTCGTCCAGGAGGAAGGAACGCGCTGGGCGGGCCTGGCGTGGCTGGCGCTCGGGTTCGCCGGCTACGCGCTCTACCGGCGCTACGTCGTGCATGAGCCATTGACCGACACCGTGCGCGCGCCCGTGCTCGTGCTCGGTCCGTCGCTGACGGTCGAGTACCGGACGATCATCGTCCCCGTCGTGCGCTCAGAGGAGTCCGAGGAGGCCCTCGTCGCCGCGGCGCGCCTCGCCTCCGAGCGCGGGGCCACCGTCGTCGTCGTCAACGTGATCGAGGTGCCGCTCGACCTGCCGCTCGACGTCGAGCTTCCGCAGGCGGAGGCCGAGGCCAACGACGTCCTCGACGCCGCGGCTGCCTTCGTCGAGAGCTACGGCGTCCGCGTCGTGTCCCGCCTTCTGCGCGCCCGGGCCGCGGGACCGGCGATCGTCGAGGAGGCTGCACGCCGGAACGCCGAGCTGATCATCCTCGGTGCCCCGCGGGCGCGATACGGGCGTGGACGGATCTTCGGGAGCACGGTCGACTACGTGCTCAAGCACGCACCCACCCGGGTGTTGATCGCAGCCGGCCGCCGCGCCGCGTGATCGCCGTCCTCCTCTCGAGCCTGCTGGTCGTGCTCGGCGTCGCGATCATCGTCCGCAGCATCGCCGCGGGGGTCGGCGGCGGTCTCGGATTGCTGCTCGGTGTGCTCTTCGTGCTCGCGGGTGCCGGGCGGCTGTACCTTCAGAGGCGGCATGGCTAGAAAGCTGCCCGGCCTGCAGCGAGCCCTCGATGTCCCGTCGCTGGCGGCCGTGGCCTACGGCGAGATCGGGTCGTCGCTCTACTTCGCGCTCGGCGTTGTCGCCCTGTTCGCGCTCGGCTTCACGCCCTGGGTTCTGCTCGCCGTCGGCCTGCTCTTCCTCGTCGTCGCCCTCTCCTATGCCGAGGGGACGGCGGCGATTCCGGAGACCGGCGGCGCTGCGACGTTCGTGCGCCGCGCGTTCAACGACCCGGCCGGGTTCGTCACCGGCTGGGCGCTGCTCCTGGACTACCTGATCGTGATGGCGCTGGCCGCGCTCTTCGTCCCGCACTACCTCGGACACGCGCTCGGCTGGGGTGCGCTCACCGACGCGCCGTGGGACACCGTTGTCGGAGTAACGGTGATCCTCGGCGTCGCCGCGGTGCGGCTGGTCAGGCGGACGAGCCTCTACCGCACCGGCGTCCTCGTTGCGGGCATCGCGCTCGTCACGCACCTGCTGCTGATCGTCCTCGGCTTCGCGCTCGTCTTCTCCGTCGACAACCTCTCGAAGGGGCTCGACCTCGGGACGGCGCCGACCTGGGAGTCCATCGCCTACGCGCTACCGCTGGCGATGCTCGCGTACACGGGTCTCGAAACCGTCGCCAACTTCGCGGCCGAGACGCGCGAGCCCGGGCGCACGCTTCCGCGCAGCGTCTTCGCGGGCATCGGCGCGGTCGTCGTCGTCTCCTTCGCGATGGCGCTGGTCGGGCTGTCGGCGTATCCGGCGCACCCGGAAGGCGGCCGCTACGTGAGCGACCTCGGCGCCGACTGGCTGCGGGCGCCGCTGGTCGGCATCGCGGCCGCGTTCGAAGGCCAGATGCCAGACGTCCTCGCGGACGTCCTCCGCATCGCCATCGGGCTCACAGGCGCCCTCGTCCTGCTCGTCGCCGTGACGACGTCGATCTCCGGCGCCGGTCGGCTCGCGTACTCGCTCGGGCAGCACGACATGATCCCGCACCGGTTCGGGACGCTGAACCGCCGGACGCTGATCGCGCCGTCCACGATCGTCGCCTCGGCGCTGATCGCTTCCGGGCTGCTCGTCACCGGCGAGGCCCTCGGCCGCGAGGTTCGCTTCTTCGCGTCGCTCTTCAGCTTCGGCGTGCTGCTCGCCTTCACGGCGGCGCAGCTGGCCGTCATCCGGCTCCGGTACAGCGAGCCCGAGCTCGAGCGCCCGTTCCGGGCGCCCCTCGCCGCGGCAATCATCGGCGCGCCGCTCACCTTCGCCATCTGGCTGATCTCGCTCGCGACCCACGACGCGACGCGCGTCGTCGGCCCGCTGTGGCTCGCCTTCGGCGCCGGCATCTACGTCGCCACGCGCGTCAGCCGCCGCCAAAGCATCCTCGGCCGTGTCGTTCCGGCCGAGCCTGACCTCGTCCCGGCGCCCGAGGGCGTCTACGAGCACATCCTCGTCCCGATGAAGCTCGGGCCGATCGGCGAGGAGGTGCTCGCGACGGCGATCAAGCTCGCAGAGGAGCGCGGCTGCAGGGTGACTGCGAACCATGTGATCGCCGTGCCGATGGACAGGCCGCTCGACGCGGAGCTGATCGAGGCGGAGGAACGTGCGGAGGCGTCCCTTGCGGAGGCGAAGCTCCTCGCCGCCGAGCATGGCGTCGCTGTGCGGGGTGAGATCGTCCGGGCCCGCGCGATCGGCGAGGCGATCGTGAACGAGGCCAAGCGCGAGGGAGTCGACCTGATCATCATGGGCTCATCGCCGCGCTGGCGGCGTCAGTCGCGGTTCTTCAGCCCGACTGTGGACTACGTGCTGCGTCACGCGCCGTGTGAGGTGATGGTGATCGCCTACCCGCAGGGCGTCCTCGAGGAGGACGTCGAGGAAGCGGTATCGACGGTTTGAGTCGGTAACCTGCGATCCGTGAAAGCGCTGGTGATCGGCTGCGGCCGAGTGGGGTCCGCCGTCGCGCTCGAGCTCGACCGACTGGGGTGGGACGTGACGGCGATCGACGAGAAGGAAGACGCCCTTCATCGCCTCGGCGAGCACTGGTCCGGCGGCTTCGTCGTCGGTCACGGGATGGACATCGACGTGCTCAAGGCGGCGGGCATCGAGGAGGCCGACGCCGCCGTCGTCGCGACCGACGGCGACAACACCAACCTCGTGATCGGCCAGCTGGCCCAGAAGCGCTTCGAGATCGAGACCACGGTCGTGCGCGTACTCGACCCGGCCAGGGCGGCCGTGTACAAGGAGCTCGGTCTCTGGACGGTCAGCCCGACGTCCACTGCGATCGAGACGTTGACCGCCGCGGTTGAGTCGTCCGTCAAGAAGCCGGCGCCCGCCGCCAACTAGAACCTCGTGTACATCGTCATCGCTGGAGGAGGCAAGGTCGGCGCGAACCTGACGCGAAGCGTGCTCGGGCTCGGCCACGAGGTCACGCTCGTCGAACAGCGTCGGGATCGCTTCGAGATGCTCGAGGAGGAGTTCGAGCACCGCGCCCAGCTCGGCGACGCCACCGAGCTCTTCGTCCTCGAGCGCGCGGGCCTCGCGCGCCCGCCGGACCTGGTCGTCGCGGTCACCGGCGACGACGAGGACAACATGATCATCTGCCAGATGGCGAAGGAGCGCTACGGCGTGGAGAAGGTGATCGCTCGCGTGAACGATCCACGCAACCAGGCGCACTTCGACCTTCTGGGTATCTCTCCGACGGTGTCGGCGACCTCGATCATCCTGGCGATGATCGAGCACGAGGTCCCGGAGCACGGGCTCGTCCACCTGCTCGAGCTCCGGAAGGAAAACCTCGAGATCGTCGAGGTGCAGCTCGACGCCGACTCGCCCTGCGTCGGCAAGAAGGTCGCCGGGATCACGCTGCCGGCTGGATCACAGCTGATCAGGGTCATTCGCGAGGGGCAGGCGGAGCTCGCCGAAGGCTCGACGGAGCTCAAAGCGGGCGACCAGGTGCTCGCCGTGCTCGAGCCGGGCAAGGAAGACGAGCTCCGCAGCGTGCTCTTGAAGCGCCGGTGATGCGTGTCGCCGCACTCTGCGTCCTCGCCCTCGTGCTCCCGAGCTGCGGCTCGGGAGCGAGCGGACCGGCAGAGCGTGGCGCTGCCGGCTACCGCTTCACCCAGATCGCCTCCGGCTTCGACGAGCCCGTGCACGTGACGACTCCGAAGGGCGTCACCGACCGGCTCTACGTCGTCGAGCAGACCGGACGGATCCGGATCGTCCGGAACGGGCGCATCACCGGCACCCTCGTGAGGGTTCCCGGCGTCGTCTGCTGCGGCGAGCAGGGCCTGCTCTCGGTCGCCTTCCACCCGCGGTTCGCCAAGAACCGGCGCTTCTTCGTCTACTACACGGCTCCGGCCAACCGGGTCGTGGAGTACCGCGGCTCGCGTCGCGTGCGAACGCTGCTCAACGTTGCGGATCCCTACTCGAACCACAACGGCGGCCAGCTCCAGTTCGGGCCGGACGGCCGACTCTACGTCGGGATGGGGGATGCCGGCTCGAGCGGCGATCCCGAGAACCGCGCTCAGAACCTCGCCTCGCCCTTCGGGAAGCTGCTTGCGATCAACGTCGACAAGCGCGGCGCGCGCTGGCAGGTGGTCGCCCTCGGCCTGCGCAACCCTTGGCGCTACTCGTTCGACCGCAGGACGGGCGACCTCTACATCGGCGACGTGGGGGCGGGTTCCTGGGAGGAGATCGACTTCACGCGCCGGCGGAGCCCGGGACTCGAAAACTACGGCTGGGACGTCTACGAAGCGCGCACGCAGGTCGAGGACAAGTCCCCGTCGCGCGGTCGGCTCGTCTTTCCGGTCGCGGCTTACCCGCTTCGTGGCGGCGACTGCGCCGTGATCGGCGGTTTCGTCTACCGGGGATCGGCGGTCCCCGGCGCTTCCGGTCGCTACTTCTACGGCGACAACTGCAGCGGGAAGGTCCGAACGCTCCGCGTCGTCTCGGGCCGCGCCCGCAGCGTCCGGACCGAGTCTTTCCGTCTCGACAGCATCTCGTCCTTCGGCGAAGACGGCGCCAGCGAGCTCTACGCCGTCACGCTCGACGGCCGGCTCTGGAAGCTGAGAGCGGGCTAGCCCGCGCGGCGACGGCGAATCTGCGGCCCCTGCTGGCCGAGTGATGCGTACGCCAGCGCCTGCAGGGAGTCGTTCAGCAGGGCGAGCTCGCGCACGATCGGCGCGAGGTTCTCCCCGCTGTCGAGCCGTCGGTTCAGGCCTTGCAGCTCGGCCGTCAGGCGGTCGAGTCGTTCGAGGAGGGCGTCGAGCTGCCGGTCGCCGACGTCACTGGGCTTCTCCACGACGTGAATGTTAGTGACGCGCCCGGCTGAGCTCGTCCCTCATCCGGAGGACGAAGACGCCGACGCTTACTCCGACCGAGTCGATCAGGACGTCGACGGGGGCGCCGTGCCGGCCGGAAACGAAGTGCTGGTGAACCTCGTCGCTCACGGCGTAGGCGACTCCCAGCACGAGTGCCCAACGCTCATTCCCCGTGGCTCGCAGGAGCAGGAAGCCGAGGATTGCGTACTCCGTCGCGTGCGCGAGCTTCCGCAGCACGAGGTCCCAGCCGCCGAGGCCGGTACCGAGGCCCGGGATCGACGACAGGACGAAGATCACCAAGGCCCAGGCCAGGACCGGCCCCCACCGCCACGCCACGCGGTCATACTAGGGACGACAGAAAAGGCGAGCGGTGAGGGAACGCCGGTGTGAATCCGGGACGGTCCCGCCGCTGTGAGGGGAGACGCTCCCAGCCGAAAGCCACTGGCCCGCCGGGCCGGGAAGGCGGCGAGGGAGGGCGCCCCGAGTCAGAAGACCTGCCGCCCGCCTCCACCCGAACCCCTCGCGGAGGGAGGATTCGTGTCCAGATCTCTCACGTTCGTCGCGGCGCTGACCGTCGCGTTCCTACTCGTCCCCGCAGCGCTCGCGGCGCGTGTCTCGGTGCGCGTCGAGGGCAAGACGCAGTCGCTCTTCGGCGCCCTCGAGACCCGGTTCGAGGCGGGCGGGAACGCCCTCGAGGCGCTCGACACCGCCAGCCTGAGCGGCGAGTTCTACTACCACGTGACGCAGTCGTCCCTCGGGCCGTACGTCGATCAGGTCGGGCGTTACCCCGCCGGCGGCTCGAACGGCTGGGTGTTCAAGGTGAACGGGGCGTCGCCGCCGGTCGGCGCCGACAAGGTCGAGCTGAAGGACGGCGACCGCGTGCTCTGGTACTGGGCGACCTTCGGGCCGACGGGCGGTCCGCCGAGCCTGCTCCTGACCCGGACCGCGCGCAATTGCTACCGCGTGGTGTCGGAGAACGACGCCGGCGCCGACCGTGTCGCCGCCGGTGCGGTGCTGACCGTCGACCGGCGGCGCGTTCGCACCCGCGCCGGCCGGGCCTGCGTCGGCCGGCATCAGGGCGTCGTGCGGGCGACGCTGGCGGGGGCGGTCAGGTCGAACGCCCTGCGGTGACCCGTCGCGGCCTTGCGATCCTCCTCCTCGCACTCGCGTTCCTCCCCGGGTGCGGGGAGGAGGCTGCCGGGTCCGGTGCCGCGCAGCTCTGGATCACCCGCGATCGCGGCGCCGACGTCGTGCTGACCACCTCCGTGCCCGCCGGCATCTCGGCGATGGAAGCTCTCCGCCGCAAGGCAGACGTCGACACGCGGTACGGCGGCCGCTTCGTCCAGTCGATCGAGGGAATCGAGGGCGGGCTCGCCAAGCAGCACGACTGGTTCTTCTACGTCAACGGCTACGAGGCCGACCTGAGCGCGAGCGAGTACACCCTCCACGACGGCGACGTCCTCTGGTGGGACTACCGCGACTGGGCCGGGCAGCTGCGAGTGCCGGTCGTCGTCGGCGCGTTCCCCGAGCCGTTTCGCCACGGCTGGAACGGGAAGCGGCGGCCGACGGTGCTCGAAGGCGGGCCCGCGCCGCTCGAGGCGCGGCTGCGACACCTGGTCGGCGGCTCGAACCGAGCCACACGCTCCTCGCACCGCATCAGGCTGGTTCCCGGGACGGGGTTCCACGCCTCGCTCGCCGGATCGCCGGGCGACCCCGTCGTCTTCACCCTCGGGCGGAAGACGGCGGCGCGGCTGCTCGAGGACCCGTCGATCGTCCGCTACCGGTACGAGCTGCCGTGAGCCCCGTGCCCGCCGCGGCGCTCCTCGGCGCCCTCGCCGTCGCCGCCCTCTTGGCCGACCGCACCGTGGCCGTGGCGGTGATCGCGGCGATCCTGCTCGCCGTCTGCTTCCGCGCGCCCCGAAGGCGCCGCTGGCCGTACCTCGTCGGCACGCTCGCCTCTGGTCTCGTCCTGTTCTTGCTCAGTCCGCTGCTCGGCTCGTACGGCGGGATCGTCTACTGGGACGGGCCCTCGATTCCCGTACTCGGTCGGCTCGACGTGACGAGCAACGAGCTCGAGGAGGCCCTGTTCCAGGGCTTGCGGCTGATCGCGGTGGGCCTCGCGTTCGCCGCGTACGCGCTGCTCCTCGACCACGATCGGCTGATGCAGGCGGGCGGTTGGCTGCGGCGCTCGGTGCTGGCCATCGCGCTCGCGACGAGGCTGTTCCCGACGCTCGAGCGCGATGCGGCGGGCTACGTGGAGGCGCTCCGCGGGCGCGGCGTGGCCGTCGAGGGGCTCCGCGGGCGCGCGCGCCTACTCTCGCCTTTGCTCGCGGGCTCGCTGGAGCGCTCGCTCAACCTGGCCGAGTCGATGGAGGCGCGCGGCTTCGGGCGTCCCGGCAGGACACGGGCACCGCGTA
>Ga0126313_10002399_pt1 | contig 10476 bp, 7 predicted proteins | sample Plot105A_FD_89954 | JGI IMG/M metagenome (GOLD analysis project Ga0126313, IMG submission 89954) | Serpentine soil microbial communities from UC McLaughlin Reserve, CA, USA - Plot105A | ecosystem: Environmental > Terrestrial > Soil > Grasslands | place: USA: UC McLaughlin Reserve, Lake County... | reverse complement strand
TGCAGGATCTCGAACCCCTCGGCGTAGGCCTGGAGCATCCCGTACTCGACGCCGTTGTGGACCATCTTGGCGAAGTGCCCGGCGCCTGCGTCGCCGAGGAAGGCGTAGCCGTTTGCGGGCGCGAGGGTCTCGAAGGCCGGCTCGGCTTGCTCGAAAGCGTCGGCGTCGCCCCCGATCATGGTGCAGTAGCCCACGTCGTAGCCCCACACGCCCCCGGAAACGCCGGCATCGAGCCACCTGAGGCCCGCGTTCCTGACCTCCCTGGCCCTCGCCACGGAATCCCTGAAGTAGGAGTTGGCCCCGTCAACGATGATGTCGCCCTCGTCCGCCAGATTCATGAACTGATGGACCATCTCGTCAGTCACGTCCCCCGCGGGCAGCATGGTCCAAAGCACCCTCGGAGACTCCTGCATCTCCACGAACTCCTCGACGCTGTAGGCACCAAGCGCCCCGTTCGCGACGGCTTCGTCCACCTTGCCGGGCGAACGGTTGCCCGCGATAACGCGGTGGTCGCCCTTGTCGACGAGCCTGCGTACCATGTTGAAGCCCATCCGGCCCATGCCCCAGATACCGATGTCCACGTTGCTCCTCCCTTCGGTCGTCGCAAGCTGTCAGCTAGTCAATACTCCAGCTTGTCAGCTTTCGTTCTTGATAACGGCTGACTAGCTGACGAGTTGGCTACTCTTGTTCTGTATCTCCTCGAGCATCTCGTCGAACGGTTGCGTGAACTTTTCTATGCCTTGCTGCTCGAGCGTGTCTGTTACGTCTTCATAGTCCATGCCGGCCTCGCGTAGCCGCCCGAAAAGCTCTTTGGCGTCCTCGATCTCCTCCTCCAGAGTGGGCCGTATCTCGCCGTGGTCCATAACCGCCTCTATGGTCTTTTTGGGCATGGTGTTCACGGTCTCCGCCCCGACGAGGTTGTCCACGTACACGGTGTCGGGTAGCTCGGGATCCTTCGTGGACGTCGACGCCCAGAGGAGCCGCTGCCTGTTGGCGCCCTTCTCCTCGAGGGAGCGCCACCGAGCGCCGCCGAAGACCTGCTTGTAGACTTGGTAGGCCAGCTTGGCATTGGCTACGGCCAGCTCGTCCTTGAGATCATCGGCCCCCAGATCCTCGAGCCGCTCGTTCGCCTCCACGTCGATCCTGGAGACGAAGAAGCTCGCCACCGAGCGCACCCCGGAGGGATCACCCCCGTTTTCCACGAGCCTTTGTATGCCCCGGATGTAGGCCCGGGCCACCTCGCGGTAGCGCTCCAGAGAGAAGATCAGGGTGACGTTGATGGACTTGCCGCGGGAGATCATCTCCTCTATAGCCACCACCCCTTGCAGCGTGGCTGGTATCTTGACGAAGAGGTTGGGCCTGTCCACCATCTCATGCAGCCTGGCGGCCTCGTCTATGGTCGCCTGGATGTCGTGGGCGATCTCCGGCTGAACCTCCAGAGAGACGAACCCATCCTCGCCACCGGTCTCCTCGTATACCGGCATGAAGATATCGCAGGCGTCCTGGATGTCTCGCTTCGCGACTTCCCAGAACATCTGCTTCGGGTCGTTTTCTTTGTTCGCCAGCTTGTGCAACTGCTCGTCGTAGAGGTCCGAGCTGGCTATGGCCTTCTGGAAGATGGACGGGTTCGAGGTAACACCCACGATGCCGTCGTCGATCATCCTTTGAAGACCGCCGTTTTTTATGTCCTCGCGCGAGAGTTCGTCGACCCAGGGTGCCTGCCCCAGCTCCCGCATCTTCTGCAAACGTTCGTTCACCTGTCTCCTCCTTACAGAGCCCGATACGAAACGGTAGGCCATCCTACGCGTTCAGTCTACACCTGATAGCTGGTCAGCATGGCGCCTTCGGCGCCTTGTCAGCACGCCTGCTTCGCAGGCTTTTCAGCCAGGGTACCCGCAGCGCCCCCTACCAGACACCTGCTAACCTGCCCCGCACGAAGTCTCATCGTAATAGTTAGCCGGTTGACTATCGGCGAAAAACGCGGAGGCCGGGTGAATGTTGCCGCTACGCACGGACCTGCGTTTTCTGCTACTCTCGTGAATTCCCGCTCTCGTGGGAATGACGGGTGTGGGGCGGGAGTGCCCCAAGAGAAGGGTTCAGCGCCCGCGGCCGGAAAGCGAGTCCGCCCAGACAGACTCGGAAGAATCCCGAAAAACTGACAAGGCGCTAAAATGCTGGCCGGCTACCTAGCTGGCCCTGGTGAGGCGGCGGCCGATCTCCTCGGTGACTTCGAGCGCGTACAAAACCTCTTCGGTCGTGGTCCTGAAGTTGACGAAGCAGACGCGCAGGCATGCGTGGCTGTCCACGGAGGCGGGGGCGAGGAAGACGCGGCCGTCGCGTTGCATCTCGCGGGCGAGCTTGACGTTGTGTTCGTCAACGTCGTCTATTTGTGGCGGCACGTGGCGGAAGCAGACGGTGGAGAGCATGGGGTCATGAAGGAGCTCGAACTCTGAAGAGTCGCGCAGAGCGTCGGTGAGGAGACGGGCGTTGGCGAGTGTGGCCTCGATCCAGGCCCTGTACTGGCCGGCGCCGTAGACACGGAAGGCCATCCATAACCTCAAGGAACGGAAGGGGCGCGAGTACTCGAGGGTGTGGTCAACGGGGTTGGCGACGTCGCCCTCGTGCAACATGTAGCGCTCCTCGTGGCCGAAGGCGGCCTGCAGCCTGCCCGTCTCGCGTAGCAACACGACGCTGCAGCTCTTCTGCACGCCGAGCCACTTGTGGGCGTCGATGGTCGCCGAGTCGGCACGCTTCAGGCCGGCGAAGAGCGGCGCCGCGGAGGGCGCCCCCGCCCCGGGAAGCCCGTACGCGCCGTCGACGTGCAGCCACACGTCGTGGCGCTCGCAAACGTCGGCGATCGTGTCGAGCGGGTCCACGGCGCCCGTGAGGGTTGTACCCGCTGTGGCCACCACGGCCACGGGCACGATTCCTGCGGCGACGTCTCTTGAGAGCGCCTCTTCGAGCGCATCGGGGCGCATTCGACGTCGGCCGTCGATGGGGATGGGCCTCACGGCTTTGCTCCCGAGGCCGCAGACCTCGACGGAGCGGATGACCGAGTGGTGCGACTCTTCCGAGCAGTACACAGCGGCCCTGCGGCCCCCGAGGCCGTCGACGCGGCAGCCGGGGAGCGCCCGTTCGCGCGCCGCCAGAAGGGCCGTCAGGTTCGAGGTCATGCCGCCGCTCGTGAAAGTGCCCTCCGCGTACGGGAAACCGACAAAGTCGGAGACCCAGCGCAGGGTCTGCTCTTCGACGAGGTCGGCCCCACCGGCGGTGACGGCGAGGTTCGCGTCGTAGGTCGCAAGCAGCGCCGAGGCGAGGACGCCTATCTCGAGGCCTGTAGAGCCGATGTAGCCGAGGTAGAGGGGCCTCGAAGGCGAGATGCTCGCGTCGAGGACCCTTGCCGCGTCGGCGAGGGCGGCTTCCACGTCGCAGGCCTCTTCGGGCAGCAGCTCGTCGAGGCGCCCGATCAGGGTTTCGTCCAACTGCGGCTCGGCGGTCCGTGGCGCGTCGAAAGACTCCCAGGCTTCGCAGATCACACGTTCGAGATCTTCCAGAACCCCCTCGCGGTCGGCAAGTGCGGGGAGGTCGGCCTGCTGGCCCTGTGGCGCGGCGTCGGCACCTGTCCCGTCCCTCTGCGGGCTCATGGCTCTCCCTTACTCTTCGGCGCCAGCGCCACCGCCGATACGTTCGTAGACTTCGGGGCGGTTGCGCTTCAGGAAGACGCCGACGATCAGGCCGACTATCCCGCCCCCGAAGAGGATGACGGGCAGCACGACGGTCATCGTGTCGATGGGCGCATCGGTGAGGCCGGTGATGAGAACGTTGAAGTTGGCGACGCCAAGCACGAGCAGGACCAGGAGCAGGACGCCGGCGATCGCGGGCGCCCAGGTCGCCGCCCAGTCACCGACCGCCTCCTGCGGCCTCCTCCTGAAGTACCCGACGACCGCGAAGGACGTGGCCGCCATAAGGAGCAACACGCCGAGAGCGCCAAGGTTCGTCAGCCACGTGAAGAGCGTCAGAACCGGGTTGGCGGCGGCGATGGCGAAGACGAGAACGACGGTTAGCGCCAGGAAGGACTGCATCACCGAAGCGACCCAGGGCGAGCCGGTGCGACGGTTGACGCGGCCAAAGGCCGAAGGGAGAACTCCCTCGCGGCCGAGGGCGAACGCGTAGCGGGCCACCGCGTTGTGGAAAGAGAGGAGCGCGGCGAACAGGCTCGTGGCGAACAGAAGCGCCGCCGCCGTGCCCCAGATCTTACCCAGGCGCTCCGCCCCCGTGATGAACAGCACCGTCGTCGGGTCCGGGGCACCGTCCGCCTCGAAGCCGGCTTTCACGAGCGCGTTCGGGTCGACCATGGTATTGGGCCCGGCGGCGACGCCGAGCAGCCAGGAAGAGAGGGCGTAGAACAAGGCGATCAGGGCAACGGCCAGGTAGGTTGCGCGCGCGACCGTGCGCCTCGGGTCGCGGCACTCCTCGCTGTAGATCGCCGCCGACTCGAAGCCGACGAACGAGGCGACGCAGAACGTGAGCGTGGCACCGACGGCGGTACTGAACGCTATGGTCGGGCTGAAGCCGATCATCGTGAGCCCTTGCGGACCAGGGTTGCCCACGATTGCGATATCGAAGAGCGCGACGATCAGCACCTCGAGGGTAAGCATCACGGCCAGCACCCGGGCGTTCAGGTCTATCTGCAACACCCCGAGCATCGCTATAACGATCCCCGCAACCACGCACCAGAACCACCACGGGAGGTCCAGGCCCAGGTAGCCTGACATGAACCCGCCCATAGCGACGCCGAAGAGGCCGTAGATCCCGATCTGCATGCTGTTGTAAGCGATGAGCGCGATGAACGCAGCCCCGATCCCGGAGACTCGCCCGAGGCCTTTCGAGACGTAGGCGTAGAACGCCCCCGCGTTCTCGATGTAGCGGCTCATCGCCGCGTACCCGACTGTGAACAGCGCGAGCACGATCCCGAGCGGTATGAACATGAACGCGACGGCCTTGTTGCCCGTCACTAGGTAGGTCGCGGCCTGGCCACCCGCCACCGCGGTGAGTGGCGCCGAGGCCGCGACGATAAAGAACACCAGGTCGGGCACCCCGAGGGCACGCCGGTGCAGCTTGGCGCTCTCGGCGGCGCCCGCCGGCGGTGTGACGGTCGAGTCGGCGTCGGACATCAGCTCTCCTCCTTCCGGCCCGGGACGAGCCCGCACCAATCCCTTATAAAGAGCCCGAGCACCTGCGCGGACTCGACGACCGAGCGCAGCGAGACGCGCTCGTCGATGCCGTGGATCTGCTCCCCCCGCGGCCCGAAGCACACCGCGGGTATCCCCCTACGCACGAAATGCCGCGCGTCCGTCGTGGCCGTTGTCGCCAACGCCGGAGGACACTCTCCGTGAAGCTTTTCGTAGGCACCCGACAAAATCTGGACGAGCGGTTCGCCCTCACCCACGACCGAGCCCTCGCACGAGAACCCGTCGTAGCGAACGCGCGGTGGGTTCTCGGCGAGACGTGGCGAGGCGGCCACAGCTTCTGCGATCGCCGTCTCTACCCCGGCGCGCGCCTCCTGGGGGTCCTGCCCAGGGTACAGCCCGATGCGGCAAGACAGGGTGCAGCTCGCCGCGACGGTGGAGGGCCAGTCGCCGCCGGAGATCACACCGGGGTTCAAATTGATGGGATGCTCGAACGTGTCGTACGGCGGCGGCGGGTTCTCGTTGAGCCGCGCCTCGTGGCGCCTGAGCGCCGCGAGTACCTCGACCGCGGCTTCGATGGCGTTGAACCCGAGCTGACTTGCCCGTGCTGCGTGCGCCGGGACGCCGGAGAGCTCCACATGGAACCACAAGACGCCGACCTGGGCGACGGTCAGGTGATCGGGGTGGGGCTCGGTGATGACGCACGCGTCGGTCCGCGCCCTGTCGAGCAAACACTGCAACGCGCCGTGACCCGTGCATTCTTCCTCAACGACGGATTGCAGTTCTACGTCCGCCGCGGGGGCGTAACCGGCGCCGATGAGCGCCCGCACCGCGCCGGTCATGGCGGCGAGGCCGGCCTTCATATCTCCGGCTCCGCGGCCGTAGATCCAATCGCCTTCGCGTACCGCCCGGAACGGCGGGTTCGTCCACAACTCCCTGGCGGCCGGCGGCACGACGTCAACGTGGCCGTTCAGGATGAGCGAGCGCCCACTACTCCCACCAGCGGGCCAGCCGGCGACGACGTTTCGCTTGCCCTCGACATCCCATGAGAAAGGCGAAGCGCCCTCCGCATTGCGGAGCGCGTCGGCGTTCAGGTGGACGCTGCGTGGCTTCAGGCCGCAGTCCCCGAAAGCATTCTCCATGATTTCCTGTCCGGGCTCTTCGTTGCCGAGGGTCGTGGGCACTTCGACGAGGCGGACGAGGAGGTCCTCCATCCAACCGGCCTCGGCGGCGACCGCTTCGAGGACAACCTCGTCGGAGAGGATTTCGCCGGGCGTAGACCCGGTCCTCATCCCACGCTGTCCTCGAGAATTTGAAGCGTCTTCAGATCTGAGTAGAAATCCAGGGCGTAGTCGCCGCCCTCGCGCCCGATCCCGGAGATACCAGCTCCCCCAAAGGGCGCCGTAAGGTCACGGACCAGAAAGGTGTTGACCCAAACCACGCCAGCGCGCACCCCCCGCCCGACACGGTCCGCCCGGCCCATAGACCCGGTGTAGACGATGCCCGAAAGGCCGTAAGGCGTCGAGTTGGCCAGGGCTATCGCTTCGTCCTCGCCTGAAAAGGTCTGGTAGGTGAGGACGGGTCCGAAGACCTCGTTCTGTACGACCTCGGCGTCGTTGGAAGTGGGTTCGATGAGGGTCGGCTCGTAGAAGAGAGGGCCGGCGTCCGAGCGGCGTCCGCCGCGCACTATCTTCTGGCCGACTTCGCGGGCACGCTCGACGAAGCCCTCGACGCGGGCGAGGTGATCGGGGTGGATCAGGGGCGAGACCGTAGTCTCGTCCTCGCGCGGATCGCCCAGCACGTGCTCGTCTACCGCGGCGTGGAAGCGCTCGAGGAACGGTTCGCGAATCGACTCCTGGACCAGGATTCTAGTCCCAGCCAGGCACACCTGCCCGCCGTCGTCGTACTGGCCTGCGGCCTTTGCGGCGGCGGCGTCGAGGTCGGCGTCTTCAAAGACGATGAGGGAGCCTTTGCCGCCGAGTTCTGCGGTGAAAGGCACGAGGTTTTTCGCGGCGGATACCCCGATCAGGCGCCCCGTCGCGGGAGATCCGGTGAAGGAGACACGCCGTAGCAGGGGATGGGCGACGAGCGCGGCGCCCGCGTCCTCGCCGAAGCCCTGGATCACATTGAAGACGCCGGGGGGAAATTCCGCCTCGGCGAAGAGGTCGGCCAGGAGCGAGCACGAGAGCGGCGACCACTCGGCCGGTTTGAGGACCACGGTGCAGCCGGCGGCGAGCGCGGGCGCGGTCTTCCAGGTCGAGAGCATGAACGGAGCGTTCCACGGCGTGATCACGGCCGCGGGCCCCGCCGGCATGCGCTGCACGCGGTTCCACGTCCCCTGCGAACGCCAGTCGCGCTCCTCGTAAGCCGCGGCCAGGTTGGCGTAAGAGCGGTAGTTGCGAGCCCCGCGCGAGATGACGCGGGCACGCAGCGAGCGAAATAGCATCGCCATGTCCATGTTCTCGACGGACGCGAGCCTGTCCACGTTTTCGTCTATAAGGTCGGCGAGGCGGCGCAGATAAGGAGCGCGGCCCGCAGGACCTAGAGCGGCCCAGTGCGGGAAGGCGTCATGGGCGGCGTGGACCGCCTGGTCGACCTCGGCTTCAGAAGCGCGCGAGATCTCACCTATAACCTCGCCGTCGATAGGCGTGATATCCGTAAAGCGGCGTTCGCTCGCGACACGGTCGCCGCCGATAAAGTGGTCGGGCGAGACATCGACGCCGGCGACCTCGATGCGCTGCGTGATGGCGGTCATACGAGCTCCTTTACGGTCTCGAGGTCGTCTACCGTGTAGCCGAACGTGAAGCGGTAACCACGGTCGATCTCGACCGGCGCGAGCGTGTCGTGCTCCTCGCCTGGCGCGGAATGAAAGGTGAGCGTCGCCGGTCCTGCGACCACTTTGGAGCCGGTCCGGTCGCGGCTGACGGCGCGGACGAGCTCGTGCACCTGCGGGTCGTCGTGCCGTCCGGCCGCGAGGCGCGGGAAGTGGCGCACGTTTATGATGGGGGGCGCGTTGTGGCGCGGCCCCTCCTCGCTCTCGCCTTCGATGGTGACGGTCATGTCGGCGATGGCGCGTCCGCGGGCCGAGCAGGTCGCGCCGTGGCGGCCGCCGGGGTTCAGGCCCGGGTCGGCGGGTCCCCCGACGCCGAAGGTGCGGGTCATCCAGATCGAACCGAGTTTCTTGGGGAAACCCTGGATCCAACCGCGCACCAGCGCGAAGTCCTGGTCCACCCAGATAAATGGGCAAGTCGTGACCTCTTCCCCGTCCAAAAGCGCGTTGACCACGATAAAGAACTCGCGGTAGTGGGAGCGTATGGGGTCGACCAGCTCGTCCCCGCCCTCGGAGCACGACTGCCAGTCCGCGCAGACGGCGGCGCAACGGCCCGGGTCCGGGTGAGGGTCCAGGCCCTCGGGCAGCACGGCCCGAACGGCGTCCGGGTCGGCCCAGTAGTCTACGACGAGGAAGTCCCCGACGTAGTGCCACGGCGGGGGGGGGACGAGGCTCGCCTTTCCTGTGCTGGTACGGGGTATCGAATAGCCCTGCAAACTCATGCGTTGACCTCCTCGGGGAGCGGCTTTCCGAGCATCTCCAGGCTCTCTCGCTCGGAGGCGACGGCCGCGGCGTCGAAACGGAAGTAGGAGCGGGGCGGCAGAGGCCCCCAGGTGTTCGAAGAGTAGCGATTGTCGGGCCAGCGGCGCGGCTCGTGCTCGGCCTCCAGCTGCTCCATGTCGCAGTACAGCTCCACGAAGCACTCCTCCTCGACGATGCGCACGTAGGAGGCGATGTTGCCGCCGACGCCGTGGCGCGTGGGGCCCCAGCCGAGCCAGCGCCCGTGCCGTCCCAGGTGGTCGAGGGCGACGCGCATCTGCCCGATGTCTACGACGTCGAAGGCAAGATGGTGTAGGTGACTGTAGCCCTTGTCCACGAAGGCCATCACATGGTGGTCGCTGTTAATGTGAAACCACACGCCCCCGTCGCCGAGCCAGTCCGTAACTTGCATCCCGAGCACGCGCGTGTAGAAGTCGACGCCGCGCGAGATCTCACCGGTCAAAAAGTTCACGTGCCCGAGCTTGCGCGGATGCCCGACGGCCTGATCCCTCGCCGGCCGCGCGTGCGCCGTCCAATGCTTCTCCGGCTCCCTGTAAGGCAGGACGAGCACGTTATTCCCTTCGGGATCAACCACCCCGAGGCCGCCGTCGCGATCCTCGCAGTCGACGCCGAGGTCTCTGAAATGCCGGCGGGCGTCCTCGATCGAACACGAACGCCTGAGCTCGTAGGCCACGTGCCCAATGCCGGGGGCTTCAGCTGCGACGAGCTCCAGGGAGAACGGTTCGTCGTCGCAGGCGAGGCGGGTGCGGCGATCGTCGCGTTCGCGTTCTCTGAGCCCGAACTGGGCGCACCAGCGGTGGGTAGCATCTTCAACGTCGGTCACCCGCAAGCTGACGTGGTCGATGCGGCGGAGCGAGATCACTGCGTAACCTTCACGGGTAGGCGTTTGATGCCGTTGAAGAAGTTGGACCTCAGGCGCTCCGGCGGGCCCATGAGCTCGAACCCTTCCGTACGCTTGAGCATCTCTTCGAAGGCTATGCGCACCTCCAGGCGCGCCAGGTGGGCGCCGAGGCAGTGGTGGATGCCGCCTGGGCCGAACGCCATGTGCTTGTTCGGCTCGCGGCCGACGTCGAACGTGTCGGGATTATCGAAGACGCTCTCGTCGCGGTTGCCGGAGACCAGCCAGGTCGTCACCTTGGCGCCGGCCGGGATCTCGGTTCCCGCCAGCTCGGTGTCCTCGGTCGTGGTGCGCCTGAAGTAGTGGACGGCCGTGGCCCAACGCAGCATCTCGTCGGCGGCCGGCTTGAACAGGGACGGATCGCGGCGGAGGCGTTCCATCTGGTCGGGGTACTTCAGAAGCGCCAACAAGCCGTGGGTGATCGTGTGCCGCGTCGTCTCGTTGCCGGCGGTGGCGAGAAGCACGAAGTATACGTCGAACTCGCGCTGGGTGAGGTCCGCGTTGACGAGCAGCGTGATAATGTCGTCCCTCGGGTTCTTGCGCCGCGCCTCGGCCAGCTTGCGTCCGAACTCGAACATCTCTAGTGATACGGGGCTCGAGAAAGGTAGCAGCCTGTGGGCGTCGTCGACGGGTTGGGCGTACTCGGGGTCCTGGTTACCCAGGATGCGGTCGCCCATCTCCACGATGTGGCGGCGGTCCTCCTGCGGCACGCCGAGGATCTCGGCGAAGACCTGCATGGGGATCTCCGAGGAGATCTCCTCCACAAAGTCGAACTCGCC
>Ga0126313_10002397_pt1 | contig 10477 bp, 11 predicted proteins | sample Plot105A_FD_89954 | JGI IMG/M metagenome (GOLD analysis project Ga0126313, IMG submission 89954) | Serpentine soil microbial communities from UC McLaughlin Reserve, CA, USA - Plot105A | ecosystem: Environmental > Terrestrial > Soil > Grasslands | place: USA: UC McLaughlin Reserve, Lake County... | reverse complement strand
GTCGAGCGCTGCGGCCAGGGCGCGCTCGTCGAAGTCGCCGCCGACGATCGGCACGGAGTGGATCGCCGCCACCGGCGGCACCCGCAGGCACCGCAGCGGCGCGACGAGCCCGCGCCGGGTGGCGTCGGCGAGCGGGAGGTCGTCCACGGACGCGGGGAAGACGTCGGAGACCTGCTTCGCGATCAGCTGCTCCGTCGCGGTCATCCCGATGAAGATCGGCTCGGGAAAGCTGCGGATGGCGGCACTCGTCTTCTCGCCGAGCGCGGTGTGCGCCTCGTCGCAGATCACGAGCTGGTAGGCGTCGCGGCTCAGCTCGCCGACGTGCCGAGCGAACCAGGCGTAGGTCTGGATCGTGACGGGGTTGGCACATGACGGGCGTTGCCCGCGGGTGATCGCGGGAACGATTCGATCGCCGTAGCCCTCGTCGCCGAGCTCGCGGTTGAACTGCGAGACGAGCAGCCGGCGGTGCGTGAGGATCAAGACCCCGAGGGTGCGCGCAGCTTCGACGAAGCCGGCGGCCGCAATCGTCTTGCCCGACGCGGTGGGGTGGCGGAAGCGGAAGCGCCGCACCGCCCCGGGATCGGCGGCCGGCGCCGCGCCGTTGTCCGGCCCGAGCTCCGTGTCCGCCTCTGCTTCGGAGACGACCTCCGGCTCGAGCTCCGCGGAGGCGTCGCCGTTCTCCTCCTCCTCGACCTCGAGCGCCTTCTCAGCCGCGACAGCGCCGTTGCCGGCGCCGTTCAGCGTGTCGGCGCTGAATCCGCGCTGGTTGGCCGCGATCAGCTCCGTCAGCATCCCGGCCAGCGCATCGATCTGGTGGCGGCGGAGCTCCGTGCCCGACGCCAGGTGGGGAGGCTGCTCGCTCAGCACCCGTTCGAGGCCGAGCATCAGGCCGAACCGCACCTTCCAACCTGTGGAGGGCGCTCGCTCGCCCGCTGCGATTTCCGTCAGCGCCTCGTCCAGCGCTTGGCGGAGCGCCGTGCCCGGCGCGAGCGCCCGTTCGGGATCCTCGCCTTCGCGCAGGAACGGTTCGCCCGCCCATGCTTCCGCCTGGAGCGCGGCGGCCGTCAGGTCGTCCGCTGTCTCCGGCGCGATGGTCGGAAGGTGGCTGGTTCTCTGCAATGTGCGCAGCGCGGTCCGCGCGCTGCTTCCCTGAGATGAACGATCACCGCACCTCTCCGGTGGGGACCTACGCCTAGCATATCGAAAGTTAGGTCCCGAGGCCTCCGAAGATCGCGAATGGATTGCCCGGGGCGACCTCGTACACGAGCTCGCCTCCCGGTTCCACGTCGCCGTGCACCCGCGCCGCGAGCTCTCGCGCCTCCTCCTTGGTGGCGGTGCCGGCGACGACGAATTGGAAGTGCCGCACGACGCCGTAGCCCTCCTGCTCGAGCTGCTCGGCCAAGTCGTGAGCCGCCGAGCGCGACTCGCACTCGACCCGCACCTCCCACGGCGCGTAGCCGTGTGCCAAGGTCTCTTCCTCGACGTCGCCGGTATCCCGTTCGCCGCTCCAGCGGTCGTCCTCGTCCATCCAGCCCTCGATCGCGACCTCGCGGGCCTGGATGTCCAGGCGCTCGAGCTCCGTCTCGACGATTGCGCGCGCCCGCTCGACGTCCTCACGCGCCGCCCCGTAGACGAAGACGGTGTCCGCGTCGTTCGAGACCGCGAGACGCCGCGACTCCAGCTCCTTCGCGAGCTCCTTGGCCTCCGAGCCGAGATCGACGCCCAGCCGCGCCAGGAAGTCCGTCGCGTGCCGCTCCGCCTCGAGCTCGACCCGCAGCCGCCAATCGTCGCGCGCCATCGCGCAGAGAGCCTAGCGGCGGCTAGAACCAGCCTCGCCGGCGGAAGAACGCGAGCATCACGACGACGACCGCGATCTCGGTCGCGAGCCCGAACAGCGCGAACGACCCCCAGCCCCGCACATGAAGCACCAGCCAGCCGAAGTTCTGGCCGAAGAAACCGGTGATGAACGTGAGCGGCAGGAACACCGTCGCGATCACCGTCAGCTGCTTCATCACGACGTTCAGCCGGTTCGAGACGGTCGAGAGGAAGACGTCCATGGAGCTCGTGAGCAGGTCGCGGTACGTGTCGATGAAGTCGCTGATCCGGATCAGGTGGTCGTAGATGTCGCGGAAGTAGCGCTCGTGGTCGGCTGTCGCGCCCGGCAACGACAGCGTGCCTACGGTCAGGCTCGCGAACATGTCGCGCTCGGGCGCTACGGCTTTGCGCAGCCCGACCAGCCTCCGCTTCAGCTCGAAGATCTCCTGCGACTCCTGTTCGGCCGGGTTCTTGAACAGGCGGTCCTCGAGGTCGTCAATCTGGTCGTCGAATTCGCTGAGGATGGGAAAGAAGCTGTCCACGAGCGCGCTGACGATGCGGTAAAGGAGCAAGGGCGGCGCCTCGATCGCCTCGTCCCGCTGCTCGTACCGCTCGCGTAGCGCGGTGAAGGCGGGCGCATCGTCGCGATGGAGCGTGACAAGGAAGCGCTCGGAGTAGAAGCAATGCACCTCGACCAGCCGGTCCTCGTCGGGCGCTGCGCCGTAGACGACCATGAACACGGCGTCGTCGTACTCGTCGATTTTCGCACGCTGGTCGAATCGCTGCGACGACTGGAGCGCGAGCGGGTGGAAGGCGAAGACGTCGCCGAGAACCGTGTAGTCGTCGGCGCTCGGCCGGTCGAGATCGAGCCAGAAGAAGCCGCCGCTCGACAGCAGCCGCTCGGCGGTCTCCTTCGTCAACGCAAAGTGTTCGCTGCGGTCCTCCTGGACGACGTGGCAGAGACCACCGTCGCTAGCCATCGCCGCACCGTACAGCGGCTCTCGGACGCGTTGCTACGCCTTGGCTGGAGCCTGCAGCTCGACCTCGGCTGGCTCGCCCTGCCGCAGCTCACGGCTTCGCTCGGCCTCGGCGTTGACCTCTGCCCCGAACAGCAGCGCCACCCCGCTCAGCCAGAACCAGGTCAGCATGATCACGACGGCCGCGAGCGCGCCCCACGTCTTGTTGTAGGAGCCGAACATGCTCACGTAGAGCGCGAACAGCGCCGAGGCGGCGAGCCAGATCACGACTGCCACGCCGGCTCCGAGCGTGAGGAAGTGCCAGCGGGGATGGTCGACGTTCGGGCCGAAGTAGAGCACGCCCGCGAACGCGAACAGCAGCCCGCCGATCAGGATCGGCCACTGCGCGGCCCACCAGATCGTGCTGACGAGCGTCTCTTGGCCCGCGGCACTTCCGATCCACTTGGAGAGCTGTGGGCCCAGCACGAGCAGGCCGAACGACAGCGCGAAGCCGAGCAGCACGAAGGCGAGCATCATCCAGGCAGTGAGGCGGCGGCGTACGAAACCTCGCGTCTCGTCGCGGTCGTAGGCTTGGTTCAGCGCCCACATCACGTTCTGCATCGCGCCTCCGAGCGACCAGACGGCCAGCAGTCCGCCGAGGCCGATGATCGCAACGCCGGTCGCCTGCTTCTCCGTCATGTTCTTGAGGTTGCTCTCGAGCAGCTGTGTTGCCTGTGGAGGCATCACCTTCGAAAGGGTGTCGATCAGGCTGTTGATCGTGTCGGGACCTGCGACGAGACTGAAGACGCCGAGCCCGATCAGGAGCGCCGACGGGATCGCGAGGAACGCGTAGTAGGCGAGTGCCGCCGCGATGTTCGTTATATGGTCGTCGAGCGCCTCTTTGCCTGCGCGCCTGATGATCGCGAGGTAGTCGCGCTTGCTGAGGTCAGTCGGATCTGGATCGTGGAGCTTCCGCTCCTCGCGCTCCGGCTGCGGCTGCGGCGCTTCCTCGTCGAGGGAGCTCGCGTTCTGAGCGGCGTCCGGTGTCTTAGCCTCGTCCTTGTCGCGGTCGCGCGAGAGGAGCTTCATCGGGCCGCCGTCTCCGGAGGAGGGTTGGTCGTCTGCACTGCCTCCGCACGGGCCTTCCGCGCAGCGCTTTCCCGCGCTTTCTGCGTTGCCGGCGGTTCTTCGCCCGTCAGGACTCGCCAGATCTTCGCCGTGAGCTTCCGCGACATCATCGTCGCGCCGGCAACGAGGATGCCCGAGAGCATCAGCCATGTCCGCTCCCGGCGCGCCTGCTTCTTCGGGTCCCTCGTCAGCGCGACCCATAGATCGCGGATGTCCTGTTTCAGCTCGCCGAGCTGCTCGCCTACGACATCGTTTTTCGCTGCCATATCCGTTGCCATTCCCTTTCGGCTAGGAACCTACGCCTCGCGAGGAGTGGTGGGCGGCGGCCGATCCGCCACCCACCGCACGCATCACTACGGCGTCGTGTACTGCTGGGACTGGGACTGCGATTCCGGCTGGGACGGCACCTCGCGGGCCTTCTCCTGCAGGCTCGACGTCAGCTCGTCGCCCTGCTCACGACCCTCTTCCTTGGCCGTGTCGACCGCGCTCTGCGCTGCCGACTGCGCGACCTCCTTGCCTCGCTCCATCGCCTCCTGTCCGGCTTCCTTCGCCGAGCTCTTGACCTGGTCGGCCATCGGACCGAGCTTCTCGTCCTCCATCCGCGTCGACGGCGTGAAGAGCCCCGCGATGAAGCCGACCGCCGCGCCCGCGACCGCGAGCCCGAGCGGGTTGCGCTCCGCGACGTTCTTCGCCCGGCCGGCGCGCTGCTTGATCTGCCCTCCGTCGGGCGTCGTGTCGCTCACCTTCGACGTCACCGAGTCTTTCGCGCCGCTGACAGTCGAGACGACGGAGTCCTTCTTGTCGCCGACCCAGCCCTTGACGCGGCCCGGAACATCGGCCTTGTACCCGAGAGCGTCGACGGTTTCACCCATCTCCTCTCGGGTGTGCTCGATCTCGTCCTTTATCTCCTCTGACCTTTCAGCCATTCGACATCCTCCTTCACGCTTTCAGCGGTTTGCTCGGGAACGGGTGTTCCGACTTCCTTGACCTTCTCGCGGCCCTGAAGGGCCAACACGCCGGCGATCGCGCCCCAGATCACGGCGACGATCAGCGCCGCCGCCCAGAGGGGCATGCCTTTGTCGAGCGCGAAAATCACGCAGAAGGTCAGCGACCACAGGGCGAGGAATCCGGCGACGCCTGCGCCGCCGAACATCCCGAGGCCCACCCCCGCCTTCTTGCCCTTCTCGCCCATCTCGACCTTCGCAAGCTCGACCTCTTGCCGGACGAGCGTGCTCACCTGCTGCGAGAGCTGCTTGACGAGGTCGCCGGTCGAATGCTCGCGGAGCTCGTCCTGCGCGGCCGTCGTCTGTTCCTCGCGGGTGGACATCACATCGCTCCGGGCCGCGCCTCGTACGTGCCGGCGTCCGACGGCGGGTACGTGCTCTCGTAGCCCGGATCCGAGGTGCGTCCGTACGGGCTCTCGTACGACGTGGGGGGCGGCGTGAGGCCAGCCGGCTGCTGCCAGCCGCGCCCGTCGGTGTACGTCTCGGAGTCGTAGCGGCGTCCGCTCGAGGCCTTCAGGAAGCGCGAGCCGAGGAACCCGATCGCGGCGCCGATGGTCGCCGCCGCCCATGGACGGCTGCGGGCCCACGACTCGACGTCCCGCAACATTCGATCGGCGTCTGCGTCGCGGAGGTAGCCGCCGAGGCGGTCGATCTGCTCCGCGGCGCTGTCCATCAGCTTCGCCGGGGTGTCCTTGCCCTCGCCGCGGAGCTGCTCGCCGCTCTGGCGAAGCGCGTGACCGACGGAGTCCGCCTGATCACCGACCTGCGTCGAGCGCTGGTCGACCTGCGAGCGCAGCTGGTCGCCGACTTGCGACTTCACCACCTGCGCCTTCTCCTGGACCTGCTGCTGTGCCTGTGCGACGACCCCGCTCCCCTGTTCCTGCTCCGTCTGGGGCGGCATCGTGGCCGTCGCCGGCTCGAATTCTCTGTTCGACATTCGATCCTCCTCCTGCTTTGCTTTTTGACGGACGAGTCAACTACCCCGGGCGACGCGCGCGAAACAACGATCTGCGACCATGCGTTTCGGAGGTCTGCGAAGGCGGAAATCGCACCTCGTGGGCCGGTTGATCCAGGTCGCGGGAGAGCTCGGACGAGGCGGCGTCGCGTGGGTCGCCGTCGCGCTCCTCGCTCGTAGACGAGCTGCACGCGGACCGGAATTCGCGCCCTCGATTCCCGTCGTGGCGCTCGCCGTGTGGGGCCCGTTCGCAGCGTCTCTCGCGCTCGCGCGGACGATCGATCGCGACCGGCCCTGCCATGGCAGCGGCGACCGCGACTGTCCGGATGGGCCGGCGTTTCCGTCCGACCAGGCGTCGGCGGCCTTCGCCGCGGCCGTCGTCGTGGGCGAGCTCGCGCCGGAGCTCCTCGTGCCCGCACTCGCGGCGGCGGTACTGAACTCGCTCGCACGCGTGCGGCTGCGCTTCCACCACCTCTCGGACGTCGCCGGCGGCGCGGTGCTTGGCGCGGCGGCCGCGAAGCTCTTGCTCGCGCGGCCTCGCTAGGCCGGCGTGGCGGCGTAGTCCGCGAACGCTCGCCCCGCGACGCGTTCGCTGATCCCGGTCTGGTCGAGGTGCTTCGTGACGCCGCCGAGCCAGAACGGCCACCCGGCGCCGAGGATCAACGCCGCGTCCACGTCACCCGCCTGCTCGACGACGCCCTCGTCGAGCATGTGTCGCACCTCGTCGGCGATCGCCTCGAGCACCGCCTGCGTCAGCTCTTCCACGGTCCGCGGCCGCTCCTCGGCGACGACGATCTCGTCCTTGCCCTCGGCGTAGTTCGCCAGCGTGGGCGAGAGCGGGAACCGGTCCGGGTAGGCCTCGTGCATCTCCTCGAGCACGTGGTTGGCGACGCGCGGGCCGACCATCTGGAGCAGCACCGACGGGGCCATCGGCAGCCCGAGCCGCAGGATCGCCTCGTCCGTCTCCTCGACGGAGTTACCGTGCTCGAGCGCGTCCATCAGCACGCTCGTCATCCGCGTCAGGACGCGGTTGACGATGAACCCCGGCGCGTCGCGTGCGAGCACCGGCCGCTTGCGGAGCTCGGTCGCGAGCTTCCAGAGCGTCGCCAGCGTCGCGTCCTTCGTGTGCTCGGTCCGCACGACCTCGACGAGCGGCAGGACCGCGACGGGATTGAAGAAGTGCAGGCCGGCGAGCCGCTCCGGGTGGCGGAGATCCGCGCCCATCGCCGTGATCGACAGCGCGGACGTGTTGGTCGCGAGCACGCACTCGGGCGAGACGACCGCCTCGAGCTCGGCGAAAACCTGCTGCTTGACTCCCAGCTCCTCGAAGACCGCCTCCAGCACGAAGTCGCAGTCGGCGAAGCCGTCATACGTCGTCGAGCCGGTCGTGACCGATTGCAGGAAGCGCGCCTTGTCCTCGCTCAGGCGCCCGCGGCTCGCGAGCTCGTCGAGGCCCTCCCCGATCGACGTCAGCGCCTCGTCCACGATCTTCTGGTCGACGTCGCGGATCGCGAGCGGGAGCTGCAGCCGGTGCAGGAACAGGACGGCGAGCTGGCGCGCCATCAGGCCGGCGCCGACGATCCCGACCTTCCGGATCGGGCTCGGCTCGACCTCCGCGACCGGCCGCCTCCGCTTTGCGCGCCGCTCGACGAGGTCGAACGCGTACAGCGACGCCTGCGCCTGCGGGCTGAGGAGCAGGTCGGCGACGGCCTCCTCCTCGGCCCGATACCCCTCCTCGACGCTCCAGCGCGCCGAGCCCTCGATCAGCTCGAGTGCGCGGTACGGCGCCGGCGCCGCGCCGTGGACGGAGTCGTCGAGCTGCGATCGCGCCCTCCGCACGGTGTCCTCGAGCTCCGACAGGTCCGGCGCGTGCCGCTCGATTCCACCCGCCTCGGCGAGCTCGAGCGCGAACGTGAGCGAGTCGTCCAGGAAGTCGGCCGGCTCGAGCAGACGGTCGGTGAAGCCGGCGTCCGCAGCTTCGGCACCGGTCAGCATCCGGTTCTGGCGCATCGGGTTCTGGACGACGAACCGCACCGCCGTCTTCGGATCGACGAGCCGCGGGACGAGCTGCGTGCCGCCCCAGCCCGGGATGATCCCGAGGAAGCACTCGGGCAGCGCGAAGTGCCGCACGGATGACGCGATCGTGCGCGCGTCGCAATGCAGCGCGATCTCGACGCCGCCGCCCAGGCAGGCGCCGTTGATCGCAGCGACCGTCGGGAACGGCAGCGCGCGGATGCGGCCGAACAGGTCGTGCCCCGCGCGGCTGCCGGCGATCGCCTCCTCGCGCGAGGAGATCTTCGGGAACTCGTCGATGTCGGCGCCGGCGCAGAACACGTACGGCTTTCCGGTGAGGACGAGCGCAGTCCAGTCGCCGTCCTCGAGCTCTCCGACGACCCGGTTCGCCGACTCGAGCGCGCTCCGTCCGAGCACCGTCGGCTTCGTGTAGTCGGCGCCGTTGTCCATCGTCACGAGCGCCAGGGCGCCCGCGCGCGTGTCCACCCGCGTCAGATGGAACAGCGTCTCAGGCACGTTCCCAGACAATCGCGGCGCCCATTCCCATGCCGACGCAGAGCGCCGTCATCCCGTAGCGGACGTCGGGGCGCTCCGAGAAGCCGTAGGCGAGCTGCGCGATCAGCCGGACGCCCGTCGCCGCGAGCGGATGACCGCAGGCAATCGCGCCTCCGTACGGGTTCAGACGCTCGTCGGTGGGCGAGATCCCGAGCTGGTCGCACCAAGTCAGCACCTGGACGGCGAAGGGCTCGTTCAGCTCGAAGAGGCCGATGTCGTCCAGCGTCAGCCCCGTCTGCTCGAGCACCGCCCGCGTCGCGGGAACCGGACCGATCCCCATCAGCTCCGGCTCAACGCCGGCGAAGGCGAACCCGACGAGGCGGAGCTTCGGCTCGAGCCCGAGCTCGGACGCGGCCTGCTCCGACGCGAGAATGCATGCGGTCGCGCCGTCCGTCAGTCCGGCGGAGTTGCCCGCCGTCACACGACCGCCTGGCCGGAACGGCGTCGGCAAGTCCGCGAGCCCCTCCATGCTCGTGTCCGGGCGCAGGAATTGGTCGCGGTCGGCGACGCGCCAGCCCTCGTCGGAGTAGACGCTCATCGGCACGACGGTCGCTGCCATCACGCCGTCCTCCCAGGCCGCCGCCGCGCGGTGCTGCGAACGCACGGCGAACGCGTCCGCGTCGTGTTTCGTCAGCTGCGGATAGCGGTCGTGGAGGTTCTCCGCCGTCGCGCCCATAGTGACCGAAGAGGGATCGACGAGGCGCTCGGCGAGGAAGCGCGGGTTGAAGTCGACGTCGTCGCCCATCGGGTGGTGGCCCATGTGCTCGACGCCCCCCGCGAGCACGACATCGGCGGCGCCGAGCGCGATCTCGCCGGCGCCGGCCGTGACGGCCGTCAGCGCGCCCGCGCACATGCGGTCGACGGCGAAGCCCGGGACGGTTTGAGGCAGGCCCGCGAGCAGCGCGACATCGCGGCCCATCGTCAAGCCCTGGTCGCCGACCTGCGCCGTCGCCGCGAAGATCACGTCGCCGATCCGCTCCGGATCGAGCCCGTCGTTCCGGCGCAGCAGCTCGCGCACGACCTTCACGGCCATGTCGTCGGCGCGCGTCTGCCAGAAGGCGCCGTTCGGGCCGGCGCGACCGAACGCGGTCCGCACGCCGTCGACGTAGTAGACCTCGCGGAGCTCGCGCGCCATTCGAGGTGAGTCTAGGGTTCGGCCGAGTGGACTGGTCGGAGCACGTCGCGCGCGAGGAAGAGCGGTACCGGGACGGCGAGACCAGGCTGCCGGACGCACCGGATCCGGACGCCCGTCAGCGTCAGCTGACGCGGATGGGCAACGCCGCCTACGGGGCGGCGCTCGCGTCGCTGATGGCCGGCGACGAGGGTCGGGCACGGGAGTGGTTCGCGCGCGCGGTCGAGCGGTACGGCGAGAGCTTTGCCGACGCTCCGCCCGGGAGCTGGGGCCGCACCATCGGCGCCATGAAGTCGCGCGTGCTGGCCGGCGACCGGCAGCGGGCGGAGGAGGCCGCGCGCTGGACGCTCGACGGGGACGCGGAGAACGCAGAGTCGCCGATCGGCAAGTACGCGGCGTGCCTGGCGCGGCTGATCCTCGGGGAGGACCGGAAGGCGCGCGTGCTCGCGGACGACCTGCGGACGCACGACGGGTTCCCCACCGACGTCGCCGACGCGCTCGCGATGATCGCGGCGCAGGACGTCGTCGGCTACATCGAGGCGGTCGAGGAGGTGCTCGAGTCGTTCGAGACGCGCGAGGAGCATCTCGAGGACGTGGCCGTTGCCGACACCGTGCTCGTCCTGCAGGCGCTGGCGGCGCAGCGTGGGATCGCGGCCGAGCTCGAGTCGGCGCTCCTGCCGCGTGCTGGCTAACCGGTCGGGATCGCGACGACGTTGCCGACGTCGCGGAAGCCTGTGCGCTTGAACAGGTTGTAGGCATAGACGACCGCTCTGCTCGAGACCGCGAGGCCGACGATCCGCTTGGGCGCGATTGCGATCACGGTGTCCTTGCCGCTTGCGAGCTTCAGGACGTGGAGCTTCGCTCCGGCCGCTCTCTGCGTTGCCGCCGGTGTTCGCGATCCACGCGAGCCGGCGCCCTG
>Ga0126313_10002396_pt1 | contig 10478 bp, 11 predicted proteins | sample Plot105A_FD_89954 | JGI IMG/M metagenome (GOLD analysis project Ga0126313, IMG submission 89954) | Serpentine soil microbial communities from UC McLaughlin Reserve, CA, USA - Plot105A | ecosystem: Environmental > Terrestrial > Soil > Grasslands | place: USA: UC McLaughlin Reserve, Lake County... | reverse complement strand
TGCTCGGCGACGAGCCGCGCGCCCTCGAGGATCGCCTCGAAGTCGCGCTTGGAGAGGCCCTGGCCCTGCGTGACCATGCAGAAGCGGTGCGCGCCGGCCGCCTCGGCCGCCCGCGCGTGCTCGAGGATCTGCTCGGCCGGCATCATCGCGTGCATCGGCGTCTGGGCCTCCGCGAAGCGCGACTGCGCGCAGAAGCCGCAGTCCTCGGCGCATCCGCCCGACTTCGCGTTCACGAGCGAGCACATGTCGGTCGAGTCGTCGAAGCGCTCCACACGCGCGCGCCACGCGCGCTCGACCAGCGCCTCGATCGCGCGCCGGTCCTCGATCTCGCCGAGCCGGAGCGCCTCCTCGCGGGTGATGAGCGGCGGCATGGCGGAACCGTATGGAGCGGGCCGGACGGCATCGGGCATCATCCGCGCGGGGTGACGACCGAGCGCGCCGACATCCGCCTGCCCGTCAGCGAGCGCGGCCCGCTCGCGGTCCTGCTGCGGCGGCTGGGGCTCGCGACGGCGCTGGTGCTGGTCGTGTCGGTGGTCACGTACCTCGACCGCGACGGGTTCCGCGACGGCAGCGGCGGCGAGATCGGCGTCCTCGACGCGCTCTACTTCGGCGCGGTCAGCGTGACCTCGACCGGCTACGGGGACATCACGCCGGTCACGGACGGCGCCCGGCTCGTCAACACGTTCATCGTCATGCCCGCGGGCGTGCTGTTCCTCGTCATCCTGGTCAGCACGACGCTCGAGGTGCTCGCCGAACGCACCCGTGCCCACTATCGCGAGAGGCTCTGGAGGAATACCCTGAGAGACCACATCATCGTCTGCGGCTTCGGCGTCAAGGGCCGGGCGGCCATCGCCACCATGCTCGCCCACGGCAGGGAGCCCGGCGACGTCGTCGTGATCGACGAGAGCGCCGAGACCGTCGAGGACGCCCGCCGCGCCGGGCACGCGGGCGTCGTCGCCGACGCGAGCGCGTCCGCCGCGCTCGAGGCGGCCGGCGTGCGCGACGCCGCCGCCGTGGTCGTCGCCCCCGACCGTGACGACACCGCCGTGCTGATCACGCTCACCGCCCGCGAGCTCAACCCCGCTGCGCGGATCGTCGCCTCGGTGCGCGAGGACGAGAACGCCCACCTGCTCGAGCAGGGAGGCGCCGACTCCGTCGTCGTGTCATCCGGCGCAGCCGGGCGGCTGCTCGGCCACGCGGGTGCGCAGCCCGAAGGTAGTGCAGGTGCTGGAGGACCTGCTGTCGGTCGGCGAGGGGCTCGACCTGACGGAGCGCGAGCTCGACCCCGGCGAGGCGGGCCGGCCGCTCGCGGAGGTGCCGTCCACGGCGCCGGTGATCGCCGTCGTGCGCGGCGACGCGGTGCTGCGCTTCGACGACCCGCGCGCCGCCGAGCTGCAGGCGGGCGACCGGCTCGTCTGCCTCTCGAGCGGCGCCGGCTGGCGGACCCGCCGAAATTCCGGACGGATCCGCTAGCGGACCCGCACGTGCATGTGGTTGTCGTGGTGCACCAGCTTCACGACGACGCCGTGCGGCCCGTGCAGGTCGAGCCGCGGACCGGTGAACACGACGACGGCGCCGGCGGCGACGAAGCGGTCGACGAGGTCCTGGGAGAGCGCCTCGTCGACCAGCGCCGGGTCGGAGGGATGGCGCTCGAGCCGGTCCAGCCGCGGGTAGAGGATGTCGGCGTCGAGGCCGTTCTGGTGGGAGGAGTGGCCGAGCCCGCCGAAGTTGCGCCCGAACGGGCCGCCGTGCTTGCGCGAGAGGTCGGCGATCCCGACCCGCGGCGCCTCGGGGTGCGCCGTGCGGTACTCGCCGATCACGGCCAGCAGCGTCCGCACGAGCCGGTCGGTGCCCCAGCGCCGCCACGGCCGGTTGGGGGAGAGGTGCGTGCCCCAGTCGTAGGTCCAGAAGTCGCGCCCCTCGGCGGGCAGCTGGACGCCGCGCACCAGCCGGCCCGCGTACGGCTCGCCGACCGCGCGCGAATGGCGCCAGGCGATCGGCGGGTCGACCGCGGGCGGGCCGTCGATCTGCATCGCCCGCGCCGCGGCGGGCGGCAACAGCACGACGGCGACGAGGGCTAGGACGAGTCGGCGCACCCTCCCATTGTTAGCGCCCCTTCCAGGCCGGCGCGCGCTTCTCCGCGAACGCGCGCACGCCCTCGAAGAAGTCCTCCGAGCGGAAGCAGGCCTCGCGCAGCGCGACGAGCTCTCGCTCGACGCCGGGGTCGAGCGCGCCCTCGGCCGCCAGCAGCTCGCGGATCACGCGCTTGTTGCCGCTGAGCGACAGCGGCGCGTTGGCGGCGATCTCGGCCGCGAGCTCGACGCCGCGGGCGGCCACCTCCGCCGCCGGCACGACCTCGCCGACGAGGCCCCAGCCGAGCGCCTCCTGCGCACCGATGTTGCGCGCGGTGAAGAAGAGCTCGCGCGTCCGCGGGGCGCCGAGCGCGTCGAGGAACTTGCGCAGCCCGGTGTGCGAGTAGACCAGCCCCAGCCGCGCCGGCGGCATGCCGAGCCGCGCGTCGGCGCTGCAGACGCGCAGGTCGCACGACAGGGCGAGCTCGAGCCCGCCGCCGATCGCGTGCCCGTTGAGCGCCGCGAGCACGGGATACGGGTACGCGTCGAGCGCCTCGATCGCGGCGGTGAACGGGTGCGCGACGATCGCCTCGGCCGCGCGCTCGAAGCCAGCGCCCGGCAGCGCCCCGATGTCGTAGCCCGCGGAGAACACCTTGCCCGTCCCGGTCAGCAGCAGGCAGCGCGCCGTGAGCCCCGGCAGCAGCTCCGCGAGCGCGTCGAGGATCTCGTGGTCGAGCGCGTTGCGCTTGGCCGGGTTGTCGATCGTCAGCCGCGTGACGTGCGGGGCCGGCTCGTCGAGCGCCATCTTGCCGCCGGCGAGCACTACTCGAGCACGACCAGCGTCTCGCCCTCGGAGACCGCCTGGCCCTCCTCGACCCGGATCTCGGCCACGGTGCCGTCGTCCTCGGCCTCGATCGGCATCTCCATCTTCATCGACTCGAGGATCACGACGGTGTCGCCCTCCACCACCGCGTCGCCGACCTCGACCTCGATCTTCCAGACCACGCCCGTGATGTGGGCCTCGACGTTCGCCACGCTCGCTGCTCCTCGGATCGGGATCGGGCGGGACGATAACCCGGGCGCCGGAGGGTAGATTCCGGGCATGGCAGCACCGCCGCCGGACCTCGTCGAGATCAAGGCGCAGGTCTACAAGGACCCGCGCCCGAAGGAGCACTTCGACCGCTTCCACGAGCGCATCCGCACGCGCCAGCCGGACTGGGTCTACGAGGCGGTGCGCGTCGCGACGTCGCTGTACGCGTGGACCTTCTTCCGCGCCCGCGCCGTCGACGCGCAGAAGGTTCCCGTCAGCGGGCCCGTGATCCTCGCGCCGAACCACTTCTCGTTCATGGACCACTTCTTCGCCGGCGCGTTCATCCGGCGGCGCGTGAACTTCATGGCGAAGTCGCAGCTGTTCGTCCCGCCGATGCAGTGGATCTACACGCACGGCGGCGTCTTCCCCGTCAGGCGCGGCCACCGCGACGAGGAGGCGTTCCGGACCGCGACCGGGATCCTCGAGCGCGGCGGCGCGATCGTCATGTACTCGGAGGGCGGCCGCTCGCGCACGGGCACGCTGTCGGAGCAGCCCAAGCGCGGGATCGGGCGGCTCGCGCTGATGTCGGGGGCGCCGGTCGTGCCGACGGCGATCCACGGCTCCTCGCGCGTGCGCAACTGGAAGCGCGGACAGTTCCCGAAGGTCACGGTCCGCTATGGCGACGCGGTCCGCTGGCCGCGGCTCGAGGATCCGACGCTCGATCAGCAGCAGGCGGTCGCGAACGAGATCTTCGACCGCATCAAGCGGATCTACGCCGAGCTCGAGGGCCGAGCCTGACGCTCAGCCCTCGCCGGCCCACGGCACCTCGACCGAATCCTCGGTCGGGGAGTCGCGCGCGACGACGTACTCCGCCGGGTCGGTCTGCGAGCGGTTCACGACCACGTGCGTCTGGCGCGGCGGCACGTAGAGCATGTCGCCCGGCTCGACCGTCACGCGGTCCTCGAGGTGGTCGCCCCAGCGGATCTCGATGCTGCCGGACAGCATGTAGAGCGCGCTCTCGCAGTTCTCGTGGTAGTGCGGCCGCGACTGTGCGCCCGCCGGCACGCGGAACCGGCCCATGAAGATGTTCGTGGCGCCGGTCGTGGCGTTGGAGATCTCGGAGCCCCCGACCACGCCGCGCGGCGTGGCGCGCTCCTCGGCGGACGGCTTGACGAGTCGCATTTCGCCAACCCTACGTCGTCATGCCGGTGAACTGCCCGCCGGTGATGTTGAGCACCTGGCCGTGCACGAAGTTCGACCACGGCGAGCAGAGGAAGAAGACGCCGCCGGCCGCCTCCGCGGGCGTGCCGCTGCGCCCGAGCGGGATCACCATCGACTTCATCGTGCGCATCTCGTCGGGGATCCCGAGCTGCACCTTCTGCCCGTCGATCTCGATCTGGTTCTCCTCGGCCTTCGACGCCGTCAGCCGCGTCTCGATCCAGCCGAACGCGACCGCGTTGACGTTGATCTTGAACTGGCCCCACTCCTTCGCGAGCGTCTTCGTCAGCCCGACCACGGCCGACTTGCCGGCCGCGTAGTTGGCCTGGCCGGCGTTGCCCATCGTGCCCGAGATGGAGGAGACGTTGACGATCTTGCGGAACACCTCGCGCCCCTCCTCGCGCTCCTTCTTCGCCGGCTCGCGCAGGTGCGGGGCGGCGGCGCGGATCACGCGGAACGGGACGACCGCGTGGATGTCGAGCATGCGCTGGAACGCGTCGTCGCTCATCTTGTGGATCGGGGCGTCGATCGTGTAGCCGGCGTTGTTGACGATGATGTCGATCTTGCCCCACGCGTCGATCGCGGTCTGCACGAGCGCGTCCGGGGCGCCCGGCTTCGTCAGGTCGCCCGCGTGGACGACGGTCTCGCCCGCGATCTCGGCGGCCGTCTGCTCGGCGACGTCGCCGTCGAGGTCGTTGATCACGACGTGCGCGCCGTGCTCGCTCAGCAGCTCGGCCGTCGCCCGGCCGATGCCGCGCGCCGATCCGGTGACGATCGCCACCTTGTCGTCGAGTACGCCCACGGGTCCTCCTGGTTCGGGTTCGGGCGGCGGATTCTGCCTCAGAGCCCGTACGAGCGCCCGATCACCTCGAGCATGATCTCGTCGGTGCCGGCGCCGATGCGGTTGAGCCGCATGTCGCGCCACACCCGCTCGATGCCGTACTCCTTCATGTAGCCGGCGCCGCCGTGGATCTGGAGGCACTCGTCGGTCACGCGGCAGGCCATGCGCGCCGCGTAGACCTTGGCCATCGAGATCTCGCGCACCGGGTACTCGCCGTTGGCGAAGCGCCAGGCCGTCGCGTAGACGAGCTGGCGCGCCGCCTCGATGTCGGTCGCCATCTCGGCGAACTTGTGCCGGGTCACCTGGAACCTGCCGATCGGCCGGCCGAACGCGTGGCGCTCGGTCGCGTAGCGCAGCGTCCGGTCGAAAGCCTTCTGCGCGGCGGCGACGCAGCCGGCGGCGCCGATCATCCGCTCGCCCTGGAGCTCCCACATGATGTGGTAGAAGCCCTTGCCCTCCTGGCCGAGCAGCGCGTTCGCGGGCACGCGCACGTCCTGGAAGGCGAGCAGCGCCGTGTCGGAGGAGTGCATCCCGAGCTTCCGCAGCCGCTGCTCGCGCACGACGCCCGGCAGCTCCATGTCGACGATGAAGAGGCTGATTCCGTCGTGGCCGGCGTCCGGGTCGGTCTTGGCCACGAGGACGATGTAGTCGGCGCGGTGGCCGTTGGTGATGAAGGTCTTGGAGCCGTTGATCACCCACTCGGCGCCGTCACGTGCGGCGCGGGTGCGGATGCCCGCGACGTCGGAGCCCGCGTCGGGCTCGCTGATGCCGAGGCAGGAGATCCGCTGCCCCGCTATCGAGGGCACGAGGTAGCGCTGCTTCTGCTCCTCGGTGCCGAACAGGTGGATCGGCGCGGTCGCCATGTCGGTGTGCACGGCGACGCCCATCGCGAGGCCGCCGCAGTCGCAGTGCACCATCTCCTCGGCGAGCACGAGGTTGCAGAAGTAGTCGCCGCCCTGGCCGCCGTACTGCTCGGGGTAGGACAGGCCGAGCAGGCCCAGCTCGCCCATGCGCGGGAAGACCCAGTCGGGGAAGGTCGTCTCCTCCCACTCCTCGGCGTGCGGCGCCAGCTCCCTGGTCACGAAGGCGCGGATCGACTCGCGCAGGCGGTCGTGCTCCTCGGTGAAGATGTAGTGCCGCGGCGTGGCGGCGAAGTCGGGGCGGACGACTCCGGCGGCCGGGCTGCTCATGAAAGTGGACAGTATGACTTCCCACTTTTCACGGCAACCCGGCCGCCACTGCGCGGCTAGTCGTCCTCGGGCTTCATCCCGAAGTACTCGAGCGCCTGTACGAGGAAGGACGCACGGGCCTCCGGGCTCAGCGTGCCGAGCTCGAACCCGGCGTCGAAACCGGCCAGCGCCAGCTTCTCGAGGTTCTTCGCGCTCGCCTTTGGCGGGGCCTCCACCCCGCGATTGCGCGGCAACGTAGCGATTGCCGTCGGCGGTGCGACGTTAGGCTGCGGACCGCGAATGGACTTCGAGACGCTCCGCTACGGGGTCGCGGGCCCGGGGGTCGCGACGATCGCGCTCGACCGGCCCGAGACGCGCAACGCGCTCTCCGACCAGCTGCTCGGAGAGCTGCTCGCCGCGTTCGAGGCGGCGCGCGCCGATCCCGAGGTCCGCGTCGTGATCTTGACGTCGACGCACCCGACGGTCTTCTCGTCGGGCGGCGACCTCGCCGGCTTCTCGGCCGACGTGCCGCTGGTGCGCAAGCATCTCGAGACGGCGTCGCTGTTCCCGCGCCTGTTCCGGGCGATCGGGGAGCTCGGCAAGCCGACGCTGTGCGCCGCCAACGGGCACGTGCTCGCCGGCGCGCTCGGGCTCGCGCTGGCGTGCGACCTGATCGTCGCGCGCGACGACGTGCGCTTCGGCACGCCCGAGATCAACGTCGGCGTCTTCCCGTTCATGATCATGGCGTTGATCTACCGCAACGTCGGGCGCAAGAAGACGAACGAGCTGCTGCTGCTCGGCGAGCAGATCTCCGCCGCCGAGGCCGAGCGGATCGGGTTCGTCAACCGCGTGGTGCCGGCCGCCGAGTTCGACGCGGCGGTGCAGGACTGGGCGGCGCGGCTCGCGGCCAAGTCGCCGCTGCTGATGCGGCTCGGCAAGGACGCGATGTACCGCCAGCAGGACATGGCGTTCGCCGACGCGCTCGAGTACCTCCAGGCGCAGCTGTCGATCGCGTTCTCGACCGAGGACATCCAGGAGGGCGTCAGAGCGTTCTTCGAGAAGCGCGAGCCCGTGTGGTCCGGACGGTGAGAAGCGCATCGGGTAGCGTCGCTCGGACGCGATGAGCGACGGCGCGATCGTCACCGGCACCGACGGCTCCGAATCCGCCACCGCCGCGGCGCGGCAGGCGGCGGAGCTGGCCGCGTCCTCGGGCGTCGCGCTCCACGTCGTCAGCGCGTACCCGGCCGGCCACGGCGAGCCGCGCGACGCCGTGCGTACGATCCTCGACAGCACGCGCGGCGCGCTGGCGGGCGTCGACGCGGCGATCCACCTGCACGCCGAGCCCGGCGACCCGGCGAGCGCGATCTGCGCGGTGGCGGAGCGCGTCGACGCCGAGCTGATCGTCGTCGGCAACAAGGGCGTCGACGCGCGGCTCGGGCGGCGGGCGGCGATCTACGAGCAGGTCCAGCGCGCGGCGCCGTGCGCCGTGCTCGTCGTCGACACGGAGCCGTACTGGCACCCGGTCGGCGACGGCGCCGAGCGCCGCAGCCGGATCCCGCGCCAGTGGCAGATCCTGCTCGTGACGACGGTCGCCGTCTTCATGGCGTTCCTCGACGTGACGATCGTCAACGTCGCGTTCCCGTCGATCGCCGCCGACTTCCCGGGCACGTCGCTCGCCGACCTCTCGTGGGTCCTGAACGCCTACAACATCGTGTTCGCGGCGCTGCTCGTCCCCGCGGGGCGGCTCGCTGACCGGATCGGCCAGCGGCGGCTGTTCTTCGGTGGCCTGTGGCTCTTCCTCGCCGGATCGGTGCTCTGCGGGATCGCGCCGGAGGCGTCGTTGCTGATCGGCGCGCGCGTCGTCCAGGCGGTCGGCGCCGCGGCCCTGATCCCGACCTCGCTCGCGCTGGTGCTGCCGGAGTTCCCGCCCGAGCGCCGCGCGGTCGCGACCAGCGTCTGGGCGGCCGCGGGCGCGGTGGCCGCAGCCACCGGGCCGTCGCTGGGCGGCGTGCTCGTCGATGCCGGCGGCTGGCGCTGGGCGTTCCTCGTCAACGTCGTGGTCGCCGTCGGCGTGCTGCCCGCCCGCCGGCTGCTCGTCGACCGCACCGACCCCGGGGGCGCCGACCCGCCCGACCTGCTCGGCGGCGCGCTGCTCGCCGGCGCCGTCGGCGCGCTCGCGCTCGGCATCGTCAAGGCACCCGACTGGGGCTGGACCGACGACCGCGTGGTCGCCTCGTGGGCCGCGTCGGCGCTCGCGCTGGTCGCGCTGGCCGCGCGCTCGCGGCGCCACCCGGCGCCGGTGCTCGAGCCGGGGCTGCTGCGGATCAGGTCGTTCGCGGTCGGCAACGCGGCGATGCTCGTGCTGTCGATGGCGTTCTACGCCCTGCTGCTGGCGAACGTGCTGTTCCTCACCGAGGTCTGGGGCTACTCCGTGCTCGAGGCCGGCTTCGGCGTGACGCCGGCGCCGCTGGCGGCGGCCGTCGCGGCGGTCGCCGGCGGGCGCCTCGCCGAGCGACTGGGGCCGCGCGTGGTGCTCGTGCCGGCCGCGCTCGGCGGGGCGGGGGCGTGCCTGCTCTACCGCTCGCTGCCGGGCGTCGAGCCGGAGTACGTCGGTCACTGGCTCCCGGCGCAGCTGATCTCCGGCGCGGCGTTCGGGTTCGCCTTCGCCGCGCTGGCGACGGCCACCGTGATGGACCTGCCGCCGAACCGCCTGGCGACGGGCACCGCGCTCTCGTCCTGCGCGCGCCAGATCGGCGCGGTGGTCGGCATCGCGGTGCTGATCGCGGTGCTCGACACGCCCGAGGGACCGGCCGCGTTCGACGAGGCGTGGCTGCTGATGGCCGCCGCGCTCGCGGCGTCCGCGCTCGTCGCGACGCGACTGCCGAGCGGGCGCGTCGGCGCGATCGCGGGCGGCGCGCCGCTGCGCCACCGGCCGCGGCCGCTCGACGTCCCCGGGCTGGAGACGCACGAGACCGAGCTGCACGGGCATCGCATGATCTACCGCACCGCCGGCGACGGGCCGGTGATCCTGCTCGTGCACGGGCTGCTCGACTCGTCGCGCACGTGGCGCAAGCTGGCGCCGGTGCTCGCGCTCGGCCACACGGTGATCGCACCCGACCTGCTCGGGCACGGCGAGTCCGACGGGCCGGTGGGCGTCGACTACTCGCTCGGCGGACATGCCGGCATGCTGCGCGACCTGCTCGACGAGCTCGGTCATCAGCGCGTCACGGTCGTCGGCCACTCGCTCGGCGGCGGCGTGGCGATGACGTTCGCGTACCACTACCCCGAGCGGCTCGAGCGCCTCGCCCTGATCTCCAGCGGCGGCCTCGGGCGGCGCGTGAGCCCGGCGCTGCGCGCGGCGACGCTGCCGGGCGCGGGCGCGGTCATGCGCACGGTAGGCGCACGGCCGGTCGTCGCGGCGGTCCTCGGGTTCGCTTCCCTGCTCGCGGCGCTGCGGCTGCGCCACCCGGCGCGGGTCGGGCTGGAGGTCGTGCGCACGCTGGAGCGGCTCGGCGACTCCGGGCGCCGCGGCGCCTTCCTGAACACCGTGCGCGCCGTGATCGACGGGCACGGGCAGAAGGTCTCGGCGCTCGACCGGCTCGACCTTGTGGCGGGCGTGCCGGTGCTCGTCGTCTGGGGCACGCACGACCGCGTGATCCCCGTCGAGCACGCGCAGCTCGTGCGCGAGGCGCTGCCCCATGCGGACGTGATCCTGCTCGACGGCATCGGGCACACGCCGCATCTCTCCCAGCCCGCCTACGTCGGTGAGCGGGTCGCCGCGTGGATCCGCTCGAACGGGCCGGGGCCGGAGCGCGATGGGGTAGTGTCGGAAGTGGAACGCCCCACTTCTCACGCGTGAGCGCCGAACCGGAAACCACGAGCCGCATGCGCTCGCTCGCCGAGGAGCTGCACGAGCGGCGCGCGGTCGCGCGGCTCGGCGGCGGGGAGGAGAGGATCGCGCGCCAGCACGCGGCCGGCAAGCTCACCGCGCGCGAGCGGATCGGGCTGCTGATCGACGACGGCACGTTCACCGAGCTCGGCATCCACGCGCAGCCGCACTTCTCCCAGCGCGCGATGGAGGGCCGCGACGCGCCCGCCGACGGCGTGATCACCGGCTACGGGCGGATCGACGGGCGGATGGCGTGCGT
>Ga0126313_10002395_pt1 | contig 10478 bp, 13 predicted proteins | sample Plot105A_FD_89954 | JGI IMG/M metagenome (GOLD analysis project Ga0126313, IMG submission 89954) | Serpentine soil microbial communities from UC McLaughlin Reserve, CA, USA - Plot105A | ecosystem: Environmental > Terrestrial > Soil > Grasslands | place: USA: UC McLaughlin Reserve, Lake County... | reverse complement strand
CGCGTGACCGTGAGGCCGGAGGGACCCGGCGGGCCCGAGCGGGTCCGGCGGATCGAATGCGGGACCTTGGGCGAGGACGCGATCGATCCGCGCTGTCGCGCCCTGGGCTGGCTCGACCGCGGGGATTTGGATCCCGTCCCCGAACGAACCGCGTGCGCGCAGATCTACGGCGGGCCCGCGACGGCGCGCGTCACCGGGGAGCTCCGAGGCAGGCGCGTGTCGGCCTCGTTCGACCTGACCGACGCGTGTCAGATCGCCCGCTGGCGGCACAACGCCCGGCTGCTGGGGGCTTCCGCGCGAAGTGGCAGGCCGGCCCCGTAGGCGGTGCAGCGATCAACCGCACCCGGCTCATCGCTGATAGAGGAGACGGAGCGCTGCACGAGCTACCGGGGTAGCGCTCGCGGCTGCTCCAACCAGGACCCCGGTCAAGGTGCTAGGCACAGTCATCGACCTCGAGACGAGGCGGATCGGCGCTAGTTCCCGAACACGGGCCGCTCACTTGCGGGGCTACACTCGGCGGCCGATGGCACTTCCCGAGAGCGCCAAGGAAGTGATCCGTTCGGGCGCTCTCGGCCACCTCGTCACGATCGGTAATCGCGGCGCTCCGCACGTGACCTGCGTGTGGGTCGCCGTCGATGGCGATGACCTGCTCACCGCGCACCTGAATCCGGAGCTGCGCAAGCTCCACAACGTGCGCCGCGACTCACAGGTGGTGGTCTCCTTCGAGGGAAGCGCGATTCGCCCGCCCGGCTTGCGGGAGTACCTCGTGGTCTACGGGAAGGCGACGATCGAGGAAGGCGGGGCGCCCGAGCTGCTCCAGGAGCTCGCCCACGTCTACCTCGGTCCCGACGTGCGCTTCCCGCCGATGGACGACCCGCCGCCGGGTGTCCGGATCCGGATCGCAGTCGAGCGAGTGAGCGGGATCGGCCCCTGGGCCGACTGAGCGACCGCTTCGACCACGAAGAAGCAGTGGCCAGGCCGCTGGATCCGCTCTAAGACGGGCTCCCCAAACCGAGCCCGCACTGACCCGCGGTGCGAGAGTCCGGCACGCCGGACAACCCCGCTCCCAGAGCGTCGTCCCTCGAGGCGCCACGCAGCAGGGCCCACGGCGTAGACGTCGGATTTACGACGCGGATGCTTTGCCGCTTGGTCGCTGTGGCGGTGATCCTCGGCTACGTCGGCGTCGCGACCGCGCTCCTCTTCGTCGGCGGCCTCACCAGCATGCATTTCCTGACCCGGGTCGGTGTGGCGATGTACGCACTGATCGCAATTGGAGCGGTGGCGGTCGAGACGGGGCCCGCGCGACGCTGGCGCGGGCGCAGGGCGCAGGCCGACGCGGCGACGGCCGGGCTCGACGCCTCGGTCGCCGACCGCTCCGGCCTATCGGAGCTCCCGCTCGCGATCTCTGACCGCAAGGTTGACGTCTTCAATGTCTACTACGGCGAGCGCGAGGGCATCGAGGTCTACATCTACGTCTGCCGGGTGACAGAGGAATCGTGGATCAGGTCGGCGGGCGAACTGGCTCTGACGCTGGCCGACCGCGCGGTCCCGGCGCCTCGCAAGGACTACTACCGCTATGCGGTCGCCAGGCTCGACGAACCGGTGCCACGCGTCGTGCTGGCGCGCCAGAAGCGTGTCCGGAAGCTCGCACAGCGCGGCGAGCTGAAGCGAGTAACCAGCTCCGCTCACCGCGTCGGCTCGGTCTTCGAACTCCTCGCCGAGGATCCCGTTATCGGTGCCGGGCTCGTGGACGCTCCGCTGCAGGACTGGCTGCTCGCGCACGACCAGGAGTGGAACTTCGAGCTGCTCGACCGCTGCGCCGCCTCCTATCTCGCGCCTGGCGCGGACACCGTGGCGGTTGCTCGAGACCGTGCTCGGCTTCCGTCGTGAGGCGGTCGCGGCGCTACGTCGGTCGGTCGGAACCAGGTGAAGGCGCGCGGCCGGCTCATGAACATCGCCGGCGCTTCGCCCCCGGCATCGGCGGCCTCATGGACGCTCGTCAAGTTAGCGGCGGGGCAGAGTTCTCGATCAGGCGCGGCCCCGACAGACTGGCGGCGACTGCGGCGATCCCCCGAGCTCTCGCTCACACTCCTGCTCGCTCACGCTCAACGTCGCGGTCGTCGCGCTGGTGCCTTCCCCTCTGGCGCAGGGGTCCCTGACGTTCCGTCAGGCATATTGACGCTAGGTCAGGGACCCGGAAGGCCGGCGGCTTCCGCTAATACGCGATAAGCGGACGCGTGCGGCAGCCCACGCACAGGCGTGGTCGGGACGATGGGCGATACTCGCTGGCCGTCAAGCGCAGACGCCAGCAGATACCTGCGCGGCGGCCGGACCGTACTTGAAACTCAGACTGCGGTCGACGAAGGCTGGTGCTCAGTGGGCGACGCGGTATTTGACGTGCGTGACCGCGGGTGAGGCGACCACCTTGACTGGTTCAAAGCGGCGGTCGCCGACGCGCTCGAGCAGCCGCTCCCCTGCCCCGAGGATGATCGGAACGATGTGGAGGTAGAGCTCGTCGAGCATCCCGGCCCTGAGGTACTGCTGCACGGCGCTTGCGCCACCGGCGATCGCGACGTCTTGGTCCCCGGCCGCTGCCCGGGCTTGCTCGAGCGCGGACTCGATCCCGTCGGTGACGAACGTGAAACGTGTGCCGCCCTGCATCGACAGCGGATCACGCGCGTGATGGGTGAGGACGAAGACCGGCACGTGGAAGGGCGGGTCCTCGCCCCACCAGCCTGTCCATGTCTCGTCCCACGGGCCCTCGCCGCCGCCAAACATCTTGCGTCCCATGATGTAGGCGCCAACGCCTTCGACGACCTCGTCGATGACCTCGGAGTCGACGCTGCGCTCGCCGCCGCCCAATCCGTGTTGCTTACGCCAGCTGGCCCGGGAGCGGAGCGGCTGGGCCGCCGCCCGGGCGAGCGGCGGCCGGTGTGAAGCGGACCTAGGATGCGGGCTCAGGCTTGATGATTCCGAACGTTGCGCCTTGGGGGTCGCGTAAAACGGCTATCCGGCCGACCTTTGGCACGAGCATCGGCTCCATGAGTGCAGAGCCGCCGAGCTCGGTTGCCTTCGCGGTCGTCGCGTCGGGGTCGTCGACCGCAACGTACGGCTGCCAGTGCGCCGGGATCGAGTCATCCGGAAGGGTCATGAGTCCTGCGATGCCGGTCTCGCCGCGATTGAAGATCCTGTAGCCGCCGTACTCCGGCCCCATGTCGCTCGTCGTCCACCCGAAAACGTCCTCATAGAACCGCTGAGCGCCTTCGACGTCGGTCGTCCCGAGCTCGTCCCAGACGAAGACGCCCTCGGAGCCGGCAGGGCCTTCGCTTTCTGGCTGGTAGGCGCTGACATAGGCGCCCTGTGGATCGGCGATGATCGCGATGCGTCCGACTTCGCTCATCTCGAACGGGCCGGCCGCGAGCTTGCCGCCCGCGTCCCTCACCTTCTCGATGGTCTCGTCGAGATCGTCGACGTGGATGTGGCTGAGCCAGTGCGGCGGGGGCGCTCCCTCCATGGCCTTGCTGAAGCCGCCGTGGTTCTGCCCGCCTGAGGAGATCATTTGGTAGTCCGCCTCCCCGGGCTTGAAGACTTCCGTCTTCCAGCCGAACAGGCGCGTGTAGAAGTCCTGCGCCTGCTTCGGGTCGGAGGACACCTGCTCGTGCCAGACGAACTTCCCGACCGTCAGTGCAACCGTGCTCATCTGCTTCGACCCCCTTGGACGGTTTCAAGAGCTGAGACTCGGACCGAGCCGGGAAATCATCGCTGGTCGGGCAAGGCCACACGCGACGCCGCCGGAATGGGCGGCGCGAGCCAGCAATCCACCGAGGAAGGAAGTGCATCGTGAGCCTCACTCAGTACTACACGGCGACCAGCCTCGATGGCTTTATCGCCGATCCCGACAACTCGCTGGACTGGCTGTTTACCCGCCAGCGCGAGGAGGACGGGCCGTTGAACTACGGCGAGTTCATCGCCAAGGTCGGTGCGATGGCGATGGGGTCGACGACGTACGAATGGATCCTCGACCACGAGTTCGCGGACAAGGATCCGGCGGAGTGGAAGTGGCCGTACGAGATCCCGTGCTGGGTCTTCACTCACCGCGAGCTGCCGGTCGTCCCCGACTCGGCAATCGAGTTCACCAGCGCCGACATCGCCACGGTGCACAGGCAGATGCGTGGCGCCGCAGGTGACCGGAACATCTGGGTCGTCGGCGGGGGAGACCTGGCTGGTCAGTTCGCCGACGCCGGACTTCTGGACGAGGTCATCGTGTCGGTTGCACCGGTCACACTGGGTGGCGGTGCGCCGCTGCTGCCCCGCCGAGTTGAGCTGCGCTTGGACGAGCTCGAACGAAACGGCGACTTCGCGTGCGCCAAGTTCTCCGTCCTGCGGTCACCCGCCTGACATCGGTCGGGCGACGCTCGAGTCACAGGGGACGATCGAGCACCCGAGTCACGGTCTAGCCTCCAGCGATCGAACGGCGCTCGGCACCTCCGCGGCGGCGCCCGGGCCGGCGCCGATGATCCGAGCGATCGGGCGGACGCGGGCAGCAGCGCGGCGAGTCCGAAGGAGCCCGCGACCCCGCCGGTGAGCACGCAGTCGACTTGAGCTCGGCCGGCACTGGTACCTCGTGCATCGCCAGCGCGAGCCCGACGATCACCGGCGGATGGACGATGAAGGCGCCGTACGCCGCCGGCGCCATGCGCCGCGCCAGAGGACGCAGGTCGTTGTGGTGCTGCCGGAAATAACCGATCGCCCACAGCGAGACGCAGGTCGGGAGCAGGCCTTCGATGAACGATGCCGCGGCGGCCTGCCAGTGCCAGCCACCCGCGAAGCGATCCTCGGCTGCCCCGCCCTCGAAGAAGTCGCCCGCGAGGAGAATCGCCGGCATCGCCAGCGCCGTGATCGCCGCGGCCAGTCCGCAGCGCCGCTGAAGCTCCGGAGTCAGCGTCTCCAGCCATCCCCGCCGCCCCGCGGCCGCTCCGAGCGAGAAGAGAATCAGACATTGCGGGAACGTCCCGAGCTGCAAGTGGAATTGCTCGCTGCCGATTGGAAACGCGAGCTGGGCGGCAAACGAGGTGACGGCGATCGCGAGCACGATGCCCGCCACGTCGCGCTCCCGCAGCGGCGCTCGGGAGGGCGCCCTCGTCGGCGGGCGCAAGGCGCGCAGCAGCGCGTAGCCGAGTGAGAAGGCCAAAAGCGCCTCCAGGAACCAGGTCGGGCCGGGGCCGAGGTGCCAAATCTGATCCCAGAAGAAGGACCAGAAGCCGCCCGTGCCGCCCTCGTTCTCGCGGTACGCGAAGTACTCGATAGCCGGGCTGACCATCAGCGTGTAGGCGAGGACCGGGACCCCGAGCCGAATCAAGCGTTCGCGCGCGAACCGCCCCTTCGGAGCAGCGAGTACTCATCGCGCAGCAGATGCTGACCGTGCGAGGCGTAGCCGAGTAGCATCGACGTCGCTTCGATCCCGGGTCCACTTTAGGAGGAGAATCATGGCGGCAAAGCCGATCCCGGAGGGCTACCACACGTCACGCCATACCTGGCCGTCGACGACGCTGCCCAGGCGATCGAGTACTACAAGAACGTGTTCGGCGCGAAGGAGCTGGTCCGGATGGACGCGCCTGGCGGCACGATCGGCCACGCGGAGCTCGAGGTAGGGGACTCGCGGGTGATGCTCTCCGACCCGTTCCCGCAGGCGTCGACAAAGCCGCCGAAGGAGCTAGGCGGCACGAGCGTTTCGGTCTTCATGTACGTCGAGGATGTCGACGGCGTCGTGAAGCAGGCAGTCGATGCCGGCGCCAAGGTTTTGATGGAGGTCGCGGACCAGTTCTGGGGCGACCGCCTCGGCACCGTCCAGGATCCGTTCGGCCACTCGTGGTCGATCGCGACACACGTCGAGGACCTGACGCCTGAGGAGATCGCCGAGCGCGGCAGGGAGGCGATGGCTCAAATGAGCAGCTGAGGGCTCGGAGGCCCCATCGGCCGCGGCGATCGTCGTCATCACGAGGCGGCCGAGTCAAGATGATCTGCACGAACCACACCCGCTACGGCGAAGCCGCCGCCGGTGGCGCGCTGATCCGCGACGCGCAGGGACGGCCATACGGTCTTTCGCTATTCGACCCTCGAGCGTTTCGTCGTCTTGGCCCCCAGCTCCACAACCTCTATCCCGTCCAGTACCACTGCGGCGCGCTTGCCGCGGCCCCGCGTGCGGTGCGCTTCACGCGTTCGGGCTGGACCGGTTCGGCGCGCTGCTCGCCGGTCGTCTGGGGCGGCGACCCCAGCGTGGACTGGGGCTTCGACGGCCTGCGTTCGGTGGTTGGTAACCGCAATGGTCGAGACGGACCAGGTGCGGGCGCACCCGCATTAGGGGAGCACCCGAGGCATCCTATTCACGCGCCAACCAGGCCGGCCACGCTAGGACCAGCCCAGGTGACGACTATGCCCCGCGCGGCGAGGTCATCTCTTCCAGGCGCTGGGCGGACCTGACGAGCCACGCCTTGACGGCAGCGATCTCCGCCGGGGCCAGATCCTCCTCGATGGCTCCTTCGAGCCCTCGGACGCTGGGGGTGGCGGCCTCGAGTCGTCGCTCCCCCTCCCGCGTGAGCGTGACTTGGAGGATGCGACCGTGCGTGGGGTGCGGGTGTCGCTCGATCAAGCGCTCACGCTCCAGAGTCGCGAGGACGCCGTTCATCGCCTGGGGGGTGGTGTTGCAGGCACGGGCCAGGTCGGCGCCTGACATGCCAGGGTCTCTGGCGAGAACGCTCAGCACCGCGTACTGCGCCCCGGTCAATCCATGAGCGCGCAGAGCGGTGTCCATGGCGTCGCGGAAGGCGTGCCAGACCTGGCGCAGCAGATAGCCGCTATGGCCCTCGGCTCCTCGGTAGCTCTGTCCGATCCGTGGCGCGCTCACCCATTCAGAATATCAAGCTCTTGACAAGATATAAGGGCCTTGTCATAATGACAGGGCCTTGTCATAATGACAGGAACTTGATACAAGCAGACGGGACCGTGCTGGTTCGGCTCCCGAGGAAGGACGACATGACCACTCAACAGGGGACCACACCACGCATGACTCGAACGCAGATGGACGCGCTCGTGGAGGGCCACTACCGCGCCGAGGAAGCCGGCGATCTGGAGGCGATCGTCGAGGGGTTCACATCGGACGCCGAGCACGACGTCGCCGGACGCCCCGGTGGCCCGCTCCACGGCGGCGACCAGATCGAGGACTTCTATCGAGGTCTGCTCGCGGAGCTTCGAATCATCCGCTTCGAGCCCGTCCGGCGCTGGTACGGCGAGGACCACGTCGTCGACGAGGCGGTCTTGCACGCGACTGCCGAGGGCCGGCCCTTTGGGCTCGAGGGGCGTGGACGGCCGGTGCGGGCACGGTTCCTGCACATCTTCGACTTCAGCGACCGCCTGATCAGCCGGGAAAGCGCCTGGATCGACCTCGCCGCCATCCAGCAGCAGCTGTCGGACTAAGCAAGTCCGCCTCCTGGCTGGCTGACTGGTCGGCAGGTAGGAGTGACGGCCTCCCGCAGCCCTCAAGATGACTCTAGGACCGCGGTGAGTTCTGTGGTTAACGGCGGTCGTAGTGAGTAGGCAAGCCTCCGACCACTGCGCCAAGGGAGATCATCACGTGTCCACACGCAAGGGCATCGTCGAAAAGTACATCGAGGGATTCTGCCGCAGCGATCACGCCCAGATCCTGTCGTGCCTGACAGACGACGTCGTGTGGGAGCTGCATGGCTGCAAGACGCTCCAGGGCAAGGAGGCCTTCGACGCCGAGATCGAAAACGACGGCTTCGAGGGCAGCCCGACGCTAACCATCGATCGCCTGATCGAGGAGGGCGACAGTGTCGTTGCGACCGGCGGCGGCAGCGTCGACCAGAGGGGCGGCGACAGGCTGACGTTCGTCTTCTGCGAGGTGTTCACCTTCGCGGGAGACGCAGTCAGCCGTCTCGACACCTACCACCTCTGGCTCAGCTGACTTCCTGCCAACCGCTCGATGCGGTGTAGAGGCGGTGAGACTGGCGCGGACCTCAGGGCACGAAGGCAAGACGACCGACTCCCGAAAGGGGCCAAGCAGATGCAGATCCGTTCCCGCATGAGCATGAGCGCCGACGGCAACGTGACCACACCGGACGGGTGGCCGGCGCAGCTCGCCGACCCCGCCTTCGTCTCCGGCGAGAGCCACGGCATCCGGGAGTTCCTCGAGGGCTGCGAGGCGGCGCTGATGGGTCGTACGACGTTCGAGCCCGCCCTCACCGCCGACCGGTGGCCGTGGCCGAACCTGAACGTGTTCTGCTTGCTTCACAGCGTCCGCCCGGCACCCCCGACCACGTGGTCAGCGACAGCAACCCAGCGCGGCTGCTGGAGAGGCTTCGGGCGGCGAACCAGGGCGGAGACGTCCACCTCGTCGGCGGCCCTCGCACGATCGAGACCTACCGCGCCCTGGGAGCGCTCGACAAGCTCGAGCTGGTCGTGCTGCCGCTGCTGTTGGGAAGCGGGATGCAGCTGACGCCGTCGCTCAGTCCCGACACCGGGCTGACGTTCGAGCATGAGCGCGCCCTTCCGGGCGGCTCGGTGGAGATCGTCTACGCCTGCAACACCCGAACCTGACTCGAAGCGTCATCACCAGGCGAAGCTCGAGACGTGCCCATCGGCGCGCGGCAGCCATGACGGGCGAGGCGAGAACGCGAGGCATCCCGGCCCGCCCCCAACCGGGCCGCCCTCGGTAGCATCGCGCCGATGGGCCAGGTGCGCACGGAGCAGCGAGGACGGGTGGTGGTCGGCACGCTCGACAATCCGCCGCACGGCCTCATGGACGCCGGCATCGTCGACGACCTCGAGGTGCTCGTCGGACGAGCCGAGAGGGACGACACCGTCGGTGCCGTGGTGCTCACCGGCGCCCACCCGGACCGCTTCGTGGCCCACTACGAGATGCGGGAGCTGCTGGAGGGGGCGCGCGGCAGCCCCAGCGTCGGCCCGCGGGCGGCGGCGGCGTCGATGCGGGCGGTCGGCGTGCTCCGGCGCGTGCCCTCGGTCGAAGATGCGCTGACGCGCTCGCCCGCCGCCGGCATGGTCGCGCTCGAGCGCTTCCACGAGATTTTCCTGCGCATGAACCGCTGCGGCGCCGTATTCGTCGCGGCGCTGAACGGCTCGGCGATGGGGGGCGGGTGCGAGCTGGCGCTCGCGTGCGACGTGCGCGTAATGGCCGACGGCGATCACGGGATCGGGCAGCCCGAGATCCTGTTCGCGTTCCCGCCGGGCGGCGGCGGAACCCAGCGCCTGACGCGCCTGCTGGGCACCGGCCGGGCCCTTCGGATCGTCCTGGACGGCGGCCCGCTGACCCCCACCGAGGCGGCGGAGCTGGGGCTGGTCGACGAGGTAGTGGGGGGCGACGAGGTCGTCGAGCGCGCGGTCGCCCTCGCGGAACGGCTCGGCAGCCGTTCGAAGGTGGCGATCGGCGCCTGCAAACGGGCCGTCTACGAGGGTGGCTCGCTGCCCCTCCCCGCCGGCCTGCGGCTCGAGCGCGCGGAGTTCCTGGCGGCGCTGGGCAGCCAGGAGGCGGACCAGGCGATGGAGGCGTACATCGCCGAATTCGAGCGCACGGGCAAGCTGCCGGGCTACGACCGCGCCGCGATGGAGCGGGCGCTCGAGGCCGGCAGGTTCACGGGCTGAGCAGCGACTGGGCGCAGTTCCTTCGACTCAGTGTCGGCTGCGCGAGGTGGGACTCGAGCCAGCTATGTCCCTTCGACCGCGAACGTGTTGCCGTCGGGATCCTTAAACCAGGCGACTTTGCCGCCGCCGGCCCTCGGTGAGATCCCCTTCTCGTCGGTCGTCACCTCGTCGTAGTGCTCGAAGGTCACGCCGTTGGAGCGGAGCTCGTCGACCACCCGCTCGACATCGTCCACGTACCAGGTGGCAAGAGTCGCGGTTGACCTGCCGGCGCGGGCCGGAGACGGGTAGACATGCAACGACTCATCGCCTGCGGACGCATAGATCTGGCTACCGTCAGCCCCAGTCCGGACCGCGGAGAGGCCGAGCTTGCTCTCGTAGAACTCCTTCGCCGGCGCCATGTCCGAGACCGCGATCGACGCGTTCAGCTTGTAGCTGCTCAAGCTCATTCGTCTTCCTCCTTGGAGGCATCTTTGTCCTCCTGTCCGTCGGGTTCTCCCCATACGACCTCCTGGCGGGGCAAGAGTCATCGCCGCTCTGAATACACAGCGGTGCTAAGCACGGCGCTTAAGCCCGGGATGTTGCTTCCGCGTGGCAGCGAGCGTTTCGGTGGTCAGCTCCCAGACGCCTGCAGCGGACGACATGGAGCAGCGACGTCGACACGCCGCGAAGCAACTATCGCTTATCTGAACCGGGCCCCCTTCAAGTCGCGGCGGCGAGTGATTGCGGGGCGGTGTGGTTGCGATCGTTCCGCGGGCGCCCGGGCTTATCTGGGTGCTCGGCCTTGTGGCCGGCGACGTGATGGT
>Ga0126313_10002394_pt1 | contig 10481 bp, 10 predicted proteins | sample Plot105A_FD_89954 | JGI IMG/M metagenome (GOLD analysis project Ga0126313, IMG submission 89954) | Serpentine soil microbial communities from UC McLaughlin Reserve, CA, USA - Plot105A | ecosystem: Environmental > Terrestrial > Soil > Grasslands | place: USA: UC McLaughlin Reserve, Lake County... | reverse complement strand
GTCGCGCGCCTGGCGGCGGCGCAGGCTGCCCTCGCCGTGCGCGCCTTCGACAGCACGAACGGCGCCAACGGCGCGGTGCCGGCACCGGGGTCGCTGGATCTCGCCGGCGACGCGCTCGCGGCCGGCCTCGAGCAGGCCGGCACGGCCGATCAGATCGCGCGGTTGGCGGCGGAGGCAGCCGGCGCCGTCGGCGCGACCGTGTGGGACGTCGCGGCGGACACCTCACTCGGCAGCTACGGCGTCCTCCCCGGCGAGCCCGCACGCGCGGCTGCGCTCGAGGCACTCGGCGACGCGCGCTCGGTCGTGGCCCACGACGGGTGCGCGACGATTCCCCTGGGCCGGCCGCCGTTCGCGATCCTCCAGCTCCGGTTCGCGCCGGAGGCGGTGCCGAGCGAGGCCGAGCTCGACCGCCTCGCGAGCTTCGGCGTCCGCGCGGCGCACGCTCTTCGCCTGCGCGAGCGCGCGGGCCGTCTCGCCGGCGACCTCGAGCGCACGCAGGCGCTCCTCGGCGTGCTCGGCCAGGCGATCGCGCGGCTCTCGCTCAGCCATACGCTCGAGACCGCCGTCGGCCGCATCGCCGCGCTGCTCGGCGTGGATCGGCTCGCCGTCTACCTCCAGGACGAAGAGGGGCGGCTGATGGTCGCCGAGGCGCGGGGCCTGGCCGGCCCGCACGTCGAGGTGGCGGAACGGCTGCTGGAGCTCGCGCTCGGCCCCTTCCGCGCGCGCGGGACGCTGGCCGTCGACGATGCGGCCTTCGATCCGCGGCTCGACGAGGTCGCAGAGGCGCGAGCCGCGGCGGGAATCGAGGCCGCGGTCGCCGTTCCGCTCCTCGTCACCGAGCAGCTGATCGGCCTGCTCGCCGTCTATCCACCGCGCGGACGCGAGCTCGCGCCCGACGAGACGGCGCTCCTCTCCGCGCTGGCCGTCCAGCTCGCCGTCGCCGTCGAGAATGCGCGGCTGCACGAGCGGACGACCCGGCTGGCGACGGAGCGCGAGGAGGCGCTGGCAGCGGAGAGCCAGGCGGCGCGCGAGCTGCGGTCGCTGTACGAGATCTCGCGCTCATTCGTCCACGAGCTGACGCTCGACGCAACTCTCGACGCCGTCGTCCGTGCGGTCGTCGAGCTCCTGGGCGTCGACGTCGCCGTCCTCCGACTGCCGGACGAGCGACGTGACGAGCTCGTCGCGGCGCGCCTACACGTCTCCGACCAGCGCCTGCTGGAAGCCGTCGGCCCGATCATGGGACGGTCTCAGCAGGTTGCGAAGCTGCCCGGCCGGCGCTTCCTCCGCGCCGGCAAGCCGCTCGTCCTGGACACCGACGCCGCCCGGAACCTCGGCGCCTCGTACGAGCTGCTCGTGCCGTTCCTCGAGCGGGGGGCCACGTGCGCGATCGTTCCGGTCAGCACGCCGACCGAGCTTCTGGCGACGCTGACGCTCCTTTCGCTCGATCCCGACCGGCCGATCACGGGCCGCGCGCTCGAGCTCGCCGACTCGATCGTTCGCCAGGCGGCGATCGCGATCGACAGGGCGCGCCTCTACGAGCAGCAGAAGTCCTTCTCGGACACGATGCAGCGCTCGCTGCTTCCGCGCTCCAAGCCAGAGCTGCCGGGTCTCGACCTGGGCGCGGTGTACGCCTCGTCCGCGCGGGTTGAGGTCGGCGGCGACGTCTACGACTTCCTCACGCTTCCGGACGGGCGCCTGGCAGTCGCGCTCGGGGACGTAACCGGTCACGGAATCGACGCGACGGCCGACATGGCGATGACGAAGTTCGTGTTCCGCTCGCTCGCCCGCGAGCATCCCGAACCGGGGCAGTTTCTCGCCTTCGCGAACGAGGTCGCCGTCGGGGAGCTGGCCGCGGAGAAGTTCGTGACGATGGCCTGCCTCGCGATCGACCCGACCACCGGCGAAGTCGTGGCGGCGAGCGCCGGTCATCCGCAGCCGCGCCTCGTCAACCCGGATGGAACGGTCGAGGCCGTCGACGTCGGCGGCCTCGCGCTGGGGATCGATTCCGATCAGGCGTACGACGAGGCGCGTGCTCAGCTCGCGCCGGGCTCGCTCGTCGTCCTGTACACCGACGGCGTGGTGGAAGCCCGCGGCGCCGACGGCCGGTTCTGGGGCCACGACCACCTCGATGCCTGCCTCTCGGCCCACCGAGAGCTGTCCGCCGACGAGATCGCGGAGCACACGATCGCGTCGTGCCGCGAGTTCGCCGGCGGCGACCTCGAGGACGACTGCGCGATCGTTGTTGTCAAGCGCACCTAGCCTGGCCGCCACCGAAACGGCCGCCGTCCCGCTCGGCCGGCTGACCGCGCTCGTCTTCACGGCGGGCGTCGGCTCGCTCGCGACGGAGATCGCCGCGTCGCGCCTGCTCGCGCCCTACTTCGGCAACTCGACGATCGTCTGGGCGAACGTGATCGGCCTCGTGCTCGCCTCGTTGTCGCTGGGCTACTGGCTGGGAGGAAGGATCGCGGACGAGCATCCCAGCCCTCGGCTGCTCGGGGGCATCGTGGCCGCCGCCGCGGTGCTGGTCGCCGCCACGCCGTTCCTCGCCAAGCCGTTCCTCGACCTCACGGTCGAGGGGCTCGACGAGGTTTCGACCGGCGCAGCAATCGGCTCCTTCTTCGGCGTGCTCATTCTGTTCGCGCCGCCGGTGACGCTGCTCGGGATGGTCGCGCCGTTCGCGATCCGGCTGGCGCTCCGGACCGTGGAGTCCGTCGGCGCCGTCGCCGGGCGCCTCTACGCGGTCTCGACGATCGGGAGTCTGCTCGGCACCTTCCTCTCGGCACTCGTTGCGATTCCGCTGATCGGGACGCAGCGGACGCTGCTCGCGAGCGCTGCGCTGCTCGCGGTGGCAGGGTCGGCGCTGCTCGGCGTCAGATGGCTCGCGCTCGGCGTCGGCCTCACCCTCCTGCTCGCTGTCCCGCCCGGCGCCGTCAAGTCGAGGGAGGGCGTGCTGCACGAGGACGAATCGCTGTACCAGTTCGTGCAGGTGACGGAGAACGACGGCGTGCGCCGTCTCTACCTCGACGAGGGCGTGGCCGTGCATTCGGTCTGGCGTCCGAACGACGTCCTCACGGGCGGCGTCTGGGACACGTTTCTCGCGCTCCCGCCGCTGCTCGGCCGGCCGCTCGAGCGTGTGGCGATCCTCGGCAACGCGGGCGGGACGACGGCGAGGGCGATGGGCGTCTACTACCCGCGGGCGGCGATCGACGGAGTCGAGCTCGATCCGGCGGTCACCGATACGGGCCGCCGCTACCTCGGCCTCGACGACAACCCACGCCTGCACGTCCACACCGCCGACGCGCGGCCGTTTCTCCGCCGCAGCGACGGCGGTTACGACCTGATCGTGGTCGACGCGTACCGACCGCCGTACGTGCCCTTCTACCTCGCGACACGCGAGTTCTTCGAGCTCGTGCGCAAGCGGCTGGCGCCGGGCGGCATGGTCGCGCTCAATGTCGCCTCCGTACCCGGCGACACGCGGCTCGCGCGCGGGATCGCCAACACGGTCGCGGCCGAGTTGCCGGCCGTCTGGACGTGGCAGGCGCTGCGGTTCAACCAGGTCGTCGTCGGCCTGACCCACGCGCTTCCGCGCAGCGAGATCGAGCAGCGACTGAACGCCGTCCAGGGCGACCTCGCCCCGCTGACGCGGCTCGCAGCGCGTGACCTCAGGCCTGCGGACATCTCCGGCGACCCGTGGACCGACGATCACGCTCCGGTCGAGTGGATCACCGACCGCATGATCGTCGAGTACGCCGCCGAGGGCGGGCGCCTCGAGGAGACGTCGCTTCCCACGGCGCCCTGAGCGGGATCTGGACATCGCCGGGCTACAATCCCGGCCGTGAGACGAGCTCTGCTCGCCGTCTTTCTGCTGCTCCTCTGCGCGCTCGCGGGCGTGCTCAGCGCAGCCGTGCTCGCCGCGAACGGGCCGCTCGGCCTGCTCCAGACCACGTCGGGTGGGACAACGACCGCACCGCCTGTCATCACCGCTCCGCCGCCGAAGCCACAGATTCCGCCCGGCGTGAAAATCTCGGGCGTCGCGGTCGAGTACATGACCGCAGACGAGGCCGAGGTCGCGGTTGGGGAGGCGTTCGCGGTCCCGCTTCCCGTGCGCTTCGGGAAGCGCTCGTTCGCCCTCGACCCGACCCGGTATGCCGCCGCCCAGATCAAGCGGGCGATCGCCTACGCGCTCGCCGCGCGGCCCGGCACGACCGTTCGGCTCCCGGTCACGCTCCGACGCGAGCGCGTCGCCGCGTGGGCGGCGAGGCTCGCGAAGCGCTTCGACCGCTCGCCCGTGGACTCGACGTTGCGCCTCCGCAAGCTGCGGCCGTGGTTGAGCAAGGACCGCCCGGGCCGGGTTCTGGAGCGGCGGACGCTGACGAACGCAATCCTCGACCGGCTTTCGTCGCACAGCCGCCGGCCGGTGCTCGCGAACGCCGCCGTGCTCAAGCCGGCGGTGACACGCGTGAGCTACGGCCCGATCATCGTCATCCGCCGCGATTCGAAAGGCCTCTACGTCTACAACGGGATGCGCCTCTGGCGGACGTTCGGTGTCGCCACCGGCCAATCCAGTTATCCGACTCCGCTCGGGCGGTGGTCGATCGTGACCATGCAGCGGAACCCCTGGTGGTATCCGCCGAACGCCGACTGGGCGAAGGGCGAGCAGCCGGTTCCGCCCGGGCCGGGCAATCCGCTCGGAACCCGCTGGATGGGGCTGTCGGCGGCGGGCGTGGGGATCCACGGCACCCCTGACAGCGCGTCGATCGGCTATTCGGCCTCGCACGGTTGCATCCGCATGTACATTCCGTCGGCCGAGTGGCTCTTCAACCACGTCGACGTCGGCACGCCGGTCTTCATCGTCGGCGCCTAGGCGATGACCGCCGGCAGGCTGAAGCTCGTGGGCCAGATCGCGGCGATCGGGCTCGTCGCCGCGCTGCTCGCGCTGCTGATCTGGAAGGTCGCCGGCGGCTCGGAATCCGAGGTCGAGGGCCTCGGCAGCGGCAAGACGCCTCGTGCACCGGGGTTCAAGCTGCCGCGGCTGACCGGAGAGGGGAAGCTTTCGCTGGCGTCGTATCGCGGCAAGGCCGTGGTGGTCAACTTCTGGGCCTCCTGGTGCATACCGTGCAAGACGGAGGCGCCGCGGCTCGAGAAGGCGTGGCGGACCTATCGCGACCGCGGCGTCGTCGTCCTCGGCGTGAACTCGCAGGATGTGTCCTCTGATGCCCGCCGGTTCGCGAAGCAGGTCGGCTGGACGTATCCGCTCGTGCGCGACGGCCCCGGGGACATTCTCGGCCCGTACGCCGTCGCCGCGTTCCCCGAGACGTTCTTCGTCGACCGCCGGGGCAAGCTGGTGGCCCGGATCGACGGCGAGGTGTCGGAGGACGAGCTCGCCGCCAACATCGAACGGGCGCTGACGTGAAGCGACTCGTCGTCACGGCGGTCGTCGCGCTGGTGTTGCCGTCGTCGGCTCTCGCCGCGTGTCCCGAGCTGCGCTCGCTAGAAGGCGAGCTGATGTGCCCGACGTGTGGGACGACGCTCGAGCTTTCCAACGCCCCCGCCGCGAATCAGATCCGGCGCTTCGTCTGCGAGCGCGCCGCCGCAGGTGACTCCAAGGGCGAGATCAAGGACAAGCTCGTGGCGGACTTCGGTCCCGGCGTGCTCGCCTCGCCGCCGAAGGAGGGCTTCGATCTGCTCGCCTGGCTGCTGCCGGTGCTGGGGGTCGTTCTCGGGGCCGCGACGATCGCCGTCCTCGTCGTCCGCTGGAGCCGCCGGGGCGAGTCCGAGCCTGGACCAGACGAGCCGAGCTCGAACGGCCGCGCGGAGCTCGACCCCGCGCTCGAGAAGCGGCTCGAAGAAGAGCTCGCGCGCTTCGAGTAGATGCTCTCGCGGATACCGGTCGCGTATCTGGCGGGCCTGGTCTCGATCGCCTTCCCGTGCGTTCTGCCGCTCGTGCCGGGCTACCTCTCCTCGGTCGCGGGCGTCGAGGCCGGCCGGCTGGGGGAGCGTGGCGTCGGTCGTCGCGTCGTCGTCGCGAGCATCCCGTTCGTCCTCGGCTTCACGGTCGTGTTCGTCGTGCTCGGTGCGGGTGCGGCGGCGCTCGGCGGGCTGGTGGACGCCCAACGGCGCGCCGAGTTCGCAGGCTTCGTCCTCGTCGTCCTCGGCCTGGCGCTCGTCGGCCTGCTGCCGTGGTCGGAGCGGCTGGTGGCGCCCGAGCTCGTCACGGGAGCCCGCCGGCGTGGGTCGAATGCGCTGCTCGGGGCCGCCTTCGCAGTTGTCGCCGCGCCGTGCATCGGAGCCGTGCTCGCGTCGATTCTCGTGCTCGCCGCCGACGCGAACACCGTCGTGCGCGGTGCGATCCTGCTCGCCGCGTACTCGCTCGGCCTGGGCTCGGCATTCCTACTGATCGGCGTCGCGTTCGCGCGCGCGATGGCCGCGTTCCGCTGGATCCGCGATCACTACACCGCGATCCGCGTCGTGAGCGGCCTGACGCTCGTCGCGCTCGGCCTGCTGCTCTTCTTCCACCGTGACTGGTGGCTGCGGGTAGCGCTGAACCGCGTCCTGTCGGAGGTCGGCCTAGGAACCCTCGACTAAGCCGCCGACATGTCGCATCCAGTCCGGTTGCGCGGGTGCCGCCGCCTTTTTCGGGTGCCAGGTACCGTCATAAAAACGTCACGAATCGTCGACCCGCTTGCCGCCAGAAGCCACCCTCATCGCGCGCGGCACTCACACGCGCCCTCGGTGGTGCCAGGCATGGGCACAAAAGCGTGACGAATCATCCACAGCCGTCACGACGGCGTCGGTAGAGACGGTCGATCTCCGCCAGGGTTGCTCCCTCGTTGCCTCACGACCGAGAGAGCCATTCAGCGCCTCGGTTTCTTTAGTACGAGAGGGATCAACTCGAGCGATCCAGCGGCGACCGTCGTCGCGGCCGTTCGGACCTGCGCGAGCACGGCGTCGAGGTCGACATCGCGGTGGGTCGGCGCGAACCGCCCGAGGCGCCGCTCCGCTTTCGCCAGCTGGCGCTCGCAGCCGACGCGGTTGCCGCGTCCGGCCTGGTACCAGGCAACCGTGACGTGGACGAGGCCCTGGAAGAAGTCCTTCTCGGCCGGGTCGGCGGCGCGCCAGGCGTCCTCGAGCGCCTCGTGTGCCTCGAAGTAGGCGCGTTCGCGCATCAGCTGTAGACCGCGGGCGAGGTCGTCGGTCAGAGACGACGGACCTGGACCTCCTGCCCGTCAACGCGAACTTCGTACGTCGTCAACTGGATCGCGTGGTCGAAGTCGTTCAGGCCGGTGCGGACGTCGTAGCGCCAGCCGTGCCAGGGGCACGCGAGGATCGGGCCTTCGAGCCACCCCTCGCCGAGCGGGCCCTCCAGGGGCAGGCACGCGTGCTGCGTGGCATAGAACTCGCCCTCGTAGTTGGCGAGCGCGAACGCGTCCTCGCCCGCACGGACGGTCTTCACCGTCCCAGGCGGGATCTCGTCGACGCGGGCGACCGTGACGAACTCGGCCACGGGCCGATGGTAGTGGCTTACCGGCGCGCGGCGGCGATCAGGCGCCTGAGCGTGGCGGCGTCGAGCTCGCCGCGGTTCAGGAGTAGAGCGGGGTTTGGTTGCTTCATAGGAAGGACCGTGTTCCGCGCCCGAAGGCGGAGTCCTACCGCGCGCGGGCGGCGAGTCGCTCGCCGGCGCGGCGCTCGGCATCGGGGTCGCCTGTCCGCGACGCCAGCCGCTGTACCCGCTCCCACAGCGCCTGGCCCTGCTCGACGGCGCCGCGCGCCTCGGCGGCCGCCGCAGCCCGCTCGAGGTAGCCGATCGCGCGGCCGCTGTCACCCGCCTGAGCGTGGTAGTGCGCGACCTGCTCGAGCCGGTCGTCGAGCGAGCGGGCGTAGAGGCCCTCGAAGGCGGCCGCGACCCTTCCGTAGAGCTCGCGCTTGCGAGCGGGAGTCAAGGTGGACAAGGCGGCCTCCTGGAAGAGGTTGTGCCGGAAGCCGTACTCGGGCTCGGGGTAGCGCCGCTGCTCGCGCAGGATGTCGGCGCGTAGCAGCGCGCGGAGCGCATCGTCGAGCACCGCCTGCCCGGCCACCGTGGCGAGGAGCGCGCGAGAGAAGGAGCGCCCGATCACCGCCGCGATCTGAACGAGCCGGCGCGCCGGATCGGGGAGGAGGTCGATCCGCGCGACGAGCAGCGCCTGCAGCTCGGGCGAAAGGCGCGAGACGCTCAGCAGCGACACGGTCCACTGCGCCTGCTGCCCGAGGTCGCCGCCCTCGACGAGAACCTGGAGCAGCTCCTCGAGGTAGAGCGGATTGCCCTCGGCGCGCCGTACGATCTCGTCGCGCGAGCTCTCGTCGAGGCCGGCGGGAAGGAGCACTTCGAGCAGCTCGCGCGATTCGTCGTCGTCGAGCGGCCCGATCGCCAGCTGTGTCGCGCGGTGCGCGTAGTCGGCGAGCATCTTCAACCGCAGCGCCCAGCCCTCCGAGTCGGGGTCCGGACGCATCGCGACGACGAGCAGGAGCGGCGCGCGGTCGGTGAGGTCGAGCAGGTTCTCCGCGAGGACGCGCGTGGACGGATTGGCCCAATGCGCGTCGTCCACGGCGAGGACCACCGGCTTCTGCGCCGTCAGCGCCTCCAGCCACGCCGCGTACGCGTCCGCGGGCGACAACGCCTCCTCGTCGGCTTCGGCGAGCACGACTCCGAGCAGCCGGCCGAGCCCCGCGAGCTCGCGCGTCAGCCCGAGCCCGCCGAGCTTCGCGCGTGCTTTCGTCCGAACCGCGATCTCCGGCTCGCCTTCCTCGAGGCCGAGCCAGTCGCGCAGGATCTCGATGAACGGCCAGGACGCGGGTCCGCCGTACGAGAGGCACCGGCCTTCGAGCCAGGTGGCGCCGTCCCCGTTGACGGTTCTGAGCTCGCCGAGGAGCCGCGTCTTGCCGATTCCGGTCTCGCCCACGAGCAGCAAGCCCTGGCCCCGGCCCGCGGCGAGGTCCTCGATGGCGTTCTCGAGCAGCGCAAGCTCCGTGGCGCGGCCGACGAAGGGCGTCTCCGGCGAGCGGCTGGCGTCACGGAGTCCGAGCAGCCGCCAGACCTCCACGGGCTCGTCGCGGCCCTTGACGCTGATAGCGCCCACCGGGCCGAGCTGGAAACGCTGGCCGAGGCGGCGCGCCGTCGCCTCGCCCACCGCGATCGTGCCCGGCTCGGCCGCCGACTGGAGGCGCGCCGCGACGTTGGTGGCGTCGCCGACCGCGACCTGGCCCGGGTCGGCAGCGCCCACGAGCCCGACGGCCGTCTGGCCGCTGTTGATCCCGACCCGGACGTTGAAGTCCTCGATCTCCCATGCGGCCCGGATATCCGCGGCGTACTCGTCGACGACGGTGAGGATTCGCAGCGCCGCTCGAGCCGCGCGATCGGGGTCGTCCTCGTGCGCCGTCGGGACGCCGAAGAGCGCGCAGATCCCGTCGCCCATGTACGCCTGAACATGGCCGCCGTACTCCTCGACGGCCCGGCTCATGCGCGTGACGCACTCGCCGACGAGTGCCTTGACCTCGTCCGGCGAGAGCCGCTCGCCGAGCGAGGTCGATCCGACCACGTCGGCGAAGAGCGCAGTCACGGGTCGCAGCTCGTCCGCCGCGCCGACGGCCTGGAACGCCTGAGCCGACGGCGTCAGCGCGGAGCCGCACTCCGGACAGAAGCGAGCGGCGGGCGGCGCCTTCGCCCCACACCCCGGGCAATACGACATCCGGCCATTGTTTCGCGAAAACCCTCTTCCGTCGAGTGGCCGGCACGGGATACGCTCACGCGCATGGCGACGATCCTGCTCTCCGGGGTCGACCTCTACTTCCGGGCCAAGCTCGAGGCCGCGCTTCCGGGCCACCGTTTTGTCACCACCGACAACGTGGAGGAGCCCGAGCTCGTCATCGCCGACGTCTCACGAGTGGATCCCGACGAGGTCGCGGATACCTACCCGGACATCCCACTGCTCGGCTTCACGAACCACAAGGACACGGCCGGACTGCGCGCGGCGCACACCGCCGGATTCGACCAGGTCGTCGCCAAATCCGCCCTCGTCGAGCGAACACAAGAGCTCGTGGGCGGGTTACTGGCCTCGGTAGAGTAAGCGCCTGCCGTGACCTACATCATCGCCGAGCCCTGCATCGACATCAAAGACAAGTCGTGCATCGACGTCTGCCCGGTCGACTGCATCCACGAGGCCGACCGCATCTTGGTGATCGACCCTGAAGAATGTATCGATTGCGGAGCATGCGAACCTGAATGTCCAGTCGAGGCGATATTCCCTGAAGATGCACTTCCTGAGAAGTGGGAGCCGTTCGTGAAGATCAACTACGCCTACAGCGACGGCATGGACGTGATCAACCAGCTCACGGAGGCGTACGCCACCGAGCACAACGTCCAGAACCCTCCCCTGGAATAAAGATTTCTGCTTTCGGGCAGGTCCCGACCGTACGAACGAAGGAGGTTGGGATGCCACAGGAAGCAT
>Ga0126313_10002393_pt1 | contig 10485 bp, 9 predicted proteins | sample Plot105A_FD_89954 | JGI IMG/M metagenome (GOLD analysis project Ga0126313, IMG submission 89954) | Serpentine soil microbial communities from UC McLaughlin Reserve, CA, USA - Plot105A | ecosystem: Environmental > Terrestrial > Soil > Grasslands | place: USA: UC McLaughlin Reserve, Lake County... | reverse complement strand
GCCCGTTGCCGTCGGTGATGATGGCGACGTACCGCGCCGCGCGGCCGCCGTCGTCATCGGCCATCACACTTCGAGGATCTCCGCTTCCTTGCCCTTGAGCAGGCCGTCCAGCTCGGCGATCTGGGCGTCGGTGACCTTTTGCAGCTCGACCTCGGCGCGGTGCTCGTCGTCGGCGCCCGCCTCGCCCGCGTCCTTGAGCTCGCGCAGGTCGTGCATCACGTCACGGCGGATGTTGCGGATCGCGACGCGGCCCTCCTCGGCGATGTGCCGCACGACCTTGACGAGCTCGCGGCGGCGCTCCTCGTTGAGCTCGGGGATCCCGAGGCGGATGAGGCGCCCGTCGTTGTTCGGCGTCAGGCCGATGTCCGACTCCATGATCGCCCGCTCGATCGCCCGGATCGAGCTCTGGTCGTAGGGCTGGACCGTGAGCAGGCGCGCTTCGGGCGCCGAGATCGTGGCGAGCTGCTTGAGCGGCGTCGGCGCGCCGTAGTAGTCGACGACGATGCGGTCCAGCAGCGCCGGGCTGGCGCGACCGGTGCGGACCGAGCCGAACTCGTTGTTCGTCGCTTGGACGGACTTCTTCATGCGCTCCTTGGCGTCGGCCAGGAGCTCCTCGGTCATCTCGCTCATTGCTCGTCAGGTGGAGACCAGCGTGCCTACGCGCTCGCCGCACACTATCCGGTCGATGTTGCGCTCGTCGTCCATGTTGAACACGTACAGCGGCATGCCGTTCTCCATGCAGAGCGTGAGCGCGGTGAGGTCCATCACGCGCAGCCGGCGCTCGAGCGCCTCCATGTGCGTGATCTCCTCGATGAGCTGCGCGTCGGCGTCCTCGCGCGGGTCGGCGGCGAGCACGCCCTCCACCCCGTTCTTGGCCATCAGGATCGCCTCGGCGTGGATCTCGCTGGCGCGCAGCGCGGCGGCGGTGTCGGTGGTGAAGAACGGGTTGCCGGTGCCCGCCGCGAAGATCACCACACGCCCCTTCTCGAGGTGGCGCATGGCGCGGCGGCGGATGTAGGGCTCGGCCACCTCGGCGATGTGCAGGGCCGACTGCACGCGGGTCTGCACGTCGAGCTTCTCGAGCGCGTCCTGGAGCTGCAGCGCGTTCAGCACGATCGCAAGCATCCCCATGTAGTCCGCGGTGGCGCGGTCCATGCCCTCGGCGGCGCCCGCAATCCCGCGGTAGATGTTCCCGGCCCCGAGCACGATCGCGATCTCGACGCCGCGATCGTGCACGCGCTTGATCTCCCCCGCGACCGCCTGCAGGCGCGCAGGGTCGGTGCCGTAGTCCAGCTCGCCCATCAGCGACTCGCCGGACAGCTTCAGCAGGATGCGCCGGAATATGGGGGCCGGCGCGTCGCTCACTCGCCGACGGCGAAGCGGGTGAACCGGCGGATGACGATGTTCTCGCCGGTCTTGGCCGACAGGTCGGCGCGGAGCTGCTCGATCGTCTTGGACTCGTGCTTGTCCTCGTTGACGTGCTTCTGGTTGAGCAGCACGACCTCCTCGAGCCACTTCTTGACCCGGCCCTCGACGATCTTCGGCCGGATGTTCTCGGGCTTGTCGGCCGCCTGCTGCTCGAAGACCCGCACCTCCGCGGCCCGGGCATCCTCGGCGACCTCGTCCTCGGAGACGAACTGGGTCTGCGGCGAGGCGGCGATGTGCATCGCGACCTCCTTGGCGAAGCTCACGAAGTCGTCGTTCTTGGCGACGAAGTCGGTGTTGCAGTCGACCTCGACGAGCACGCCGACCTTGCCGTTGGCGTGGATGTAGGACTGGACGGTGCCCTCGACCGCCTCGCGGCCGGCAAGCTTGCCGATCTTGTTGCCCATCCGCACGCGGAGGAGCTCGACGGCCTTGTCCATGTCGCCGCCGGACTCCTGCAGGGCGGACTTGCAGTCCATCATGCCCGCGCCCGTGCGCTGGCGCAGCTCCTTGACGTCCGAGGCGGTGATCGTGGGGGTGCTCATGCGTTCTGTTCCTGGCTCTCGGTCTGGGGGTCGGTCTCCGCGGTGGCGGTCTCGGGGTCCTGCGTGTCGGTGACGCCGGGCTCGGCCTTCGGCGCGCCGGCCGTCGGCGGCGGCGTGTCCGCGTCGGCCTCGACCGGGGTGGCCGGCGTCTGCACGGCGGTCGGCTCGTCGGCGACCGACGGCTGCGCTTCCGCCTCGGCCGTCACGGTCTGCGTCTCGGCGCCGACCTCGCTGGCCGGCGGGCTGGCCGGCGTGGGCGTCGGGTCGATCGCCGGGGGCGCGGGCTCGCCGGCGCCGCCCTTGTCCGGCCCCTCGTCGGGGCGCGGCGTCTCGACCTGGGCGTCCTGGCGGACCGCGGCGTCGGGGCTCGGCTGCGGTCGCCCGAGCTCCTCGCGCGCCTGCGCGACCTCGGCCTCGGCGGCCTGGCGGTCGCCGCCGCCCTCGGCCGTCGACAGCGCGGCCTCGGCCTCGGCGCGGGCGTGCTCGGCGGCCTCGGCGCGGGCGCGCTCCTCGGCCTCCAGGCGCGCGCGCTCCTCGGCCTGGCGGCGGGCCTGCTCCTCGGCCTCGAGGCGGGCGCGGTCCTCCTCGGCGCGGAACGCGTAGGCGCCCTCGCCGACGACGTCGCCGATCGCGCGCGTGATCACGTAGCAGGAGCGGATCGCGTCGTCGTTGCCCGGCACGACGAAGTCGATGCCGTCGGGGTCGCAGTTCGTGTCGACGAGGCCGATGATCGGGATGCGCAGGCGCTGGGCCTCGCGGACCGCGATCGCCTCGGTCTTGAGATCGATGATGAACGCCGCGTCGGGCGTGCGCTGCATGTTCTTGACGCCGCCGAGGTTGAGCCGCAGCTTCTCGAGGTCGGACTGGGCGGCCATGCGCTCGCGCGTGGGCAGCAGCTCGAGCTGGCCCTCGGCCTCGTAGCGCTCGAGGTCGTGCAGGCGGCGGATGCGCTGGCTGATCGTCTGGAAGTTCGTCAGCAGGCCGCCGAGCCAGCGGTTGTTGACGTACGGCTGGCCGGCGCTCTCGGCGACCTCCTTGACCGCGTCGCGCGCCTGCTTCTTCGTGCCGACGAACAGGATCGTGCCGCCGCGGCGGGCGAGCTCGGAGGCGAAGTCCTGCGCCTGGGCGAGCAGCCGCTGCGTCTGCAGCAGGTCGATGATGTAGATCCCGCTGCGCTCGCCGTGGATGAAGCGGCGCATCTTCGGGTTCCAGCGGCGCGTCTGGTGCCCGAAGTGGACCCCGGACTCCAGCAGCTCCTTGATGCCAACGTCGTTGGCCATGTGGTGCTCCCTTGCGGTCAGGTGACGAGACTGCACCGCGCGGAACGTGGCGGACCCGGGGCGCGCGCTCGTGCGGAGGCGCCCGCTCCGGGCAGGGCCGTCACGCGGCCCGCGCGGGTCGGGTGGATGAGTTCCTGGATTGTACGCAAGAGTTCCGGCCCTCCTGCGTTAGGAGCATTGCGGGCCCGCCGCCCCTCCCCTACCTCCGGTGGCAGGCTCGTCCTGGTTGGCACGGCGGGGCGGCCGCGGACGGTGCCGCCCCGCCACCGCCGCCGCGCGCGCTCGCGGGCCGGGGTAGCCGAGGGCCGTACGCTGGCGGGCGATGGCGCCCGAGCCGCTGCATGCCCTCGTCGCCGGCTTCGCGGACGTCGCCGCGGTCTACGACCGCGCCCGGCCCGAGTACCCGCCCGCCGCCGTCGAGCGGATCGTCGCGGAGCTCGAGGCGGAGCCCGGGGCGCGGGTCCTGGACCTGGGCGCGGGGACCGGCAAGCTGACGCGCCCCCTGCTCGCCGCCGGCCTCGACGTGGTCGCGGTCGAGCCGCTCGCGCGGATGCGCGCCGCGCTCGCCGCCGCGGTCGGCTCGCGGCGCGCGCTCGATGGCCGCGCCGAGGCGATCCCGCTCGGCGACGCGTCGGTCGACGCCGCGCGGGCATCGTCGAGGGCCGCCGCGCGGAGGCGCTCGAGCGCCACGGCGGCTTCGCGCCGCTGCGCCGTGCCGAGGTGTCGTTCGAGGACACGATCGCCCGCGACGCGACGCTGGCCTGGTTCGCCTCGTTCAGCGTGGTGGGCTCGCTGGCGGACGCGGAGCGGACCGCCCTGCTCGAGCGCATGGCGGAGATCCTCGATCGTCACGGCGTGACCGCGGTCCACCGCCGCTGGCGGGTCGCGCTGTGGGCGACCCGGCGCCTCTAAGCGCGGATCAGCCCCGCTCCGCGCGCCCAGTTCAGCGTGCGGCGCAGCGTCTCCTCGACCGGCGTGTAGCGCAGCCCGAGCGCGCGGGCGGCGTGCGAGCCGTCGTAGGCGTGGCCGTGGATCATCGTGCGCGCCATCGCGCGGCAGAACGGCGGGTGGCGGCGCAGCGCCTTCGAGGCGGCCTCGACGACGGCCGCGACCGCCGTCGCCGGCGCGCCGGGCACGATCCGCGGCCGCACCCGGCGGCCCGACACGCGCGAGAGCAGCTCGAACGCCTCGGCGGTGGTGAGCGTGGCGCCGCAGATCACGTACCGCTCGCCCGCGATGCCGCGCTGCGCGGCGAGGACGTGCGCCTCGGCGGCGTCGGCGATGTCCGTGACGCTGATCCGGGTGTCGATGAACACGGGCAGGCGCCCGTCGAGCAGCGCGAGCAGAATCCGGCCCGTACCGCCGGTGCGGCCGGGGCCCTGCACCGACGACGGGTTCACGCACACGACGTCGAGGCCGGTCGGCGCCGCCTCGTCGAGCACCGCGCGCTCGCCCTCGTACTTCGACCGCTCGTAGTGCGAGAGGAACGCCCCGCGGTGCGGCGAGTCCTCGCGACCGATCGTGCCCTGCGGCTCGCCGAGGGTGGCCGCCGACGACGTGTGCACCAGCCGGCGCACGCCGGCCTCGGCCGCGGCGCGCACCATCAGCCGCGCCGCGTCGCGGTTGACGCGGTACAGCGGCGCAGGGTCGAGCGGGCACAGCGTGTTGACGCCGGCGACGTGGTAGGCGACCGCGGCGCCCCGCAGCCCGGCGCCGAGCGCGGCGGGGTCCAGAACGTCGCCGCGGACGACCCTCGCGCCGCGCGCGGCCAGCCCGGCGGCCGCCTCCTCGGAGCGCGCGAGCGCGACGACCTCGTCGCCGCCGGCGACCAGCCGGTCGACCAGCGCGCCCCCGATCAGCCCGGAGCCGCCGGTGACGAAGACGCGCTCGCCCACGAACCGTCAGTCGTGGCCCGTGAGGGCCGAGCTGAAGCGCTGCAGGTACTCGACCGCGGACATCACGGTGATGAAGGCGGCGACGAGCATGACCCACTCGTCGAGGTACATCCCGCCGAGCGGGTCGCCCGGCCGCAGGATCGCCAGCGGGATCGCGACGAACTGGATCGCGGTCTTGAGCTTGCCCCAGATCGACGGCGGCATGACGAAGCCGTCGGCGGCCACCATCCCGCGCAGCGCGAGGATCACGAGCTCGCGGCCCACGATGATCGCCGCGATCCACGTCGACACGCGGTCGGCGCCCACCAGCGCGATCAGCACGCCGGTCACGAGCAGCTTGTCGGCGGTCGTGTCCAGGAACGACCCGAGCGTCGTGGTGATCTCCCAGCGCCGCGCGAGCCAGCCGTCCCAGAAGTCGGTGGCGGCGACGGCGACGAACATCAGCGCGGCCACCAGCTCGGCGTCCTCGCCGGCCAGTACGAGCGCCATGATCACCGGCGCCAGCACGATGCGCACGCACGTGCCGGCCGCGATCCAGCGCGCCGCTCCGGCTCCTCGCGCGCTCGTCGTCGGCGTGCTCACGAGGGCGCGATCCTAGCGCTTGGCTCGGCCAGGAGACCCGCCGCCGCCTCGTGCGCCGCCGCGGCGTCCTCGGCGCCGAGCGCCTCGCGGGCGACCCGGGCCGCGTCGGCGGCGTCCACCGCGCGCAATGCCGCCTTGACGTCGGGGATCCGCGGCGGCGCCATCGACAGCTCGTCTACGCCCAGGCCGGCGAGTAGGACGGCGCTCGCGGGGTCGCCGGCGAGCTCGCCGCAGACGCCGACCCAGCGCCCGTGCGCGTGCGCGCCCTCGACCACCGAGGCGACGAGCGCGAGGAGCGCGGGCACCGGCCCGGCGGCCAGCCCCGCGACGTGCTCGTTGCCGCGCTCGGCGGCCAGCGCGTACTGCGCGAGGTCGTTCGTGCCGACCGAGAAGAAGTCGACCTCGCGCGCGAAGCGCTCGGCCGCGATCGCGACGGCCGGCACCTCGACCATGACGCCGACCTCGAGCGGCGGTTCGACCCCGAGCGCGGCCCGCTCGGCGTCGAGCAGCGCGCGGGCGGCGCGCAGCTCCTCCAGCGCGGCGACCATCGGGAACATCACCTTGACGCCGTCGTGCTCGGCGGCGACGCGCAGGATCGCGCGCAGCTGGCCGCGCAGCAGCTCGGGGAACGCGAGCGCCAGGCGGATCCCGCGACGCCCGAGGAAGGGGTTGGCCTCCACGGCCTGGGCGACGAACGGCAGCGGCTTGTCGGCGCCGACGTCGAGCGTGCGGACGACGAGCGGGCGGCCGTCGAGCGCGGCCGCGACCGCCGACAGCGCCTCGTACTGCTCGTCCTCGCCGGGGGCGTCCGCGCGGCCGAGGTAGAGGAACTCCGTGCGCAGCAGCCCGACGCCCTCGGCGCCGAGCCCGACCGCGGCGGTCGCCTCGGCGACGGCGCCGATGTTGGCGGCGACCTCGATGCGGCGCCCGTCGCGGGTGGCCGCCGGCGCCGCGGCGAGGGCGCGGCGCCCCGCCGCGGTGCGCTCCTCGTCGGCCCGGCGCGCCTCGGCCCGCGCCAGCGCGTCCGGGTCCGGGTCGACGAGCACGGTGCCCGCGTCACCGTCGAGCACGAGCGGGGCGCCGTCGGCGGTGGCGTGCAGCGCGGGCCCCAGGCCGACGACCGCGGGAATGCCCAGGCCGCGGGCGAGGATCGCCGCATGCGAGGTCGCGCTGCCGCGCGCGGTCGCAACGCCGCGCACGAGCGCGCGGTCCAGCGCGGCGGTCTGGCCCGGGGTCAGGTCCTCGGCCACGAGCACGCCGGGGCCCTCGAGCCCCGGCGGCGCGGCCGCGCCGCCGGCGAGGTGGGCGAGCACGCGCCGGCCGACGTCGAGGACGTCGGCGGCGCGCTCGCGCAGGTACGCGTCGTCGGCGGCGCGGTAGGCGCCGGCGGCCGCGCGCATGGCTGCGTCCCACGCCTGCGCGGCGTTGCGCCCGTCCTCCACCGCCCGGCGCGCGGGGTCGAGCAGCCCGGCGTCGTCGACCAGCAGCGCGTGGGCGTCGAAGATCTCGGCCTGCGCCTCGCCGGCCTGCTCGGCCACGGCCGCGCGCGCGTCGCGCAGGTCGGCCCGCGTGGCGGCCCGCGCGGCGTCCAGGCGCCGCCACTCGGCCTCGGCGCCGGCCGACGGCGCGTCGGAGACCTCGGGCTCGGCCTCGCGCAGCCGCCGGGCGGGGCCGACCGCGATCCCGGGCGAGACCGGCAGGCCGCGCAGCGGCTCGCCGGGCGCGGCCGCCGCGCCCGCCGCGGCGGGCTCCGGCGGGCCGTCCGGCGCGCCGTTCTCCTCGCCGTCGGCGTCCCCCCAGTTGTCGGCCGCCAGCGCCCGGATCGCGTCGAGCGCCGCGCTCGCGCCGGCGCCGCGCGCGCGCACGAGGATCTCGTGGCCCTGGCGCACGCTCAGCGTGGCGAGCGCGGTCAGGCTGCGCGCGCTCACCGGCCCGCGGCCGGTCGATGCGTTGGAGACCTCGACGTCGGCATCCGCGGACGCGGCCGCCCCGACGAACCGCGCCGCGGGCCGCGCGTGCAGCCCCAGCCGGTTCTCGACGCGCAGGCGCAGCTCCTGCGGCGGGCCCATCTCGTCCGCGACCGCGGCGGCCGCGGTCGCCGCGACCGGACCGGGCGGCGGCGCGTCGCCGTCGGCGCCGAGCTGCTCCGACTTCGCGCGCAGCGCGGTGCGCGCCTCGGCGGCGACCTCCTGCAGCCCCAGGCCGCCGCGCGCCGCGGCGGCGGCCGCCACCGCGCCCTCCACGAGCGGGGCGTCGGCCAGCAGCACCGGGATGTCGCCCGGCGCGAGCTCGACCGCCATCTCGGCGCTCATGAGCGCGCTGCCGAGGTCCATGAGCACGAGCACCCCGTCCGGCGAGGACGCGCGGTCGATGGCGGCCATGACGAGCTCGGCGTCGGTCCCCAGCGCGCCGGGTGGGTCGACCAGGCCGCCCGCGGCCTCGATCGCCACGTCCTCGCCGCCCATCTCGCGGGCGAGCTCGACGACGCCCTCGGCCAGCTTCGCGCTGTGGGAGACGATGACGAGCCCGACGCTCACCGCAGTCCGTACGCGCGGTGGAGGATCTCGACGGGGTGCACCGACCGCACGCGGGTCGCCTTCTCGATGTGCCAGCGGCACGTCTCGCTGTCGCACGCGGCGAGGTCGGGCGCGGCGCGCTCGATCTGGCGGAACAGCCCCGCCCCGACGTCCATCGAGATCGGGTACTTCTCCCTCTTGAGCCCGTAGGTGCCGGCCACGCCGCAGCAGCTGGCGTCGTTCTCGACCACGCGCAGGCCGGGCACGAGCGCGAACAGGTCGAGGGCCGGCTTGCCGACCCCGTGGCCCTGCTGCTGGCAGGGGGCGTGGTAGGTGATCGTCATGTCGACCGGCTCGAAGTCGGTGCGCAGCTCGCCCTGCTCGTGCAGGGCGAGGAGGAACTCGAGGATGTCGTACGTGCGCGCGCTGACGTGTTCGAGCTGCGCGTCGCCCCCCATGCCGAGGATCTCGCGCGCCTCGCGCTTGAGCATGAGCGTGCAGCTCGTCGAGGTGCCGACGATGACGGTCCCGTCGGTCGCGGCCGGCGCGAGGTTGCCGACCAGCCGGCGCACGTAGGTCCGCGCGTCGTCGAACAGGCCGTTGGACTGCAGGGGCAGCCCGCAGCAGTCCTGCTTGGGGACGTCGACGGCGAAGCCGTTGTGGGCGAGCACGGCGACGGTCATCTCGCCCAGGCGCGGCTCGTAGTAGTTCGCACCGCAGCCGTGGAAGTACACGACCCGCTTCTTGGAGGCCGGCGGGCGGTGGCGGCGGGCCCAGCGCTGGAACGTGCGCCCGGCGAACTGCGGCATCGCCGCGTCGCGATGGATGCCGATCGTCTTCTCGATCGCGAGCCGGATCGCGGGGTTGCGCAGCGTCCAGTTGGCGAGCGGCGCGGCGGGGGTGCCGAGCCGGCCGGCCAGCGTGGGGCGCGCGATGACGCGGTCGCGCAGCGGCACCCCGTCGCGCTCGCGCAGGCGCGCCTTGGCGCGCGTGTTGATCTCGGCGATGTGCACGCCGTGCGGGCACACCTGGGTGCAGATCCCGCAGCTCGAGCAGTAGTCCAGCGAGGCGTCGGGGACCGGCTCGTCGGTGCGGAAGCGCTCGGCCTGCGGGCCGACGTACTTCGGCCCCGGGAACAGCGGTGTGGCGTTCGAGAACGGGCACGCGGTCTCGCAGATCGTGCACTTCACGCAGTGATCGAGCGAGCCCCGCATGGCGTCGAAGAGCACGTCGCGCCCCGCGGACTGCGAGGCGTGGTCGGGGGCCGACCCACGATGGAGCGTCATCGGTCCTCCTCGACGATGATCTCGGCCGCTCGGTGGCCGGTGGCCAGGCTGATCCCGTCGCCCGACTTCTCCTGCCACGGCCGCGCGCCGGCCAGCGTGGCGCCCGCGACGAGCACGTTCTCGCACACCGGGTCGCCGCCGGGCACGACCGGCCGCAGCCGGTCGTCGACCGCGACCCCGACCGCGTTGAACGGGTGATCGTCGAAGTAGCGCGGCGAGAAGCGCTCCGCCCCCGGCTCGACCGCGCCGGCGAGCGGCAGGCCCAGGACCGTCTCGCGCGCCTGCCAGCGCGAGTCGAGCTCGATCCCGCCGCTGGCCACGCCGCCCGTGGCCAGCACGACCCAGCGCGCGCGGTACTCGACGGTCCGGCCCGCCGCCCGGGCCTCGACGCGCTCGACCCGGCCGCCGTCCCGCGCCGCGCCGATCGCCTCCGAGTTGAGGATCACCCGCCCGCCGTTCGCGCGCAGCCGGTCGCGCAGCGTGCGGAACACGCGCATCCCGGGCACCGACGGCGGCAGGGTCGGGATCTCGAACACGGGGCGGCCGAGGCGCTCCTGCAGGTCGCTCCAGGCCCCGTGCGGGTCCTCGAGGCCGACTCCGGCGGGGAACCCGACGCGCGCGGCCGGGCGGGCCACATCCAGCGCGCGTGCGACCTCGGCCGCGACCTCGGCGCGCACGGCCGGATCGTCGAGCGCGCGCCCCAGGCCCAGGCTGTTCGCCTCCGGGCGCCCGTCCACGCGCCGGTCGAGGACCAGCGCGCGGGCCTCGACGCCGCCGCACGAGACGTTGTCGGCCAGGTAGGCGGCGTGGAAGTCGCGCAGCGCCCGGAAGCCGACCACCAGCATCGGCGCCGCGTCGCGCAGGTCGCCGGCCGCCATGGTCTGCGGGACGACAGCCGAGGGCTTCGCGGCGCCGACGGTGGTGGGCAGGAGCACGTTCTCGCGCAGGTCGCCGCG
>Ga0126313_10002391_pt1 | contig 10489 bp, 9 predicted proteins | sample Plot105A_FD_89954 | JGI IMG/M metagenome (GOLD analysis project Ga0126313, IMG submission 89954) | Serpentine soil microbial communities from UC McLaughlin Reserve, CA, USA - Plot105A | ecosystem: Environmental > Terrestrial > Soil > Grasslands | place: USA: UC McLaughlin Reserve, Lake County... | reverse complement strand
TCGGAGCCTTGTTGCGGTGGGTGGGGAGCCTGGAGATCGGCTCCGCCGCCAGAGGTGTTCTTCTCATCGCCCTCTGGGCCCTGATGCTCGTCGTACCGCTTCTCGGCGTGCGTGACGCCTATGCCGCGCGCGACCGTAGCGGGGACTATGGTGGTCGCAGGACGATCGAGGCCGTAGCCAGCAACGTGGAGCGAGGCGCAACGGTTCTGCATCACAGGAGCCCGCTCTGGTACATGGTGCTCGTCAAGGGGCGAAGGCGAGATCTCACCCTCATGGACCCTTTCTGTACGTCGTGGGACCGCCACACCGATGTCATCTGGCCGGACCAGATCAGCGCGGCCGAGGCCGCCGATCGCTACGGCACCGCAGATACCACCGGCGTCGAGGCGGCCCGCAAGGCTGTGCAGAAGGGTCCCGTCTACCTTCTGGCCAACGGCCGTGCCCGATTGGGCACCTTCCGCGAGGCCGGTTTCGACGTGGTGCCGGTCGAAAAAGACGATCTTCTCTACAAGCTCGTGCCAGAGGGCCGCAAGTAGCGTACGGGATTCGTGGAGCCCGGCAACCTAACTCACCCTGCTCGTGCATCGTTTGTGAGCCGGTAACCCCGGTCCGATCATCTATAATCGAACGAGGCCACGCATACGAGTTTCGGAGAAGAGGTTGCGGACATGGCGAACGATCCTTTCGGTGCGCGTACGACACTAGAGACCGGTTCTGGAGGCGTAGAACTCTATAGCCTGAAGACCCTGGATGAGAGAGTGGAAGGAGACGTGTTCTCGCTTCCCTTCTCCATCCGGGTGATGCTCGAGTCTCTCTTGCGCAACGCGGGTGGGAAGTTCGTCTCGAAAGAGGACGTCGAGGCACTGGCCGACTGGCCCGAGTCGGTCGGCGGCGAGCTTGCGTATCTTCCGGCCCGGGTCGTCATGCAGGACTTTACCGGGGTGCCTGCAGTCGTCGACCTCGCGGCGATGCGGAGCGCGATGGAGAGTGTCGGTGGAGATCCAGGGAAGATCAACCCGCTCGTGCCCACGGACCTCGTCATAGACCACTCGGTCCAGGTCGATGCATTCGGAACACCTGCGGCCCTCCGGTTCAACGCCGAGCGGGAGTTCGAGCGCAACCGCGAGCGCTACGAGTTTTTGAAGTGGGGCCAGCAGGCGTTCGACAACTTCTCCGTCGTGCCGCCCGCGACCGGGATTATCCACCAGGTCAACCTGGAGTACCTGGCGAAGGGTGTTATCGTGAAGGATGGCGCGGCGATGCCCGATACGCTCGTCGGAACAGATAGCCACACCACCATGATCAACGGCCTCGGCGTGCTCGGCTGGGGCGTCGGGGGCATCGAGGCCGAGGCCGTTACCCTGGGCCAGCCCTACTACATGCTCGTCCCCGAGGTTATAGGTTTCAAGCTTAGCGGCGCCCTCCGGGAGGGCGTCACGGCCACCGACCTCGTCCTGACCGTCACCCAGATGCTCCGGTCCCATGGCGTCGTCGGCAAGTTCGTGGAGTTCTACGGCGATGGGCTCAGCAAGCTCTCGCTACCCGACCGGGCCACGATCGCGAACATGTCCCCCGAGTTCGGGGCGACGTGCACGTTCTTCCCCGTAGACACCGAGACGCTCCGCTACCTCAGGGGCACGGGTCGTGACGAGGAGCTCGTCGAGCTGGTCGAGGCTTACAGCAAGGAGCAGGGCCTCTGGCGCACCGACGAGACGCCAGAGCCGCGCTTCTCGGAGATGTTGGATCTCGCGCTGGAGTCGGTCGAGGCGAGCCTCGCCGGGCCGCGCCGCCCGCAGGATAGGGTCGCCCTCGACGACATGCAGCCCTCCTTCCGGCAGGCGCTCGCCGAGATGGTGGATCCCGACCACCCGCTCCTGGGGAACGGTCACGATGACGCCTACAACCACGCCGACGAAGAATCTTTCCCGGCGAGCGATACCCCGAACCCGGACATACCGGTCGCCCGCGGCGGGGGCAAGGAGGGCGGCGCCGTCTCCACGGGTGAGAGCCACACCGCAGACGACACCGAATCCTTCCCCGCGAGCGATGCTCCCGCAAGCGCTTCTGGCGTGAGCAACGTGGGTGGGGGAGACCCGACGTCCGGCGGCGAGCCCGAGAACGGCAAGCCTGAGGCCGAACCTTCAGGCGCTATCACCGTCACGGTGGACGGAGAGGAACTCCATCTCGGGCACGGTTCTGCCGTTATCGCCGCCATAACGAGCTGCACCAACACCTCCAACCCTTCCGTGATGATGGGCGCCGGCCTCCTGGCCAGGAAGGCCGTCGAGAAGGGGCTCTCCGTCGCGCCGCACGTCAAGACCAGCCTCGCGCCGGGCTCCAAGGTCGTCACAGAGTATCTGCAGACCTCGGGGCTCCTGCGTCCCCTGGAGAGGTTGAAGTTCGATGTGGTCGGCTACGGGTGCACGACTTGCATAGGGAACTCCGGTCCGCTGGCCGAAGAGATCTCCGCCGCCGTCGAGGAGAACGACCTGGTAGTCGCCGCCGTCCTCTCGGGCAACCGGAACTTCGAGGGCCGCATCAACCCCGACGTCCGCGCGAACTACCTGGCCTCCCCGCCGCTCGTCGTCGCCTACGCCCTCGCCGGTACGGTGGATATAGATCTTTCGAGAGATCCCATAGGCGAGGACGAGGACGGCAATCCCGTGTATCTTCAGGACATCTGGCCTTCCCAGGAGGAGGTGGCCAGGGAGATCGAGAACGCCCTCGACCCGGAGATCTACAAAGAGCAGTACGCCGACGTCTACACGGGCAACGAGCAGTGGAACGACGTGGAGGTACCGTCCGGCGACCTCTACGAGTGGGACCCCGACTCGACCTACATCCAGGAGCCCACGTTCTTCAAGAACATGGGCCCGGAGGCGGAGGATTTGAAAGACATAGAGGACGCGCGCGTGCTGGTGAAGGTCGGGGACTCCGTGACCACCGACCACATCTCGCCGGCGGGCGCCATACCTTCGAAGATGCCGGCGGGGCAGTACCTGATCTCTAAGGGAGTCGACCCGCGCGACTTCAACTCCTACGGCTCCAGGCGCGGCAACCACGAGGTCATGGTCCGCGGCACGTTCGGCAACATCAGGCTCCGCAACCAGCTCGTGGACAAAGAGGGTGGCTACACACTTCATCTTCCCGACGGCGAGGAGACCACGATTTACGAGGCCAGCCTGAAGTACAGAGAAGAGAACGTGCCGCTCGTCGTCCTCGCCGGCAAAGAGTACGGCTCCGGTTCCTCGCGCGACTGGGCGGCGAAGGGCTCCTTCCTGCTCGGCGTCAAGGCCGTTATCGCCGAGAGCTTCGAGCGCATCCACCGCTCGAACCTGATCGGCATGGGCGTCCTCCCTCTCCAGTACGCCGAGGGCGAGAGCGCTGAATCTCTGGGTCTCACAGGCCATGAGTCCTTCGACATCTCCGGCCTCGCCGATCTCGAGCCGGGCAAGCAGTTGACCGTGAAGGCTACGAGCGACGATGGCGAAGTGAAGGAGTTCGGGGTGAAAGCGCGCGTGGATTCCCCGGTCGAGGTCGAGTACCTTCGTAACGGCGGGATTCTACAGACCGTGTTGCGCCAGATGCTCGAAGAGGTAGCTTAGAGGTCGCGCGGGGAGGAGCACGCATGCCGGAGAAGGTACTGGTGACCCGTGAGATACCCGACGCCGGGCTCCGGCCCCTTGAAGGCTTCGACGTCACCGTCCTCTCGGAGAGCCCGCCCGAGCGCGGCGAGCTACTCGAAGCCGTCCGGGGTGCGGCCGGCATCCTGACGACCGTTACCGAGAAGATGGACGCGCAACTCATAGACGCCGCCGGAGACGGGCTGAGGGTGATCGCCAACATGGCCGTCGGCTATGACAACATAGACGTGGAGGCCGCGACCGAGCGCGGCGTCGTCGTGACCAACACTCCCGAGGTCCTGAACGAGACGACCGCTGACACCGCCTTCATGCTGCTGCTCGCCGCAGCGCGGAGGCTCGGTGAGGCGGAGCGTCTCTTGCGCTCCGGCGGGTGGGACGCCTGGGGGCCAAAGCAACTGAGAGGCCCCGACGTTTGGGGCAAGAGGCTCGGGGTCGTAGGCTTCGGCAGGATCGGAAAGGCTCTCGCCCGCCGCGCGAGGGGCTTCGATATGGATCTCGTCTACCACGACCAGTATCGAAACCAAGAGGCAGAACGCGAGCTAGGAGCACGATACCTGGAGCTCGACGACCTGCTAAGGACGTCCGACTTCGTCTCCGTCCACACCCCGTTGACGCCGGAGACCACACACCTGATCGGCGTGGAAGAGCTGGAGAAGATGAAGCCCGAGGCCGTCCTCGTCAACACTTCTCGCGGACCCGTCGTGGACGAAGCGGGCCTCGCGCAAGCCCTCGCTGAGGGCCGCATCTTCGCCGCCGGGCTCGACGTCTACGAGGAGGAACCCGAGGTACATCCTAAGCTCCTGGAACTGCAGAACGTCGTCCTCGCCCCGCACATCGGCAGCGCCTCTATCGAGACCCGCGACAGGATGGCGGCCCTCGCGGCGGAGAATATCGTCGCCGTGCTGCGCGGCGAGGAGCCCAAGACACCGGTCAAGGAATAGCAAGCCTCGCGACGCACCTACTCGTTCGCCGATGGGTCGGGGGAAGGACTACGGCGGAGGAAGTAAGGTGGGCGGTACCCTCGCTTGCGCGCTGTCGCTAGCGTTTTCAACGGTGGTTTCGGCGGGATCTCGCCGCTAGAATCAATGTAATGGCGAAGCTCTTGACCTCTGGCCTATGGCAACACTGCGTCCCGGCGCAGGGAGAAGTGTGAGCGCGGGCCTGACATCCGAGGACGTCGCCGCGCTCGCGCCTGATGCGAAGGTCGCCGCCGCAGGCAGGAAATTGGGTAGGCGGAAATCCTGGCAAAGTACGGGCCGCTCCGCCGAAGCTCTCTGGGGCGAGTGCAAGGGCAGCGCCGTCTACCAGGTGCGGGCGGACCTCTCGGATCTCGCGGTAAAGTGCTCTTGTCCGAGCCGCAAGCAACCCTGCAAACATGCCATCGGTCTCCTCTTCCTCTCCCTCGAAGCTCCAACTCCCGAAGCGCATCAGCCCGACTGGGTCTCCGACTGGCTCGCCCGTCGCGCGGCCAGGTCGGCGGCCAAGAAACGTGCCTCGAGCGCCGGCGAGTCTGCCGCGTCGCCCGACCCGGCGGCGAAGGAGAAGCGGGCGAAGAGACGGCACTCGCGTATCTCTGCCGGTCTGGACGCGCTCGACCTGTGGATGGAGGATCTGGTGCGGGGTGGTCTCGCGGCGCCGGGGACGAAGCCGCCTTCGTTCTGGGATGAACAGAAAACTCCGAGGTCAGGGAAGACCCGATCGGGCTCCTCGCCGAGGCCGCCGGATACGAGGACCGCGAGCTGTGGTGGGAGCGCTAGGTCGAGCAACGCCGCGACGCCAGCGACCTCTTCGACGCCGTCTTCGAAGCGATGTCGGCCCTGCGGGAGGGCTACGAGCCTCCGCCCCGCGAGGCCCGGCGCGAGGCGTATATGCGCCACTCGATCCGCAAAGTCCGCCGGGAAGGCCACGAGAACATAGCCGTCGTCTGTGGAGCCTGGCACGCTCCCGCCCTGCATCTCGAAGACCACCGGGTCAAGGCCGATGACGCGCTCCTCAAGGGCCTGAAGCGAACGAAGACTTCCGCCACCTGGATCCCCTGGACCAACGGCCGCCTCTCTTACCGCTCCGGATACGGTGCCGGCATAGCCTCCCCGGCTACTACGAGCACCTCTGGGTTTCCTCCGACGGAGTCATCACCACCCGCTGGCTCTCCCGCGTCGCCCGACTGCTGCGCTCCGAAGACCTCGACGCCTCACCCGCCAACGTCGTCGAGGCCGCCCGGCTGGCGGACACTATGGCCGCCCTCAGAGACCTCCCTGCCCATGCAGAAGGACGCCCAGGATCGACTCGGCCTCGAACGCATGCTCCTCGAACCGGAGATATTGGAAGCCGTCGAGCCTGACGTACACCTGGTCGCCGCACTCATCTCTCTAGGCCGCGTCATCCCGGAGAAGACGAAGGACTCCGCCCGCCGCGTCGTGAGGAAGGTCGTCGAGGACCTGGAGCGCCGGCTCACGCGGGAGACGGAGCAGGCCGCACGAGCCGCCCTCGTCCGGCGGACATAGACTGGAACAGCACCATCCGCGCCAACTTGAAGAACTACCTGCCCGAACACGGGACGATCATCCCCGAAAAGCTCGTCGGGCACGCGCGCCGGACGAGGACCGCGAAGTTGCGCGACATAGTCCTGTGCGTGGACCAGAGCGGTTCGATGGCGACGAGCGTGGTGTACTCCGGGATCTTCGGGGCCGTCCTCGCCTCCATCCGGGCTATCAACACCAGGATGGTCGTCTACGATACCTCCGTCGTCGATCTCACCGATGACCTGCAAGATCCCGTAGACCTCCTGTTCGGGACGCAGCTGGGGGGCGGTAACGACACCCCGCGCGCCCTGGCGTACTGCCAGAGCATCATCACCCGCCCGGCAGAGACGGTCCTGGTGCTCGTCACAGATTGCTATGAGGGAGCTCTATCGGAGGCAATGCTGGAGAAGACGGCCCGGATAGTGGACAGGGGCGTTACGATGGTTTGCCTCCTCGCCCTCGGCGACGACGGAGCCCCGAGCTACGACCGCCGGCAGGCCGCGGCTGTGGCCTCTTTGGGCGTCCCGACCTTAGCCTGCACCCCTGAGCTCTTCCCCGGCATGATGGCCGCTGCGATACAGAAGCAGGACCTCGACCTCTGGGCCGCCAGCAATGATATAGTGACGGCCCGCGGTCGTTGAACGGCTCCATTGTGGACTTCCTCTAATCCGGTATCTCTACCTTCTCCAACCCTTCCTCCGACGGGGGATACTGCGGGTCCATCGCGTCCAGGGTATCGGCGATGGTGCGCGCGACGACGAGGTTGCGAAACCACTTCTTGTTGGCCGGCACGACGTACCAGGGGGCGTGCTCGGTCGAGCAGTCGCTGAGTGCATCCTCGAAAGCCTGCTGGTAGACGTCCCAGAAGGCGCGTTCCTTTAAGTCGGCTGAAGAGAACTTCCATCGCTTGTCCGGGTTCTCGAGGCGGCGCTGGAAACGTCTCTTCTGCTCGTCTTTGGAGATGTGCAAGAAGAACTTGAGAATGGTTATACCGCCGAGCGAGAGGTTACGCTCGAAGGCATTGATCTGGTCGTAGCGCCGTCTCCAGATCTCCTCAGGGACCAGGTTCTTGACCCTGACGACGAGCACGTCCTCATAGTGGGAACGGTTGAAGATGCCGATCCTGCCTTTGGCGGGAGCGCTCTTGTGGTACCGCCACAGGAAGTCGTGGTTGGCCTCCTCGGCGCTCGGTGCTTTGAAGGACGACACCCTGCATCCCTGCGGGTTGACCCCGCTGAAGACGTGCTTGATGGTGCCGTCTTTCCCTCCCGTGTCCATGGCCTGCAGCACGATGAGCAGACCCCGTTCGTTCTCCGCGTAGAGACGCTCCTGGAGGTGTTGTATGCGTTTGCGCTGCTTCTCCAACTCCTTGGCGACGTCTTTCTTCTTCCTGTAATGCTCGGTCTCGTCGGGATCTATCGCCGACAGCTTGGCCCTGTCGCCAGGCTCGACCCTGTAGCTTGGGTAGTCTGGCTCGGGCTGCTCCACCACAACCTTCTCCGGCGCCCTTGCCTGGCTGGCCTCGTCTCGCCGGTCACCGTTGTTATTCAAGCCACTCCTTCCTTACGTGCGGGTAACCTACCCGGCAAGGCCGACCCGTTCCTCTGGAGACTACGGACCGTTTTCGACGAAGATCGAACGCGCCAGCGGCTCCCCGAGGACGAAGACCTCCTCATCCTCGTCCTCGACGATTACCACGCCGTCCAGTTCCCGTACCTCCCTGACTCTCAGCCGCCTTCCCGGGAGGAGGTTACGATCCCCTAAGTAGTCGAGCACCGCGGCATCCTCGTCCCTGACCTTGGAGATGCGTAGCCGCTGACCGGAGATGGCCTGGCTAAGGGCGAAGGAGTCGTCTACCTCCAGGGTACCTTCGGCCGAGGGGATCGGGTCCCCATGCGGGTCGTGATCGGGATGCCCCAACAACGCCGCCAGACGCTCGGTGAACCCGTCCGAGATGGCGTGCTCCAGCCGCTCGGCCTCGTCGTGTACCTCCTGCCAATCGTAACCGAGGTGCTCGAGCAGAAACGTCTCGATGAGCCGGTGCCGGCGCACTATCCTCAGCGCCTCTACCCGTCCCCGCTCCGTAAGCGAAGCCCCCTGGTAACGTTCGTACTCGACCAGACCCATCTCCTGCAAACGCACGAACATGTCGGAGACTGAGGCAGGTGAGACTAATAGCCTGGTCGCAACGTCCTTTGTTGAGGCACTGCCTACGCCCTCAAGGTCCCATATAGCCTTGATGTAGTCCCCGACCGACGAGGAATAGGGCTCTTTCACTATGTGGTCAGCCATAGGCAAGCAACATTATAGACCTACCAGGTCTGCTGCCCGCCCTGATCATCCTCGGCGTTGGCCTCAACCCCGGCCGTTCTTTGGTCATAAGCCAGGTGGTGCTCTCCTTCGGCATCCCCTTCGCCCTCATCCCGCTGCTCATCTACTGCCGCAACAGGGACGCGATGGGCACGCTAGTCAACCACCGCCTCACCACGACCGTGGCCACGGTCGTCTTCCTCATCGTGTCGCTAAACGTATTCCTTCTGTACCAGACCTACTTCGGCGCATGAGCCTAAGCATTTCAGCAAGAACAAGAGCTGGCAAGCTGAAATGCTGAAATGCTGACCAGCGCGGTATTAGGGAAGGGTCTTTCCCTAATACCGCTGTATACTGCCGCCGAGATGAGAGGACCGAGGGTATCCGGCGGCAGGGCCTCGAGGCTGGCGGCATTTTCCTGGATCCTCTACGATTTCTCGAATACCGTCTTCTCGGTCGCGGTTCTCTCCTTCTTCTTTCCGCTCTGGGTCGAGGAGCGGGTCGGGAGCGGGGGTTTTCTTTCCGGGGCCGGGCTCGTCAACTCGGCGACGGCCGTCTCCGCGCTGCTCGTCGTACTCACGGCGCCCGTTCTCGGGGCCATAGCCGACCTCAGGCAGCGGCGGGTGCCTTACCTGATCCTGCTTACCGTCATCGCGGTCGCGCTCACCGCCGCGCTGGACGTGGCCGGCGGCGTCGCCGTTGGGCTCGCGCTCTTCGTCGCGGCCGATCTCTCTTACCAGTCCGCGCTGGTGTTCTACAACGCGTTGCTACCCGTCGTCTCGGCGGGACGGGGGGCCGGCAGGCTCAGCGGCTACGGCACGGCGGCGGGCTACGTCGGCACCATCTTAGGCCTCGTTGCACTGACTTACTTCGTGGATAACGGAGAGACGGTGCGTCCGCTGCTCGGGCCGTTGGGAGGATGGCTCGAGACCGGTGACGAAGTCTACTCCAATGCCTTCGTGCCGACGGCCGTCATCTACCTCATCTTCTCCCTGCCCGTATTCTCCCTCGTGCCCGACCCGGCGGTGAGTGCGCGGCGGCCCCTGAACCTCCGGGTGGCCTACCGCGGCGTGGTTCGCACCGTGAAGAACCTGCCCGACTACGCGGGTACGGGGACGTTCATAGTGGCTACGGTCCTGTATACCGATGCGGCGAATACGGCCATAGCCAACATGGCGCTCTACGGGCGGGTGGTCTTCGAGATGGACGGTACGCAGGTCAGGAATTTGCTCCTTTTCTCCACGGTCTTCGCCGTAGTCGGCTCAGCAGGTTTCGGTCTCCTGACGGACAGGGTAGGGCCCAAGAGATCTCTCGTCGGCGTACTCGTTCTGTGGCTCGCCGCCATCGTGCTCGCCGCCGCGGCCCTGGGAGCGTGGATGCTCTTTTTAGCGGGACCCATCGTGGGGATCGCGCTCGGAGGGATGTGGACGGTGGGACGGGTGATGCTCGTCGCCCTCTCGCCGCCCGAGAAGCTCGGGGAGTTCTTCGGACTCTTCTCGCTGGCCGGGAAAGTCTCCGCGGTCTTCGGGCCCGCGCTCACGGCATTGCTGCTCTTCATCTTCGGGGGCGGCGCTTTCGGCTATAGGATCTCCATAGGCTCGCTCGCCATCATCATGGCCCTAGGCTTGCACTTCCTACTCCGTGTTCCTGACGCAGGCCCAGAACGCAACGTCGACGAGTTCGCTCCGAAGACGGGCGCCACCCTTGATTCGCCGGCCCCGTGAGCGGAAGATGTACTCCGTGAGGGGAAGAGTAGTCGGAAGGCAATAGCATGAAACTCGTCGCGTTGCGGGGGCAGATCGTCACGGACTACGAGGTCTGGTACGAGGGCACCCTCCTCCTTAGCGAAGGGTCCATCGCGGACGTGAGCCCGGACGACTCTCTCGTCGACGCAGCGGATGAGGTCCACGACCATGGCGAGTCCCTGATCCTGCCAGGTTTCGTTGACCTGCAGGTGAACGGGGCCTTCGGTGTCGACGTAGCCTCCGAGAGCTCACTCCTCGCCGAACTCTC
>Ga0126313_10002390_pt1 | contig 10490 bp, 7 predicted proteins | sample Plot105A_FD_89954 | JGI IMG/M metagenome (GOLD analysis project Ga0126313, IMG submission 89954) | Serpentine soil microbial communities from UC McLaughlin Reserve, CA, USA - Plot105A | ecosystem: Environmental > Terrestrial > Soil > Grasslands | place: USA: UC McLaughlin Reserve, Lake County... | reverse complement strand
GAGGACGACGTCGCGCTCGAGACGTTCGAGGAGAGGTAATCCGCTTCCCATTGGGCGGTACGGTAGCGCCCGTGAGGGTGCTCGTCATAGGAGGAGGCGTCGTAGGCCTCTGCTGCGCCTACGAGCTCTCCCGCGCCGGCGCTGATGTGACCGTGCTCGAACGTGGCGGCGTCGGCCAGGGCGCCTCCCGCGGCAACACGGGCTGGGTGTGCCCGAGCTTCAGCTTCCCCCTCCCCGCGCCGGGCATCATCGGCGAGGGACTGCGAGGAATGCTGCGCGGGGGCGGCCCGCTGGCGATCCGCCCGAGCCTCGATCCCAGCTTCGTCCGCTGGCTGCTCGCCTTCCGGCGCAGCGCGACGCGCGAGCGCTGGGAGCGCGGCGTCCGGGCGCTCATCGCGCTGAACTCCCGCACGCTCGAGCTCTTCGACTCGTATGCGGCCGCGGGCGTCGAATTCGAGATGCACCGGTCCGGCCTCCTCCTTGTCGCCGCGACACCCGCTGGGCTCGGCTCGTATGCCGCGGTCTTCGCCGACTTGCGCGCGCTCGGCTTCGAGGGAGAGTCCGTCGAGCTAGGGCCCGAGGAGGCGAAGGAGCTCGAGCCCGCGCTCGCGGGAGAACGGCTCGCCGGCGGCGTGCACGCCCTCGTCGACCGCTACGTTCGCCCCGAAGGCCTTCTCGACGGGCTCGCGAGGGATCTGGCCGCCCGCAGGGTCGAGGTGAGGGAGGACATCGAGGTGGAAGGCCTGGCGGCCACGAACGGAGGCATCCGCGTCCAGGCGACGACCGGGCCGATCGAGGCCGACCGCGCCGTCGTGGCCGCGGGCGCGTCCTCTGCCCCGCTCCTCTCCCACCTGGGAGTCTCCCTACCGCTGGTCGGGGCGCGCGGCTACAGCTTCACCTTCTCCGGCGGCGCCATGCGCCCGAGCCACGCCCTCTACCTCGCCGAGGCGAAGGTCGGCATCAGCTCGTACGCAGACTCGGTGCGGATTGCGGGGGTTTTCGAGCTCGGCCATTCGACCGACGTGCTCCACCGCCGTCGTCTCGAGGCGATGCTCGCGACCGTGGAGCCCTATTTCTCGGACTGGCGGCCGAGCTCCGAGACGGCCCTGCTCGAGTGGGCGGGCGTGCGGCCGATGACCGCCGACGGCTTGCCGCTGATCGGGCGGTCGCCGGCTCTCCAGAATGTCTACGTGGCCACCGGTCACGGCATGCTCGGCGTGACGCTTGCTCCAGCGACCGCGGCTCTCCTCACGCCGCTCGTGCTGGAGGGCCGTGCCGCCGCCGAGCTCGCCCCCTTCGATCCCGTGCGCCGAGTCTGATGGCTAGCGCCCGAGCCCTCCGGATCGGACTCGTCGGCTGCGGCGGAATTTCCGAGCGCCATGCCAAAGGGGCGGCCGCGACGGACGCCGTGTCGATCGTCGCCTGTTGCGACGTGCGCCCAGACATCGCGCAGGAGTGGAGCCGCCGCTACGGATGCGAGCGGGCGTACGACGACTATTTGACGATGGTTCGCGAGCACGAGCTCGACGCCGTGCTCATCGCCACGTGGCCGACTCTCCATCGCGACCACGTGCTCGGCTGCCTCGAGGCTGGAGCCCGGAACATTCTCTGCGAGAAATCGCTCGCGCTCACCGGCGCGGAAGCGCTCGAGATCTGGAGGGCCGCGGATGAAGCCGGCGCGCTGGTCGTCGAAGGGTTCATGTACCGCCATCATCCGGCGATCGCCCGGATCGACGAGCTTCTCGCCGCCGGGAGCGTCGGGCAGCTCGACAACATCTGGGCGGCCTTTAGCCTCTTCGATCCCGCGGATTCCGAAGCCGACGACCCGAAGCGCGACTGGCGGCAGCGCAAGGACTACGGAGGCGGCGCTCCCTGGGATCTCGCGTCGTACTGCATCGACGCCTGCAACCGCTTCGCGGCTTCGCCTCCGAAGCGAGCGATGTCGGTCACTCAAGCCAGCGATCGCTACGGGACGATCGACCGCCTCTGGCCTGATCGAGTATGCGAACGGGGTCGTCGGACTGATCGAGTCGAGCAAGCGGGCCGACTTCAACCACGAGCTCCGGATCAGCGGCTCGCGCGGCAGCGTGGGGCTTCTCGTCGCTGGCGCATCGAAGGGCCGACCGAGGTGGTCGCCAGCCGAAGCGTCGGCTGGGGCGAATTCGAGTCCGAGCGTCATGGGATCCCCAAAGCCGACGCGTTCCGCCTCCAGCTCGAGGCCTTTGCCGCCGCGGTGCGCGAAAACTCGCCGACTGCGCCGTCCCTCGCCGAGTCCGTCGTCAGCGCGCTCACACTGGACGCGCTACTCGCGAGCGCCGCAGCTCACGAAGTCATCGACGTCCGTCTGCCGGTGGGAGTCGGCGCGTGATCCCCGTACTCGTCGACTGCGATCCCGGGTTGGACGACGCGCTTGCGCTGCTGCTCGTGCTCGCGAGCCCGGAGCTCGAGCTCCTCGGCGTGACCACCGTGGCGGGAAACCAGACCATCGACAACACGACCGCAAACGCGCTCCGGGTGCTCGAGCTCGCGGGCCGCGAGAACGTGCCGGTCGCCCGCGGGGCGGACCGTCCGCTCGTGGGCGAGCTGGTGATCGCGGACGATGCGCACGGCGACTCGGGGCTCGGCGGGCTCGTTCTCCCCGAGCCGAAGCGCAAGCCGGCGAACGAGCGCGCCGTTGACTTCCTCGCCGAGCGGCTGCTCCGAGCGGACCGCCCGATCACGCTCTTCGCGCTCGGGCCGCTTACCAACCTGGCCCTCTTGCTGGCCCTCCACCCGGAGGCGACGCGCGGAATCGAGCGAATCGTTCTGATGGGCGGGGCGATCGGGGCGGGCAACCAGACCGCTTCGGCCGAGTTCAACATCTGGATCGATCCCGAGGCTGCCGCCTCGGTCTTCGAGAGCGGCCTAGACGTCACGATGGTGGGCCTCGACGTCACCAACCGCGCGGTGCTGACGCCCGAGGACGCAAAGCGGCTGCGGGACGGCGGGCCCGTCGGAGCGGCGGCCGCGGCGATGCTCGACTTCTACCTCGGCTTCTACGAGAGCACCTACGAGCACAGGGGAGCTCCCATCCACGACGCCGTCGCCGTGGCGCACGCGCTCCGGCCCGGAGTCGTCACGACGCTCGCACGGCGGGTGGACATCGAGCTAGAAGGGCTCTGCCGAGGACGTACGGTTGTCGACATGAGACTGCGGACAACCCTCCCCGAGCCCAACGTGCACGTCGCCGTCGACATCGACGTCCCCGCGTTTCGAGATCTGCTGCTCGCGCGGCTGATCTCGCTCGGCTAGCCAACTTCCGGGGGCGCGACGCGTCTGACGCCGTGGGAGCACCCGCCAAAGGCACACTCCGTTGACCCCACTCCTGGGATGAGCTATAAGCGGGCGTTCCGGGCGAGAACCAGTAGGGCCGCGGTCGATCGGAAGGAGAGAGGGCACATGGATGAGACGCAGCGCCGCGTCGACGAGATTCGCAAAGAGCGAAGCGAGCTCGAGAACCACATCATCGACCAGTACATCGACGGCAGGATCACGCGGCGGGACTTCGTGCGCCGGGGAACCGTTGTCGGCATGTCGATTCCGCTCGTCTCGTTCATCGCAGCCGCCTGCGGTGGCGGCGAGTCGGCAGCGACCGGAACCGGAGGCGGAACGGCAACGGGTGAGGTCACAGCGGGCGGCAACATCCGTGTCGCGCTGATCCAGCCTACGACGGCCCCCGACCCGCTGCTCGTGCAGGACGAGGGCGGCGCTGGCGTCCTCGGATCGACGGGTGAGTTCCTCTCGTTCTCGAATGCGGACCTCGAGCTCGAGCCGAAGCTCGCGGAGAGCTGGGAGCCGAACGCTGACGGCACCGCCTGGACCTTCAAGATCCGCCAGGGCGTCAAGTTCCACAGTGGGGCCACGCTGACCGCCAACGACGTCAAGACGACGTTCGACAAGCTCATCAACCCCGACGGCGGCTCGGTGAACGCCCAGTCGGCGCTCGGCGGCGTGCTCTCTCCGGGGAACATCGAGGCGCCCGACGACGCGACGGTCGTTTTCAACCTCGACGCCCCGAACGGTAGCTTTCCCACGCTCATCAGCTCGGCGAACTACAACGCGATCATCATCCCGGCCGATCTCGACCCGGCCGACTGGAGCAAGACGTTCGAAGGCACGGGCCCCTTCAAGCTGCAGAAGTTCACGCCCAAGCAGGGCGCCACCTTCGCTCGCAACGACGCGTACTGGGGTGACAAGGCCACCCCCGACAGCATCGAGCTGAAGTTCTACGATGAGGAAGGCCCGATGGTGCTCGCCATCCAGGGCGGCGAGGTCGATTTCGTCGAGCACTTCTCCGTCTCGGGCGGAAAGGCTCTCCTCGACGACCCGAACGTGCAGGTGATCGCCATCCACACCGCGACGCACCGCCAGCTCCACATGCGGACGGACAAGGATCCGTTCACCGACAAGCGCGTCCGGCAGGCGGTCGCCCTGGCGATCAACCGGCCCGCCCTCGTGGACGGGCTCTGGGAAGGGAAGGCCGACCTCGGCAACGACAGCCCGTTCGCCCCGGTCTACCCCCAGACCGACACGAGCGTGGCTCAGCGGGCGCAGGACATCGAGCAGGCCAAGCAGCTGCTCTCGGATGCGGGGGCCAGCAACGTCACTGTCGAGCTCGATACCTGGAACGGGTTCGAGATCCCGGATCTCGCTCAGCTCGTCAAGCAGAATGCAGCGGAGGCCGGGATCACCATCAACCTGAAGATCACGGACGCGGCCACCTATTACGGCGACGGCGTCTTCGGCAAGTCGCGCTGGCTCGACTCGGTGATGGGCATCACCGACTACGGCCACCGGCCGGTGCCGAACGTCTATCTGACGGCCGCGCTTTCAGGCGACCCGAAGGTCGGCGTCTGGAACTCGGCTCACTTCAAGAACGACCAGTACGACTCCCTCGTCACGGAGTACGTCGCGGCGCTCGACGTCGACAGCCAGCGGGGAGTCGCGAAGCAGATCCAGGAGCTCCTGCTCGAGGAGACGCCGATCGTCTTCCCGTACTTCTACAACTTCCTCTCGGCCGCGAAGCCGAATCTGAAGAATGCGGTCTCCGCGGCCACCGGCCAGTTCGATCTCTCCAAGGCCGGCTTCACGAGCTGAGCGAAGAAACGTGAGCCGCCGGGGCTTCGGTCCCGGCGGCTCCCTTAGGCTCTAGGGGGCAAGCGATGGCGCGTTTTCTTCTCAAGCGGCTGGGTCTCGCGGCCATCACGTTGTTCCTCCTGAGCGTGATCGTCTTCGTGGGCTCGCAGGTGCTGCCCGGAAACGTCGCCCGGCGCATCCTCGGGCCGTTCGCCGACCAGGCGGCGGTGGAGAACCTCAACCACGACCTCGGCACCGATCGGCCCCTCCTCACGCAGTACTGGGACTGGATCACCCACTTCTTGCGGGGTGACATGGGCGACTCGCTCGCCTACCACGTGCCGGTCAGCACCCTGATCGGCGACGCGCTCGTCAACTCCCTCCAGCTTGCGGCCCTCGCGTTCGTCCTCGTCGTGCCCCTCGCCATCCTCGGCGGGGTCATCGCCGCCCTCAAGCGCGACCGGGCGGTCGACCGCGTCATCACGCTCGGCGGACTCTCCCTGACGGTCGTCCCCGAGTTCGTGACAGGAATCATCCTCATTCTCGTCTTCGCCCTCTGGCTCGACGTCCTGCCCGTATCTGCGTCCGCTCCGTCCGGAAGCGGGCCCCTGACCGAGATCAAGTACCTCATCCTGCCCGCGCTCACCCTCGTCCTCGTCCTCTTCGGCTACATCGCGCGGATAACGCGCGCCGGGACGATCGAGGCGCTCGACGCCGACTACACCCGCACGGCCCTGCTCAAGGGCCTCCCCCGCCGGACAGTCATCTCCCGCCACGTCCTCCGCAACTCTCTCCTGCCCACGATCGCCGTCGTCGCCACGCAAACCGGCTTCATGATCGGTGGCCTCGTCGTGATCGAGACGCTCTTCAACTATCCGGGGATGGGGAGGCTCATCTTCACGGCGGCGACTCAGAAGGACTTCCCGCTCCTCGAGAGCGCGGTCCTCATCGTCGGGATCGTCTACCTGGTGGCGAACCTGGTCGCGGATCTCGCCTACTCGCTTCTCAACCCGCGCATTCGCTACGCGACGGCCGAATGACGATCGTCGAAGACCCAACCACCGCCGTCGCCATCCCCGCTCGGCCGGACCAGGCCCGTGTGGCGCGCCGCGAGCGGCTGCGGCTGCTGCTGCGCTCGCCGACGTTCGTCATCGGCTGCGTGCTGTTCGGCGCCTGGGTCGTGTGCGCTCTGTTCGGCCCGGTGATCGCGCCGCAAGACCCTCAGTTCCCCGACGTCCTCAACAAGCTCGCTCCCCCCTCGTCCGAGCATCTCTTCGGCTCCGACCGACTGGGCCGCGACGTCCTCTCGCGGGTGATCGTCGGCGCCCGCTCCGTTCTGATCATCGCTCCGCTCGCAACGCTCCTCGGCACCGTCGTCGGGACGGCCGTCGGCCTCGTCTGTGGCTACTACGGGGGGCTCGTCGACGAGGTGATCATGCGGCTCGTCGACGCGATCCTTGCCATTCCGGTGATCATCACGGCCCTCCTCGCCGTCGTCGCGCTCGGTCCTTCGCGGCGCACGCTGATCGTCGTCATCGGCTTCCTCTTCACGCCGATCATCGCGAAGACGGTGCGGGCGGCGGTGCTCGGAGAGGCACAACTGGAATACGTGCAAGCGGCGCGCCTCCGTAACGAGCGCTCTCCCTACGTCATGTTCGCCGAGATCCTTCCGAACGTCATGGGCCCGGTGATCGTCGAGTTCACGGTCCGACTCGGCTACGCGATCTTCGCCGTCGCCACGCTGTCCTTCCTCGGTTTCGGGGCCGACCCGTCGATTCCCGACTGGGGCCACGACATCTCCGAGAACTACCAGTTCATCAACGGGGGCGTCTGGTGGGCCGTGCTCTTCCCCTCGCTCGCGATCGCGACCCTTATCGTCGGCATCAACCTGATCGCGGACGCGATCGCGCAGACTTTCGACCGATGAACGAGCCAGCGATTCAGCTCGAGGATCTCGAAGTCGTCTATCGCGTCCGCGGCGTCGACCGGAACGTCCTGCGTGGCGTCTCGCTCACCATCGGCGAGGGCGAGTCTTACGGGCTCGTAGGCGAGTCCGGCTGCGGGAAGACGACTGCCGCCTTCGCGATCATGCGCGCTCTGCCGCGCAACGGCCGTGTTATCTCGGGCTCCATACGCGTCAACGGCGAGGACCTGCTGGGGATGGGCCAGGCCGGGGTACGCAAGCTGCGCGCGACGACGCTTTCGATGGTCTACCAGAACCCGGCGGCTGCTCTGAACCCCACGATTCGTGTGGGGGCGCAGGTCGGAGAGGTCTTCGAGCTCATGGGCTTCGAGAAGAAGGATGCGCTCGAACGCGCCCGCCTCATCCTGGCGAAGGTCCAGATCTCCGATCCCGCGCGCGTCATGCGCCGCTACCCGCATCAGCTCTCGGGCGGGATGCAGCAGCGGGTCGTCATCGCCATGGCGCTCGCGAAGGACCCGACTCTCTTGATCCTCGACGAGCCCACGACGGGCCTCGACGCCACGGTAGAAGCCGAGGTGCTCGACCTGATCGCCGCTCTCCGCCAGGAGTTCGGCACGAGTGTCCTCTTCATCAGCCACAACCTCGCGGTCATCGCGAAGATGTGCGAGCAGGTGGGCGTGCTCTACGCGGGGAGAGTCGTCGAGGAGGGGCCGGCCGACCAGGTCTTCCGCGACCCGCGCCACCCGTACACAGTCGGTCTGCTTCGCTGCATTCCGCGCGGCGGCGTGCGCAAGGACGAGACACCGCTCGACACGATCCCTGGGTTTCTCCCCCGCATGGGCGCCGAGATCGAGGGCTGCGTCTTCGCGCCCCGGTGCGGCCTGGTCCAGGAGATCTGCCGCCAGGAGGAGCCTCGTCTCTATCCGATCGGGAACGGGAGGACGAGCCGTTGTCACTTCCACGAGCAGGCGCACCTCGTTCCCAGGACGTCGCCGGCCCAGCTCGTCGCCCCCCGGCACGGGAACGGCACGGCGATCCTCACCCTGGAGCACGCCGGCAAGACCTACCGGCAGGAGGGCCAGGACGTCCACGCCCTCTCGGATATCACGCTCGCAATCCGCCCAGGGGAGATCCTCGGGCTCGTTGGCGAGTCCGGCAGCGGCAAGACGACGCTCGCCCGCGTCCTCCTGGGGTTGACCTCGCCAGATGCGGGCTCACTGCTGGAGCTGGAGGGGACGCCGCTCGCACCGCGAGTGCAGCGACGGAGCGACGAACAGGTGCGAGCCGTTCAGGTCGTCTTTCAGAATCCGGACTCGGCCCTGAACCGCCGTTTCTCGGTGCGGCGGATCATCGGACGGGCGCTCTTCAAGCTCCGCGGGCTGCGCGGGAGGCAGCGGGACGAGCGCGCACGCGACCTGGCCAGCTCAGTCCGCTTCGACGAGTCGCTGCTCGCCGTGCGCCCCAGCCAGCTCTCGGGCGGCCTCAAGCAGCGGGTGGCAATCGCCCGTGCGTTCGCAGGGGACCCGAAGGTCGTGCTCTGCGACGAGCCCACCTCCGCCCTCGATGTCTCCGTCCAGGCGGCCATCCTCAATCTGCTTGCAGAGCTCCAGTCCGAGCAGGGCGTGACCTATCTCTTCATCTCCCACGACCTCGGAGTCGTCCGCTACATCTCAGACCGCATCGCAGTCCTCTACCTCGGGCGGCTGATGGAGCTGGGCGACGCGGAGACCGTCTTCAACCCGCCGCATCATCCCTACACCGAGGCGCTCCTCTCCGCGGTACCGACGCTCGGGGGTGAAGAGAGGCCGCGCATCCGCCTCGAAGGGGAGGTTCCGAGCGCCGCCGAACCTCCTTCGGGCTGTGTCTTCCACACCCGCTGCCCGCGCTATTTGGGCCCGATCTGCGAGGAGGAGGAACCGCCGCTCCAGGAGGCCGAGCCGGGGCATTTCAAGCGCTGCCACATTCCGATCGACGAGCTGCGGACGCTCCAGGCGACGCCCCCTCCGACGCGGATTCAGTCGAAGACGACGAGCTGACGAAGCCCCTCGCCGGCGCGAAGCCGGTCGAAGGCCTCCGGGAGCGCTGTCAGCGCGATCCTGCGGCTGACCAGCGGCTCGAGCTGGAGGTCTCCCCCGGCGTAAAGGTCGACGAGCCTGGGTATGTCGGTGCGGACGTTGGCCGAGCCGAGGAAGGAGCCCTTGAGGGTCTTTTCCGAGAAGAACTGCCACGGATCGATCGTCAAGGTGCTGCCCTTCGGCATGATCCCGACGACGACCACAGTCCCCCTAGGCCCGGCCGCCTGCCACGCCTGCTGGATCGTCGCCTCGTTCCCGATCGCCTCGAATGCGTAGTCGGGGCCGCCGGCAGTCAGCTCTCTGACTGTGGCGACCACATCCACGCCCGGACCCTCCTGGACGACGTCGGTGGCGCCGAGAGCACGTGCGAGCTCGAGCTTCTCCTGCCGCACGTCGACCGCGACGATCTGAGCTGCGCCGGCGAGGCGCGCGCCCTGAACGATGTTCGACCCGACCCCGCCGCAACCCCAGACGGCAACAGTAGCGCCCTCCTCCACCCCAGCCGTGTTCATGACTGCGCCGCAGCCGGTGAGCACGGAGCAGCCGATGAGCGCAACCTCTTCGAGCGGAACGTCCGTGCGAATCTTCACGGCTACCGACTCGGGCACGACCGCGTGCCCGGCGAAGGACGACACCGCGTTGAAGTGATGGAGCGTCGTGCCGTTCAGGCTCAGTCGCGACGTTCCATCTGCCAGCGTTCCGGAGGCGGCCATGCGGGCGCCCATTTCACAGAAGTTGGGACGTCCCCACCGGCACTCGGCGCACGTACCGCAAGAAGGGACGAGCGCGAGTACGACGTGGTCTCCCGGCGCAAGCGACTCGACCTCGGCCCCCACCTCGACGACGACACCCGAGGCCTCGTGGCCGAGAACCAACGGCAACGGCTCTGGGAGATCGCCGTCGACGACGTGAAGATCGCTGGCACACACGCCGCTGGCCGCGATCTTCACGAGCACCTCGCCCTGTCGCGGCGACGCCAGGTCGACCTCCAGGATCTCGACGGGCTCGCCCGGCCGCCAGAGGACCGCCGCCTCCGTCTGCATGGAAGGAGCCTAGTCATACACTGGGCGCGTGCGCGCCGCCGTCCTCAAAGGGGTCGACCAGCCCATGACCGTCGAGGAGGTCGAGTTAGCAGCCCCGGGCCCCGGGGAGGTCGAGGTGCGCATTTCCGCGGCCGGCGTTTGCCACAGCGACTGGAACGTCGTCACCGGCGCGACGACCAACCCATTTCCCACCGTGCTCGGCCACGAAGGAGCCGGTGTGGTCGTGGCCGTGGGCGAGGGTATCGAGACTGTTGCCGAGGGTGATCACATCGTCCTTTCCTGGCTCCCTGCCTGCGGCCGCTGTTTTTACTGCTCGCGCGGACGCCAAGCCCT
>Ga0126313_10002389_pt1 | contig 10490 bp, 10 predicted proteins | sample Plot105A_FD_89954 | JGI IMG/M metagenome (GOLD analysis project Ga0126313, IMG submission 89954) | Serpentine soil microbial communities from UC McLaughlin Reserve, CA, USA - Plot105A | ecosystem: Environmental > Terrestrial > Soil > Grasslands | place: USA: UC McLaughlin Reserve, Lake County... | reverse complement strand
GATCGATCCGGACCCACCGCGCCCGCGCCGCCACTTCGGCGCAGTGGCGGCGCACCTTGTCGCACAGGCCCGGCACGGCAGGCAGGATGGCGCAGACAGGTCGCGCCCGCCCGCGGCTCTATCCTCGCCGGAATGGCCACAGTCGCCGCCGACACACTGCTCGACGGGCTGAACGCGCCGCAGCGCGAGGCCGTTCTGCACGGCGAGGGACCCCTGCTGATCCTGGCGGGGGCGGGCTCGGGCAAGACGCGCGTGCTCACCGACCGGATCGCCTATCTGGTCGGAACCGGGCAGGCCCACCCCGGCGAGATCCTGGCCATCACCTTCACCAACAAAGCGGCCGACGAGATGCGCGGGCGGGTCGAGGCGCTCGTAGGCGACCGCGCCCGGGCGATGTGGGTGATGACCTTCCATGCCGCCTGCGCGCGGATGCTTCGCTCGGAGGCGCAGCGGCTCGGGTACACGCGCGGCTTCACGATCTACGACGAGCAGGACTCATTGCGGCTCGTGAAGCAGTGCGCCGAGGAGCTCGACGTGGATCCCAAGCGGTTCGCTCCCCGCGGCATCCGGCGCCAGATCTCGGAGGCCAAGAACCAGCTGCTCGACGCGGAGGCGTACCGGTTGAAGGTTTCGTCGTTCTTCGAGCAGACCGCCGCCGACGTCTACGAGCTCTACGAGCAGCGCGCGCACTCCATGAACGCCATGGACTTCGACGACCTCCTCTTCCGCTGCGTGAACGTGCTCGAGCTGTTCCCCGAGGTACGTGACCGCTACCGCCATTCGTTCCGCCACGTGCTGGTGGACGAGTACCAGGACACGAACCACGCGCAGTACCGCTGGCTGCGCCTCTTGTGCGAGGACCATCGCAACCTTTCGGTGGTCGGCGACGACGACCAGTCCATCTACGCCTTCCGGGGTGCCGACATCCGCAACATCCTGGACTTCGAGGACGACTTCCCGGATGCGCACGTCGTCAAGCTCGAGCAGAACTACCGCTCCACCCAGACCATCCTCTCCGCCGCCAACGCGGTGATCTCCAACAACCGTGCCCGCAAGTCGAAGGAGCTGTGGAGCGACCTCGGGCAGGGTTCGCCGGTCCATGTCCGCGAGCTGGAGGACGAGCACGCCGAGGCGCGCTTCGTGGTGTCCGAGATCGAGGGGCTGGTGGACTCCGGGAGCTCCCGCGACGAGATCGCGGTCTTCTACCGGACCAACGCGCAGAGCCGGGTCCTCGAGGACATGCTTGTCCGCTACGGCGTCGGCTACCAGGTGATCGGGGGCACCCGCTTCTACGAGCGCGCCGAGATCAAGGACGCGCTCGCCTACCTGAACCTGCTCGTGAACCCGCACGACACGGTCTGCTTCCAGCGGATCGTCAATTCGCCACGCCGCGGGATCGGACAGACCTCGCAGGGTCGAATCGTGGGTCACGCCAACACGGTCGGTGATTCGGTCTGGGACGTGGCGGCCGACCCGGAGGCCGTGCCGGGTCTGGCGGCTGCGGCGACGAAGGCGGTGGCCCGCTTCATGTCCGTGATGGAGCGCCTCCGCGAGCGCGTCGACGGGGGCGCCTCAGTGGGCGATCTGCTTCAGGAGACGCTCGAGGAGACCGGCTACCTCCAGGCGCTCCAGGCCGAGCGGACGATCGAGGCCCAGGGGCGGCTCGAGAACCTCGAGGAGCTCGTGGGGGTCGCCCGCGAGTACGACGCCGCGGCCCACCCCGCCACCAGGCCCGCCGCGGCCGGGGCCGCCGCGGCAGCCGGCCCCGACGCCACGGCCGGCCCCGCCGCCACGGGCGCCTCCGCCGCGGCAGCCGACCCCGCCGCCGCGGCTCCCTCGGCCGCCGCGGCCCCCTCCGAGAACCCACCCGAGGCGCCGTCGCTGGAGGATTTCCTCCAGCGGATCGCCTTGTTCTCGGAGCAGGACGCGCTTCGTGACGAGGAGGGCATCGTCACGCTGATGACGCTGCACAACGCCAAAGGCCTCGAATACCCGGTGGTCTTCATCATCGGCTGCGAGGACGGCGTCTTCCCGCACATGCGCGCGATCGAGGCAGGCGATCTGGAGGAGGAGCGCCGCCTCTGCTACGTGGGAGTGACCCGGGCGAGACGGGAGCTCTACATGTCTTACGCGCGCACGCGCGCGTTGTTCGGCTCGCGCGAGTGGAACCTGCCCAGCCGGTTCCTGGGCGAGGTGCCGGACGAGCTGACCGACCGCGAAGAGGAGACCCCGCCCACGGAGTGGGGCGAGCGGACGAAGCCACAACCGCGCACCGGCGCCTCCTTCGCCCTCGGCGACGACGTCGTGCACGCCAACTTCGGCGACGGCGTGGTCACGGGCCTCGAGCCCGGCGGCCTGGTGGTGGTGCGCTTCGCGGGCGACGGCTCGGAGCGCAAGCTGATGGCGGACTACGCCCCGTTGAAGAAGCGCTAGCCGGGACGAATTCTCGACGAGTGGACGCTTTGCGTGGCGATAGGTGCGCGGAGCGTCCAACCGTCGTTCTCCGACGTGTTCGCGGTAGCGAGCCGCCAGCGGAACGTGATCAGCCGGCAGCAGCTCGTCGAGCACGGCTTGAACCGGGCAGCGATCCGGTACGCGTGCGAAAGGGCCGACTGCACCTCGTCCAGCCCGACGTGTATGCGGTCGGACGGCCGGAGGTCGGCTGGATGGGCGAGCTCATGGCCGCGGTGCTCAGTTGCGGGGAGGGAGCGGTCCTGAGCCATGACCCGGCCGGCTGGGTGTGGGGAATTCGCCCCCCAGGACGAGCTCGCATCGAAGTGTCGGTCCCCGCCGGCAGACGCCCCAGGCGTCGAGGCGTCGGGGTGCATCGAAGAAGGGCGCTCCGCTCCGACGACGTCACGCGGCACCACGGCATTCCCGTGACGACACCGGTCCAGACCTTGATCAATGTCGCCACGCGGCTTGGCCGGCCGGCGCTCGAGGCCGCCATCAACGAGGCCGACAATTTTGATCTCGTCGATCCCGAGACTCTGCGCAGAGAGCTCGACGCGCGCGGTGGCCCGCCGGGGGTGGCCCGGTTGCGTGAGACCCTTGACATCCGCACCTTGACCATGACCGACACCGAGCTCGAGCGGCGCTTCCTGCCGATCGCTCGCAAGGCCGGGCTGCCGCTGCCGGAGACCCAGCGCCGGGTGAACGGCTTCAGGGTCGACTTCTACTGGCCGCGCTGGGCCTCGTCGTCGAGACGGACAGGTTGTGCTACCACCGCACCCTTGGGGATCAGGCCAGGGATCGCCTGCGCGACCAGACCCACGCGGCGGCAGGGCTCACGCCGCTCCGCTTGACGCGCGCGCAGGTCAGGTACGAGCGGACCCACGTACAGGCGGTCTTCGCGGCCGTCGCACGGCGGCTCCGCCGGTAGCCTCACCCGGGATGGCTGCGGAGATCATCGACGGGAGAGCGGTTGCCGCGGGCGTCAGGGAGCGGGTGGCCGCCGAGGTCGAGGAGCTCAGCGCGACACACCGCATCAGGCCGGGGCTCGCGACTGTGCTCGTGGGCGAGGACCCCGCCTCCGAGGTCTACGTACGCATGAAGCGAGCGGACAGCGCGCAGGTGGGGATCGACTCTTACCACCACGAGCCCGGGGGCGACGTCAGCGCCGAGGACCTGTCCATGCTGCTCGCCTCCCTGAACGCCGATGAGCGGGTGCACGGCATCCTGCTCCAGCTTCCGCTGCCCGACCACCTCGACGACGCCGCGATGACCACCCTGATCGACCCCGCCAAGGACGTGGACGGCCTGCATCCTGTCAACGCCGGCCTGCTCGTCCAGGGACGCGGGGGCCTCGTGCCCTGCACGCCCGCCGGGGTCATGGAGCTGCTCGCTCATGCGGGAGTAGAGCTCGAGGGCGCCCACGCGGTGGTGGTGGGGCGTTCCCAGCTCGTGGGCAAGCCGCTGGCGGCGCTGCTGCTGGCGGCGAACGCGACTGTCACCCAGTGCCACTCGAGGACACGAGACCTCGCGGCCGTGTGCAGTCAGGCGGACGTGCTGGTGGCGGCGGTCGGCTCCCCGCGCCTCTTGACCGCCGACATGGTCCGGGAGGGGGCTGCAGTCATCGACGTGGGGACCAACCGCACGGACGAGGGGCTCGTGGGCGACGTGGACTTCGACGCCGTCCGCGAGAAGGCGCGGGCCATCACGCCGGTGCCGGGCGGGGTTGGGCCGATGACTCGAGCGATGCTGCTCTCGAACACCGCCCAGGCGGCGCGCCGGCTGCTCGAAGCGGAGCCGGCTGGCGCTGCGCGGCGCTAGTCTCAGGCCGCGATGGACCTGAGAAGGCTGCGCGCGGGTGAATGGATCGTCTCCCTCTCGGGCATAGCGTTGCTCGTCTCGCTGTTCCTCCCGTGGTACGAGCCGGACCGCACGGCCTGGGAGGCCCTGGCGGTCAGCGACGTGATCCTGCTTGCGGTCGCCGCAGCCGCGCTCTGCGTATTCGTCGCCACCGCGACGCAAAGGGTGCCGGCCGTACCCATCGCGCTCGAAGCGATAGTCGCGCTGCTTGGAATCGTGGCCGCGATCGTGGTGATGTTGCGGGTCATCTGGCTGCCCGACCCGGCAGACGGGCGCGAATGGGGCCTCTGGCTTGGGCTCGTCGGCGCACTCGGAGTCGCGGCTGGCGGCTGGGTGGGAGTCCGCGACGACCGACCGGCGAGCTTCGGCGGGCGGCCGCCGCCCGACGTCGAGCCGCTGCCCGCTCCGCGGCCATGACCTTCGCGCGCCTCCGGACCGCGGACTGGCTCGCGATGCTCGCCGCCCTCGCGTTGCTCATGGTCCTGGCCGCCGACTGGTACTCCACCGCGCAGGGCGACGAGGCCCGGCGGGTCGAGCATCTGAGCCGGCAGGCGTCGCCCGGCGAGGCAGGCGAGGTCGAGCGGGAAGTGAACGCGGACGCGCGCGTCATCGCCGAGGGCCAGGAGCGCAACGCATGGCAGGCGGACGGCCCGATCGATCGGCTGATCCTGATCGTGCTGCTCGGCACCGCGGCGCTGGCGCTGGGCGCGGGCTTCTTGCGGGCCGCCGGGAAGCGCTTCAACCCGCCATTCACCCCGAGCGGCCTTGCCGCCATCGCGGCGGCCGTCGGGGCGCTTCTCGTGACCTACCGGATCCTGCAGGAACCCGGGCTCGACGAAGTCTCGACGGTGAAGGCCGGCGCGCCGCTCGCCATCGTCGCACTCGGGGCGGTCGCCTTCGCGTGCTCGAGGGGGCTGAAGCACGAGGAGCAAGGGGGGCCGTTCCGGGAGCTGTCCCAGCCCCCAGAGCCCGCATCGCAGTGAAGCCGGGCATCGAGCGCAGCGACGAGTTCGAGGTCGCGGACCGGCTTGTCACCGACGTCGGCGGCACGCTCGGGGCCCGGGTACTCTCGACTCCGGCGATGATCGCGATGATCGAGCGGAACGCGTCGAAGCTCGCGTACGAGAACCTCCCGGACGGGAAGGCCACCGTCGGTTTCGAGGTGTGCGTGAAGCACGTCGGCGCCGCCGTCGAAGGGGCCTATTGCACCGTGCATGCGCGGCTCCGGGAGGTGGTCGACGGCCGCAAGCTGAGGTTCGACGTCGAGGTACGCGAGGGGGAGCGGACGATCGGCGTCGGGACGCACGAACGTCGGGTCATCGACCGAGCCGGCTTCGGCTCCTAAACGCCCGTCCGCCGGCGAGGTCCCGGCGCAGAGGCGATGGGCGCCGCCCCGGCGCCCATCGCCGCTCTGGCATGCGCGCTCCCGCGCGCCACGGTTATGCCCGGGCGCCCGCGGGCTCTCCGGTGAGTCCCAGCTGCTGGAACATCCCAAGGGCGTCCCAGCATCCCCAGGCCTCGACGATCTTGCCGTCCTCGAAGCGATCGATCCCGATGCCGATGACCGTGCTCGTCCTGCCGGTGGCGGGTGCTCCCATCAGCTCGCCCTGGTGCGTTCCCCTGCCGGTCCAGCGCGTGACGACCTTGTCGCCCTCGGCGATCTGGTCATCGATAGTGAAGCTCAGATCGGGGAAGGCCTCGCGGTACATCGTGACGGTCTTCTTCATCCCCTCCAAGCCCTCGTCGCCGTGGGGGTTGTAAGGATCATGGTCGACGGCGTCCGCCGCGACCATGTCGTCCAGCCTGTCCAGCTCACCTGTCTCGAAGACCTCGAAGAAGGTCCGCGCGACGGCCTTGTTCTGCTCGGACATGTGAAGCGTCCCTTTCGACGGGTGCGAGTCCGGTTCGACCCTACGCGCGTCCCACGAGCCGGTCAAGCGGCGACAATGTCCGCGTTGGCGACGCGCAGCGACATCACCCCGGTGGCGGAGCTCGACCTGCCGCCGCTCGACTACCTCGATCCCGAGCTGCGCGGGGAGCGCTTCCACCAGGTGATGCTGGAGCTGGCCGACCGGTCCTGGCTCGCGAAGTGGGACCTCGGCTACTTCGTACTCGACCGGGAGGCCGCGGGCTTCTTCCTCCGCACCGGCAAGGCAGCCTTCCCCGGCGTTCGGATCCTCGAGCTGGTGGGCATCACCGAGGGCCCGCTGTACGACTCGCTCTCGCGCAACATCATCAGCCTGACCGGGGATCAGCACAAGCGACTCCGCCGGCTCGTGCACGACTCCTTCACCCCGAAGGCGGCCGACCGTTACCGGCCCGCGATGCGGGAGATACTTGGCGAGCTCTACCAGCCCGTCAAGGACGCGCCGCGGTGCGACTTCGTAGCGGAGTTCGCGAAGCCGTATCCGGCGCGGATGATCGCCACGGTGATCGGCGCGCCGCTGGAGGATGCCGAGCGGCTGCACGAGCTGTCCAACCTGCTCCAGAGCCAGTTCGACGCGATCGCGCTGGCCACGAGGCGCGAGGAGCTGGAGGCCGCGGCGGTGGAGTTCGACGACTACGTCGAGCAATTGGTGGCGGGACGGCGCCGCAACCTGGGGGACGACCTCGTCTCGGGCCTGATCGTGGCCGAGGAGAAGGGCGACCGGCTCTCCCACGACGAATGCGTCGGACTGGTGCGTGACGCCCTGAACGGCGGCATCGACACGACGCAGAGCCAGCTGGCCCACGGGGTCAGGCTGTTCGCCGGGCACCCGGACCAGTGGGAGCTGCTCGGCCGCGACCCGGAGCTGGCGGCGGCCGCCGCCGAGGAGGTCTTGCGGTTCGAGCCGGTGGCTCCGTTCACGACGCGCATCCTGCTCGAGGACGTGGCCTTCCGCGGAGTCGAGTTCCCGAAGGACACCGTTGTCGCGGTGTCGCAGTTCAGTGCCAACCGCGACCTCGAGAACGGCGACCCGCTGAGCTTCGACATCAGGGCGAACCGCGGTGCGGCCAGGGCCCTCACCTTCGGCGCGGGGCCCCATTTCTGCATGGGGGCGAACCTCGCTCGGGCCGAGCTCCAGGAGGGCCTCGCCTTCCTCGCGCGGCGCCTCACCGGTCTCGAGCTCGACGGCGAGCCGGTCTACGGCACCATCACCGGCCTCTACGGGCTGGAGTCGCTGCCGATCCGGTTCGCGCCGGGCCTAGAATCCTGCGCGTGATCGATCGCGAGCAGGTGCTGCACGTCGCCCGCCTGGCTCGGCTGCGGTTGACCGAGGAGGAGGTCGAGCGCATGTCGGGTGAGTTGTCCACGATTCTCGACCACATCGAGAAGATCGGCGAGCTGGACCTCGAGGAGGTGGAGCCCACCTCGCACGTGGTGCAGGTGGAGAACGTGTTGCGTGCCGACGAGCCGCGGCCGAGCTGGGCGCGCGAGCGGATGCTGGGCGAGTCGCCCGACGCGACGGCCGTCGGCTTCAGGGTGCCGAGCCCGGGGGCCGGATGAGCGCGGAGATCGTCGGGCTCACCGCCGCTCAGGCGGCGGCGCGGGTCCGCGCGGGCGAGCTGTCGGCGAGCGAGCTCTTCGACGCCTACCTGGAACGGGCCGCGGCCGAGGACCTGAACGCCTTCCTCTGGCTGGCAGAGGAGGCCCCGGACCCGCCTGCCGACGCCCCACTCGGGGGAGTGCCGCTGGCGGTCAAGGACCTGTTCTGCGTCGAGGACGTGCCCAGCGCGGCCGGCTCACGCATCCTCGAGGGCTACCGGCCGCCATACACCGCCACCGCCGTGCGCAACCTGCGCGATGCCGGTGCGACCCTGCTCGGCAAGACCAACCAGGACGAGTTCGCCATGGGCTCCTCCAACGAGAACTCCGGCTACGGACCCGTGCACAATCCCTGGGACCGCGAGCGAGTGCCAGGGGGCTCGAGTGGCGGCTCCGCCGCGGCAGTGGCGGCCGGCCTGGCGCCCTGGGCGATCGGGACCGACACGGGGGGCTCCATCCGGCAACCCGCGGCGCTGTGCGGCATCGTGGGCCTCAAGCCCACCTACGGGGCGGTGTCGCGCTACGGGATGATCGCCTTCGCCTCCTCGCTCGACCAGTGCGGCCCCCTTACACGCGACGTGACGGACGCCGCGCTGCTGTTTCGCCACATGGTGGGCCGCGACCGGTGCGACTCAACTTCGCTCGAGTTCCCGGAGGAGGTTGTCCAACCGAGCGCCGAGCGGCTCGCGGGCATGCGGTTCGGGGTGCCGCCGGAGCTCTCCGGCGAGGGGATCGAGCCTGGCGTGCGCGAGGTCTTCGAGCGCGCGGTCAAGACGATCGAGGAGCTGGGCGGCTCACTGGAGGAGGTCTCGCTGCCGCACTCGCCACACGGCATAGCCGCCTACTACGTGATCGCGCCAGCCGAGGCGAGCGCCAACCTCGCTCGCTACGACGGCGTCCGCTACGGGCCGCGCACGGGCGACGGCGACCTCACCGCGATGTACGAGCAGACGCGCCACGACGGCTTCGGGCCCGAGGTCAGGCGGCGCATCATGCTCGGCACCTACGCGCTGTCGAGCGGCTATTACGAGGCCTACTACGGACGTGCCCAGCGCGTTCGCACGAAGATCGCGGAGGACTTCAAGGCGGCATTCGAGAGGGTCGACCTGATCGTCACGCCTACGTCGCCGACCGTGGCCTTCAAGCTGGGCGAGCGGACCGAGGACCCGCTGGCCATGTACATGTCGGACTACTGCACGGTCCCGATGCCCCTCGCGGGCATCCCGGCGATCTCCATCCCGGCCGGGCTCTCGCAGCGCCTACCGGTCGGCATCCAGCTGGCAGGGCCGGCCTTCAGCGAGAACCGCATCCTGGATTCCGCCTACGCGCTGGAGCAGGCGATCGGCTTCGAGGGGGTCCCAGTCGGGTGACGACCGGTACGCCCACCCGCGAGTACGAGCCGATCATCGGGCTGGAGATGCACGTCCAGCTGAAGACGCGCACCAAGATGTTCTGCGGCTGCGAGCTCTCGTTCGGCGACGAGCCGAACACGCACACCTGCCCCGTTTGCCTAGGCCATCCGGGAAGCCTGCCCGTGGTGAACGTCCGTGCGGTCGAGTACGGCCTGATGATCGCGCTCGCGCTCCGCTGCGACATCGCCCCGCGCTCGATCTTCCACCGCAAGAACTACTTCTATCCGGACCTGCCCAAGGGCTACCAGATCAGCCAGTACGACATCCCACTCGCCAGAGGGGGTCGGCTGGGCGATGTCCGGATCCACCGCGTCCACCTGGAGGAGGACGCCGCCAAACTTGTCCACGCGGGCGAGTCGGGTCGGATCCACGGCTCCGAGGCGAGCATCGTGGACTTCAACCGGGGCGGAACTCCCCTTGTCGAGATCGTCACCGAGCCGGACATCCGGTCGCCCGAAGAGGCGGCCGAGTTCGGAAGACTGCTGCAGGCCACCATGCGGCGGATGGGGGTGTCCGACGTGAACATGGAGGAGGGCTCGCTGCGCGCCGACGCGAACGTCTCGATCCGCCCCGTCGGCGAGGCCAGCTTCGGCACCAAGACCGAGCTCAAGAACATGAACTCTTGGACCTTCCTGCGCCGCGGGATCCAGGCGGAGCTCGAGCGCCAGGAGGAGATCGTGCGGAGCGGGGGAGAGGTGGTGCAGGAGACGCTGCACTTCGATCCGCAGGCCGGCACCCTGTCGCCGCTGCGCTCGAAGGAGGAGGCGCACGACTACCGCTACTTCCCGGAGCCGGACCTGGTGCCGCTGGCCCCAACCGAGGAAATGCTGGAGCGCGCCGGCGCCGCGATCCCGGAGCTGCCGGGGGAGCGCGCCCAGCGCTTCGAGCGCGACCTCGGCCTGCCGGAGGAGACCGCTCGGGTGCTGGCGCATCGCTTCGAGCTGGGCGACTTCTACGAGCGCGCCGTCTCGGCGGGCGACGGGGCCGCCAACCCCAAGACGCTCGCCAACTGGGTCAGGAACGAGCTCGTGCCGAGGCTCGGCGACGCCGAGCCGGAGCAGTGGAAGGTCGAGCCCGCTGCGCTGGCGCGGCTGGTCGCCCTGGTGGGGGAGAAGGCGGTCTCGCAGTCTGCCGCCAAGGAGGTCCTCGACACGCTCGTGTCCGAGGGTGGCGACCCGCAGGCGATCGTCGACGCCAAGGGCCTTCGCCGGGCGGGGGCGGACGAGCTGGCGGAGGTGGTG
>Ga0126313_10002388_pt1 | contig 10494 bp, 9 predicted proteins | sample Plot105A_FD_89954 | JGI IMG/M metagenome (GOLD analysis project Ga0126313, IMG submission 89954) | Serpentine soil microbial communities from UC McLaughlin Reserve, CA, USA - Plot105A | ecosystem: Environmental > Terrestrial > Soil > Grasslands | place: USA: UC McLaughlin Reserve, Lake County... | reverse complement strand
TTCGGCCGGCGAGGAAGCGCCCAGAGCCCATCGTGCGGCGAAACGTGACCCTCTCTCCTCGCAACGGCACCCCGGCGGTGCTGTTCGAGCGGCACTCGAGCTAGCGGCACCCCAAAGACCCGCATTGGCGTAAAGACCGGGGACTACCGAGGCATTAGCTACCCGTAGGGGGCTGAAGCTTCAAGCCTGCCACGGGCACCTAACTGCTGTCGGACCGCAACCCCTCGACCCGCTCGAAGATCTCGGGCATGTGCACGACGTAGGCCCCGGGATCGAAGACGGCGTCCAAGTCGATGCCGTCTCCGAGGCCGGGGGCGGGGTGGGTCGCGAGCTGTTCGGCTAACAGCTCTCGGAAGCTCGTATTCTCGTCCCAGGCTCGCTGCGCCGACGCCTGGACCACCCGGTAGGCGGCGTCGCGCTCCATCCCCGCCTCGACGAGGGCGGTGAGCGCCCGCTGGCTGTAGAGGGCGCCGTGAGTCAGGTCCAGGTTCGCCCGCATCCGGTGGGCGTGAACGGTCATCTCGCGCGCTACCCGCGCCCCGAGGTACTGCATGTAGTCGATCAGGATCGTGGCGTCGGGCAGGATCACCCGCTCAGCCCCCGAGTGCGAGATGTCTCGCTCGTGCCACAGGGCCACGTTCTCCGTTGCGGATTGGGCATAGCCGCGCAGCACCCTCGCGAGCCCGCAGATCCGCTCGGCGAGAATGGGGTTGCGCTTGTGGGGCATCGCCGAGGAACCCTTCTGCTCGGCGCCGAAAGGCTCCTCGACTTCGCGGACCTCGGTTCGCTGAAGATTGCGGATCTCGGTCGCGAAGCGCTCCAGCCCCGCGCCGGCGAGCGCGATTACCCCAGCAAGCTGGGCATGTCGGTCACGGGCCACCACCTGAGTGGAGACGTCCTCGGGGCGCAATCCGAGCGCCTTCATCACCCGGCGCTCCACGGAAGGGGATACGGACGCATACGTTCCAACGGCGCCAGAGACCTTGCCGACGGCGACGGCCTCGAACGACCGGGTCAAGCGGCGCAGATTCCGCTCGGCCTCGAAGGCGAGCCCGGCCAGCTTGAGACCGAAGGTCGTCGGCTCGGCGTGCATGCCATGCGTGCGCCCGGCGCAGACCGTGTCCCGGTGTTCCAGCGCTCGCTCGATCAGCGCATCCCGGTACTCACGGGCGCCGGCGAGAATGACCTCGCCGGCCTCGCGTAGCTGAAGGGCGAGCGCCGTGTCGAGGACATCGGAGGAGGTGAGCCCGTAATGGATCCAGCGGCCCTCCGGACCGATTGACGCGGCGACCACATCGACGAACGCTGCGACATCGTGGCCGGTCGCGTGCTCACGTTCATTCACAGCGTCGACCGTGAACGAGGCACGCTCCCGGCAGGCTCGCGCCGCCTCGGGAGGCACAACACCCTCCGCGGCCCAGGCGTCGATGGCGGCGAGCTCCACCTCGAGCCAGCACCGCATCCGCCGCGTCGCGGTCCATACGCCCCCGATCTCGGGCCGTGTGTAGCGCGCGATCACGCGTTGATTATCCGGGCGGCGAGCAGTCCGGCGTTCCTGGCGCCGTCGATCGCAACGCATGCGACGGGCACGCCCGGAGGCATCTGCACTACCGAGAGCAGGGCGTCGAGGCCGCCGAGGTTGCGGCCCGCGATCGGAACCCCGACCACGGGCAGGTCCGTGTGGGCCGCGGCCACTCCCGGCAGGGCGGCCGACATACCGGCTCCGGCGATCAGTACCTTCAAGCCCCGGATTCGGGCCGCGTGGCAGTACTCGCGCACCCTTTCGGGTTCGCGGTGAGCGCTCATCACCCGAACCTCGTAGCGGATGCCGTGCTCGTGGAGCGCCTCGCCGGCAGGCTGCATCTTCGGCTTGTCGTTCGCCGAGCCCATGATGATCCCGACCAGGGGCGCGTCGACCTCGATCTCCTCGAACGCCGCCTCTACTTCGGGCATCGCCTCGGCGGTGGCGGTCGGAGCGCCGGGCTGAGCTCCCTCGGGTTCCGCTATCTCCATCGATCCCCTTCCCTCGCTTTCCCGAGATTGTCGCGCCGCGGCCGGTCGCCTCTACATCAGAGAGGTCGTGCTCTCCACGGCGCGCGCTGCGATGTCGGTGCGCATCTGCATGCCCTCGAAGGAGATCAGGCGCGCTGCCTCGTAGGCGCGATCCCGGGCCGCACCCGGAGTCGGCCCGAGGCCGGTCAGGTTCAGCACCCTGCCGCCCGCCGTGATGATCTCGCGGTCGCTGCGCGCCGTTCCGGCGTGAGTCACCTCGACGCCACCGAGCGCCGCCGCATCGGCGAGTCCCCGGATCGCATCGCCCTTCGATGAGGAGGCGGGATACCCCGCTGAGGCAAGGACGACGGTGACGGCCCAGTCGTCGGAGAAATCGACCCCCATCGCCGCCAGCCCTCCCGGCTCGCGCGCGCCGCGGCACAGCTCGACGAGGTCGGAGCGCAGTCGCGGCAGGACGGCCTGCGTCTCGGGATCGCCGAAGCGGCAGTTGAACTCGAGCACCCTCGGCCCCTGAGCGGTGATCATGAGCCCCGCGTAGAGCACCCCGTGGTAGGGCGTCCCGCGCCGCCGCAGCAGATCCACGATCGGCCGATGCACCGCGTCGGCGATCTCCTCGATCCGCTCGGAAGCGAAACCGGGCACCGGCGAGTAGCTGCCCATGCCCCCGGTGTTCGGCCCCCGGTCGCCGTCGAAGATCCGCTTGTAGTCCTGCGCGGGGGAGAGCGGGAGGACGTTCTCCCCGTCACACAACGCGAGCAGGGAGAGCTCCTCGCCCTCGAGGTGCTCCTCCAGCACGACCTCGGTCTCCCCGAAGCGGCGCTCGACGAAGAAGGCATCGACCGCCTCGCGGGCCTCGACCTCGCTCGCGGAGATGATGACGCCCTTCCCGCCAGCCAAGCAATCGGCCTTCAAGACCGCGGGATACGAGGCGCATGCCAGATGCTCGCGCGCCTCCGCCTCGGTTCTCAGGACCGTGTGCGAGGCGGTTGGGACCCCCGCGGCCGCCATGAGCTCCTTCGCGAACACCTTCGATCCCTCGAGTCGCGCCGCCTCGGCTCGGGGGCCGAACGCCGCGATCCCGCTCGCCTCCAGGGCGTCCACGATCCCCGCGACCAGCGGCGCCTCGGGCCCCACCACCACGAGATCGACGTTCTCGGCTACGGCGGCGGAGACGATGCTCTTGACGTCCTCGGTGCCGGCCTCCAGGCAGCGGGCGTCGGCTGCGATGCCGGCGTTGCCCGGCGCACAGAGGAGCTCCGGCGCAGAGGCCGAGCGGGCCAGCGCCCGCACGATCGCGTGCTCGCGCCCGCCGCTTCCGACGACGAGAACCCTCATGCGACCGCTGCCCGCGAAGCTACAGCGACTTCACGAACTCCTCGGCTGGAATCGCTGCCATCGTCTGATTCGAGGTCGTTCCCCGTGACCCGAGCTCCACGGACACCCTCGCCATCGCCTTCTCGTCCGGGGCCTGCACCACGCTCACGAAGTCGTAGGCGCCGAGCGTGGCCCACTGGTTGAGAACCTTGACGCCGAGTTGCTCGACCTCCTTGTTTACCTCCTGCATGCGCCCCGGATTGTCCTTCAGCGTCTTGACCCCGTTTGCCGTCAGCTTGGTGAGCATGATGAAACCGGCCATCTCCTCCTCCTTCTCGGTCCGGCTCCCGTCCCGCCCGCACCCCTTAGCTCGCGCACAAGAAGGCACCCGTCTCCGTTAGCCTGAGCGTACCTTGCGAGGCAATCGCATTCTGGCGTACTGAGTGCCGTATCGCGTCAGCGCTGAGTCCGCTGGTAAGGGGGTCGCGGTGAGGAAGTTGGAGCCGGTCAAGCTGAAGGCGTGGCTGTTGCCGCTGATCGTCGCCGCGCTGGCCGCGCCGATCGTGGCCGGGTTCGTCGTGGGCGGGCCGCCGGCGGGATTGGCGGTCGGTGCGATCGCCGCGGCGGCCGTGATCGTGATCGCGGCAAGGGCGCGATTCGACGAGCCGATCGAGGTGGGGGCATCGCCGGGCGATCACTACCTGCTGCTCGTGGTGGTGACGGAGCCGATCGACAATCCGCGGCTGGCCGCGACGATTCGGGAGATCGCGGCCGCAGGTGCCCGCTCGACAGGAAGCGAACAGAATGGAGGCGCCGAGGTCGTGGTCCTGGCGCCGGCGCTGAACCGCCCGGTCGCCCACTGGCTCTCGGACCTGAGGCAGGCACGCTTCGAGGCCCAGCGGACGCTGACGCTGTCGATCGCGACGCTGGCGGCCGCCGAGGTCGAGGCGCGCGGCCAGGTCGGCGACTCGGACCCGGTCCAGGCGGTCGAGGACCTGCTGCGCTCTTTCCCTGCCCAGGAGGTCGTCTTCGTGACCACCAACGAGCGAAAGAACGAGGTCGAGGAGGTCCGCCGGCGACTCGACCGACCGGTCCGCGTCCTGCCCGAGGCAACCGTCGCAACGCCGCGGCGCCAGCGCTCCGGCTAGGGCCGTCGATTTCGAGCCGCCCGCTGGGACGCCTCGATCAGGCCGCCGCCGCCACCCTCGCCGGCACCTTCATGAAGACGAGCTGTCCCCCCTCGGCGTCGACGCGGACGTCCTCTCCCTCGGCGAACTCGCCCTCGAGCAGCTTCAGCGCCAGCCGATCGACGAGCTGCTTCTGGATCACCCGCTTCAGTGGCCGGGCGCCGTAGGTCGGGTCGTAGCCCAGGTTGCCCAGCAGCGCGCGAGCGTCGTCTGTGAGCTCGATCTCGATCCCCTTCTCCCGGACGCGACCGGCGAGCTGCGCTACCTGGAGATCCACTATGCGGGCGAGGTCCTCGCGGCTCAAGCGGTGGAAGATGACCGTGTCGTCGATCCGGTTGAGGAACTCCGGCTTGAAGGTCGTGGCGACGATGTCCTCGATCCGCTCGCGGATCCGCTCGTCGATCGCCTCGGTGGCGATCTCCTGCGAGCCGACATTCGAGGTCATGATCAGGATCGAGTGCTTGAAGTCGACGGTACGGCCTTGACCGTCGGTGAGCCGCCCGTCGTCCATGATCTGGAGCAGCACGTTGAAGACGTCTTGGTGCGCCTTCTCGATCTCGTCAAGCAGCACGACCGCGTAGGGGCGGCGGCGGATCGCCTCGGTGAGCTGGCCGCCCTCCTCGTAGCCGACGTATCCGGGCGGCGCACCGATCAAGCGCGCGACGGTGTGCTTCTCCATGTACTCGGACATGTCGAGCCGGACCATCGCCTGCTCGGAGTCGAACATGAACTCCGCCAGCGCCCTTGCGAGCTCCGTCTTTCCGACGCCGGTCGGCCCAAGGAACAGGAAGACGCCGATCGGGCGATTCGGGTCGGCAAGCCCTGCGCGTGAGCGGCGCAGCGCATTGGAGACCGCCTGGACGGCCTCGTCCTGTCCGACCACCCGCTCATGCAGGCGCTCCTCCATGTGGATCAGCTTCTCGACTTCGCCCTCCATCAAACGCGAGACCGGGATGCCCGTCCACTTGGAGACGACCTCCGCGACGTCCTCCTCCGTGACCTCGTCGGCGAGCATCGAGCCGCCGTCCCGGTGAAGCTCGGCGAGGCGCGCCTCCTGGTCGGCGACGGTCCTTTCGAGCTCCGGAATCTCCCCATAGCGAAGCTTCGCGGCGCGCTCGAGATCAGCGTCGCGCTCGGCGCGCTCGGCCTCATGGCGCGCCTCCTCGAGGCGCTCCTTTGCCTCGTTGATCGCCTCGAGGGCGCCCTTCTCGTTCCGCCAGCGCGCCTTCATCTCGCTCGAGCGCTCGCGCAGCTCCGCGAGCTCCGCCTCGATCGCCTCGCGACGGGCAACGGAGACCTCGTCCTTCTCCTTCTTCAGCGCCTCGCGCTCGATCTCGAGCTGGGTGGTGCGGCGCTCGACCTCGTCGATCTCGGTCGGCACCGAATCGATCTCGATCTTCAGCCGCGAGGCGGACTCGTCGATCAGGTCGATCGCCTTGTCCGGCAGGAAGCGGTCGGCGATGTAGCGCTCCGAGAGAGTGGCGGCGGCCACGATGGCGGCGTCGGTGATCCGAACGCCGTGGTGGGACTCGTAGCGCTCCTTGAGGCCGCGCAGGATCGCGATCGTGTCCCCAACGTCTGGCTCGTCGACCATCACCGGCTGGAAGCGCCGTTCCAGGGCGGCGTCCTTCTCGATCTGCTTGCGGTACTCGTCGAGCGTCGTTGCGCCGACGGCGCGAAGCTCGCCCCGCGCGAGCATGGGCTTCAGCAGGTTGGCTGCGTCGACCGCCCCCTCGGCGGCGCCCGCGCCGACGATCGTGTGCAGCTCGTCCATGAACAGGACGATCTGGCCCTCAGCAGACTGGATCTCCTTCAGCACCGCCTTCAACCGCTCCTCGAAATCGCCTCGGTACTTGGAGCCTGCGAGCAGCGCCCCAATGTCGAGCGCGATCACCCGCCGGTCTCTGAGGCTCTCCGGAATGTCGCCGTCGACGATGCGCTGGGCGAGCCCCTCCACGATCGCCGTCTTGCCGACTCCGGGATCGCCGATGAGGACAGGGTTGTTCTTCGTCCGCCGCGAGAGCACTTGGATCACGCGCCGGATCTCCTCGTCGCGCCCGATCACCGGATCAAGCTTCCCCTGCCTGGCCTCCTCGGTGAGATCACGACCGAACTTCTCCAATGCCTGCGCCGTCTCCTCTGGGTCCGGACTTGTCACCGGGCTCGGCCGCACGTTCTTGATCGCGTCGATCAACGAGCCACGGTCGGGAAGCACGTCCGCAAGCGAGGACGACCTGTTCGTGAGCGCGAGCAGGATGTGCTCGGTGGAGATGAACGAGTCGCCGAGTCCGGCGGACTCGCGCTCCGCGCGTTGCAGCGCGCGAATGAAGGCCTGCGAGGGTCGAATCTCCGGCTCGGCGTCGCCGCCCAGCGCCGGAAGCTGCTCGACCGCGTCAAGGGTGCGCCGGCGGATCGCTTCGACATCCGCGCCGACATTCCGCAGCACCGGCACGACGAGCCCGTCCTGCTGGTCCAGCAGGGCGAGCAGCAGGTGGGCTGGCGCGGCCTCGGGATTGCGGCGCTCGGCCGCGAGGGACTGAGCGGCGGCCACTGCCTCCTGAGACTTGTTAGTGAAGCGGTCAGGCTGCACGTGATGCCCTCTACGCCGTGGGCCGCTTTCGGGCCCTGCCTCCATCGCTTTTCCGCTCGACGGGGATCTTGATCGGCTTCGCGTGCTTGGCAGGGACGATCTCGCGAGCCTCGTAGGCTCCGTAGGGGACAAGCTCTGCCCGGAACGAGCGCTTGACGCGCTCGATCTCCTCCAGCATCTGCCGCTCGAGCTTCGCGGCTCGCTCGCGCATCTTGCCGAGCTCCGCCAGGGCGCGCGTGAGCTGGCGCTCCAGGTCGAGAACTGTCTCGACTCCCGCGAGGTTCAGGCCGCCCTCGGCCGTCATGCGCTGGATCCGGCGTAGGCGCTCCACGTCCTCGAAGGAGTAGAGACGGGTGTTCTTCGGGGAGCGCGTGGGCTCGATCAAGCCGCGCGCCTCGTACATCCGCAGAGTCTGCGGATGCATTTCCGCCAGCTCCGCGGCGACGGAGATCATGAACACCCCTTGCTGCTCGTCGATCTGAGGGCTCCTCTCCTCGCCCTTCCTCTGGCTCTTGCTCCTGCGCCTTCGGCTCTTCATCTCTGCCTACCTTGACGGCTCCCTCGGCGGGCCTAACCAGCGCGCGCCCGGGCGCGGCTCGATCCCAGTCGCGCCTCACGCAGCAGCCGCTCACGCGGATCGTGGTCGTTCAAGGCCTCCGTGAACTCGCCCAGGGCAGCCTTCTGCTTCCGCGTCAGGTCGCGCGGGATCTCGATCGCGAGCCTGTAGAGGATGTCGCCACGACCGCGCCTTGAGGCCTTCGGTGGACCCTCGCCGCGCAGGCGCTGCACGGTGCCGTGCTGGGTCCCGGCGGGAATGCGGATCCGCTTCGTCCCCCGGAGCGTCGGAACCTCCACGGTTGCGCCCTGGACCGCCTCGGCGATCGTGATCGGTACCTCCACCTCGAGGTTGCCGTCCGGGCGCTGCTGAAAGACCGGGGAGGGCGTGACCCGCGTCACCACGTACAGGTCCCCGGGTGGGCCGCCCCGAGGGCCGTCCTCTCCCTTGCCCGCCACGCGGATCCTGGTGCCGTCGCGCACGCCGGGCGGGACGTTGACGCGATAGCGCTTGCGCTGCATCGTCAGCCCCGAACCATCACATTCCTCGCAAGGGTGCTCGATCACCTCACCTCGACCGCCACAGCGCGGGCAAGGCTGGCTGATCGAGAAGAAGCCCTGACTCTCGGAGTCGAGTCCCCGTCCGCCGCAGCGGGGGCAGACGGTCGGCGCCGTGCCGGGCTTCGCGCCGCTCCCCTTGCAGATACTGCAGGTCGCCCGCTTGGGGACGGTGACGGAGACCTCGGCGCCCTCCATCGCCTGCTCGAAGGAGAGCCGCACCTCGGTTTCGAGGTCTCGGCCGAGCGCAGAGGCCTGCCGGTCACCGCGACGGCGTCCGAAGACGGTCGAGAAGATGTCGCCGAGGTCGGAGCTGAAGCCGAAGCCGCCACTCGGCCCCCTGCCTGCGCCGAAGCCGGCGAACATGCCGCCTGCGTCGTATTGGCGGCGCTTCTCGGGATCGGACAGCGTGTCGTATGCCTGCTGGATCTCCTTGAAGCGCTCCTCCGCTTGCGCATCCCCGGGATTGCGGTCGGGGTGATACTGGCGGGCGAGCTTGCGGTAGGCCTTCTTTATCTCATCGCCGCTCGCGCTCCGCGAGACTCCCAGCACCGAGTAGAAGTCGCTCGACGCCACGGTTCCCTCCTACTCGCTCACGACGACTCGCGCCACCCTCAGAACTTGGCCGTCGAGTCGATATCCCTTCTCCAAGGTCTCGACGACCGTTCCCGGATCGACGCCGTCCTCGCCGCTGCGGGTGGAGAGTGCTTCGCAGAGCGTCGGATCGAACTTCTCGCCCGTCGGGTCGTAGCTCTCCACGCCGGCGCGCTCCAATGCGGCGCGCAGTTCCCCATATACGAGGGCGACGCCTCGCGCCAATGCCTCGTGGGCAGAGACCTCCTCGCTTTGCGGCTCGCCCGAGTCCTCGCCAGCCTCCGGCATCTGCGCGCCCCCGGGATCGATGCCGGCCGAACGCAGCGCGCGCTCCAGGTTGTCGAGAGCCGGGACGAGCTCTCGGGCGATCGTCGTCTTCCCGCGGCGCTCCGCGTCGTGGGCTTCGCGGGCCGCCCGCCGCCGGTAGTTCTCGAAGTCGGCTCGCGCGCGCTGAGCTAGCTCCAGGTACTCGTCCCGCTCCCGCTTGACGTCGGCCACGAGGGCGTCGAAGTCATGCTCAATCGCGGCGGTCTGATCGGCGTTACCTTCCTCGTTCCTCCGTTCCTCGTTCCTCGTTCCTTGGTGCCCGTCCTTCGGCGCGCCCGCCGGCCCGGCAGGGGGCGTGGGGGCCCCCGCCGGACGCGGCTCCGCGGCTGGAGCTCCAGCCGGTCGCTTGCCCTGATCTCGATCAGTCACCGGTGGTTCCTTCCGAGGAACAAGCAACGAGGAACTAGGAACGGTCCTCGTCGACGACCTCCGCGTCGACGACTTCCTCCTCGGCCTCCGCCGAGGCGCCGTCGCCGGAAGAGCCGGCCGCGTCGCCGGGCTGACCCGCTGCCTCTGCCTGCTGCTGCGCCGCGGCCTGATAGATCTGCTCGGAGACCTTGTGGAAGGCGGCCTGCAGGGCATCGGTCTTCGCCCTGATCTCGTCCGCGTCGTTGGACTCCAGCACGCCCTTGACGTCGGCGATTGCCTTCTCGATCTCCTCCTTGGCTGAGGAGTCGATCTGATCGCCCATCTCGCCGAGCTGCCTCTCCGCCTGGTAGGCGGCGTTCTCCGCGAGGTTCCGCGCCTCCGCCAGCTCCCGCTGGCGACGGTCCTCCTCGGCGTGCGCCTCGGCATCGTGGATCATCTGCTCGACCTCCTGCTCGGAGAGGCCGGAACCGCCCTTGATCTCGATCTTCTGCTCCTTGCTCGTGCCGAGATCCTTGGCCGAGACGTTGAGGATGCCGTCGGCGTCGATGTCGAAGGTGACGTCGATCTGCGGCATGCCGCGCGGAGCAGGCGGGATTCCCGTGAGCTGGAACTTGCCAAGGGACTTGTTGTAGGCGGCCATCTCGCGCTCGCCTTGCAGGACATGGACCTCGACCGATGGCTGGTTGTCGTCGGCGGTCGAGAAGATCTCCGACTTGCGGGTCGGGATCGTCGTATTGCGCTCGATCAGCTTCGTGAACACGCCGCCCTTGGTCTCGATGCCCAGGGAGAGCGGGGTCACGTCGAGCAGCAGGACGTCCTTGACGTCGCCGGTCAGCACGCCCGCCTGAATCGCGGCGCCGATCGCGACGACCTCGTCGGGATTGACCCCCCTGTGGGGCTCCTTTCCGACGAGCTCCTTGACCTTCTGCTGCACGGCCGGCATGCGAGTCATGCCGCCGACCAGGACGACGTGGTCGATGTCGGGGC
>Ga0126313_10002387_pt1 | contig 10497 bp, 10 predicted proteins | sample Plot105A_FD_89954 | JGI IMG/M metagenome (GOLD analysis project Ga0126313, IMG submission 89954) | Serpentine soil microbial communities from UC McLaughlin Reserve, CA, USA - Plot105A | ecosystem: Environmental > Terrestrial > Soil > Grasslands | place: USA: UC McLaughlin Reserve, Lake County... | reverse complement strand
CTTGTAGAGGCTGACTTTGACCGCGTTTTTCATCTTGTTCCACGCCTCCTCGCCGTCGTCAGTAAAGTATATGTCGACGTCGTTTGCGAATTGAAAGTTGTCGAGGTCCCTGCCCCGCTTCTTTGCGTGATCTCTGATCACGTTTGCGTGATGCTTGAAGAGCTCGGGCGTATAGCCTATCGGTATCCAGCCGTCGCCGTAGGTCGCGCACAATTCAAGTGTCTTTGGGGCGCCTGCCGCGATGTAGACTGGCGGCCTTGGCTTTCTCACGCTTTCTGCCTGCAGGCAGGCGTTTATGAGCTTGTAGTATTCGCCGCTGTAGTCGACCCGGTTGTCTGGGCTTGACTCGAATAATCGCTCAATGACTTCGAGCTGCTCCTTGAATTTAGTAACAGGCTTGCTAAAGTCTATTCCAAAGTCCACCACGTTCTGAGCTTCGCCGGCGCCGATGCCGAGGATGCCGCGCCCGTGCGTTATTCTGTCAAGCGTGACTGCCGAGAGCGCAATGGCAGATGGATGCCTCCTGATGGCGTCCGTGACGCACGTCCCAAGTTCGATGTTTTTCGTGATCGCGCCGAGCGCCGCAAGCATGAGCCACGCGTCGTTCACGATTGCATTCTTCCACTGGGGCACATTGGAATGATCCATCGCCCATACTGAGTCATAGTCCAGCCTGTCTGCCATCTGGGCGGCGGTCATGATCTGGTTCTCGTCGAGGCCAAGCCTGGCGACGTTGAGCCCCTGCGTAAAGCCAAATTTTATCCTGTTCAAAGAGTCATCAAACCTCCATAGAATAAGAGAAGGTAGTTATTATTCATTTAAATCTAAAGTCAAAGCGAGGATATATTTTAATCTTGGGCGCGCAAGAGCCAAATAATATTCACATCCTCAGCTTGTCAACATAATATATTCAAACTGTCAAGAGTGCTTGAATCACCATGTAAAATCGCCGGCTCGCAAGACCTGTCAATGTTCAGCGGAAGCAGCAAAGACGGCGGCGTTGACGACCAGTTCATCGGGATAATTGACGACCTCGTGGTGATGTCCGAGAATGACACAGAGCTGGCTGAGGGCCTGAGATGGATAGACGCCCAGTCGCAAAAGAACGGCGTTACGTTCTACGAGATGGCTCTCATAATCCTGAGAAAGCACATGGCCGAGAGAAAGGCCAAAGAGTGGCTGAACAGCAAGCTCAACCCGCAGTAGATGATTTCACTGCCTTATTGACTGCTTTTCCTGTATCCTCGGATCGGTGACGTTTGGAACGATGTTGAATGGACTTAGCTTATATCCCTTGGAATCAGGTCTGCAAGCGCGTATGCCACGTTCACAAGCAACTGCGCGCTTATCTTGCGTATCCTGTTGTCTAGGATCGCCCTCATCGTGAACGGGAAGATGAGCGCGTTGTTTGCCCTGTTCTCGAACTTGTAGCTGCCGGTGGCTATCACCCTGGCGCCTGCCTCAAACGCCTCCTTGGGGTGAATCTCGGAGTCGGGGTTTGTGAGCGGGAAGACTATCGAGTCCTTGCTCATCGACCTCACCATCGCAGGGGTCAGCAGGTTCTTGACGCCCGACACACGCCTATGAACACGTCCTTGCCCTTGACGGCCTCCGCAAGCGTGCGGATGCCTTCCGTCTTGCCACCACTGGTTATCAGGGCAAGCTCTATCTTGTACTTGTTCATTGTCTCCGGTGGCCCCTTTCCTTTGAGAGGACACCCTGCGAGTCGGTGACAACCACGTCGGCGATGCCTATCGCCTTCAGTATCTTGACGATACCATAGCCGGCAGAGCCTGCCTGCCCCTGCCACCACCACGCTCGTGCTCTCGGGCTTGCGCTTTGTGAACCTGAGGGCATTGAAGAGCGCGGCTAGCGTCACGACCGCGGTGCCGTGCTGGTCGTCGTGGAATACCGGGATGTCAAGCTCGGCTGTTATAGCCTGTCCACTATTTCAAGCACCTTTGGGGTCTCGATGTCCTCTATATGTTTATGCCGCCAAAGACCGGCGCGATGCTCTTGACAGTTTTCACTATCTCTTCGGCGTCGGTGGTCTTGAGGCATATCGGAAAGGCGTCAACGTTGCCAAATTGCTTGTACAGAACCGCCTTGCCTTCCATGACAGGGAGCGCCGCCTCCGGCCCGAGGCTGCCAAGGCCAAGCGTCCTCGTGCCATCCGTCACGATCGCAACGTTGTTCCACTTTGAAGTATATTCGTACGCTTTCTCCCTATCGGCGGCTATCTCGAGACAGACCTCAGCCACGCCAGGGCTGTAGGCGATGCTTATGTCGTGGGGCGAGTTGACCGATACCTTGCTTTTTAGCTCTATCTTGCCCCGCAGCCTCCTGTGCAGGTCAATTGCTTCCTGCTCGAGTGTCCGCTTGTTGTCCGCTTGTTATTATTGTTATTGTTATTATTCTGAGGCTTTTTTCTCGCAGGTTTGTTTCCCGTTTGCCGCCACGGTTTCCATAATAATCTCATCTCCCTTCGGCTAAGCCCATTAAGCACGCTGCGCCGGGCTACCTCTGTTTGCAATGGGCGTGTACTCGCAGCCCATCGGTCCGCAGTACTTGCCGACATAAACTGCCTTTGGGCGGTAGAGAGCCGGCTTTGGGGCGGCCTCTGCAAATTTTTCCTCAATAACGTGGGCTGCCCAGCCCGCTATCCTCGAAATCGCAAATATCGGAGTGTTGAGGTCCATCGAGATCCCCATGCTGTAATAGAGCGACGCGCTGTAAAGGTCGACGTTTGGGTATATCGGCTGGCGCTTGTTCTCAAGCATGTATTTCCTGGTAGCTTCCTCGACCCTCTTTGTGATCTCGTACCACTTATTGCTCTTTTCACGCGATATCCTTGCGGACAGCCTTGCCAGAATGTCGGCGCGTGGATCCGTAGTCCTGTAGACTGCATGACCCATGCCCATAATCCTGCCGCCTGACTGGAGTCGGCTTGTGACCCACCTGTCGACGCTTGCAGGGTCGCCTATCTCAAGCAGCATCTTCATCACCTGCACGTTTGCGCCGCCGTGGAGCTCGCCTGAAAGCGCGCCCACCGCGCCGCTGATGCAGGCGTACATGTGCGCCCTCGTGGAAGCGATTTCGCGGGCGGCAAAAGTGGAAGCGTTAAAGCTGTGCTCTGCGTGCAGTATAAGGCAGATGTCCATCACCTTGGCTTCCTCGGCAGAAGGCTCGACTCCCCTCAGCATGTAGAGAAAGTTTGCAGCGTGAGAGCCCTTTTCCATCGGGTCTATAACGTGCTGTCCGTTCCTAACCCGGTTCCAGGCTGCCACTATCGCCGGTATCTTGGCGATGAGGATGACTGCGCGCCTCACGTGTGCCTCCTTTGATGAGTCGTCAATGTTGAGGTCGTAATCTGCCAGCTCGGGGACACATGACTGGAGGACGTCCATGGGCTGGGCCCTCTTTGGCCTGTTCTTGAAGTTCCGGATCAGAGGATCAGGGAGGCCGCGCGCCTCTTCAAGTCTGCGCTTGAAATCCTCAAGCTGGCTGGCGGTCGGCAGGTCGCCAAGAAGCAAAAGGTATGCAGTCTCTTCATAAGTGGAATGGTTGACGAGATCGAGTATGTCATAGCCTCTATAGATGAGCTTGCCGTTCTCGCCATCAATTGAGCATATCCTGGTGTCGGCAACCTCTATGTTTCTGAGACCAATGTTTCGTGCGTCCATTTATTATCAGATATAGAGGTAATTGCCCTTGATTTGTATATTAAAGTAATGTCGTAGCTTTTTTGATTACAGCATAAAATAGTTGACGAATAAGGATTGTCATCCTTCCTGCTCCTTCTTATATTATGAGATAGTAATTATATCACTGCAAGGCAACCAGATGCCGCGCTTGACCAAAGGTATAACGTATAGGGACGCCGGCGTCGACGTCAAAAAGATACGCACGGTACAAAAGTCGATTGGTGGGATAATATCGGCCACCCACAAGCTGCTTGCTGCAGGCAGGGTGATCTCAGGCTTTGGACACTATGCAGGTTTGATAAAGGTAGGCTCGCAGACTCTGGCGCTCCACTCTGACGGCGTCGGAACCAAGGTGCTCGTGGCGCAGCTGATGAACCGCTTTGACACGGTCGGCATCGACTGCGTCGCAATGAACGTAAACGACGTCATTTGCGCTGGCGCGCAGCCTGTTGGTTTTATCGATTACGTCGCACTCAGGCAGCCAAACGAGTGGCTCCTGCAGGAAATTGCCAAGGGCTTGGTAGAGGGCGCAAGGCAGTCGCAGATGGCAATTGTCGGCGGCGAAACCGCAGTGCTACCAGATGTGATTGCCGGCGACGAGAACGCGTTCGACCTCGTAGGGATGGTCATGGGCGTTGTCAAAAAGCCGGTGCTAGGAAACGCGATAAAGCCGGGCGACGTCATACTGGGAGTTGGAAGCAGCGGGCTCCACTCTAACGGCTACACGCTTGCCCGCAAGGTGCTACTGTCGAAATATTCTGTCGACGACAAGGCAGATCATCTGGTGCAGACAGTGGGCGAAGAACTGCTTGTCCCAACCAGAATCTATGTCAAACCCGTTATTGAAGTTCTAAGGAAAATCAAGGTGCATGGCCTCGCCCATATTACGGGCGGCTCGTTCACGAAACTGCCGCGCCTCAATGCCAGCGTGAGGTACGAGCTTGAGGACCTGCCGGCTCCGACAGGCATTTTCAAGCAGATAATGGTCGACGGCAACATCGACATCAAGGAGATGTACCGCACGTTCAACATGGGCGTTGGGTTTTGCATTATCGCGCCAAAGGCAAGCGCCGACAAGATTGTTGACATATTTGCGAAACACAGGATGTGCTGCAGGTCCGTTGGCAGGATAGGGAAGGGCAGGGGCGAAGTTGCCGCAAAAATAGACAGCAAGAAGGAAGTGCTGTAAACAAAAATTAATATGCGTTCGTCGGTAATTTCTCAGAACATTGCTTGCAGTCGAGGTCGATGACAACTACCAGCACGCCTGCAAATCCATTGCTCTGCAGATCGAGAGCAGCAAGAGCATGCTGACCGCAAGGCAGGTTCTCAAGGTAGTCAGAGAAACGGCCTCGGCTTACCACTTATCAACTATGCCAAGGAACGAGCACATCATACAATGTTTGCACGATAACCGCTATCGTCGTCTGCTAATGGTCAAGCCTGCAAAGACTGCCTCTGGCGTTGCAGTCATTGCAGTCATGCCCAAGCCGTACGAGTGCCCTCATGGCAGGTGCACCTACTGCCCCGGCGGCATCGAGTTTAACACGCCCCTCAGCTACACTGGCACCGAGCCGGCGACAAGGGCGGCGCAAAAGTTCAGCTACGACCCGTACCATCAGGTGCGATCAAAGATGGAGCAGCTGCAATCACGTGGCCACGACACGGGCAAGACAGAGGTCGTCATAGTAGGAGGCACGTTCCCGTTCATGCCAGCCGACTATCAGCGTGGCTTTGCAAAATCGTGCTACGACGCCCTCAACGGGTTTGAATCAGTAAGCTTGCAGCAGGCAATAGCTACCAACGAGACTGCAGACAACCGCTGCGTCGGGTTCACGGTAGAGACCAAGCCTGACTATTGCAAGGGGCCGCACGTCGACCTGATGCTAGAGCTTGGCGTCACTAGGGTGGAGATAGGCGTCCAGTCGCTTCGCAACAGCGTTTATAAACTGGTCAACAGGGGTCACACTTTTGACGATGTCATTGACGCTTTCCGGATTGCGCGTGACGCCGGCTACAAGATTGTCGCGCACATGATGCCCGGGCTGCCGGGAAGCTCGCCTGAAAAAGACGTCGAGGACTTTAGACGCCTGTTTGAGGACAAGGCGTTGATGCCAGACATGCTAAAGATATACCCGACGCTTGTTATGGAGCACACCGGTTTGTACAAGATGCACCAGAGCGGCAAGTATCGCGCTTATTCTGACGACGATCTGGTAAATGTGATCGTTGAAGCGAAAAAGATGATGCCGCCATGGGTGCGCATAATGCGCGTCCAACGCGAAATAGAGTCAAAGGACATCGTCGCTGGGCCCAAGAGTGGCAACCTCAGGCAGGTAGTGTTGAAAAAGCTGCGGCAGCAGGGCCACAAATGCAGGTGCATCAGGTGCAGGGAAACTGGTCTGCAAAAGAGGTACCCGGCAGAGGATGAAGTGGTGTTGAGGAGGACAGAGTATTCCGCTTCTGGAGGGCGCGAAGTATTCCTGTCATATGAAAGCAGAGACGGCGACACTATACTGGGCTTTTTGCGGCTGCGCAAGGTAGCCAAACCACACAGAAGCGAGCTGTCAGGCAGTGCGGTGGTGGTGCGCGAGCTGCATGTCTATGGGCAGGCGATGAGCGTCGGAAGCAAAGAGGTAGATGACAGCTACCAGCATAGAGGGTATGGGAGCAAGCTGCTCGGTGAGGTCGAGCGGATTGCCAAAGACGAACTTGGCGTCGACAAGATTGCAGTCATTTCTGCTGTGGGCACAAGGCAGTACTACAAGAGATTGGGCTACTGGCAGGACGGGCCGTACGTTTCAAAGGTGGTCTAGAGATATATGGAAGAAGAAATAATCGGCAGGGGCACTTGGATTGACAAAGTTGCAGACGCGCTGATAAAGCGCGAGAAAAAGCTGGGCAGGAGCCTCGACCTGATAAAGGTCGAGAGCGGCCTTGGCGCGTCTGGCATCCCGCATATTGGCAGCATGGGCGATGCAGTAAGGGCATACGGCATCGCACTTGCGCTCCAGAACTTTGGCTTCAAGTCCGAACTGATAGCATACTCTGACGATATGGATGGTCTACGCAAGATACCGCACGGCCTGCCAGACTGGCTGAAGGACTACATCGCCCGGCCAGTTTCAAGCATCCCCGACCCGTTTGGCAGCTGCCATGCGTCGTACAGCGCGCACATGAGCAGCTTGCTATTGGACGGGTTGGACAAGGCCGGCATAAAATATCGCTTCCAAAGTGGCAGAGAGGTGTACAAGCAAGGGCTGCTTGTCAAACAGATTGACGCGCTATTGAGGAACAGCAGCAAGCTTGGGAAAAAGATAGCCGAGTTTGTCGGTCAGGACAAGTACATTGAGGTACTGCCATATTTTCCTGTGTGCCAGAGCTGCGGCCGGCTCTATACAGCTGTTGCACAAAAGTACCTTCAGGAAGAAAAGAAGGTTGCCTACATCTGCTCTGGCAGCAGGATAGGCAAGGCAGACATCGAAGGCTGCGGGCACAGTGGCGAAGCAGACATTGTCAAGGGCGAGGGCAAGCTTGCGTGGAAGGTAGAGTTTGCCGCAAGGTGGCAGGCGCTCGACATCCGCTTTGAGGCATACGGGAAGGACATCATGGACTCTGTCCGCGTAAATGACTGGGTCGCCGACGAGATCCTCGGCTACTGGCACCCGCTGCACGTCAAGTACGAGATGTTCCTTGACAAGTCCGGCAAAAAGATAAGTAAGTCCGCCGGCAACGTGCTGACTCCACAGATGTGGCTGCGCTATGGCACGCCCGAGTCGATACTGCTCCTGCTCTTCAAGCGCATTACAGGAACCCGCCATGTCGGTCTTGACGACGTGCCGGCACTGATGGACGAGTACGACTATTATGAGGACATTTACTTTGGCAAGATAAAGGAGGACAACCCGGCAAAGCTGACGAAAACAAAAGGCATCTATGAATACATCAACAAGCTCAACCCACCCAAACAGCCTAGCCCTCATGTGCTCTACCGCTTTATCGCGCAGCAGGCTTCAATATTTCCAAAAAGTGATGATGACAGGCTCGACAAGATATTCAACAGACTTGTCAAGTACGGCATGGTTAAGGACAAAACAGACGGGATCATGCAAAAGATAAAGCTGGCATCCAACTGGGCAGACGACAACGCGGTTCAGGACGAAAAGTTTGAAGTGCAGTTGACCGATGCACAGAGAAAAGCCGTGCTCGAGCTGGTACAAGCTATCAGGCCATTTGCCGGTACGCCTGACACGTCTGAGAACGCCAAGGTCCTTCAGTCGAAAGTGTTTGATATTGCGCGAAACAATGGCATGGAGCCAAAAGAGTTCTTTACGCTGCTTTACCGGATGTTCCTCAATGCCGAGAGAGGCCCGAGGATCGGTAACTACTTCCTCGACCTTGGAATAGACAGGGCAACCGGTGTGCTGCAGAGATACCTGTAGCTACGAGCCGACACACACTTGTAGCCTTTATCCAGCGCCAGCTTTTTCTGATCCTTGCCAAGGAACAGCCTCTGTATCCCTTGGAACCTCAAAGTACCTGTTTGCAGAGTACAGCTCGCGAGTCTTCATGTCTGCGCAGAGCCTGTCTCTGGCCCCTTTGCGCCGGCCGAATTGTCAAAAATATCCTCGCAAGGTACCTGAATTCAAAAGGGTCCAGAATGACGTCAGGGTCGCCAGAGCTTTTCCATCTGAAAACCGGTCATTTTTGAAAGAAATGGCTTTCTTAAACGTATTGACAGTCGCCTTCACCAGCGGCCTTTTTAGGTCTGGCATCGTCAGGTCATTAAGGTCATTAGGGTTCTTCTTTCCCTACTACCAGATTGGGGTATACCAGGTACATGAAGGCATAGCCTGTGGCAAGCATCTTCATCTTTTGAATGAGTCTTGGAACTTGACTTCTTCTTCGGTCAGAACCTCACCACGAGTCTTTTTCTTTTTCTTTTTCCTGTTGACGTAGAGCCAGTCACAGCCTACCATGCGGATCTCGCTTCTCATCGCCAGAGTGTCGCGCTATTCTTGACTAAGTCGTCGATCAGACGATCAAATCGCCTTCAAAATTCTCGTAGGGCAATTTTTTGGCGCCTGTCAATGTCATTCCCCAGGCGTACTTAACGATTTGTCACCATTGTTATTAGAAACTGTGCTGGCAGTTGCCCAAAGTCATGGCGAAAACAGCAATCTCCTTATATATCAAAAGAGACCCATTTCATCTTGAAGATCGTTGAACCGCAAGTTCGTGGACAGGCCGCCGATGATAATAGTGCAAGGATCGTGCATCGACTTTAACAAGGAGCGGCCTAGGATAATGGAATTCATCGGCACGCTCGAATGGGGCATCCGCGCCAAGAGTAAATGCGAGTGCTCGTCTTCAGGCAAGGCTCTTGGATGGGAATTCTTCCACGTCTATTTCGACCCTGAATTCGTAGGCAAGTTGCTTGACATTTACCCAGACATACAAAAGCAAGAGGGCAATGACATCGAGCAGCGGTTCGTCCTATGGCTCAACAAGCAAATGAAAAAGTCCAAGCTTGAATATTATTTGAAATTGAGCGACGTGCCCCGCGAAGTCACAAGGGGCTTTCGCCTCAATCCCGAGGCCTACCGCGACGACAACGAGCTTGAAAAGCTGCGCTGAAATTTATAACTAGCAATGCGGCTAGATAAAAGGCGTGAAGAAGAAAAAGAAGAAGGGGATAATCTTTGACCTTGACGGTGTGCTAGTCAACTCCATGCCGACTCATGTTCAGGCGTGGAAGACTGCCTTTGCCAAAGTAGCAGGCATCATCAGCATAACCGATCGCGATGTCTATTTGCTTGAGGGAATGCGTGGCAGGGAGCTTGTCATAAAAATATTTGAGCAAAAGAATTTTCCTGATCACTCACTTGCCAAGACGGTACATGACGAAAAGAGCAAGGTCTTCAAGACCGTCAGGAGCTCAAAGGCGTTTGAAGGCGTCAAGGAAATGATAAACAACATTAGGTGCCGCAAGGCAGTAGTGAGCGGCTCTACCAAGCACGATGTTGAAACGATACTTGAAGAGGAATTTGGCAAAGACAAATTCGACGCGATAATAACAGCCGACGACATCAAGAAGGGCAAGCCGGATCCGTCGGCGTTTCTGGAAGCGCTGAATAAGATGGAACTAGAGCCTGGGCAGGTCGTCGTGGTAGAGAACGCGCCGCTTGGTGCCAAGGCGGCAAACAATGCCGGCATTGATTGCTACGTCGTGCTCAACAATACACCCCTTACAAGATCCGATTTTGACGGCATTGTGCCTGAGGACAGGATACTTGACAAAACAAGCTCATTAAAGAAACCGCTTGGAGAAATGTGTGCAGAGGATGATTAAGGTATTCATATTCTCCCACGAGTCCGACCTTGATGGCCTCTATTCTGCCGCAATAGGGCTCATCCGCTACCCGCAGGCAGCTACCATGTTCCTCGGGTACGGTGCCGAGAACTTTAACAAAATTGGCAATTTTATCTATTCAGCGACGCACTATTCACGCGAGCGCGGGCTTGTCGTCATTGCAGACCTCGGGCTCAACGACGACCTGATAGAAACCTGCAGGCAGATTTTTTCAGACGCAGTGAGGAATGGCTGGAAGATAATGTGGGTGGATCACCACCCTTGGTCGCAGCAGGCTATTGACGCGGTCAAGCCGCTCGTGGAAATAGTGCTCGACGCGTCTGGCAACAAGTGCGCTGCCGACCTGATGTACGAGAAGTTTCTGCCCGGCAACATGCTGGCGGCCAAGCTTGCCAGTATGGCCCACACGATAGACTTTTT
>Ga0126313_10002385_pt1 | contig 10499 bp, 8 predicted proteins | sample Plot105A_FD_89954 | JGI IMG/M metagenome (GOLD analysis project Ga0126313, IMG submission 89954) | Serpentine soil microbial communities from UC McLaughlin Reserve, CA, USA - Plot105A | ecosystem: Environmental > Terrestrial > Soil > Grasslands | place: USA: UC McLaughlin Reserve, Lake County... | reverse complement strand
CCTCGAGTGCCGCAGTGACGGCCTTCGCCTTGTTGGTACCCGAGGCGAGGAGCAGGACCTCCCTAGATTCGGCGATGGTCGCCATACCGACCGTGATGGCCCGCTCGGGCGCGCGGTTGGCCTCGAAGTCGGCGGCGTTGACGAGGCGCGTGCTCTCGGAGAGCGTCACGACGCGCGTGCGCGAATCGAAAGGCGCACCTGGCTCGTTGAACCCGATGTGACCGTTGCGTCCGATCCCGAGCACGCACACGTCCACACCGCCGAACTCCTTTATGGCCGCCTCGTAGCGCTCACATTCGGCCTCGGGATCGGGGGCGGCGCCGTCGGGAACGAAGATGCGGGCGGGGTCGGCGTCTATGAGGGCGTAGAAATGTTCCTTCATGTAGGCGTGGTAACTCGCCGGATGGTCGGGTACCAGCCCGAGATACTCGTCGAGGTTGAAGAAGGTGGCCTCCGAGAAAGTAACCTCACCCAGACGGTACAGGTCAACGAGGCGGCTGTACATACCGAGCGGTGTCGTGCCCGTCGGCAGCAGGAGGACGGAGGAGGGGTTTTCCTCGACCCTGCGCGTTACGGCGTCGGCCGCGGCCGCGCTCATGGCCTCGTAGTCGGGGAAGATGCGGGCCCTCATAGGGTCGCTTCGCTCCAGGGAGTACGATGTAGGGGGCGGATTTCAAACGCGCCCGTACTAGGGGGTCGGGAATCGGGAGTCGGATTCTGGTTGCAGGGCACCTGGTTGTGGGATTTCGGGGTCATCGTTCCGAGATCACCTTCTTGGCTCTTGGTATGGAGGGTGCGCTCATGCTTAGCTCCGTTACGCCGAGGTTTATGAGTTGGGCGATCATGTGCGGCTCGCCGGCCGCTTCGCCGCATACGCCGACCGGTAAGTTCGCCTCTTCCGCGGCCTCACAGGTTTGCCGGATCAGGGCGAGCACGGCGGGATGATCGGCATCCTGCAGTCTCCTCAGGCGCTCGTTGCCCCTGTCCGCGGCGAGCGTGTACTGGACGAGGTCGTTGGTGCCAATAGAGAAGAAGGCCGACTCTGCGGCGAGCTCCGCCGCGCAGACCGCCGCAGCGGGGGTCTCGATCATCACGCCTGTCTCTACCTCCCCGACCTTTACCCCTTCCCCTTCCAACTCACCGCGAGCCTCGTCCAGTATCTGCTTCGCAGCCCGCAATTCCCCTACTTCGACGACCATGGGAAACATGACCTTGAGGTTGCCGTGGGTAGCGGCGCGCAGGATTGCGCGCAGTTGGGACTTGAAGAGGTCGGGCGTGTCGAGGCTCATCCTTATGCCCCGCCAGCCGAGGAACGGGTTGTCTTCGTGGATCTGGTCTATCCCTGGAAGGTTCTTGTCTCCCCCCACGTCGAGCGTGCGGATGATGACGGGTTTCTCGCCGAACGCGCGGGCGACACTGCTATAGACGTCGTACTGTTCGTCTTCCGAGGGCAGGTCGTCGCGTTCCATGAAGAGGAACTCGGTGCGGAAGAGCCCGACGCCTTCGGCTCCCCACTCGAGCGCGCCCTCCGCCTCCGAGGCCGAGCCGAGGTTCGCGGCCACCTCGATGCGCCGGCCGTCGGATGTACGGGCCTCCTTGTACCTGTACTGGTCGAGGGCTGCTCGCTCCTCTGCCAGTGCCTGCGACATCTTCTCGAACCTGGCGACCGTTTCCCGATCCGGGTCCGTGATGGCCGAGCCTTCGGTGCCGTTAACGGCGACCGTCTCGGCGTGCAGGGCCTCTGACAGAGCGTCCCCCACGCCGACGACGGCGGGGATGCCCATGGAGCGGGCCATGATCGAGACGTGCGAGGTCCTCGACCCTTCGGCCGTAACGAACGCGAGCGCCATGCCTCGCTGGATGCGTGCCGTATCAGAAGGCGCGAGGCTTTTTGCCAGCACGACGGAGGGCCTATGCAGGGCTTCGAATCCGGAGGCCGCCTGGCCCATAAGCTCGGCCGCGATCTGGCGCGTCACGTCGCGCACATCGTCGGCACGGGCGGAAAGGTACTCGTCTTCCATGGCCGCGAACTCGGCTGCGTACTCCTCCCCGGCGGCGAGCACGGCCGCCTCGGGGCTCTCCAGGTTCTTCACGCGTTCGTCGACGGCGGAGTCCAGCTCGGGGTCTTCGGCCATCTCCGCGTGAAAGTCGAAGATGCCGGCCTCGTCCTCGTTCCCCGACTCGCGCATTCCGTCGGCGGTCTCGGAAATCCTTCCGACCACGACCTCGACAGCGTCTCTAAACCTTCGAAGCTCGGCCTCCACCTCGCCTTCGTCGATGCTGGTTCTCTCCGGTTCTGGCCCGCCCGTCCGGGGGACGAAGGCGGGGCCAACGGCCACGCCTTCGGAGGCCCCTACGCCCGACAGTTTCACCGGCGTCGCCCGAGGCTAGTGTTCATCGGCGGAGATCACCTCTGCCAGGGTTTCCACGGCCTGTTCAGCGTCCTCGCCATCGGCACGAATGGTCACCTTTTCGCCCTTCCTGGCAAACCCGGTAATCTTGATGATGCTCTTGGCGTTTACCTCCCGATCCCCCTTCACGAGAACAATCTGGGATGAGAACCCCTTGGCCGCCTTCAAGATACGGGCCGCCGGCCTGCCGTGTATGCCCTCCTCGGGGCCGACCGTCGTCTCTCTCTGTGCCACGCGATGCTCCTCTCACGAGAACCGGCTATACCTGCTTCATGATACCCTTACTCGCCTTTGAGGTTAGCCACGATTTCGGCCGCCGCCCCTGCCATAAGGCGCACCTCCGTGGAGACGTTGACGAAATTAAAACCCTTCTCGACCATGCGCAAGGCGTATTCGGTGGAGCCGGCAAAGATGCCGGCGGCGAGCCCGTGACCTCGTGCGGCGTCCAGAACCCTGTCGATGGCCTCGACGACTTCGGGCTCCTCGCGGTCCGGGCCCGGTCCGTACCCTAGGCTCTGGCCCAGGTCCGAGGGGCCGACGAAGACCGCGTCCAGTCCCTCGACGTCCAAGATCCCGTCCAGGTTTTCCAGGGCTTCTCGTGTCTCGATCATGGCGATGGTTACGACTGTCTCGTCCGCGTATTCCGTATAGTCTTCGCCACCGTAGAGGGCCGCCCTGTAGGGACCGTAGCTGCGGTATCCGGCCGGTGGATAGCGGCAGGCTCCGACGAACGCTTGTGCCTGCTCGCGGGTGTCGACCATGGGGCAGATCACCGCGTAGCAGCCCGCGTCGAGTACCTGCATTATGATGCCGGGATCGTTCCACGGCACCCGCACCACGGGTACCGTGTCCGTGGTCGAGATGGCCTGCAGCATGGGGACGAGGCTCCCGTAGTCTACGGGCCCGTGCTGCATGTCTATGGTCAGGCTGTCCAGGCCCGCGTGGGCCATAACCTCGGCGGAGAAGGAGCTCGGGACGTGCAGCCAGCCGTTCACGACCGTGCCGCCCTCGCTCCAGATGGTCCTCAAACGATTCTCCCTCACCGCTTATCCCCTCTCGGATGCCGGATCTACGCAGCGAAGCCTAGCATTCGCGGCCGGGGGCCGTTAGCGTCGCGCGCGACGTCTGGGGGCCCGGGCGCCTTGCGAGATACCGGCGACCATCAGCGCGGAGACCAGGGTCACCCACACGAGCCCGGAGACGGCACCGACGAGCGGAAACAGGAAGTGGAGGAGCGCCAGAATGGCTGCCAGGAAGCCCACCAGCGCCAGCCACCTCGGCAGGATGCCGCTCCCCAAAATGACCAGCGAGGCGGCGCTGATCATCACCGCGTCCCCGACCTGACAGTAGTGGTAGAGCCACGCCGAGACGGCGAGGGAGGAGAAGGCTAGTTGGGGGTCGGGGACGAAGTTGACGAACCTCTGCGCCGTAGCGGGGTGCATGATCTCCACCGTGTACCCCACGCACGAGAGGGTGATGAACAAGACCCCACCGATAAGGACCACCGTAGAGAGCACGCCGTCCACACCCTCAGCGTGGCGCAGCACCCCGTACAGGCCCCCGAGGAACCACAGGAAGAACAGCGTCGAGAGCAGCGGAAGGGTACCGTTCAAGAACACGAAGTTCCCTGCCGAGGTGCCGTAGTAGCCGAGTACCTCCCTGGCGCCTGAGACCGAGGTCGCGGCATCGGGGGTGCCGACCACGTACGCCGGCACCATCAACAACACGAACAACAGGCCACAAACTCCACCCAACCTCACCAATCCACCGCCGGACATTCGGTTCCTCCTCCTCGCCGACCCCTACCAACATGCATTCTACAGAGGTTTCCATGAAGGAGCTCCTGAAATCCGCGTCGTTAGCTTTCGGTAATCAGCTCTCCGTCAGGTACGGGAGCTGAATCCAGGACGCGCCCGGGGTCGAACACCTGGCGGTGGCGTATCAAGGGACGCCGCTGGACGCATATATCAAAGTGCATGCTGCCACACGGGGGGACGATGCACAGCACTTTCCGCCTTTGTAGTTGGCTGAAAGCCGATCGCTGAAAGCTAAGAGCAGAATCTGGAGGGTTCACATGCGCGCTTGCGAAGAAGGCGCCGGGAAAACGACACGGGTGCTGCTGGTCGAGGATCACGCCCTTTTCCGGCAGGCACTCTCCCTCTTGCTGCATCGTCACCCCCACATGGAGGTCATGCAGGCCGGTACGCTGGCGGAGGCGCGGCTGCTTCTGGGTGGCGTCGACGTCGTGGCCCTGGACAACTTCCTTCCCGACGGGGCCGGCACCGACCTGATCGTCGAGGTGCGCACCAACAATCCGGGGGCATCGATTCTCCTCCTGAACGATGCGCCGGATTCGGCGAAGAGGCGGTCGGCCATCGCGGCCGGGGCGGATAGGGTGACTTCGAAGGTCGAGTCTCCCTTTACCATCGTGGACGAAATAAAGTGCCTGGGGGACGCTCGATAGGCAGCCAGCATTAGCCTGAAAAGGCGCTGGCTGGCCGCCGTGAACTGATGCATGGTCTATAATGCCCGCGAGAAAAGTAGGTGCAGTCAGGACGACGAGCAACGAGGTCTCGGGAACCGATTATGGTCACCAAAGCATCGACACAATTTATTGCAGCCGCCGCTGCGCTACTAGTAGCGCTCTGTTTGTTGGTGTCTTGGGGTGCTTTCCATGAGGCACGGGCGCTGAAGACGGAGAGCTTCGTACCGGGCCAGATCATCGTCGAGACGAGCCCAGGGGTCAACATAGGAACCGTGAATTCTCTTTACGGCACGCAGGTGGAAGAACGTTTTCTGAACAGCAAAGATACGAACATCTATCTGCTCAAGATAACGGATGGATCTGGCGTGCTGGCCAAGGTAGCCGAAATCTCGGGTGCTTTGGGGATCAGGTACGCGGAGCCGAACTTCCTGATCGGTGTGCCCGAGGGAGACGACGGGGTCGAAGCGAACCCAAGGCACTACGCGTTCCCCGCGGGAGACGCCACGCCTACCACGAAGAACTACTCTAGGAACTCGCCTAGCACCGGCACTTCTTATGACGATGCCGCCCTCAAGCTCTCGGCCGCGCACGCGATCAGCAAAGGCGCCGGTACGACGGTCGCGGTCATAGATACAGGGGCGCAGATGGACCACCCTGCGCTGAAGGCGCGTTTCGTAGGTATCTCGCGGCGCTACGACTTCGTGTCCGACGACACAGACCCCTCGGAGCCGCCCCTCGCCGCCACAGAAGCGCAACGCAACGAGGAGGTAGTCGGCCACGGCACACACGTGGCCGGCATCGTGAACCTCGTGGCCCCGAGGGCGGATCTGATGCCGCTCCGGGCGTTGGACCGCGAGGGTAACGGCAGCGTCTTCCACGTCGCCGAGGCGACCGCCTTCGCTGATGCAAACGGGGCCGACGTGATCAACCTCTCCCTCGGCGCGCCGAGTTGGTCCAGGTTGCTCTGGAAGAAGGTCAACGAAGCGATCAACCACGGCTCGGTCGTGGTCGCCGCAGCAGGCAACTACGGTTCCGTACAGCCACAGTACCCGGCCTCAAGGACGATCCCTCCCGCTGACAACGACGATGGCCTGCTCGCCGTGACCTCGGTTGACCCTGCGGGCAGGAAGTCTGATTTCGCCAACTACGGACTGTGGATCGACGTCGCGGCGCCGGGGGAAGAGATACTTAGCACCTACCCGGTGAGCGGGTACGCTTACTGGAGCGGCACCTCTATGGCGACGCCTTTCGTGTCGGGGGAGGCGGCTCTTATAAAGACGCAACAGGAGTGGCCAACACCCGGCAGAATCGAGGCACGAATCCGCTTCAGCGCGCATTGTTTGGATGACAAGAACAGTCTGCCTCCCGGCTCGTTGGGTGCCGGCCACATCGACATCGGGAACAGCCTCCGTGGGATCGAGGGCAACCACTGTATCGTTCCCGGGATTTAGGAAAGCAAGCGTGCCCGACAACCCGTATGCGACATGGAGGTCCCCAGACGAGCCGACACCCGAGGGTTACGTTGAGCGGCGTTCAAACGCGTAACGAGCGGAGGGCCGGGGGTTCCACATCGGCTTTCGGCTAACCGGCGGAACCGGGAATCCGTCTGACCGCGACCTGATCCGTGCCTGCCGCAAGGGCCGGGTGGAGGCCTGGCAAGAGCTTCTGGACAAGTACGAGCGAATTGTGTTTTCCGTACCCAGGAGGTACGGTCTCTCGGTCGATGACGCCGCCGACGTGACGCAACTCACGTTTACCATCCTGGTCGAGAACATGGACAAATTACCCGAAGACAGCAGGCTGGGCGGTTGGCTCACCACCGTGGCCCGCCGTCATACGTGGCGCCTTCTAGAGCGGAACCGCCGCCAGGGTGCCGACAAGTACGGGACGCTGGAAGACAGCATCGTGGCGCCCGCGGGCGCGGGCACGGTAGAGAGCTGGGAGCTGACCGAGTGGCTGAACCAGGGCCTGTCGAAGCTGAGCGAGCTGTGCAGGAACCTCCTCTTTGCACTGTATCTGGACCCGGAGCAGCCTTCGTACGCCCAGGTCGCCACGCGCCTTAACATGGCCGTGGGCAGCGTGGGACCGACCAGAATTCGCTGTCTAGAGCGCTTGAGACGGGCGATGGATGCGTAGTGTCCTGGGTTTCGGAGATTGTGCGGTCGGCGGGCCTTTCTTGTATCTACCGTCCATGTATGAAGCATTTGGTAGGTAGAACGACGAGCCGCCCACTATCGACCTCGAAAGCGGGATGCTTTGGTAGAGCCTGAGAAAAGTGTCACCTTCGCCACCCTGGTCGACTGGATGGAAGGACGCCTCTCCACAGAGGAGACCAGGGAAGTCGATGAAGCCGTGGCCGGTGCCGAGGACGCTACGCTCGCCGACGTCGCGTGGCTGCGCAGGTTCTTCGCCGCAACGGAAAACGCCCCCACCGAATTGCCCCCCCGGAAGTTGAGGAACGTACTGGTGGATGTGTTCGAGGCTCAAGCAGGAAACCGGCAGACCCCTGGTATCGTGGACCGGGTGGTGGCCACGCTTACCTTCGATAGCAACCTGCAACCGGCCGCTGGCCTCAGGGCCATCGGGGCACAGCCGTCGCGTCGGCAGCTCATCTACGGCACGGACGCGTTCGACCTCATCGTAAACGTTCTGGCACGTGGCACCGACAACGATGTGGATCTGTACGGACAGGTGTTGCCCCACGAAGGCGAGGATACCGAGTTCCTGAGCGTCCAACTGCTGGACGACGGCGAAGAACAGGCTCTTACCGCTATCGACGAGCTGGGAAGCTTCACCTTCAGGCGGGTACCCCCTGGTGGCTATGAACTGGTCTTGAGCGCCGATCGGCTCGAATTGTCGATACGAGCGCTCGATGTGGACCCGTAAGGCGTGACGCTCGATGCCGGTGGCATGATCCCCGCCGGATTGGTCGAGCGGTTGCTGGCCCTTTCGGCACCAGAATTCGGCCCTGATTTGTTGCGCGCCGCAGGCCTGATCGACGCGGAGGGCCTCGACTTGCTGCTCGATGTCTCCCAAGGGCTCGTGCGCAGCGATCCCGCCAAAGCCCATCGCGTGGCGGAGGTGTGCGCGAAGTGCGCCGAAGGCCGCGACCTTGCCGCGGTCCTGGCCCGCTCTTGCTATATCCGCCTGCAGACGTACTTCGCCGGGGGCGAGTTCGACGCGGCGCTGCGCATGGCCAGAGAGGCTTACGAGGCCTACCTAGGCTGCGAAAGGCCTCTCGATGCCGTCCGGACTCACGTCGGCCGCATGCCCGTACTCATAGAACTGGGACATTATCAGGAAGCCCTCGACGTCGGCCAGGGCGTTCTCGATGCCCTGGCTGGCGCGGGCGAGTTCAGGGTGTCCCCCACCCACCGGCAATACGACATGATCACCGCGCTCGTGCAGCAGAACTTCGGCATCTGCTACGAGTACATGGGACGCTACGAAGAGGCCCTTCGAGCGTACAGCAACGCGGAGGAGCGGTACAGGGCGCTCGGGGAGACAGAGCGCATCGGGGAGGTACTGGACAATAGGGGTGCCGTGCTCCTCTATCTTGGAAGGGGCAACGAGGCGCTAGAGGCCCGCGAAGCTGCGGCCCGCGTGTTCACCGAAGCCGGGCTTACACTCTCCTACGCCAAAGCGCTCGTCAACATCGGAGAAGCGCATCGCCAGCTGGCGAACTACCAGTCCAGCCTCGCCACGTTCGAGCAAGCGCGCCAACTCTACGACGTCCTTGACGAGCTCACGGACAAGGGCCTGCTCATGCTCGATACCGCCAGCGTGTACCTGGACCTCAACCTATATCCTGAAGCGCTCGCCGCCTACCAGAAGTCGAATTTCATGATGAAAGAGTCCGGGATGACGCACGACCGCGCGCGGGCGCTGTGGGGCATGGGCGTGGCGCTTGCCGCCTCCTCGAACCTCGGGGAGGCGGAGAGTGTGCTCGCCGAAGCCGCGGAGCTCTTCGCGGCGGCCGGCAACAGCTCCCTCCTTTGCGGGGTGATGCTGGATCAGTCGCTTGTGCAGGAGAAGCGCGGAAACCGGGACGCCTCCCTGGCATACGCGCGACAGGCTCTGGAGCTCGTCCTCGATAAGGACTGGTCCGTGCAGCTCGTGTACGCGCACCTGCGTATGGTGGACGTGTTGATGCCCGACGTGGAAAGGGCCGAACCGCACCTCATGGAGGCGCGCCTGCTCTCTGAACGCCTCGCGCTACCCCAGTTGCGCCAGAGGCTCAACGAGCGGCTGGGCCGTCTGAGGAGGCTGCAGGGGAGCGACGAAGAGGCGCTCGTCGCCCTGGAAGAAGCCATAGACGAGACCGAACGTCTACGCGACACCGTCACCCACGAGTCGATGCGCGCCTCCTTTCTACGGGACAAAGTCGGCGCCTACGAAGAGCTGCTGAAGGTGCACCTCTCCAGGTGGGCTGAGAGCAACCCGCGCGACGTGTTCGCCGTAGCCGAACGCGCCAAATCCCGCGGCCTCGTAGACTTGCTCACGGGCGTATCCGGGCGGGCTGCGCCCTTCGCCGAAGAACCCTTGCAGGAACGTATCAGGAGCCTGCAGTCCGACCTCAACGCCACCTACAACCAGTTGCTCGGCGTCAGCGAGGTCCTGCCGCGGGTTCCCCTCCCTGACCTGCACGGTCGGACTATCGAGTTGGAGAGGGAGATCAGCGAGCTCCGCCTGCGAACCGTGCCGGCTGCCTCGGACCCTTTTACCACGCCAACACCGCCCGACGTGTGGGAGGAGCTTCCCTCCGATGTGACGTTGCTCGCCTACCACATCACGGAGGACGAGATCATCGCTTTCGTCGGGGAGCGGGGCCAGGTCAGTATCGTGCGCGACTGTGGATCGGCCGCGCTGGTGGCGCAGCTCCTGCAGCAGTTGGACGTGCAATGGGACCGCATGGGGGCTGGGCAGGGGTTCGTAGACAGGCACGTGGAGCCCCTGGCCCGCCTCACGCAGCGGGTGCTAGCCTCACTATACGGCGAGCTAGTGGCACCGCTCGAGCCACTCCTCGGCACTTCATCTACAAGCGAGAACGGCCCACATAAGATCACCATCATCCCCCACGGCCTGCTCCACCGGGTGCCCTTCCACGCCCTCTTCGACGGTGAAACGTACCTGCTCGACCGCTTCGAGGTCTCCTACGCCCCGAGCGCGACCGTCTTCTCCCTCTGCCAGAAGCAGGTTCCGCGGGGCTCGGAGAGGGCGCTAGTCCTGAGCGTCACCGACCCCCTGATTCCTCACGTGTCCGAGGAAGCGCGCGCGGTGGCCTCGCACCTCTCCGGGGGCGAAGTGCTGGCCGACGGACGGGCGACCACGGACGCCATCAGGGAGAAGGCTCCCGGTTGCGAAATCCTGCACCTGGCCTGCCACGGCATGTTCCGCGGTGACAACCCCATGTTCTCCTCCCTCAAGCTGCACGATAGCTGGCTGACGGCCGCCGATGTGCTGGGGTTGGATCTCAGAGGAGCCCTCGTCACCCTGAGTGCCTGCGAGTCAGCGCGTAATCGGGTACTTGCCGGGGACGAGCTCGTCGGCCTCGCACGTGGTTTTCTCGGTGCCGGGGCCGCGACGCTCGTCGCGAGCCTGTG
>Ga0126313_10002384_pt1 | contig 10499 bp, 11 predicted proteins | sample Plot105A_FD_89954 | JGI IMG/M metagenome (GOLD analysis project Ga0126313, IMG submission 89954) | Serpentine soil microbial communities from UC McLaughlin Reserve, CA, USA - Plot105A | ecosystem: Environmental > Terrestrial > Soil > Grasslands | place: USA: UC McLaughlin Reserve, Lake County... | reverse complement strand
GTGACGCGCATGCTCACCGCACTCTCCCATTCCTTCATCTACGTGCTCGACCATGACGAGGCCGTCGACTTCTACGTCGGCAAGCTCGGCCTCGAGGTCGGCGTCGACGCCGACCTCGGCCCGTTCCGCTGGCTCACCGTGCACGTTCCCGGCAAGCCCGAGTCCGCGCTCGTTCTGGCGACGCCCGACATGGGCCATGACGAGGAGACCGCCGCCGCGATCCCCGAGCTGGTCACCAAGGGCGGCGGCAACGGCGTGATCTTCGGCGTCGACGACTGCCGCAGGACCTACGAGGAGCTGCTCGAGAAGGGCGTCGAGTTCACGCAGGAGCCGACCGAGCACTTCTACGGCATCGACTGCGGCCTGCGCGACCCGTTCGGCAATCCGCTGCGAATCACGCAGCCGGCTCCGCAGCCGATCAAGATCCCCACCCCCGAGGAGTTCGCTGCGAACTGAGGTCCGATCGCGGGGAGTGTCACTTCGGAGCGCGAGATCGAGACGCCTGCGCCGGGAGCGGGGCGGGCGTCTCGCGATCGTGAGCCCAGACCCCGCGAGTCGTCCGGAGCGAGCACCCCGGCAGTGCCCGTGGAGAGGCCCGCCAGCGGCCTCCCATGGGCCGGGATCGTCGCCGGGCGGAGTCGCCACGACGACCTCGAACGTATCGCCGCCGTCGGGGCGCAACGCTCGGACCTCATTCGCTAGCTCCTCGAGCGCTGCTGGCCCGGGCAGATTGGTCGGGAACAAACCGTCCCAGCGTGCTGCGCGCCGCAGCGGCCGCCGATTCGGCCAGACCGCCGCCACCCACACCGGGATCCGAGGGCGCCGCACTGGGAGCGGCTCGAATTCGCCCTTCTGGGCGACGCGGCAGCACCGGCCCGCGGCCCGCGACGCCGGCCTGATCGTCAGTCGGTGTCTTCGTCCGTGTCGGCGAACGAGCCGATCCGGTCGTCCTCGGGCAGGGTCTCCTCGCCCTCGGCGAACGAGCCGACGTGCTCGTCCTCGGGCAGGGTCTCCTCGCCCTCGGCGAACGAGCCGACGTGCTCGTCCTCGGGCAGGGTCTCCTCGCCCCGGGCGAAATCGCCGCCCAGGGGCTTCTTGGGACGATCCTCCATGGCTCCTCCGATCGGTGGGTGACCGTGACCGTATCGTCGTCTACCGCGAGCCGCTTGGCAAGCGAGCGCCCTACCCGTCGATCGGCAGCTCATCGCTGCGCGGCACGCTCGTTCAGCTCGCGACGAGCAGCGTCTGCGAAGAAGGATCAAGCCCGGTGCTCGAGCGCGCCGAGCACGCGGCGCTCGAACTCGTCGAGGCGCCGATGCAGCGCGTCGACGTCGCCGCGATCGGCGTTCTGCCGCTCCGGCAGCAGGGTGACGACCAGCGCCCCGCCGGGCTCGAGCACGGCGCTCTCGACGTCCTGCACGTCGTCGGCGTTCTGGGTGCGCAGCGCGGTGGTCACTTCCCCGGCCCGGAGGCCTTCTCGCTGCAGCGCCCGCGGAACGTACCGGCCACGCTCGACGAGCGTCGTGGGCGTTCCCTCGAACACGGCGGTGAGGCGATCGGAGCGCGCCGCCAACCGCACCATCATGGCGTTGACGGCGACCAGGACGACCGCGCCGATGAGCCCCCCGGTCAGGCTGTTGTCGTCGCCGATGATGGCGTTCTGCAAAACGTTGGAGAGCAGCAGCACGACGACGAGGTCGAAGGTGTTCAACTGGGCGAGACCGCGCTTGCCCGCCAGCCTCACCAGCACCGCGATAGCGGCGTAGACCACGAGCGTCCGTAGGACCTTCTCCCACACCGACATCGGGAGCGTGAACGCGTCGGCGTAGACCACCGGCGCTTGCAGGACCTGAGTGAACGCGTGCGACATTGGCTGCTCCTGTTCGGTTGGTGGGCACCCGAGGCGATCGCTGCGCCCCTCTGCCCTCGCGCGCGGAACGATAGGGTTGGCCGCCTCCTGAGCGATGGAGGCATGAATGCAGGCCACCGAGCCCCAGGCGATTCTGACGCCGATCACCGAGGCGGCGATCTTCCTGACGCTGACCGTCGATCCCGGAGCTGAGCCGTCGGTTCGCGACGCGCTGTCGGATGTCAGCGGACTCAAGCGGTCGGTGGGTTTCCGAATCCCGGAGGGCGATCTGACCTGTGTGGCCGGTGTCGGCGCTGCGGTCTGGGATCGGCTGTTCGGCCTGCCGCGGCCGGACGGGCTGCATCCGTTTCGTGAGCTGAACGGTCCGAGGCACAGCGCACCGGCGACGCCCGGCGACCTGTTCTTCCACATCCGGGCTCATCGCCTGGACCTGTGCTTCGAGCTCGCGCAACTGCTGACCGAACGGCTCAACGGGTACGCGCGGGTGGTCGACGAGGTGCACGGATTCAGGTCCTTCGACGAGCGCGACCTGCTCGGGTTCGTCGACGGCACCGAGAACCCGGAGGGGATAGCGGCGCGCGCGGCGGTCCTGATCGGTGAGGAGGACCCCGACTTCGCGGGCGGTAGCTACTTCGTCGCTCAGAAGTACCTCCATGACCTCGCGACGTGGAACGCGCTGACGGTCGAGGAACAAGAGCGGGCGATGGGCCGGACGAAGCTCAACGACGTCGAGTTCCCCGACGAGCTGAAGCCGGGCAACTCGCACATCGCACTGAACACGATCGTCGACGAGCACGGCGAACAGCACCAGATCATGCGCTTCAACATGCCGTTCGGCCGCGTGGGGGCGGGCGAGTTCGGCACCTACTTCATCGGCTACGTCCGCAGCCCGGAGGTGATCGAGCAGATGCTCGAGAACATGTTCATCGGCAACCCACCGGGCAACACCGATCGGATCCTCGACTTCTCCACCGCGGCGACCGGCAATCTGTTCTTCGTACCGACCGTCGACTTTCTCGACGACCCGCCGGCCCCCGCGCCCGCCGCGGTACCCGACGCCGAGGACCTGCCTGTGCCGATCGATGGCTCGCTCGCGATCGGCAGCTTGAAGGGGAGCCCGCGATGAATCACCTGCTTCGTGAGCTCGCGCCGATCAGCGACTCGAGCTGGCGGCTGCTCGACGGCGAGGCCAAACAGCGCCTGACGCCGGCGCTCGCCGCGCGCAAGCTGGTCGACTTCTCCGGCCCGCACGGCTGGCAGCACTCGGCAACGAACCTAGGGCGCGCGACTCCGCTTTCCTCCTCCCCCTCCGAAGACGTGACCGGGCTTCAGCGACGAGTCCTCCCGCTGGTCGAGCTGCGAGCGGACTTCCAGCTGTCGATGACGGAGCTGCGTGACGCCGATCGTGGCGCCGATGACACCGACCTCGAGCCGCTCGACAAGGCCGCGCACCAGATTGCTGCGGCCGAGAACATCGCCGTGTTTCACGGCTGGCAGGGGGCACTCAGCGGGATCGGCGAGACCTCGCCGCATGAGCCGATCGCGGTCGGCGAGGCCGCTGACAGGTACCCGCAGGCGGTGGCGGGTGCGGTCGAGCGCCTGCTGCAGAGCGGGATCGGGGGGCCGTATGGGCTCGCGGTCGGCAGCGCGCAATACCGTTTGGTGATCCAGACGACCGAACACGGCGGGTACCCGCTGCTGAAGCACCTGCGCAAGATCGTCGAGGGGCCGATCGTGTGGACCCCAGGCGTGACCGGAGCGATCGTGGTCAGCCAGAGAGGCGGCGACTTCATCTTCGACTCAGGCCAAGACCTGTCGATCGGATATGAGCGCCATGACGCCGAAACGGTCACGCTGTACCTCCAAGAGAGCTTCAGCTTCCACGTAGCCACGCCCGAGGCGGCAGTCGCACTGACGCCATAGGCGAGGCCGCGACGCTTCACGCCTCGGTTACTCGTCGCTGCGCGTGCACCCCGACGCCACCACCTGGCGGCTGGGCGAGGAGGGCGTGAAGGCAGCGGCCCGACCCCCGCGCTCAATGGTCGGCTTCGTTCGATCGGGCGACACTGGCTGCCGGCTCGGTGATCAGCCGCGCGCCACGACCATGTGTGACAAAGCTGGAGAACCACTGGATGAATACGAGCAGGCGGTTTTGGAAGCCCACGAGATACCAGAGGTGAACGAAGAGCCAGATCAGCCAGGCGATCAGTCCGCTCAGCCTCAGCCCCTTGATCTCGGCGACCGCGGCCGCCCGCCCGATCGTGGCCAGGTTTCCCTTGTCGCGATACCGGAAGGGCGGGGTCTCGCGGGCACGCAGGCGGGCTCGCACGACTTCCGCCGCATAGCGACCCTGTTGCATCGCGACCGGCGCCACACCTGGAAACGTGACGACCGCGCCGGCGGGGTCGCGGACGCGGACCATGTCGCCTAGCGCGAATACGTCGGGACGGCCTGGCAACGTGAGATCTGCCTCGACCGTGACGCGTCCCGCCCGATCACGCTCGGCACCGGTCAGCTCGCCGAGCGTCGATGCGAGCCCCGAAGCGCTCACCCCAGCAGCCCACACGACCGTCCGAGCAGGAATCCGCTCGCGCGCGCCGCTGCCGTCCTCGATCGTCACGCCGTTCCCATCGATGCCGACCACCGTCGAACCCAACATCGATGTCACACCGAGCCTTCGCAACGACCGCGCGGCCTTCTCGGACAGCGACGGCGGGAAGCTCGTCAGCAACCGATCGGCGGCTTCGATCAGCAGGATGCGACCCCTTCGCGTGTCGATCGCGCGGAAGTCGCGGGGCAGGGTGTCACGGGCAAGCTCGCCGATCTGACCGGCCATCTCGACACCCGTCGGGCCGCCCCCGACGACGACGAACGTCAGCCACGCGTCTTGCTTATCCGAATCGGCCTCGTTGTCGGCGGCCTCGAACGCGCTCAGTATCTGACTGCGCACCGATAGCGCGCTCTCGAGCGACTTGACCTCGTGCGCAAAATCGCTCCACTCGTCGTGCCCGAAGTACGAGTAGTGAGATCCCCCGGCGACGATCAGGCTGTCATATCGGATCGAGTCCGGAGCAGGAACTTCGTCGACCGGGCGCAGGTGCAGCTCGCGAGCGTCGAGATCAAAGCCGGACACCTCCGCCATCAGCACTCGGATGTTCCGATCTTGCTTGAAGATCGCGCGGAGCGGATAAGCGATCTGTCCCGGCGAAAGCGCGCCGGTCGCGACTTGGTAGGTCAACGGCTGAAAAAGGTGGAAGTTCCGCCGGTCGACGAGCGTGACCTCGACCGGCATGTGACGCAGCCCCAACGCGGCCTGAAGACCGCCAAATCCGCCACCGACGACGACCACGCGGTGGATGCCCGAATCGCTCATCACGGTCGGAAGCTACCGGCACGCAGCGCCCCTGTGCGACGCGGCAGCGGAGCGGTGGTATGCCCGCTGCGACGTGCATCCTGGTCGACGCCGTCGGACGCTCGGGTGTGAGGCTAGCGGGGGTGACGGCGACTCATCCGCGGTCGGTGAAGACGGATCATCGTTTGAACGCGACAGAGATCTCTTCGCCCCGATCTCGGCGCGTTGACTCCGCAAGGCGCCGCAGCGCACGGCGATCCGCGGGCTCAGCCTCGCCGGCAAGCGAGCGCGGCCAAAGCCGCCAGACCAGTACCACGTTCACTTCGGCAGCCAGCAGCACAAGCAGGGACCCCAGCCAGAACCAGGACAACAGGCCTATTACGAGGAGAACGTGCCGTAGGTGGCGCTGGCGTCCGCGATCACACGGTCGACGTACGGGCTCGCCTCCGCGCCGACCGACGCGCACCTCATCAACCGCCACGGACGGTCCCCCAACGCGCTCGCGCCGCGCCGGGCCGGGTCCGCGCGACGATGTTGCCGCGTGTCAATCTGGAGGAGACGTGAAGTACTACGCCGTTGCCGAGCTCGAGGTGACCGACCAGGCGTGGGTCCGGGATTACATCGCGCAGATCACGCCCGTGGTGGAGCGGTGGGGCGGGCGCGCCAAGAACGAGTTCCCGCTGGTGGCCGACGAGGACATCGACGGGCTGGCCCGAATCGAGCCGTGAGCGCTGGATCGGTCGAGGCGCTGCGCGCGCGGCCGGTCGAGATCCCGGCGCCGCAGCCGGTGGAGATGGCCGGCGGGGCCATGGTCGCCCATCCCGTGGTGCTCATCGAGCTGCGCAGCTCCGAGGGGCTGTGCGGGCGGAGCTACCTGCGGACTTACAGCGCCGTCGCGCTGCGAGCGCTGGCCGCTCTGTTGGAGGACCTCGCCGACATGGTCATCGGGCAGCCGGCGGTCCCAGAGCAGCTCGAGGCGCACCTGCCGCACCCGCTGCGGCTGCTGGGCCTCCGCGGCCTGGTGGGCGCGGCGCTGGCCGGCATCGACATGGCGCTGTGGGACCTCCAGGCGCAGGCGGCGGGCCGGCCGCTCGCACGCGTGCTCAGAGCCGACGTCGACCGGGTGCCGGCTTACGCCACTATCCGCTCCCGCTATCCGAGGGCGGCGGCGGGCGAGGCCGAGGCGGCGGTCGCCCGGGGCTTCAAGGCAGTGAAGCTCAAGCTCGGCGGCCAATCGCCCGAGGCCGACGAGCGGCTGGTCGGAGCGGTGCGCTCGGGCGTCGGCGCGGACGTCGAGATCATGGGTGACTACAACCAGAGCCTGGGGGTCGCAGAGGCGCTCGCCCGAGCCCCGCAGCTGGACGCGCTCGGGCTCAGCTGGATCGAGGAGCCCACGCGGGCCGACGACCTGGCGGGTCACGCACGGATCGCCGCCTCGCTGGCCACGCCCGTGCAGCTGGGCGAGAGCCTCGAGGGGCCGGCCGAGCTGCAGCGCAGCATCGACGCGGGGGCCTCGCGGCTGGTGATGCTCGACGCGATGAAGATCGGGGGCGTCACCGGCTGGCGGCAGGCCAGCGCGATGGCGGCCGACGCAGGCCTGCGCGTCTCGAGCCACAGCTTCGCCGAGTTCAGCGTCCACCTGCTCGCCGCCAGCCCGACGGCGCACTGGCTGGAGCACCTCGACCATCTCGAACCCGTCAGCGAGCGGCCGCTGCAGATCGTCGACGGCCACGCCGAGGTGCCGGCCGAGCCGGGCGTTGGCCTGAGCTGGGATGAGGCAGCTCTTGCCCGTCTCGGCGCCGCCGCTCGCGGTGCTCGTCGAGCGCGTTGGTGCCGATCAGAGCCGGCGTCCGACTCGTGGTCCAGACGCGGTGAGTCGTCGAGCGAGCTCGATCGCAACGCCGTGATCGAGCAGCTAGAGCGGCTGCACGAAGCGCAGGGGGCGTTCTACAGCGGCGGCCCCGGCGCCCCACTCCGCGAGCTGCTCACCGACGACGTGGTGTGGTCCGTGCCGGGAAACAACAGCATCGCCGGGACGTATGAGGGCATCGCCGCGGTCATGAGCTACTTCGCCCGCCGTCGCCAACTCAGCTCGCGAACATTCGTGATGAGCCCCGGCGAGGTGCTCGTGGGCGATCGCGAGTACGCCGCCGTGCTCACCGACGGCACCGCCGTGCTCGGAGGCAGGGAGCGCCACTGGTCCACCGTCGGCCTCTACCGGCTGCGTGGCGACAGGATCGCCGCCTGCTGGCTGCTCCCGTTGAGCCCGCAGGAGTTCGACTCGATCTGGACGGCGAGCACATGACCGATGGCGCCGAACCTGGCGCTGATCAAAGCGGCGGCGCCTCTCTGCCGGGGTGGACGCGGGCGGCGGCCGCGACGCCCCTGATAGTCCGCGTCAGCTTCGACCACGCCGCATCGCACCAGCGCGCCGCTTCGGTGCGTCTGCGTGGCCGCGACCATGACGTGCACGCCGGGAAGGGCGGCGCGAATCCGCGCCACCACCGCGGCGCTGACGCTCAGCGCGTCGAACGCCGCGATCACGAGGCGGGTGCGACCGTCGTCCAGCGCCGCAACCCGTGCCCTGAGCGGCCCATCCGCCCGCACGCCCACATGGAAGGTGAGGTTGCCGATCTTCGGCGCACCAGGAGTCGGAGGAATGGCCGCGACGCCTCAGTCGACAGGCTCGAGCGCGGCGCGCACAGCGGCCTCGAGCTGCGGGCGAAGCGTGCGCGGCAGCGCCGAGCCCGTGATCAGGTGCCGACGGACGGCACCCACGGGAAGGTCGACGGTCGCGAACATGACGCGCTCGATGCAGGGACGCGTCGCCCGCCCGTAGAGCCGGCGGGCGAGCGCGCGGATCGTCACGCCGAGTCCCGAGTTGACGGTGAGCAGCGCGTCGCGCAGCCGGTCGTCGGTGACGGTGCCCACGACGTCCTCTCGCCGCAATGAGGCGATGAGCCTGGCGTCGCCGGGCTCCTCGCGTGCGAAGTCGTAGAGCGAAAGCGCCGCGGCGACGGCGGCCTCGATGGGGTCGTCCGCTTCCAGCGCCGACAGATAGCGTTCCTGCGAGCGGCGTACGGCGCGCAGCCACATCTCGCCCAGTAGGTCCTCGAACGTGTCGAAGCGGTGGTAGATCGAGCCTTTGGGCGCGCCGATCGCCGCGACGATGCCGTCGACCGTGGCCGCCCGTGCACCGCCCTCGAGGACGAGGTCGCGTGCGGCATCGAGGATCTGGTCGGTCGTGTATCGCGCAGGGCGGCCCATGACCGAACGGACGCTATTGGACCATCCGGTCGGCTGCAGCCGAGGCCCGGTTCGGTCAAGACGAGCCTCCCGCCGTTAGTATTAGTCGCTACGGTCTACAAGCCGTGGAGGAGGGCACAGCATGGGAGTCGAACCGGCCTACGAGACGATCGGCGCCACCTACGGCGCGACGCGGGACGAGGACCCGCGGATCGCGCGACGAATCCGCAAGGCGCTCGGCGACGCGGAGTCGGTGGTCAACATCGGGCTTGGCGAGATCCGCCGCGTCGCGCGGCGCCGGGCCGTCATCTTCACCTGCGATCCCGCCTTTCCACGACTTCTGGCTCTTCCGCGACTACTTCCCGTCGTTCGTCACGCATGCGCGCACCCGGCTGCCCTCCCTTCACGCGTACGAGCCGCTGGGGCCGCTGAAGGTCATCGCCGTCCCGATCCCGCGCGCCTGCCGCGACGGCTTCGCCGCCGCCTACTGGGCCCGCCCCGCGGCCTATCTCGATCCCGTATGCCGAGCCAACATCTCCGGCTTCCACTTCATCCCCCAGGCGGAGCTGCGGGCCGGGCTGCGCCGGCTCCAGGCCGACCTCGACAGCGGCACGTGGCACAGAAAGCACGCCCTCGCCGGCCGCGACTCGCTCGACTGCGGCTAGCGGCTGGTCGTCGCGGAGCTCCCCGGGCCGGACGGCGTCCGCCGCGGGGGATGACAGATCCGCATCGGGCGCTCGGTTCCAGGTCAGGGACGCGTATCGGCGCCTTACGTGCTGCCGGGGTGATCGAGCATCCGGCCGAGGTCGCGATCCGCCAGCGCCGGCAGGCCGTCGATGCTCGTCGCGTTCGCCTGCAGGCGATGGCGCCAGTAGCCCTCCACCCCATCGTTGCGGATCCGCTTCGCGGTCGACAGCTGGTGGTGGTCGCGCACGCCGTCGAAGCTCATCAGGGGGACCGTGTAGCCGCAGGAGTCGCTGATCCGGGTCACCTCGACGTCGATGATCGCGCGGCGCGCCTCGGGCAGCGACGCGTCCTCGAAGCCTCCTTCGGCGAGCAGCTCCTCGAAGCCCTGCTCGTCGCGCACCACGACCGTGGCACGGCCGTGGAACCGGAGGATCCGCGGCGGGCCGTCGAACGCGCACAGCATGATCACGATCCGCCCGTTCTCACGGATGTGCGCGATCGTCTCCGCGCCGCTCCCGCCCACGTCGAGGTAGGCCACGCGACGCGGGCCGAGGATCCGGAGCGAGCCGATCGTCCCCTTCGGCGACACGTTGACTTGCCCGTCCCCGCCGAGCGGCGCGGTCGCCACGAAGAACATGCTCTGGCGCGACACCCAGTCGCGATGGTGCTCGGAGATCTCCTCGAAGGTCTTGGCCACGTGTCCCCTCCTCGTGCCGGGTCGGCTGACTGACGGGCATAATAGGCGGTATCGCCTATAACCGCCCGCGAGCTTCGTCTCAGGACAGCGCAGCGAGGGTTCGCAGCACGTGCCCCTTCGCGAGCGCGCCCGCCCGAGCAGCATCGCCGCTCCGGACGGCCGACAGCACCGCGAGGTGCTCGACATGTACGGCATCCTCGCGCCCCGTCTGCGCGAGCGACCGGCCCGTCGAGAGCAGGAGCCGGTCCCACAGCGAGGCCAGCGCGTCGTAGCTGACCGGACTTGCTGCGAGGCGGTTGAGCGCCTGGTGGAAGTCGCGGTTCAGGCGCATCGCGGCGGCGAGGTCGCCCGCTCGCGTCGCAGCGTCGGTCCGCGCCGCCTTCTCCTCGAGCTCCCGTAGCTGCGCCGGCGCGATCTGCCCTTCAGCGTGCCGCTCGGCGACGAGCTCTGCGTGCATGCCCTCGAGCGCCGCGCGCATTCGCAGCGCGCTCTCGAGCTCGGGCCCATCAAGATCGACGACTCGCAGCCGCCGGCCGTCGGACCGCAACAGGCCCTCGCCTTCGAGCCGACGGAGCGTCTCGCGCATCGTCGGGCGACTCACGCCCACTCTCGCCGCCAGCGGGATCTCGGCCAGCGGCTGCTCACGC
>Ga0126313_10002383_pt1 | contig 10500 bp, 4 predicted proteins | sample Plot105A_FD_89954 | JGI IMG/M metagenome (GOLD analysis project Ga0126313, IMG submission 89954) | Serpentine soil microbial communities from UC McLaughlin Reserve, CA, USA - Plot105A | ecosystem: Environmental > Terrestrial > Soil > Grasslands | place: USA: UC McLaughlin Reserve, Lake County... | reverse complement strand
GAAAAAGAAAAACGATAATAACATCACTTGATCAAGTTATCGAAGAATTAAAGAGGAGCAGCAACACTATTGACCCTTATGATCTTCTGTCGGGTTTTGTCGCATATATTCAAGAAGAGCAGGGCATTGAGAATCCAAATACTATAAGGTCCTTTGTCATAACTGCTAGAAATTTTCTTGAATACCATGATATAGAAATTAGCCCTCGCAAATTCAAGTTGAGAGTGCGGTTACCCAAGCCTATTGTACGCAGCAAAGAACCCATAGGGAAAGAGGAGATACGTGAAATCCTACTCAAATGCTCTGATATTAAACTCAAGACCTATGTAATGCTGCTTGCAGCAACAGGTATGCGAGCGACTGAAGCGTTGGCATTAAGGTATAAGGATTTTGATTTTGGGGAGGATAATAAAAACAATAATCATCAAGCCTTTGTGAGAATACGAGGTGAATTCACAAAGACACGCATGGACCGCTATGTATTTTTGACAAGAGAATTGGTAGAACATTGCAAAGCTTGGATTGATTTCAAGTACAGACCCCGCCGAATAACAAAAGTTGTGAGCCATAGTAATAGTAGTAGCAGTAGAGATGATGATGACAATAGAAGTGGCAGTCATAGTAATAATAAAACAATATCACAATGGATAGAACCTGAGCTCAGCCCTGATGATATGTTCTTCTCTATGCCACGTGGAAGACAAAGGTCCAGTCTCCAAAGTCTCTATGTACATATGGACGAAGATTTTGCCAGGACGCTTGACCGAATAGGCTTTGGCAATAGAGAGAATGGTAATAAGGGCAGAAGGGAGATAACCTTTCACTCTTTTAGGCGCTTTGTAAAGACCACAATAAGTGACCTAGGATATCAGGATTTTTCAGAATGGTTTATTGGTCATGCAGGCAGCACATACTGGCGCAAAAAAGATAGCGAAAAAGCTGAATTATTTAGAAAGATTGAGCCCTATCTCACATTCCTAGACATAACAGGACTTGAAAGCAAAGGCGCAGACATGGAAACAAAGACTGAGCAGGTAATGGCTGAAAACCTATCGTTAAAGCAGCAAGTCGACGAGCTATACAGAGTATTATATGCGCAGGGGATAATCAAGAAAGAGCCATAGGGTACTCCTTTACCTTCTGTCTTGCAATAAAAAGTGATGCTCCTAGTATCAACTGTCAACCCTACTTCTCGATATACTCTGACATCTAGGTTTAGGCTCCTTGGGATCGGCAAACAGGTACGACAGTTCATAGTTCCCAAGTATTAAAGACTGTAAGTATTGGTGTGTCGGTAAAGACATTAAAACACATCACAGTCGATGAGCAAAATTACCTCACACTCAAACGATTAGGAAATGCAGGGGACAGCTTCAATGACGTCATCTCAGGGCTCTTGAAGTCCACTATTCGTGATGCAGAGAAGGAGGGCGCAGCTCAATGAGCGGTGAACTAGTTACAGAAACAATCCACAAGTGCCTGACACCATGTGCAGAGTGCACAGGTCGTTATGTTAGCAATGTCCTAGGAAAGCGGTTCATCTGTCACTGCCCTTGTCATTATCATGACAAGCTGGCAAGTTAACTAAGAGGGAGTGGACTGGACGATGTTTGTTATTGCTGGCTGGGCATCACCAAACGCAAGATTTGCTTTGGGATAAGGAGGAAAACGATAAGGAGGAGGGAGGCTAGACCACATTGGTAGAAACAGCAGTTTCAGTCCCACCACTTCATGATTACAACGGTTGGGCAAAATTCTGGTTTTACATAATAGGAGCTAACGTAATTCCTGCAAAAACCAGAATAAAGAAAACCTTTGAAAAGTGGCAACCTTTTCAGACAGCTCCAATTTCTGAAGAAGTCTTTGAACAGTGGATACGAGGAGATGTGTTTAAAGATGGTATGGCACTCATACTAGGCAGAGTTTGGAGAGGTCAGTATGCTGGAAAATATCTTATTTTTATCGACCTGGACAACCTAAAAGCCATTGAAGAGTTCTGTACAAGAAACGGTGTCACTATATCACTCAAACAAGTAGCAGAGAAATATATAGTTGAACAACATAAGGACGATACCAACAAAGCGCATATTCTCTTTTATTCAGATATTCCATTTACGAAAAAGAGTAGCGACGCCAACAGTATAAACGACTTTGACAGCAGATTCAGAAACAACGAGATACCCGCAGTTGAGATTAAAGGTTTAGGTGAGCATGGAATTGTTTTTTGCACACCTTCAAGACATAAGAACGGTGAACACTACGAGATAATTGGCGTACAGATACCCGAAGTGTTATCCGAAAATGCTGCAGAGGAAATGATGCAGCATGTTGACTCTATCTGTAAAAAATATGGTCTTCATTATAGGGGAGAAAACGTAATAGATCGTGAAGGTAAAAACATTTCACAGATTCCAACACCTGAACTATATAGCGACAACTTCGTCATTTATGAAGGCAACAACAGACATTTGGCACTCCTGCGGATAATGGAGTCTGCGATTATCAAGCTCAGAAATGTTATGCCAATGGAATCGATTAAAGCTTTTTGTCGTTTCTGGAACGAAAATCATTGTATGCCTCCCAAGTCAGATGAAGAGTTTGAAGAGAACTGGAAAGAAGCACAGAAATTTGTAGCAAGAAAGGATGCAGAAAAGGCTGCAAAGGAAGGACAGGAGGCTCTTCTAGATGGTTGCCTTATGATGGAATTAATCAACAGATCGCCTGAGACATACGCTGCAGTCATAAGCAAAGACGATTATCAGAACCCGACAATTGGTATGAAACAGCGCTTACGTGTAATCCAGGAAATTCAAGTTAAGCGGGATAAAGATAAAGAGGGCAATCCTAAACCACCTGAATACCATTACAGACACTTTGTGTTAAATGCCATTCCAATCCCGCCTATTGAGATAATCTATGACCCTCTCTTTGAACATACAAAATACAAAATCAGGTGGGAATACGTAGGTCCTGGCAACCAAGTTATAGAGATGGACGAGCCAATAGGACCTTACACAAAAGACGAGCTCAAAGATTACCTCCTAGAACGGACGGACTGGGTGTATAAGGCTAGGCTCCTAGATGACACGTTAAACCACATACTCAAAGGATATCGGGCTAGAAACGGAATGGCAAAAACCAGAGAAGAGATTGAAACTGAAGGGTTGATATGGCTTGCAAAGGAAAACCGCTTAACATTATCTAAATGGACTCGATACAAGCCCACTCCTGAGGAAGCTAGAGAATGCATCAGGGTTATGCTCGAGCTGCAAGAGAAGTTTTACCAGCCTGCTGCAAAAAGACCACTTGAGAGGAAGAGATTCGCCCACTTCCTTAAGATAGGACTCGTGTCTATCATAGATTTTGCACGCCGCCAATGTGGAGCGGTTGAAACACATGGGATTATACAACGTCAGGACCTAGGCGGTTGGTCGCATTCTGGTAAGAGTTACGGGTATGCTGGGCTAGCGCTCAGACTGTATAGGCTACCACTACATGGTAAGACAAAATACGTTATAGGTTCAGGGTCTGTGGAAACAGAAGCCAGACTTATACACCACACCAAGGGGACTACCATGCCAGTTATACTGGATGATGCTGACTTTTTCACGGACTGGCAGCGAAACGATCAGGCTAAACGCTGTCTTTCCATTATGAAGTACGCTACCGATAACACAAACCCCAGAAATATCCTAACACAAGACAGCAAAACTTTGGATTTACCTCTATGCGCTTACACAATAATAACACATAACTCAGACTTGATAGACGAAGACGGCTTTATCACAAGGTCTATAGGTCATGAATTTACCAAGGACGACCAAAAGACAAAGGAGGAAGAGCAAGCTTATCAGGCATTCTTTAACAAACACGGACATATCTTTGGTTTTCTTGGTGACTTTACGATAGACTACTACCTAGAGCATCCAGAGATTTTGTTCAATGACTGGCTGACGATTGCAAGGACCATATTACACGAGTTCTTTATCTATGCTGGAATTCCTCAAGAAGAAATACCTCAATGGTTACTAAATGAAGTTGTAGAGAGCTCCACCAGCCAAACCAAACTAGCAGAAAATAGGTCTTCAGGTATTGCTGCAGCACTACACGACATAATTCAAAACCACGCTTGGGTTAGGAATAAGAGAGAGGCTGCTATCTGGATCTGTAAGAATATAAGAAGGACTCTAAACTCTGGCGAACTCGATTATGAAACGGCTCGTGCTAGGAATGCAATAGACGACGTTATGCCAACTGCGACCTTCGAAGAGAAAATAAGAGCCTTAACAGCGATAAATGCCCTTCCTTTCTTTAGATGGCATGATACATACGAGGTTTGCATGACTGCACCAGTGATAGAAGAACTCAAAAAACACGGAATTAGTAGGGTTTCACACACCCAACTGCCTTCATACTGTGAGGGTTTTGGATATGATAACGTCTGGTTTGGAAGTAAAAAACAAAGAGTTGTTTATGCCAGGCTTGGAACTTTTATAGATTTTATTAACCCAGCACGAAGGCAACCATAACATTTGGAACAATGGAACAACTGGAACAGCCCTATTGAGCAGACCCTCTCTTTTTTCTGCGATTCAGAAAAACATGTATGTGTTCTCCTACAGCTGTTCTAGTTGTACCCCGAATGCAGTACATTGATTGCTATAATCGAATAATAATAGTAATAATAACGAAAATGGTAACGTTAAAGCAATTAATGTACCAAAATCCTTCATGGAACAACGGAACAACTTGGAACAAAAACGAGATGTTCCAAAGGAAATTGCTGTCTATTAGTCTGCTAACCAAACATTGTTTTTTGCTCCAAACGGTCTTTTCAGGCAATGGGGGTAATCCATCTGGATTGTTCAATGGTATTTTCTTCCCGTTCTTGCTTAGTCTAGAATCGCCGAAATAAATCAGTTCCTGGCAATCCCGACAGGGATAGTGAACTTTCTGGCTGAACATCTAGTAGTTCCTGGTTCTTAACATTTAACGGAATTCTTCCGTTTTTGGGACTTACTAGCTTATCATCTAGGTATACTTCTTCTTTGCAGTCACGACATTGAAATCTGTACAATCTCTGTACTGTTACGGTACGGGGCGTCGTATAGGAGAGAATTAGAAACTCCCCAAAATTTAAAAGCTTGAGTTAATGCCAAAAAGGTGGGATGGTGGTATGGCATGGTTTCTTATCATCAGATAGCAACAAAACAATATGTGGTAGAGTTAACGCAGACAAGAAGAGAAAGCGAAAAGGTTTCAGAGGTAATAGTACCGTAATCATGGGAGAATTACGGGTTTCATGAATGACAAGATTCCAACAAAGACCAAAACAAATATAGCTTATCCAATACATACAAGTATGTAATGGCATTAACAACCGAGGATTGGGATATCTGCGGTTTCGTGGGCTTGGGCTGGGGTCCCATTTTTTCATGAAGGGTAAAAAACCGCCTAAACCCGCCTCTGGACCACAAGATGTCCCACTGCCTAATAACGACGGCGGTAAGGACCCTAAAAAAATCAGACCCCCCGTGAGGACAATGAGGACGACAATATCGAAGAGATTGCATCTAGTAAAGAGCATCGGATGGATTATGTTAACAGGGCTGAAATTATCAGGGCTTTACGTCTATCCAGAGAAGCCGACTGGTATCTCTTTATGCTTAAGGAGAAATTCGACAATGCTATCGATTTTACCTGGGATAATTACCCTGATGCTCCCCGACAGGAGGATAAGCTAGTCGTTGCAAACATAACACTGAATTATAACAAGAAATTATTTCGCTGTACTGTTACAAACACAAATGCCAAGAACAAACCAGTGTTTCAAAACCTCGACCGTATCTTAAATTTTGATATGACGTGGGGCACCAAGCAAAACGATTATGTCATTAGAAGAGGGATGTTAGGTGACGCACTCAAGCGTTTAGCATCCATTCCTTACACCTTGTTAAAAGAAGACCTAGGAGCCTCTGCAGCAGCTACAGGTAGCGAGCAATGGACTCATCCAGCGATTTTTAAGTTCAACAATCAAGAATACAAATCCATTCTAACAGTCGATGAGATTGAGCGCATTATAGAATCTCCTCCAACCTCAACAGGCAGACAGGTTCCAAGTACAGGTATCACAGTAGACCATACTTGGCACATACCTGATAAGGTTCGGGACCCAGAGGCTGATAACGGTCTAAATCATCTAACTTCAAGCAGAATAGCACACTTTTGCAAGAAGTATCTTATCTTTACAACAGACATTACTTTTGTAGTCCAGATTGATGACGGGCGTGACAAGACAGTAATTAATTTACCAGCCACACTCTCACCAACCCAAACCAGCTCTCTAAAGAAATGGATTAACATCTCAAGCATCTTTTACTACTCGTTGCAACAATTCACAACTCTGCTCTCTTCAATCGATGAAAAAAACAAGATAACAATCTATCAACTCATAAAGAAAAGGTTCAGAGAGTGGACTCAAGTACCAAAGAAGGACGTAACTGACTTGGATATTTCAATATCTGAATTCCTAAAAGACAAATCTTCAAGAGCCGAAAAGATTTTGTCGCTATATCTCAGGCTGCGTACCGAAGGTACGATAACAACTCCACCTGATAAGCTGTCTCTACCTTATACCCACAAACAAGAGCGTAAGATGGCATTAGCAGCAAGAATTGAGGATATGGTTTTGCGCCATGATTTAGACACATCAAAGGCAGCTTATGAAATCTTGCAAGGTGTAGTCACATACAAAGATAATGCATCTGGTGGTCAGATAGTTCAGTATCCTTATGCAGTTGAGATCATATCAGTTCCATACTCTGAAGACGCTGTAAGAAAAAGAAGTGATCCAGATACTTTTGAAAGTAACTATATCGCAGGTGCAATAAACTACTCAGTCTCTCCAGGAGAGGATAACACATTCACAGGTCATTACAGACCATATAACAAAAAGACAGGCAGGATTTATGAGGCTAACAATATCACAGGCGTGTTTGAGGCATATGGCTTTAACTTCAATACCATGGTAAGAGAGAATACACAGGATACAAAACTGCCCTGTGTGATTGCTGTCAATCTCATTTCTCCAGTGCTTTCTTACACATCAGAAGGCAAATCCAATATTGACATCGATCCCTTCCATAAAACGATTGAAGATGCGGTTGAAAAGATAGCAAATAAGATTAGGACATTTAGAGCTGCTAATATTCTAACTCAAGACGTAATCAATGCAAGGAGAACCGCCAAGGCTGAACAAGCATTACGTGAGCTCAAGCGGCAGATGCAACAAGATGAAAAACTCAGAAGGCAAGAGGAGCGGCAGCAAAGGAAGGAAGAGCGAGAGCAAGAAGAACAGGAGAAGCAGAAGGAGCGAGAAGAGAAATCAAAGTTCAAAAATGTCTATCAAATTGTAGAGGAGATATTATTAGAGCGTATCAACGAATATCATGACTACAACGACAACCCCGAAATATTTGCAAAAAGAAGGATAACTCAAGATGGTGTCTGGTATCTAGCGCTTCCAGCCCTAGAAAATAATAGGATTGAAGCAACTGAAAGCGTCAGAGCCAACGTAAAGAAATACATCAAACCAATCTGCAAAAAATACGGAGTAAAGCGAGAAGATATAGGAATCATAGCAGGTGCACGAGCTGTCATGTACTATAATGGACAGTTTAAGGCTGTCAGCTTCTTTGAAGTTGAGAGGCTTGCCAAGAATGGTACTGATGTTGCCTACATAGAAAAGATGGGTATGGTTGAAGCATTCAAAGATTATGCAGACGAATATAGGATAGCGCTTGTGAATTCACAAGGTCAACTAACGGACTATGCAAAAGACTTATCAGACTTGGCTCTAGAATCTAGTGGTCATGTGTTCATCGTCACAGATTATGATGTGCCTGGCATTATCATTGCATCCAAATTAGGTCCTAACATACCATGGATTGGCATCAACAAACAGACGATAGAACGCTTTAACATTCCATTGCCTTCATTACCAGACCCATATGGCTCATCGGTTAAGAAATATCCTAAGGGCGAACAAAGACACGTTGTAGTTCCCTATGATGTAAAAGTCATACCAAAAGACAAGGAAAAGCTCCGCAGGCTAGTGGAGCATGGCGAAAATGAAATCGAAGATGAAGATGGTAATAAAGTAATAGTGAAAGACCTTCGATTTTCCGCTGATAAAGTCGATTTAGATTGGCTGTGGACCAAGACTGTTCCATACATAACTAAGAAAGGTAAAAAGGGAACAAGGGTTGAAGGTCACAAGATAGAGATTGATGCAGTAGTCAAGGACCAAGGTTCTGAGAAAATGTGGAACTATCTGTTAGGTCAGATAGTAAAAGAGCAGCCGAAGCGTGATTACACTAGGGTCATAGATTCTGATGTTTACACTAAGACTCCTGACCCGCCAGTTTTGTCAGGCTCAATATCTGCTACTGCCAGCGTTAAGATAGTCTCTAAGCTGCAGTCCTATATATATGACAGAACACAGGAAATTACTGAGCAGCCCAAACAAGAGATAAAAGAGGAACTTGAGGATTATGAGGGCTTAATAGATGACGTTCGTGCAAAGGAGCGAGAGATACGTAAGGAGATTGAAGACATAGTAGACGAAGATGAAATCATGGACGATATTGATGTTGTGGTAGATAATGCGATGAAAGAAGTGCGGAATGAGGTATCTGTCCAGTCAATACTTGAGGCGGCAGCAGACAAAGCAAATGAAGCTATTATAAAGGGTATCAGAAAGCTGGACGCTGAAAAGGGATATGGAATCATGAAAGCTCTAGGCATGGATGATGAGAAAGCTGCTGCTGAGGGGGAGTCTGAAAATTGAAAGGTTCTAAGAAGCCCAGACCACAAGAAGATGTCCCGAGCCAAAGAAGGCACGCAAGAACTAGACCCTCTACCTCATACCAGCCCAAAACAGGTGCGTTGCTGCAATACGGCAACTATAGCCTGCTCCGAATCCTGACCCTCCTAAACAACGCAGGTGAAGATGGCATCACAACCTTGATGCTTCTAGACAAATTAGGTTCTAGAGCTAACCGTATCAATGACATTATTGCAGCAGCTGAGCGGTTGAAGTTAATAGAGCGTATAGAAGGCGAACCACCTGCACCTGGTCAATTCACCCCAATCTTTAATGTAATCACTGATAAAGGTCGTCGACTATTACAAGAGCAACTTCTTTCTAAATCAGCTGCCACTTAAACCAATTGAAATAGCCCAATTTGGCAAAATCTCTAGTAACGTTGTACGTGAGACATCATAATGCTAAGAGGTAAACGCTTACTGAGAAGAAGTCAATACTTGCCTTATTAGACACAGTTGGAAAATTTGTCTCATATTGTCTCAAAAAAGCCCTGATAGTTCGCAAATCGAATAGAAGAATATTTGTTGGTGTAAGGGTGGCATCAGAAAAATTCAGAGTGTCCTCAAGATTGATGGTTTACGACATCATGTTGTGCTCTCGATGTAAAACGCTGTTGTTGTCATTATCGCTACTTAATCTGCAACGTAATAGTTGATCTTCTATATGCAAGCGATTTAATGCGCTAATTGCGCCTCTTGGGAGAATGGACAAATTTATCTCATTTTGTCTCATTTTTGACGGGGTAGTTCTTATATATTAGAAGAGAAGACCCTTGAATTCACCCTTGGTATGCAAGAACCTGTTCACCATTTCGTGTCTGACTTATGACAAGTTCTCTCGAAGAAGAAACGGGTTTTGTCAAATAGTATGTACAATTGATGAGTATATCATTACTGACAAAACAAATACAGGGATATCTATGAGCCCTGGCTGTACATGGCAAAGTGTCTATCCCTCCGACAGTCTTATGTTGATTTAATGTAATCGTTAGGAGTCATCAGTCTGTCTTATATTACTTGAAAGATTGTCTTTGCAGACTCCTCGTCCGCAATTTTTTTGATTCTTCACGTGTCAGCTCCATACTCTTTCATTTCCTTTTAATGTCCTCAGTCATGTTGTTTACGTTATAGATCATCTGATTGCAGCCTTGACATTTACCGATTTGAATATCGTCGATTATATGCTTGCATAGTGGACAGCCCGCAGAGAAAATCTATATTTTGCGGTGCTGTTTCATGCCCTTATTTGACATTTAGCCGATTTAAACCCCTTTGACTCCTAGTCAACCAACCAGAGAAGACGATTTCTGCAAATCAGCGTGGAGCGTAGAATATGATAAGAGCACCGATAACAGCTTCTTATCCCAATGAAGCTCGTTCTGGTTGGAGAGCGAGTTCATTTGGTGCAGGCTGCATTATCTCCTTTGGGAGTAAAGTGCTGTAAGTTATCTTATTTGCGTGAGAAGTATAATGAATTTTCCCCATTATTCATAAGAGTAATGAAATTCTTTAAATTTAATATCCTCACCCGACTTCTGATGTCGTCTACTCAAGGCTTGTTTCAGGAGCTTTCAATCAGAGAATTACGGACCTCCCTAAACGCCATACGCGATG
>Ga0126313_10002382_pt1 | contig 10501 bp, 13 predicted proteins | sample Plot105A_FD_89954 | JGI IMG/M metagenome (GOLD analysis project Ga0126313, IMG submission 89954) | Serpentine soil microbial communities from UC McLaughlin Reserve, CA, USA - Plot105A | ecosystem: Environmental > Terrestrial > Soil > Grasslands | place: USA: UC McLaughlin Reserve, Lake County... | reverse complement strand
CCGGCTCGATCTTCTTGAGGTTCTGCTCGCCGAAGGCTCTCCCCATACGCCGCACGAGGCCCGCGGGCCTGTCTCCACCAGGGCCATACTTGCCGGTAAGGAGGCCCTTGGCTATGGGGCTGTAGGCGATGAGCGTCACGCCGAGATCCCGGCTCGCTTCGAGCACCCCGTTGGTCTCCGGTGCCCGCTGCAAGAGGCTGTACTCCACCTGGTTCGAGGCGAGTGACACCCCGTGAGAGGCGAGCCGGTCGTGTGCCCGCTGCATCTGGTCCGCACCGTAGTTGCTGACGCCCACCCGGCGGACCTTGCCCGCCTTGACCGTCTCCGCGAGGGCATCCATCAGACTGTTTATCTTGAAAATCGGGCTCGGGAAGTGGATCTGGTAGAGGTCTATGGTCTCTATCCCGAGTCGCTCCAGACTCTTGTCTACCGCGCTCAGAAGGGATTTGGCGCTGAAGCGGTACGGTAGGGGGGCGAATTTGGTAGCTATGACCGGTGTCCCCTCGAAACCCCCCTCGCGCAACATCCCGCCGATGATCCTCTCCGAGGCGCCGTTGCCGTACATCTCTGCCGTGTCCACAAGGGTTACGCCTTCGGCCATGCTCGCCCGGAAGGCCTGCCCCACATCGGTACGGTCGTATTCCTTGCCATATCCCCAGAGCCTGGTCGTACCCCACGCCCAGGCCCCGACACCGAGAGGAGCGACCTTCAGCTCATCTGCCAGACCAATTGTAAGCTCGCTTTGCAAAGCGTCTCCTCTCATACCTTCCTCCGAATGTCGGTTATCTAGCATCTCATAGTCACTTCTAAATTTGATTGATGCCGCAAGTATAAGCGCGAAACTTGCGACGTCTACGAAAATCTGCCTCACGTTTGGCACAAGTTCGCAGAGCGTAAAGCCAACGCACTTAGAATGGTCGATGAGGCACGGCTGTGAAAAAACTTCCCTACTATGAAGGAGCTACACCCTGGGAGGCCGAGGACGGCTCCAAGCGGAGCAAGGAGGACCTGGTAGCCGACAATGTGCAGTTCCTCAGCTGCTGTGGCGGTGCAGAAAACGAGGAGGAAGGGGGTCCTTTGGGCAGCCGCGCCTGAGCGGGGAGCGACGGCCGGGCAGCATGCCTCAGGTCTTCTCATGTGCTCCGAATTTCCGAGAACACTACGTCCACGAGCTTTGGTAAATGAGCGTCCGGTCGATGCGTCGGACCCTGCCAGATGGCATTATGGCGGTGAGTGTAGGCTGTAAGCCGCTCTAAGCCTAAGGCAGTGGAGGTGGACGCACATATGAGCGAGCAAGAGAACCGAGACACCATCAAACGCTATTTCCAAGCAGTTGAGCAACGTGACCTAGATGCCATGGCAAACCTCATGCACGACGATTACACGGAGGAGTATCCGCAGTCGGGTGAGAAGATCCGCGGCAAGCACAACGCACGTAGCATCCTTGAGAACTATCCGGGCGGCCTGCCGAACATGATCGACCACAGCTACGTGGTCAGCGGGGATCTCGGCGTTATGAAGATGACTCTCGAGTATGGCGGCAACCGGGTATATGCCTGCGAGGTCATCGACTTCCAAGACGGCAAGATAAAGAGGGCGAGGGCATATTTTGGCGAGCCCTTCGAGGCACCTGAGTGGCGGGCGCAGTGGGTCGAGCGGATGTAACAGGAGAGCCCTGGGTCAAAGACCTGCAAGAGTGTTTACGTGGTGTCCAGAGTCCTCCATACATCTAACAGCTGGTCACTGTGAGCCACGCGTGATCGCGCCATAGCCCTCAAAGTCCTGCTAACAACCACATTTCTATCGCGCGATCGGCATTCGCTCGATAGCAAGGATGATAGCCAGTACCCCGCGGATCGTGCGGAAGCGCGCGAATCGCATCCGCGCTATAGAAAGCGGCGTATTGCAGGTGAATCGTCTATCGCGCGATCACGTGGCATCCAACAGGGAGGATAATTGCCACTGTAGTGGACCGCTTTTCCCGATGAGCGCCGCGCATCTCCGCAGCCGGCGTTTGCCTAGCCTCGACTCCAGCGCTTCGCCTCGGTCGGCCAAGGGCCTCGTCCACCATCACTACTTACTGGTCCGAGGAAAGGTCCCACGACCGGTCTTGAACTATCTTCAAAGCCGTCTAAACCAACTTGAAGCCACAGCGGTGCCCTTCGGCGCCCTCTCCCCTACTCGCCCATACTCGAAGCCTTAAAACCGATTCTTACGCGCCATGGAGCGGTGGCCCCGGTATCGTCCTTACTGACGCGATGGAGGAAGCTAAGAGGTCCGCCGTGCCCCGCAGGTCTTTGACGCGCCCAGTACGAGCGCCGGACGCCGTTGGCACGCTACTTGGCCTGTCGGTTCGGACGACGTACGGGGGCGTTGTACGAGCCGCTGTTCCGGGCGCCCCTACCGTTTCATCACACCCTTTACCAAGGTGTGCCGGATCTTAGAAATCCGCTGCTTCAGCGGGAATAAGGTCTATTCTCAAAGATTTTGGCGAGGAAGTGACGCGGATGTCACTTCCGTGCTTCCGGGCCAGCCTCCACCATGCACGAGGTCCGTCGTTGCTTCCGCCGCACTTAAGGAAGGGGGTTGCGGCGGAAGGATTCCTTGAGGTTAGCTGGTCGTGAAGGCCAGGGACTCGGTCTCGTCTACACCCGAGAGCCGGTGATGCTTCCCTGCGGCGAAGCCTTCCGTATCACCTGCGCGCTCCCGCCGCATCCTCTCCAGTGCCTCGGCTAGCGGCTTGCTGTGCAAGCCTTGCGTCTCATCCTGCGTAAGCTCACCAATGGCGAAGTATGCCTCCTGCTCGCGGGCGCACGGCCCACAGAAAGCTACACCCCGAACCTCCACTACTGCTCGACGAGGGCAGGGGCACTCTGTCTCGCTCCGGACCTGGCATGGGACCAGCATCGTAGCCTCGGTCAAGAAAACCTCCTTCCTGTGAAATGACAGCACGTTATCGCTACTACTATTGCTTTTGCGCACCAATCACCGGCTAGCCACGGCTACGTAGTCACAACGAAAGGGCCCGGAGCCCTGCTCATATAAGCAGGACCTCGGTCCGAAAGCTCCTAGACCGCCACTTTAAGGGCACTGCCCGCGCTGAAGGCCGGGACATTGGAGGCCGCGATCTTCATCTTCTCACCGGTCTGGGGGTTCCTGCCCTCCCTCGCCTTGCGCTCCCGCACGGAGAACTTGCCAAAGCCCGTGATCCTGACCTCCTCGCCGCTCTTGAGCGCCTCGGTCACTACCTCCTCGAAGGCCCCGAAGTACTTCTGGGCCTTGCCCTCGGGCACCCCGGCCTCCTCAGCGATCCTCTCGATGAGCTCCCTCTTGTTCATGGTCGCTCCTTTCTCCGGCCGTCCTCGGCTCTTTTGCAGGTCTGTTGGGGTTGCTTACTCCCTGTTTATACGGGAGCCAGAACCCCTTGCCACCCCCGCGTTCTGGGCGGGTTTAGCGAAACGGACTCCGTGGGGGTGTGCTGTGGGACATACACCACATTTGGTGCCAGCGCCTCGGGAACGCGTATTAGTGGACTTATACCGGCAGGGTAACGCTGGAGCGAGCAAATCAGAAGGTCTCGAACCCATCGCAGGCCGTGCCACGTGCGCCTGCAGCCCTCGATGGGGCCTATACCTCTCTGCCCCTCGGAGCTAGCCCCCTTTTAATCCTGGGACTATCTCATCGACGACTGCGTGTCGGTGGTATGGTGGTGTTCGACTCGTCACGATACTGCTCCAATATCTTCAGGGCGAAGGCGTCGGCTTCAATCTCGCTGTGTCGTCCCCGCACCTGCCCCGTCTTGCGAAGATAGTGGAAAGCCTCATGCGCTACCAAGAACACCAAAACCTCGTGTTCGCTACTAAGCTCTAGGGGACGGTAAAGCCGTTTCCATTGGACGCTCTCACCGTTTCGGGTGGCAACGTAACGATAGCCGATCTTATGCCCTTCGGGCACTTCCGGCCATGTTCCGTCGGGGTTGCGATACAAGGGAGAAACGCGCATAAACTGGTAGATTGGGTATGCAGCATGCTTGCTCACGTTGCAGTTGATCCGGTACCCGCATCCGTTCTGAGGCGCCTTGCACACGCCCCGAAATGCGTACTTCTCGCTTCGGCCACGCCGCACGCTGACCCAGTCGACCTTGGTCCAAGGTCGTAAGCCCCTAACCGCTCGCGAATCCACCCCAAACCTTCGGAATCCTCTAGGGCTTTGTCCACTCGCCAGAACTTGCCCATCGCTCTAGCAACCCTCCTAAGTGCATTAGTTGCGCGCCGTTACCGTCCACCTAAATGATGCTCTCACAGCACAGACACGGTCATGAGCTGGCCGAGTTCTTTCCGCCGCGCCTAAAGAGGGGTTTGCGGCAAAAAGATTGCCGGTGAGCCCGTGTTGGGTAGATAGGTAATGTGCGAGAGTTCGAAGAGAGACACGCCCCACGGTGGGTGAAGTCGGGCTTGAGCGTGGGATCGGGGTTGCTGTTCGCCACCGGCCTCTTGGTGGGTGTGGTATTGAGGAGTGTGCTGGTAGGCGTGCTGCTGTTCGCCTTGGGCGCCGTACTCTTCGCTATCCGCGGCTACCTGAACACCGGCGACAAGGCGGTGGCCGGTGCGCTAATCTTCGTCGCCCTGGTGGCTATCGGTATAGAGGCCGTCGTCTACTTCTTGGGACCATAGCGGCCATTCCACTTTCGATAGCTGCTTCTCTACACCTTCTGCCAAATCAGGACCTCTACAGTGCGGCGGTCCAGCGACTTCCAGGTAGCGCGCCCGATCCTGGCCCTCGTCTCTTCCAGGTAGGGTGCTCGCTCCTCTACTTCGTAGCTCGAGAACACGACCAGCTCGAACGTCTCCTCACCTCTCCCCGTGCTCTCTTTGGACCAGTGTTCGATCCACACAAGGGGAGTCGGCAACTCATGGGAGCAGATTACTTCCGCGGCTATCTGTTCGGCGGCGTAGGGTGGATGTAGTCGTTGCTCAAGTGCATGGGTACTTCTTCTGCCGGAAGGCTCCATTGTGCTTCCGTCTTCCGCCATGATTATCCACACCTTCGCTCCACCGCCTACCTATGCGCACGCGTGGGCTGACCGATGGATGATAACTAGACTCTTCCCGCCGCACCAAAGACCGCTGCTGCGAATTTACGTGAATAGCTTGCCACCCATACTACCATCGTAGAATCCGCGTGCGAGTGCGTTCCCCTACTCCTGGAGGTCGGCGACGAGAACTTCGGCGGTCTGCTTGGCTTTTTGCACCGCGTCGGCAGCCACTCCTAGCGAATTTACGACCGTGGCTCCCTCGTGGAGAATCAGAAGCCTCTCGGCCAGATCCTCCGGGTCTTCGGCGCCAGCCTCGGAGGCTAGCTCGGCAAGGTAGCTGCACATCCACCGCTTCTGCTCCAGCACCACCTCCCGCGCGGGGCGGTCGGCATCCGGAAACTCCGCTGCGGCGTTCACGAAGCCGCAACCCCTATAGTTCTCGCGCTCCATCCACTCCCCGAGGACATCGAACGTCGAAAGGAGACGCTCTGTAGCCGAACCACCCCTTCGCTCCACAAACTCCACAAGCCAATTACGCCAGCGGTGTGCTGATCTGCCCATGTCACGGCCCGATTTTCGACCCGGCGTACGGAGCACAGGTCTTGAAGGGACCGGCGCCCAGCCCGCTGCCGAAGATTGCAGTTCAGGTAAGGAACGGTCAAGTGTATGCAGCCTAAGGTAGAAGGGTTGCTAACCGTGTTGCCTCTTCCATCTACCAACACTTGATCGGGAAACTACCGCGGGCCTCGACTCGCCTTCGTGGACCGTTAGCCGAAGACCGCCTTGAAGCAGAGCCCCACGACGCCTCCGCCGAGTACCAGCCACGCAGGGTTGATCTTGAACCTATATGACAACACGAGGGCTACGATGGCGAGCATCGCTGTCAACGGATCTACCACGGCGGTCCGACCCAGGTACCAGCTAACCCCCGCCATGAGTGCTAAAGAGACGACGTTGACCCCGTCGAGGAAGCTCGACATAATTGGGGAGCTTCTCAAGCGGGGGATGATCGGGCCCGTGAGCACGACGAAGACGAAGGCAGGTAGAAAGATACCCACCGTCGCAACAATCGCCCCGGGCACCCCTTCGAGCAGGTAGCCGATAAAGGTCGCCGTGGTAAAGACAGGGCCGGGCGTGACCTGCCCTATTGCCACAGCGTCCACCAGTTGCCGCTGGGTGAGCATCCCCGGCCCGACAAACTCCGAGCGCAGGAAGGCCAAGAGTACGTACCCGCTGCCGAAGAGGAGCGATCCAATCTTCAAGAACGACAAGAAGAGCGGGACCATGCCGGTGGACGTCGCGGAGACAGCCAGGAGGCCAAGCGGCACGCCGAGCGGGGCGGAGGCCCCCGTTCCTGCCCCCCACTTCCGACGCACACCGCGCGCCAGCACGACGACGAGCGCCCCTCCGGCGAGCAGCGGTATCTCCGGCACGCCCGACAGGTAGAGCACCAGTGCTGCCACCCCCACCAAGGCGGTCAGTGGTCCCTTGACCGCCGTCTTCAAGAGCCCCCACAGCGCCTGCACGATCACAGCTATGACGACCGGTACGATACCGTAGAGCAGATCTTGTGCTCTCGGTGCGCTCCCGTAGCGGGCGTAGGTCCACGCAAAGACCAGCACGATCAACGCCGCAGGCAAGATGAAGCAAACCCCGGCCACCAAAAGGCCACGCCATCCGGCCCGCACCCTGCCGATGTGGATCGCAAGCTCAGTGGAGTTGGGACCGGGGATCAGGTTGGTAGCCCCCATCAGATCGAGGAACTCCTGCTCGTCCATCCATCTACGGCGCTCGACCACCTCGTGACGCATCATGGCGATGTGCGCCGCCGGGCCGCCGAAGGCCACGGTGCCGAGCTTGAGGAAGAGGATCACAAGCTCCTGGAGTTGTTCACCTTTGTCAGGTTCGTCCCGGTTAATCACCTGGTATCTGCCCAGTGAATCCTTCGGATCGTCGTAACCCGAGTCGCCGCTATCGATCTTCTCCGACCGTCACCGGACGACTACCTACTGAGGTCCGAGCGAAAGGAGAACACCCAGAATCGTATCCGAGTAGCGCCCGCTTGTGAACATCCACCTGTCATCCCTCATTGTCGCCGGACCGGATACACCCCGAGAAGGATGACCATCCCACACAATATCTTGTTGATTGTGAGGCTCTCCTCTAGGAGCACCACGCCCGAGGCGACGCCCATGAGGGCGATCAGGTACTGGGAGCGGCCTCTCGTAGTGCTCCTCGCCTGCCCTTGTTGTAGCAAGCGACCTTGAGCATTGAGTGTCCTACTGAGAGCCGGACAAGTACCCAACCCTCTCTCTTACATTAGGTGTTTACCTGCAAATCGCGACGAAATAAAGAGCCGACGAGCGGACTCGAACCGCTGACCTATTCTCATTACGAGTTGGCTGTTATAAGGTCCACCTAGTGCCCTCTTGTCCGCAAAAGCCCATAAATAAGCTAGTTTGGTTCTCTCGGGAGAAACCGTAAGTTCGCCCAGTACCGCCCGGGTTGGCATCAGCGTCGGCATCAAACTCTAGCAGCGAGTGCTTGAAGAGGAATGTCTGCTCTTATCCGTATGTCTGGTGATCCCTGCTGTCACAGCATTGATAGTAAGACATGTTGAGCGGTTCATCTGCAGCGTCTATCCTGCGGCCATCCCGGCATCGAGCCTTACCCAGAGTTTGCGGAGCCAGAAGAGAAGACCCTGCGCCAGAAACCCTTGTGCTCCTGGTTGCTGTCCACCCGCATGACCATGACCGGACAATGGGCACGGCGAACAACCAAATCGGAGATGCTTCCCTCGATCACCCTCCTTACCCCACCGCGGCCCCGACTGCCCATAACGATAAGATCCGCTTCCAGATGCTTGGCTAAGTTCATGATCTCCTCGGCCACGTCCCCCATCCTGAGGTGGGCTCCAGCCACAGTTCCGCCAGCGGCCTTCACCCGCCAGGTCAGCCTCCAGAGCACCTCCAGGGACTCCCGCTCGATCTCATCGTAGAGTGTGCGATCGAAACCCAGGGTGTCGAGGTCCTTCATCAAGAAGTTGGGAAGTTGCCCGACATAGACCAGATGCAGCTCGGAGCCGGTCCGGTAGGCCAGATCTACGGCCTTGCGGGTAGCCAGCTCGGTTTCCTCGGAGCCGTCGATAGCCAGCAGGATCCTGGTCGGGAAGATACCCACCTGCTGCGTCTCCTGGCTCACCGCACTCCTAATTCGTAGTCTGTCCGGGTCTTGACATTATATCTTGTGATACTAAACGGCGGCGCTGAGCCAGTACATTTTCTGCGCACCGTCAGGCCGAGGTTCAGGTACGGAAGGGGCCGGGTATTGCGTCGAGCTTGGTCAAGACGACCCTCGCTATACTTACAAACGGGGAAGGCTTACAGGCCTGGGCAACTCTCACATCACCCCGGATGCTGAGGAGCACGAAGGCGTCCTCCATGCTCATCCCCCATTCCCCGGTGAGCAATCGGGCGGCCTCACGGCACGCCTCTCGCACAGCGCTCGGGTACTCCACGGACGGTCCCGTTCACGCGGGGTCGAGAACCCTCTATACTGACCCGCCGGATGCGTGCAAGAGACCCAGGTGGACGAGCCTCGGACGACGAATTTGGGGGAACGGGTGGAGCTCTCCGGTAAGGTGGCGTTGGTCACGGGCTCGTCACGCGGGATCGGGCGCGAGATCTCGCGTGCGCTCGCGCAGAAGGGCGCGCGGGTCGCCGTCCACTACCGCAGCGACTGGGAGGCGGCGCGAGAGACGCTCGCTTCCCTGGACGGGGGGCCGCACGCGGTCTTCGGGGCGGACGTGGCCGACGCGGGCTCGGCGCGGGGCCTCGTCGAGGGCGTCGTGCGCGAGATGGGAGGGATCGACGTCCTGGTCAACAATGCGGGCATCTTCGAGGCCCACCCCATCCCGGAGGTGGACTACGAGGGTTGGCAAGGCGCCTGGTCCCGGACGATAGCCACGAATCTTCTCGGGCCGGCGAACCTATCTTTCTGCGCCGCCCGGCGCATGATGGAGCGCGACGGCGGTCGCGTCGTGAGCGTCTCGTCGCGCGGGGCCTTCCGCGGGGAGCCCGAAACCCCGGCGTACGGGGCGAGCAAGGCCGGCCTGAACGCCATGAGCCAGTCCATGGCCCAGGCGCTCGCGCCGCACCGCGTCTTCTTCTACGTGGTTGCCCCCGGCTTCGTCGAGACCGACATGGCGAACCCCCTGCTCCGCGGCCCTAGGGGGGAGGCTATCCGGTCGCAGAGCCCCCTCGGGCGCGTCGCCGCCCCCGAGGAGGTCGCGCGTACGGTGGCGTTCCTGGCTTCGGAGGCCCCAGATTTCATGACAGGCGCCATCGTCGACATGAACGGGGCCTCTTATCTGAGATCGTGAGGGCGGCCGGCGTCAGTAGACCCGACGAGAATTGAGCCTGTGACCCCTACCACGCGGATGTGGACGCCTCACTTGTGCAACTCGACCTCAGGTGACAACCTCACCCCAGCAGCCTCCGCATTGTCCTCGACCTGTTTCGGACGCGACGCCCCGATGATGGCGCTGCTGACGTTGTCGTGCTGAAGTATCCAGGCCAAGGCGAGCTGGCTCAGGCTGAGGCCCGCCTCTGAGGCTAGTGAGCCTAGCCTTACTACAGCAGACAGGACCTCCTCTTTCATGAGCTGCTGCATGAACCTGTTGGACTCGGAATCGGCAGCGCAAGTGCCCTGTTCTGGGGCTTCCCCAGAATGATACTTGCCGGTGAGCACTCTCGCACTAAGGGTGCAATACTCGCGGGCGTTCCACTCCGCCGCCTACCTTTGAAGCAAGATCACATGAAGATATCCAGCGGAAGCAGCGCGCTCACCAGCAGGTTGGGTACGTCTACGGTCTGGCTTATGCGCACATCGACTGCCACGCTGCACAGCGCGTAAGCCTGCTGGCGAGTGAAACCCCTTGTTTCGAGATGATCTATCATGTTGAGTAGGGCGTTCTTAGCGGAGAGGCTCAGGTCCTCGCTCTCGTTGGTGCCGTCCTTGCGCACGCTGATGCCCGTGGTGGCAAAGAAGCGGCGTGGGGCAGCCATTTCCGGACGGGTGAAGTAGTCATCTCGGAAGAACTGCAGGTCGCGTATACCCCTTCGTGTGGCCTCGCCCTTCCTCACCCCGAACCGTAAATGCAGACGCGACCTAATCTCTATTGCCGTCCCACAGACCTCGGAGTCTCCTTGGGCGTAGTGCACGTCCCCAGCCGAAACCAAACCGCCCGGGACGTACACCGGCAGCAGGACTGTGGACCCGGGTGAGATCTGCTTGATGTCTATGTTCCCGGCCGTCTCGCGCGGAGGGATCGTTCGTAGCGCCTCCCCGGCTATCCCCTCTTCGACTGGCACAGCGCGGTCTGGGTCGGGGAGTAGGGCGAACCCTCCTCGCTCGGCTACCTCAGCCTCCCTCTCGGTAGCACGCTGGCGTAGCTCGGTGCTCGGG
>Ga0126313_10002380_pt1 | contig 10503 bp, 11 predicted proteins | sample Plot105A_FD_89954 | JGI IMG/M metagenome (GOLD analysis project Ga0126313, IMG submission 89954) | Serpentine soil microbial communities from UC McLaughlin Reserve, CA, USA - Plot105A | ecosystem: Environmental > Terrestrial > Soil > Grasslands | place: USA: UC McLaughlin Reserve, Lake County... | reverse complement strand
CCAGCCGCCGTGCTCGAGCCCCCTTTCGGCAGCAAGCTCCGGGCCGACCTCGCAGAACAGCTCGGGCTGTAGCTCCGCCAGGTACGGCACGCCACGCGACATTCCCCCGGCCGTGTGGTGCTCGGTCAGCCGGTAGCTGGAGACGACGTAGGGGAACACGCCGGCGCCGGCCTCGCCGCCGGTTGGGTTGTAGGGATTCTCGGCCCGGTGGAAGCGCTGCCGCACCGGGTTCTGCACCTGGCCGTAGAGCGGGTTGTCAACCGGCGACTCGTGCGGCTCGTAGTGGGTCGGCAGGGGACCGTCGACGAGGCCCGCCGGCACGAACAGCCAGCCGAGCCCGTCGGGGTGCACGATGAAGGGCGCCGTGCCGCGCAGGGCCGCCACCCCGGTCTCGTGGCCCGGGCCGGGCGTGTAATCCGGCGGCTTGTCGAGAGGCGCGATGTCCGGATGGTCGACACCCGTCCACTGCTCCCGCTCCGCGTCCCACCAGGTGTAGCGCTTGCGCTCCGACCAGGGCTTCCCCTCGGGATCGGCGGAGGCACGGTTGTAGAGGAGCCGGGTGTTCAGAGGCCAGGCCCAGCCCCACTCGCTCGCGACCCAGTCCTGCTCGGATCCCGGCTTCCTGCGCGCGGTCTGGTTCACCCCGTCCGCGTAGATGCCGCAGTGGATCCACGAGCCGCAGGCGGTCGAGCCGTCATCCTTCAGCTCCGCGTAGCTCGACAGCGGGCTGCCGCCGATCTCCCTCAGCACCGCCTCGGGATCGGGCTCGTCGTGCGGGCCCTGAAGCGGATAGTCCCAGGTCAGGTCGAGGATCGGCCGGTCGCGGCGCTCGCTCGAGGCGGCGAGCTTCTCGCGTATCCGGCGGCCGAGCCAGTAGAAGAAGTGGAGTTCGGAGCGACAGTCCTCGGGCGGATCCAGCGCCTTCTGGTGCCACTGCAGCAGCCGCTGCGTGTTCGTGAAGCTTCCGTCCTTCTCGGTGTGGGCCGCGGCCGGAAGGAAGAAGACCTCGGTGCCGATCTCCTCCGGTCGGAGCTCGCCGGTCTCGACCTCGGGCGAGTCGTACCAGAACGAGGCCGTCTCCACCTCGACCACGTCGCGCACCACGAGCCAGTCGAGCTTCGTCATCGCCAGCCGATGGAGCTTGGAGTTGGCGGAGCCGACGGCGGGGTTCTGCCCTACGGCGAAGAAGCCCTTGACCTTGTCGTCGAGCATTCGGTCGAAGGTCGAGTAGATCGAGTGGTCCCCGTCGATCTTCGGCAGGTAGTCGAAGCAGTAGTCGTTCTCCTCGCGGGCGGCGTCGCCCCACCACGCCTTCAACAGGCTCGTGACGTACGAGGAGAGCTCGCCCCAGGCCCCTGTGTCGGGCCCGTTGTTCTCGATGAACTCATCGAGGTCCCCATGCGACTGCGGGTGCGGCATCGGGATGTAGCCCGGCAGGATGTTGTAGAGCGTCGGGACGTCCGTCGAGCCCTGGATGTTCGCGTGGCCGCGCAGGGCGAGGATCCCGCCGCCGGGGCGCCCCATGTTGCCCAGCAGCAGCTGAACGATCGCGGCCGTGCGGATGTACTGCACACCCACCGTGTGCTGGGTCCAACCGACGGCGTAGCAGAACGCCGACGTGCGCTCCCTCCCCGAGTTGCGGCAGAGTGTCTCGGCAACCTCGAGGAAGAGCCGCCGAGGGATCCCGCAGACGCGCTCGACCAGCTCGGGCGTATAGCGGCCGAAGTGCTTCTTCAGGAGCTGGAAGACGCAGCGCGGGTGTTCGAGCTCGAAGTCCACCTCGGGCGGCTCGCCGCGCTCGAGCCTCATGCCGTGGGCGCCGTGTGCCTGCTCGCCCGAGACCGCCGCCACCTGCTCGGTCCTGCCACCGGCGGTCTCCTGCTCGGTGCCCTCGTAGCCCCAGGTGGTGATCTCGTAGACGCCGAGCTCGCGGTTCCAGCCGGAGAAGTAGCCGTCCAGGTCCTCGGTGTCGACGAACTCCTCCTTGATGATCACCGGCGCGTTCGTGTAGTGCTGGATGTACTCGCGAAACTCGCGCCCGTTCTCGAGGATGTAGTTCACGATCCCACCGAGGAAGGCGATGTCGGTCCCAGCGCGGATCGGCACGTGCACGTCCGCCATTGCGCTCGTGCGCGTGTAGCGCGGGTCGACGTGGATGATCTTGGCGCCGCGTTCCTTCGCCTCGATCACCCACTGGAAGCCGACCGGGTGGCACTCGGCCATGTTGGATCCCTGGATCACGATGCAGTCGGCGTTCTGCAGATCCTGCTGGAAGGTCGTGGCGCCGCCTCGCCCGAACGAGGTCCCCAGACCGGGGACCGTCGAGGAGTGTCATATGCGGGCCTGGTTCTCGATCTGGATCGCGCCGAGCGCCGTGAAGAGCTTCTTGATCAGGTAGTTCTCCTCGGTGTCGAGCGTCGCGCCGCCGAGGAACGCGATCCCGCGCGTGCGATCGAGGTCGCCCGCCTCCCAGGACGCGGCGCGCGTCTCGATCACTCGTTCGGCGATCATGTCCGTGGCGGTGTCGAGGTCGAGCTCCTCCCATTCGGTCGCATGCGGGCGGCGGTACTTCACTCTGTACTCGCGCCGGGGACTGTTCACGTACTGCTCGGTGGCAGCCCCCTTTGGGCACAGGCGGCCGCGCGAGATCGGGCTGTCGGGGTCGCCCTCGATCTGGACGACGCGGTCGTTCTTGACGTAGACCTTCTGCCCACAGCCGACCGCGCAGTAGGGGCAGACGGAGCGAACCATCCTGTCGGAGGTCGCCGTGCGCGGCGTGAGCTTCCTCGAGCGGCGGGACTGCGCGGAGAGTCCGAGCCCCCGCGGGTCGCGAACCTGACGAAGAAGCGCTGGCAGCACCGCGCATCGAATACCCGCCCGGCACGCGGCGGAAACGCCTCCGGTTACCGCCATGCGCCCGTGGGTATCGAGACGAAGGTGATCCGCTCTCTGGGTCAATCCGCGGCGATCCGCCGCGACGGGCTCGACGACGAGGTCGCGGTCGAGGAGCCGCTGGAGATCCGCGTCGACGGGGTGCCGCTGGCGGTGACCATGCGCACGCCGGGCGACGACGAAGAGCTTGCCGCGGGCTTCCTCTTCGGGGAGGGTCTGATCGCCGCCGACGCCGAGGCCCATCCGACCGCCGACCTTGCCGTGAACACGGTGGAGGTCCAGGGTCCGCTGCTTCGGCCTCCCGAGCCGCGACGCTTCTACACGACCTCCTCCTGTGGCGTCTGCGGCAAGGGCGCCCTGGAGGAGGTGGCCGTCCACGCGCCGACGCTTAGGGGCGGTCCGCGGGTGCCCCGCTCGCTCCTGGCTGCTCTGCCGGACCGCCTGCGCCAGCCCACGTTCGAGCGCACCGGCGGGCTGCACGCAACGGGCCTGTTCGACGGCACGGGCCGGCTCCTAGTCGTCCGGGAGGACGTCGGTCGCCACAACGCGATGGACAAGGTGATCGGGTGGGCGATGGGCGACGACCTGGTGCCGCTCCACGACTGCATCCTCTGCGTCAGCGGGCGGGTCTCGTTCGAGTTGGTGCAGAAGGCGGTCGTGGCGGGGGCGCCGATCCTCGTCGGGGTGGGCGCCCCGACCTCGCTCGCGATCGAGCTGGCGGAAGACCGCTCCCTGACCCTCTGCGGCTTTGCCCGGGCGGGGCGGGTCAACGTCTACACAAGCCCCGGGCGGGCGCTCTCGTAACGTCGGGTCAGGCCTCGTCGGGACTCGTCTCGAGGACGAAGACCTGCGCCGCCATCTCGGGCTCGTCGACTTGCACGCCGCTCATGACGCCGGCGACCACACGACCGGTCAGCTGCTCGACCTCCCGCTTGAAGCGAATCCGCATCGCCTCGTGGAACTGCACCCGGTGCTCGAGCACGGCTTCGCCACGTCCCGCGTCGCGCAGCGTCCGCTCGTCGGGCGTGAAGCCGCCGCGCACGACGACGGTGATCACGTCGTCGTGCCAGTAGGTGCGGGCCTTCGTCGGCCCCTTGCCGTAGGACTCCTTGTACAGCTGGACGATGCGCCGCGAGATCTCCTCGAGCAGTGGTCCTTCACGCCCGGGCAACCGGTCCCCCGCACGATCCACACCAGTGTCATCCACGCGGCCTCCTTCACGTATCCCCACGCCCCGCGCCTACGGGCGCCCTGCGTTGGGGCTTCGCTTCTTTTGCTGGCGCCGCCTCCGCGTCCCCTCTCGAGGGCGCGGCCTCGGCGTCCCACCGAGACTATCGCGATGGCGGCCCCAGGACGAACATCTCGACGATGTAGTCGGGATCGAACAGGATCTGGCTCTGGTAGGTGAGCACCTGCCGTCTCGTGACCTGCTCGACCACCTCGATGAATCGCGGCCCCACCTGCTCCTGGAAGCGCTGGCGTACGTGGCGCACGAGCGGCTCGTCCTTCGCCTCGATCAGCGTCCGCTCGACGGTAGTGAGACCCCCCTTCATCACGCAGAACACGAACTCGCCGTTCTGAAAGGCGCGGGCCTCCTCCGGCCCTCGCCCGTAGAGATCGGCCTTGAGGCGAACCATGCCGCGTGACAGAGCGTCGAGCGTCTCCCCGGAGAGTGGATCGCTCTCGCCCATCTAGCCGTGCCCTACGCGCGATCTAAGCATTAGGTGCCCGCCGGGATCTCCTCTGTTCTGGGCGGCGACGAACTACTGCTCTCCGTGCCTGTACCCGGTGAGGAGCCGGACGACCCCGGGGCGCGGCGGCCGTCGCGAGTGCGCACACGCCGGGTTCCCCCGCGCCCAACATGGCAGCGGTGCGCGGCCACGCCTAGAGGGCGGGCCCGTTTATCCGTCCAACGCTCGGGTAGCGCAGAGGCATCGAAGCGAGCGATCGGGAAGACATGACCATTTTCAATCACGCCGTCCGTGGCCGCCCCGAAGTAGGTCCAGGCGAGGCCGCGGGTCGGATGTCGGCACTGCAAGCGGTCCGGATCGGCGCCTACCTCCACTCGGCCCGTGATCTCTATCGGGTGGAGGTAGTGACCGGCGAGCGCGCCTTGATCGAGGACTGCCGCAGCGGAGAACTCTTCGACGTGGCCCTCTCCGAGCTTCTCAGCCTGGAGCCTGTCCAGCAGCACCACGCGCCGACTTAGCCTTGTTCGCGACAGCCGCGTATCGGGCGAGGTGCCGGGTACGCGAGGAGGTAGACCCGGGCGCGGACCGGTCGTCTCTCAGCGCGCACCAGGGGCGCACCGGGACGTTGTCTGGGTCACGAAATCGCGATCACCGCGAGCGCCGCTTCTGGCCCACTGCTCGGATCAGCTGGGCCTTGCCCATCTTGGAGCGGCCCTCGATGCCAAGCTTGGAGGCCTCGCGCCGAAGCTCCGTCACGGTCATGGCCCCGGCGCCGCTGCCCGTGCCCTTCGAGGCCCCGCGCTTGCGCGCCGCCGCCTTCGCTCCTTCGCGGCCGAGCGCCGAGCGGGTCTTCTGGGACAGCTTCGTGATGGTCCGCTTCTGACGCGCTCCGCGCTGGGCCTGCTTGACGTTCTTGCGTGCCGTCTGGCGCTGTTTCTGTGTGGCCATAACCTCCGTCCTTGTCTCAGGTATGTAGATACCCGGCTATCCCTTGACCACGCCGATCGGCCTCAGCCGCACTACGCGGGCGGCGAGGCCGGCGCGCTCCACGATCTCCACCACCTTGTCCACTTCCTTGTAGGCGAACGGAGCCTCCTCCGCGAGACCGCGGTTGGAGGGGGAGCGGACGGTGATGCCATCCGCCTCCAGGCGCCGCCGCAGCTCACCGCCCCGGATCTGCTTGCGTGCCGCGGTCCGGCTTAGACGGCGACCGGCGCCGTGGCATACGGTGCCGAAGGATTGGTCCATGGCTCTGGGGCGGCCGACCAGCACGTAGCTTGCCGTGCCCATGCTGCCCGGAATGAACACGGGTTGGCCCACCTCCCGGTAGCGCTCGGGGATCTCGCTCGAGCCCGGCGAGAAGGCCCGGGTGGCGCCCTTGCGGTGCACGCGCAGGTCGCGGTCGCCATGACGTTCACGCTTCGCCACGTTGTGTGCGACGTCGTACACCTGGCTCGTCGCGGCGGCCGAATCCTCGCCTAGTGCCCCCGCGATCGCCTCGCGTACGCGCTTAGCGATCAGCTGACGATTGGCGAAGGCGAAGTTCGCCGCCGCCGCCATCGCCGCAAGGTAAGAGCGTCCCTCATCCGAGGACGCGGGGGCGCACGAGAGCTGGCGGTCGGGCAGGTGGATGCCGTAGCGGCCGCTCGCGGCGTCGAAGCGCTTCACGAAGTCGGTACAGACCTGGTGGCCCAGGCCGCGCGAACCCGAATGGATGAGGACCGTGATCTGGCCTTCGCTCAGCCCCAGCGCATCCGCCGCCTCTGGGTGGTGTACCTGGTCCACGCGCTGCACCTCGACGAAGTGATTGCCCGAGCCGAGGGTGCCGAGCTGATCGGCGCCCCGCTCCCGCGCTCGCGCCGAGACGGCCGACGGATCGGCGCCCTCGAGGCGACCGCCCGACTCGGTCAGCTCCACGTCCTCCGACGTCCCGATCCCCTCGAGCGCACGAGGTCCTTCCGCAAGTACCCGGTCGAGCTGCGGATCGGTGAGGGAGAGCCCGGAGCCGCGTCCGGTCCCGGCCGGCACCGCACGCGAGATCTCGTGTACCAGCGCCTCGCGCCGCTCGCCCAGCTCCTGGGATGTCAACGGCGCCGCCAGCAGGCGCACCCCGCAATTCACGTCGAACCCGACGCCTCCGGGCGACACGACGCCGTCCGGCAGGGCGGTCGCGGCGACTCCGCCCACGGGGAACCCGTAGCCCTGATGGACGTCCGGCATCGCAAGCACGACATCCACGACCCCCGGCAGCGTCGCCACGTTGCGGAGCTGATCCAGCGATCCGTCGTCGGCGATGGCATCGAGGAGCTCGGCGTCGGCGAAGACCCGTCCCGGCACGCGCATCGGGCCGCTCGCCGGCAGCTCCCAGATCACCTCGCCCACTCGGCGGAGCTCAGACATCGAGCACCACCCGCGCGCGCCAGCCTTCCTCGGTCCGGTCGAAGAGGAGCCGGTGGTAGGTCGCGCCCTTCACGAGATGCGGTGGATTGCCGACCATGCCCTCCACCACCGCGCTGACGCCTTCGTCCGTCAGGTCGAGCGAGGTCAGCCGTTCGGGCACCAGCCCGCGCGTCTCACCCAGGAACGCCAGCTCACCGAGCCAGTCGGCAAACAGCGCGGCGCGGTCGCTGCCGGTCAGTGCCACCGATACCTCGATCCGCTCCAGGGATTGGTTGCTCGAAATGAGCTCGCGCATCGCGTCGAAGCCCGCCTCGAAGATACCCCGCTCGGTCGCCGCCGCGAGCTCCAGCTCCATCTCTCCGATGTGTTCGATCCAGCGAAACGGCACGTGTTTCCAGGGGTATCGCGACGGGCACGAATTGAAGAAGGACGCGAAAGGAGCTGATCATGCCACCGCGCGGAATCAAGAAGGGCACCAAGCGCGCGCGTCAGTACGAGCGCATCAAGAAGAGCCAGAAAGAGCAGGGACGCTCCGAGGGCAGGGCAGAGGAGATTGCCGCACGCACTGTCCAGAAGGAGCGCGCCCGCCGCGGGGAGTCGCGCACACGCTCCCGCACGTCGACCCGGGACATGTCCTCCGGGCGCCGGGGAGGCCAGCGCTCGGGGACTTCCGGCCCAAGGGGTCGCACCCGCGACCAGCTCTACAACGAGGCCAAGAGCCTCAACATCGAGGGCCGCTCGGGTATGAACAAGCGGCAGCTGCAGCGCGCGGTCGACGCCAAGAAGCGCTGACGGGTACGGCCCGGCCAGACTACGAACCGCGACTCGAGCGGCTCTTGCGGAGTCGGGCAGCGCTGGCTTCGCGCAACTCCTGCGCGCGTCGCCGGGCTTGCTGAGCCTGCCCCCACAGAGCCGCCGACTCGGAGGCCTCGACGTGCGCGCGCTCCACGGGTGAGAGCACGTCGACGGCAGAAGCCAGCGGGCCTTCCGGTTGGGGGAGCCGCGCGGGCTGGACCGTCTCCCCGAGTGCGATCTCAAGCGCCAGGTCGAACTCGTCGTCACCCCGTCTCCCGGCGGCGTATAGGAGTCGCGCGAGCGCCGCCTCGCGCACGTACTGAGCCACGCTGACCCCCAACCGCTCGCCCTCCCGCTCGAGCGCCTCCCAGAGGTCGACCCCGAAGCGAACAGTGGTCTGGTGCATCCTCTTTTGGGGCATCTTGCGATCGTACGGAAACCATGTAGATTTCGCTACCGAGATCGGTTTCCCCAAGACCGATAGCGGAAACGAAATCGCCGTGGAACATCCAGACGGTCGGCACAACGGTCCTCTCTGTGGAGGGTCGGAAGCCAGGGACCTCTCGCAGGCTGTCGCGGGCGGCGCTTTCGGCAAGAACGAGAACGGCCCTCGAGCACCGGCACAGGGTGCGAGCCGGGCTCAGGGGCGATGTGGGCGGGGGTCGAGCGGCTACGGGGCGCTGGATGGCGGCTGCGATGACCTTCGTTCACGACCATCCCGACCCGATGGCCGAGATCTGCCTGCCTGAGCCGCTCCGGTGGAGCGGCTCCTAGCGGTCAGGAACCCGGGGCGCCGCCGACCAGGCGGCGCCCCGTCCGGCCGCGCGATGGCCGCGGGCCCTAGGGTAAGCTGGGCCGGTGGCGGAGCAGCCCCCCGAGGGCGATCCGCGAGGCTCGCCGCCGATTCCGGCCGGCATCGACGCGGAGGATCCTGAAGCAGCGCGCTTCCGAGGAGCCGAGCCAGCCGACGCGCAGGAGCCGTCCACCACGAGGGGCGTGGTCCACCGCGACGTCGTGGTGATCGGCGCCTCGGCCGGCGGCGTTGAAGCCCTCGGCCGCTTGGCACGGGGACTGCCTCCCGAGTTGCCGGCTGCCATTTTCGTGGTTCTCCATCTGCCCGCAGGCGGACGCAGCCTGCTTCCGGAGATCCTCACACGCGCGGGAGGTCTACCCGCCACCGCCCCTCAGGACGGCGAGCGCCCCGATCGGGGCCACATCTACGTGGCGCCCCCGGATCAGCACCTGCTGCTCGTGGGGAGGCAGATGCGGCTGACGGGCGGGCCGCGCGAGAACGGCCATCGCCCGGCGGTCGACCCCCTCTTCCGAAGCGCCGCCAGGAGCCACGGGCGGCGGGTGGTGGCCATCGTGCTCTCGGGCAATCTCGACGACGGGGCTGCCGGGTCGCGACTGGTGAAAGAGCGTGGTGGGATGGTCCTGGTGCAGGATCCGGAGGACGCTCTCTACCCCGACATGCCCGCCAGCGCGGCGGCCGTCACCGACGTGGACGCGCGGCTCCCGATGGCGGACATGGCCGCGCGAATCTGCGCCGTGTTGGAAGACCCGGTGCCCGGGAACGGGGAGGAGGTCGTGAGCCGACGGGAGGGTGAAGACGAGCTCGCCGCCGCCGAGCTGGCGCTCGACGGACAGCCCACCGAGCTTTCGTGCCCCGAGTGCGGCGGGCCGCTGTGGGAACGCAGCGAGGGTCCGCTGGTTCGCTTTGCGTGCCGAGTGGGCCACGTGTTCTCGCCGGAGAGCCTGATCGAGCAGCATGGCAAGGAGCTCGAGCGCGCCCTGTGGGCCGCCCAACGCAACCTCGAGGAGCGCGCCGACCTGTACCGTCGGATGGCCCGCCGCGCCGGCGGAAAGTTGGTTCTGCAAAAGCGGTTCCAGGACCGCTCCGCCTCCGCCGAGCGGCATGCCGCCACCGTGCAGGAGGCGATAGTGAAGCTCACGAGCTCGGGTGAGCTCGAGGAGGCACCGTGACATCTGGTGGGCGTGCGGCAGCGACGAAGCCCGAGGGCGACGCCGGCCTGCAGGCCCTTCTCGAATACCTGAAGCAGAACCGCGGCTTCGACTTCACGGGCTACAAGCGCAGCAGTCTCGAGCGGCGTATCCGCAAGCGGATGCAGGAGGCGGGCATCGAGAGCTACGAGGACTACCAGGACCACCTCGAGGTCGCGCCCGACGAGTTCACCCAGCTCTTCGACACCATCCTCATCAACGTCACGGGCTTCTACCGCGACAAGGCGGCATGGAGCTACGTGGCGGAGGAGGTGGTGCCACAGATCCTCAGCGACGTGCCCGTCGACGAGCCGATTCGGGTGTGGTCGGCTGCATGCGCCACGGGAGAGGAGGCCTACACGCTCGCGATGGTGCTGGCAGAGGCGCTCGGCGAGGACGACTTCCAGCGCCGGGTCAAGATCTACGCCACCGACGTGGACGAGGACGCGCTCACCCGGGCGCGGCATGCCGAGTACCCGGGCGATTCCCTGGGGCCGCTCCCCGCGGGCCATGCGGCCAAGTACTTCGAGCATGGCTCGAACGGCTACACCTTTCGAGCCGACTTGCGCCGATGTGTGATCTTCGGCCGCAACGATCTCGTACAGGACGCCCCGATCTCGCGCATCGATCTGCTGGTCTCGCGCAACACGCTCATGTACTTCACGCCGGAGGCACAGTCGCGCATCCTCCGCCACTTCAACTTCGCGCTGAAGGACACCGGCTT
>Ga0126313_10002377_pt1 | contig 10508 bp, 7 predicted proteins | sample Plot105A_FD_89954 | JGI IMG/M metagenome (GOLD analysis project Ga0126313, IMG submission 89954) | Serpentine soil microbial communities from UC McLaughlin Reserve, CA, USA - Plot105A | ecosystem: Environmental > Terrestrial > Soil > Grasslands | place: USA: UC McLaughlin Reserve, Lake County... | reverse complement strand
CGGAAGTCGGCAGCCCGGCGCGGGTCTACCCGGCCCGATGGTCGCGCCCAGCGGGCGCGGTGCTGGCCGGGACAGGTCCCGCGCCGGTTGCTCCTCTGTCAACCTAAGATGGCGTCTTGCGATGTGAGCGTCTCAGTGCGCCGTCGGGGCGCTCGGATTCTGTCCTACGCAAGCGATTAGCGGCGTCAGCCTGTGCTCGCTCCGTCGCCCGCACCGATTCCTGCGCAGGACTCGGGGTTGTTGAGCGCCTTGGCGTCGCGAGCCGGTGCGGGCGGTGATCGAGTCGATGAACGGGCCGCGGCCGTGCACGCACGCTCGAGGAGCTGGGCTGGGAAGTGCTCGTCGCCGACGCGCACAAGGTCCAAGGGGCTTGCGCCGCGGGCCTGCAAGACCGACAAGTTGGCATGGACGGTGGCCCACCAGGGAGCCGATGAAATGCTGGCGGTGACGCGCCGGGCGCGGTCGCCGTGTCGATAGTGGAGGGTAGTTGAACCCGCGACAAGAGCGACGGGCGGGTCCTGGCGGCTGCTTCTCAGCACATCGAGGGGGAGGTTTCCCGCCGGTGACTTCGATGCCGCGGCGGCGGCTCGGTTAGGGTCGGATGTGAGGTGGTCGAGTTTCGGTTGCTTGGCCCGCTCGAGGCGGTGGTCGACGGTGCGCCGGTCAAGCTCGGGCCGCCGCAGCAGCGGGCGTTGCTCGCGTTGTTGTTGCTCAACGCGAACGAGGTCGTGTCGCGCGACCGGATCGTCGACGAGTTGTGGGGCGAGCGCCCGCCGGCGACCGCGGCCAAGCTCGTGCAGGTCTATGTGTCGGCGCTGCGCAAGGTGCTCGGACGCGAGGTGCTGGTCACCCGGCGGCCCGGCTATCTGGTGCAGGTCGAGCCCGGCGCTCTGGATCTCGACCGCGTTCGGCGCCACCTCGACGCGGGCGGGGCGGCGCAGGCCGCGGGCGCGCCTGCGGCCGCGGCCGCGCATTTCCGGCAGGCGCTCGGGCTGTGGCGTGGGCCGGCGCTGGCCGACTTTGCCTTTGCCCCGTTTGCCCAGGCCCAGATCGGGCGCCTGGACGAGCTGCGCCTGGAGGCGCTGTCGGATCGGATCGAGGCCGACCTCGAGCTGGGCCGCGGCGACGTGGTGGGCGAGCTCGAGGCACTGATCGCCGAGCACCCGCTGCGCGAGCGCCTGCGCGGCCAGCTCATGCTCGCGCTCTACCGCTCCGGGCGCCAAGGCGACGCGCTGGCCGCCTACCAGGATGCCCGCCGCGCCCTGGTCGGCGAGCTCGGCATCGAACCCGGCCGCGACCTGCGCGACCTCGAACAGGCCATCCTGCGCCAGGACCCGACCCTCGACCGCCCCGCGCCCGAGCCGCAGGCCGAGCGCTCGCGCAGCGGGTTCGTCGGGCGCGAGCCGGAGCTCGCTGCGCTGCTCGGCGCGCTCGACGATGCGCTGGCCGGCAGCGGCCGGCTCGCGCTGGTGGCCGGCGAGCCGGGCATCGGCAAGAGCCGGCTGGCCGAGGAGCTAGGGGATCACGCCCGGCAGCGGGGTGCGCGGGTGTGCGTCGGGCGCTGCTGGGAGGCCGGCGGCGCGCCGGCCTACTGGCCCTGGGTCCAGGCGCTGCGGGCCTACATCCGCGACAGCGAGCCGGACGCGCTGCGCGCCCAGCTCGGCGACCGGGGGCCCGAGCTGGCCGCCATCCTCCCCGAGGTCCGCCGTCTCCTCCCCGACCTGCGCGAGTCGCCGCCGCCGGACTCCGAGGGCGCACGCTTCCGGCTTCTGGACTCGGTCGCGGCCTTCCTGCGCGACGCGGCCTCCGACGGGCCGGTCGTCGTCGGCCTCGACGACCTGCACGCGGCCGACGCGGCCTCGCTGCTGCTCCTGCGCTTCGTCGCGGGCCAGCTCGGCGGCGCGCCCATCCTGATCGTGGGCTGCTACCGCGACACCGAGGTCGGACCCGAGCTGGCCGACACCTTGGCCGACCTCGCGCGCGAGCCCGCGATGCAGCGGGTGACGCTGCGCGGGCTCAACAGATCGGACACGTCGCGCCTTCTGACCCTGACGATGGGCGATGCGCCCGCCGACGAGCTGGCAGCCGAGATCCACGCCGAGACCCAGGGCAATCCCCTGTTCGCCAAGGAGATCGGGCGCCTGCTCGCCGCCGAGGGCGAGACCGCACCCGGCCGGCTCCCCATACCCCGGGGGGTGCTGGAGGCGATCGGCCGGCGCCTGCAGCGCCAGACCGACCGCTGCCGCGAGGTGCTCGCCTTGGCGTCGGTGGTCGGTCGCGAGTTCGATCCCGACGTCATCGGCCGGGTGAGCGGCCTCCAGGAGGACGAGCTCTTCACCGCCGTCGACGAGGCGGCCGAGGCCGGGCTGGTGGGCGCGGTTCCCGAGGCCAGCGGGCGCCTGCGCTTCTCGCACATCCTGGTCCGCGATGCCCTCTACGAGGACCTTCCCGCCCCGCGGCGCGTGCGCCTGCACCGCGCGATCGGCGAGGCGCTCGAAGCGATCTACGCCGGCAACCTCGAACCGCACCTGAGCGAGCTCGCCCGCCACTACCGCGAGGCCGGGCCTTCCGTGGCCGACAAGGCGATCGACTACGCGCAGCGGGCCGGGGGCCGGGCGGCATCGCAGTACGGCTACGAGGAGGCGGTCCGGTACTACGCCGGCGCGCTGGACATGCTCGAGACGGCGCGGTCCGGCGACACGGACCGCACCTGCGAGCTGCTGCTCTCGCTCGGGGAGGTCTTCAGCCGCGCGGGCAGCGACGCGGAGGCGCGGCAGGCGCTGCGACAGGCGGCCGACCTCGCCGAGGAGGCCGCCCGCCCCGACCAGCTCGCACGGGCGGCGCTGGAGTACGGCGGGCGGTTTGGGTGGGAGCGCGCCAGCATCGACCCCTTCTACGTCTCGCTGCTGGAGCGAGCGCTGGCAGCCGTGGGCACGGACGACAGCAGCGCGCGCGTCCGCCTGCTCGCCCGGCTCGCGGCGGCGCGGCGCGACGACGCCAGGCGCGACCGCCGGCTTGCCGTCGCCGCCGAGGCGGTCGAGATGGCGGAGCGGATCGGCGACCCGGCCACCCTCGCCCTCGCACTGGAGGGACAGTTGGTCGCCATCGAAGGGCCGGACGAGCTCGCGCGGGGCGCGGGCATCCCCGCCACCGAGCGGATGATCGAGCTCGGCGAGCGGATCGGAGACAGGGAGCGGGTGTTCGCGGGCCACGACCGCCGCCTCCACGGCTTCTGGATGCTCGGCGATCGCGCCGCCGTCGAGGTCGAGCTCGACGCCCTCGCCGCCCTGGCCGCCGAGCTGCGCCAGCCCGCCCAGCGCTGGCACATCGGGACCGGCCGCACCATGCTCGCCCTGATGGAAGGCCGCTTCGAGGACGCCGAGCGGCTGGTCGAGGAGACCTTGCTCCTGGGCCAGCGGGCGCAGAGCTGGAACGCCGTCGTCTCGCAGCGGGTCGCGCTGTTCGTGCTGCGGCGCGAGCAGGGGCGGCTGGCCGAGCTCGCCGACACGATCCGGCGCTCGGCGCACGAGTACCCCGCGCTCATTCGGTTTCGCTGCGCCCTGGCCCACCTGGACGCCGAGCTCGGCGCCGAGGAGGATGCCCGCGCGATCATCGACGACCTGCTCGCGCGCGACCTCGAAGTCGAGTATCGGGACCACGAATGGGCGTTCAGCATGGCGCTGCTGGCCAACCCGTGTGCCTCGGTGGCGGACGAGCGCGCAGCGGCGAGGCTGTACGCGCTGCTGCTCCCGTTCGCGCACCTGTACGCGATGGCGCCCGTCGAGAGCATCTTCGGCGCGCTGGCCCGCGGGCTCGGCGTGTTGGCGACCGCGCTCGGGCGCTACGACGACGCCGAGCGCCATCTATTGGCGGCGATCGACCTCGAGCGGCGCATGCGTGCCCGCCCGTGGCTCGCGCACGCCCAGCACGACCTCGCCGCCATGCTCCTGGCCCGCGGCGATCCCGACCGCGCCCGGCCCCACCTCGACGACGCGCTGAAGGCCTACCACGAGCTGGGCATGGAGACCTGGGCCGCGCGCGCGTCGGCCCTGCGCGTGAGTTCTGCCGCGCTGCGTCGTTGAATTGCTCGGGCTGGTCAGGGTTGCTGACGTGACCGCACCCCGGGATCACGACGAGCCTCGCGTCGGGGATCGCCTCGTCGAACGGTGTTCCTTGCGCCCGGCCCGGCGAGTGTCTCACCCTGTGGGTGCGGTCGGGGCGGCATGAGCACTAGGACCACCTCCAGCTCAGGCGAGCGCAGCGACGCGGACCTTTCCGCTGCGGACCTTGGCGACGCGCTCGCAATGCCTCGGGGGTGTCTGGCGCAGGAGACGGAAGACGACGCGGGCCAGCAGTCGCTTGAGGCAGCGCAGCGCTTCGAGTCGGGTCTTGCCTTCGGCCTGCCGGCGCTCGAGATAGACGCGGGCGCGCGGGTCCCAGCGGCCTTGGACGACGGCGAGCTTGTGCAGCGCGGTGTTCAGCTGCCGGTTTCCGTGGCGGTTGAGGCGATGGCGCTGCTGCTTGCCGGAGGAGGCATCGAGCGGCGCGACGCCGGCGAGGCGCGCGAGCTGCGCGTCGGTGCGAAAGCGGCCGATCCCGCCGGTCTCGCCGGGATGAGCTTTCCGGCGATGAGCGGTCCGCAGCCCTTCAGGTCGAGGAGCTGGGGCGCGTAGCTTGCGACGCGCAGCGCGACCTCGCGCTCGAGCTCGTTGGCGTCGATGGTCAGCGCGCGACAGCGAGCCACAAGGTCCCGCGCTATCCGCACCTCGACGCATTGCGCTACGTGAGCGAGCCGTCGTTCGACGCGATCAAGCCAGATCTTGCGATCCAGGGCGCCCGCCGGAATGCTCATCTGGGGATCGACGGCGTGAAGCAGCCACCGCAGCCTGTCCTGGGCCTCGGTGCGCTGCCGGACGAGGGTCTCGCGATGATCGACGAGCAGCTTGATCTCGCGCGCCTCCGGTCCTCGAATGCGACGGGCAGATCCGGGTGACCGAGCGCCGCGCGAGCGATCGCGAGCGCGTCGATGCTGTCGGACTTCCCGAACGACCGCGCGCCGCGACGCGCACCGGCCATCAGCTTCGGCGGAACCCGAATCACGCGCTCGCCGCGCGCAACGAGCAACCGCTCCAGGCCCCGGCTGACGCTGCGGACGTCCTCCAACGCCCACAGACGATCCGCACTCAACCCCTCGGCCCAAGCGCAGCAGCTCTTCGTGACCCGCGGCTCGCGCCGCGGCGGTGCGCTCCCCCCACCAGCTCACCGGTCCCAGACCGAACCGCCATCGCGGTGTGGGTCTGCTTGTGCGGATCGACTCCGATAACGACGGTCACATCTACTCCCTCTTTGGCTCCGAACGGGGTCAGAGCTCCAGCGGACAAGCCTCAATCAGGGCAGAAGCCAAGCTCCTCTCAGGTCACGCTGGAGATCCTCGAGCGGCGACGGGCGACAGCACCGAGCGCAGGTCAGCCCCACAACGGGGCGACAGCGGGACCAAGAGTCAGCCCGCCGCCAACCCGAGGACCTAACACCGCCCCCGGACGCCACCAGGCGTCCCAAACACCGGCTCAACCAGATCCAACAACGCGGGCCGCGCCTCAACGATGACATTGAGGCGGGCCCACGAGGACCCTTGGAGGTCTGTGATGACCGTGGCGGCAACGCCGACGCGCGTGGCGCTGTCGGCGATCGACGTCGGCGAGAACGTGCGCGAACTCGACGAGACCCACCTCGATGCGCTGGCGCGCTCGATCGCGCTGCGCGGGCTGATCTCGCCACTGACGGTGCGCCCGGGCGAGCCGGGCCGCTTTGCGTTGGTGGCGGGGAGACACCGCCACGCGGCGTGCGTGAAGCTCGACCTGGAAGAGGTCGAGGTGGTCGTGCGCGATGTCGAGCGCACGAGCGCGGACACGGCGGCGGAGAACATCGTGCGCAACCAGCTCTCGCCGCTGGGCGAGGCCTGTGCGGTCGGCGCGATGCTCGACGAGGGGCTGACCCTCGACGGGGCCGCCGAAGCTCTCGGCTGGACGCGGGCGCTGGTGCGCGAACGGGCGAAAATCCTCGAGCTGCCCGAGATCGCGCAGCGGCTGCTCGACACCGGCGAGCTGCCGGTCAGCGCGGTGGATCCGCTGCTGCGGATCAGCGCCGTGTCGCCCGAGCTGTGTGAGGCCGCGGTGGCGCCGGTGGCCGAGGGCGAGATCTCCGGTGGCCAGCTGGCGTCGGATCCGGGGTGGGCGATGGCCTGGGCGCTGCGCAACGGCGCCAAGGCCTTCGCCGCCTACCTGGGCACCGTCAGTGCAAATGACATCGAGGACCTGCGGCTGGGCAAGCAGGCAACCGCCGCCTACGTCGAGTGCGAGGAGCTGCGCCGGCCGATCGATCGCTACGCCTACGGGCCGCCGACGATCCGCTTTGCCGAGGTCGAGGTCGACCAGGCCCGCGCCGCCGGCGTGCTGATCGAGTTTGAGCGCGGGACGCCGATCATCTGCGACCGCTCGCTGTATCGCGAGCTGGTCAAGCAGGCGATCGCGCGAACGGTCGAGGAGCTGCGCGAACGCAAAGCGGAGCGCGACACCGAGCGGGCCCAGGCGCGCAGGGCCGGCAGCGGTGAGCGGACCCCCGAGCAGGAGCTCGAGGCCGAGCATCGCTCCGCAATGCGTGAGCTGACCGCCCGCGCGCACAACACCAACCTCGACCTCGGCGCGGGCCTGCTGCAGGAGCTCGCCGTGGTCGACCCCGACAGCCTCGACGTGGCGCGGTTCTTCGCCTACGGGCTGTTGGGCGCCGACAGCGACGGGTTCTACAGCTCCGACGACCTGCTGTGCCGCCGCCTGGCTGCGAACGGGATCCGGCTGGTGCTCGACGAGTTCCGCACGACCGAGACGCCGACGCTGAAGTCGGGCCAGCCGGGCAAGGCCAAGGTCACCTACGGCGAGGTCGACGACGCGGTGGCGTGGCTGTGGAAGTTCGTCGACGGCGCCAAGTCGGCGGGCGAGCTCTACGGCCGAACCATGGTTGTGTTCGCCGCCCAGCACTATGCCAAGCAGCTGGTGCTGGCCGCGAGCAAACGTCGCCACTCGGCGCTGCCGAGCTCGCACGACGACCGGGCGCGCAAGGCGTTCGAGCGGGTGTGCCGCTCGGCGCTGCCCGACACCCACAAGCAGCTCGAGCGCGCGATCGCCCGCGAGGTCCGCGACCACAGCAAGCGCCAGCGCGAGCCCCACCAGGCCCAGCGCCCGCCGGAAACGGCCCAAGACGGGGACTAGGGCAGGAGCGGCCCGGGGCGGCGGCGTTCAGATCGTCGCCCCGGGCACAGCGGCCCTGCCTGCGTCAGCCCCCGCCGGCGACCACTGTGGCCAGTTGGCTGGCGAGGCCGGTCGGCGCTGCTCCCGTCACGGCCTTACCCCCGGGCCAGGGCACCCATGCTGGGTGAGCGGGACCCGGAGCGAGAGGCGTTACCGCGGGGCCTCGGTGCTGTTGACGAGTAGCGCGAGGGTGCGCGTGCGTGGGCGGCAACGTGGTAACGCCGGCTCGCTGTCTTTGACCTCGGCCCGCTACTCGTCGCCCGAGTTGGTGAGCCCGAACGTCAGTTGCTCATCGTCAGAGAGAGGCGGCCCGGGGGTCTTACCCCTTCTCTCTTGAGCCGCTCGTTCGGCACGTTCGGGCTCGTAGATCAGCTTGGGGTCGCCGATCTTCTGCCGACCGTCGCGTTCCCAGAACCGGATTGGGCTGATCTGCTCGGATCGCGTGCTGGTCCAAGTGCTGAGATCGAGCGTGAAGGCCGCGAACTTTCGACCGGGATAGGTCTCGCCGCCTCGCTTCGTTGAGAGCGTGTCGACTCGGTGTAGAAAAGCGCAGGTCGGCGAGCACCTGAACGTCCTTGCCCCATGACTCCCCTTGAAGCTTCGTCGTCTCCACGAGCATGACGTTCGTGCCATGTGTCTCGACGCAGAATCGAACGATCTCGGATAACCGAGAGCGCAGAGCCTCGGCGTCCTCGCGAGCATCCTCCTTCAGCTCGTCCTGCTTCTGCTCATACAGCGCCGCCGCGGCCTGGGCAACATCTCCGGCGGTGATGCGGTTCTTCACGCGCCACTGGTGCGAGGGGCGCTCGGTCGCGTTCCGAAGCGCGCGCCGTGCTAGCGACAAGTAGTCGCGTGCAACGCCCCCGGATGCCAGCACCAGACGTTCGCGCCCGCCGTCCGTGAGCAGCGCGCCCAAGTCGATCCCGAGCGGATCGCAGATGCCGGCGAGGACCTTCTCGAGGAACTCCCTCGCGACCTCGAACCGCTCAAGGGTGATGTCTAGAGAGAGCGTGCCAGCGTGATGCTCCGGCTGCATTCCGACCGGCGGATCTCCGGCCGCTTACGGCTTCAGCCGGTGGCGCACACCGCACACCTTCAAACTGATCTAGAGGTTCTTCACGACCTGATGGAGGTACGCGAGTACCTCCGGCTGGTCATCGAGTGGTACGTGGTAGAAGTCGTCGAGAAGGATGAGCGTCGGCACGCCGAGTTCCTGGTGCGCCGCATTCAGCACCTCGCGAATCGGAATAGTCGCCTCGTTCAAGCCATCCATCTTCGTCCGGTAATACCGAGCCTCGACCGTTTCCTCGGCGCGTTCGCCATGCTCGTCATGGCGACCGCGTGAGCCTTGCGCATCTACCGACGCTCCCTGGCCGCTGGCGGCCGCACGCAGGCGGAGCCGTCCGCCGAGTTGCCGCCTCCTGTGGGCACCGCGAGAGCGTTCCCGCAAGTTGCTCACGGTGTGGACAGCGGTCTGCGGTTCTTGCAGCAAACGGTTCATCGCGGTTGCCAGATCTCGCAGCCGCCGGCGCAGGCGTCGGCGCCTCACGCGGGTCCACCACTTGGTGTCACGCAGACGGTCGTCGAGATCTGCGAGCAACTCGCTGAGGAGTTCTATGAGGACGTCGGGATACGGGCGTCGGCGCAGCGTCTCGACGTCGATGAAAATCACCTCGCGCGTATTGCCAGCTGCGTCCGCAGCCACGCGACGGAGGAGCGTCGACTTCCCGACGCCACGGCGTCCGTAGACGAGCTGGTGGCGACGCGCTGACGCCTCCTCGAGGATCTCGGGGCGGCGTGAGACAAACCGCGCTGCCGTGTCCTTCGTGTCACGCTCCGCCTCCGCGAGCGCGGCGAGCAGACGCGCCACCTCCTGTTCGGAGATCCCGCCGGTCGTGTCAGCCACGTCGCTCACCTCCGCACATGGTAGGCCGCGTCCGCCTCGCAATCCCGGTCGCGAAACGCCTACCGCTGCTCTATGCGGGGCGAGTGTCGCGCCCCCGGGGGCGATGGTCGACCGGGCCAGCTTGCGCATATCCGTGGGTCCATCTCGCGTCAGGATTACGAGCGGGCCGCGCGTTCTTTCCACTCCGCCCTAGCCCAGCGCATTGGTGCGGCTGCGCAAACGCGCGATCGCCCGCGAAGCCTCGAGCACACCAACGCCAGCGCGAGCTGCGCGAAGCCAGGCCCAGGAGGTCGACGAGCCCGTTCGGCGCTGCTGCCCTCAGGACCTAACCCGCAGGCCTGGTCAACCCATGCCAACCCGGGAACTGCAGGCGCGGCGCCTCGGACCCGCCCTGAATTGTCGCGCCCGTACGGGCGCGGGGGAGGGCGGGCACCGAGGACCGCACCCGGCGGTCCCATCGAACACAGGAGGCCGATCATGGTTTCACGTCGCAGTCGGCGCCGGCGGCTCTCAGACGCCGAGCGCGAGCAACGACGTCAGGCCCACCGGCGGCAGCTAACTGAGGCGGTCGAGGCGCTGTTGTCCTCGGAGGGGTGGCGGCGCTGGGTGCGGGCGCGGGCGCGTAACGGTCTGGCCCGCTACAGCCTCAACAACCAGCTCATGGTCGCGCTGCAGTGCCCGCAGGCGACCTACGTATGCGGCTTTCGCGCCTGGAAGGAGCTCGGCTACTGCGTGCGCAAGGGCGAGCGCGCGATCCGCATCCTCGCGCCGATGACGGTCCGCCTGGCCGCCGACGATCCGACCACGGCCAACGGCGACTACGAGGGCGACGAGCGCGTGTTCTTTCGCGCGGTGCCGGTGTTCGACACGTTATCTCGTGATCGGCCCGGTGGCTTGTCCACGGATGCGGTAGCGCGTTGAAGACGCTCGACCAGCGGCGACGACGAGATCGCGCGGCGGCGCGGGCGAGGAGCCCGGAGGGCGACGAGCCCGTGTCGCCGCGCGGCCGCTTGTTCGAGCCCGGGCCTCAAGTCTGCCCCGAGGCCGGGCGTGGCCGCCCCCCGATGTCCGCACCTGTCCCCGTGTGCGCGGGTGTGCAACACAGGCTTGCGCCGGGCGGCCCGCCATCGAGGTTCCGCGAACGCGCCCGCCGCTGCCGGTATTGCCTCGAAGCGACAGCCGCTTCGTCTGTGGGCGACACCTTCGGCGCGTTGCAGCTGGCGTCACGAGGAAGCGTCCCAGGTCACCGGGAGGTGCTCCATCTCGTGCAGCGGCAGCGCGCCGCGCCAGACCGGCTG